>NPIG01000441.1_pt1 | contig 34351 bp, 51 predicted proteins | sample 8637441 | NCBI WGS metagenome assembly NPIG01 (sample SAMN07420675, study PRJNA396082) | bioreactor metagenome | isolation source: sample BR6 brine-fed electro-methanogenic bioreactor BR | place: Japan: Kochi | collected 2016-06-14
TGTTGCGGCGTGAGATAAATTGCGCCCCATGGTGAGATAATTAACATCAAAATTTCTTTCACTGTGTGAAAAAGGTTTTTCACAAATTTAAATCTCTTAATATATATCCAACAGTATTACTAGCTTTACAATGCTTTGCATATCCTAAATACGACTGTAAACTTGCATCTATTTTATCTTTAGACAATTCACCTTTATAGTATTTATTGGCCAATCTTTTTAGCCTTCTCCTAGCCACTTTAATGTTTCTTTTTCTTGGCATCAATCTATCATGAAATATTCTATAACCACAAAAATCAACACCACCATATCCAGGGAATATATCTGTTTTAGGATTTAAAACTAAACACAACTTATCTTTTAAGTACAAATCTATTTGATTATATAGCGTTCTTAAATACTTTTTATCATCACTTATAATTACAAAATCATCCATATATCTAACATAATTCTTAACCCTTAATTCTTCTTTTAAATAATGATCTAGTTCATTTAAATAAACATTTGCAAATAGTTGACTTGTTAATGCTCCAAGAGGCAAGCCAATATTAGGATTACATACAGCAAATATTAATCTATCCATAAACTTTAAAGTTTCTTTATCCTTTATATTTAACCTGATTAAAGCCTTTAAAGCTCTTTCATCTATATTTTCTTTATATACTTCATTTTTAATTGATTCTATTATATAAGAATTATGAATAAAGCTTTTCATTAAGTAAACAAAAGTACTTGGTGTCATGGAAGAACTATCAATAGCAGAGTCTAAAAGAGTTAACACACTCTTATCTTTAATTGTTTTTCTTATTATTTTTTTCAATATAACGTGGTCAATTGTACCAAAATAATTGCTTATATCACACTTTAATATATATACCTTTCCTTTGTTTATTAAGGTATTATGCATCATTTTTTGAACTGTCTTAACTGCTTTTAAAGTTCCTTTATCAAGTCTACACGCATAAGAGTGATATATAAATTTCTTTTCAAAATAAGGAGAAATGACATCTACAATAGCATGAAATGCAACTCTATCATAAGGTATTGGAGCTGTAATTATTCTTCTTTTAGGATATTTAATTTCTTTAATAATAGAAATATGAGGCTTCCAGGTAAGTGTTTTTAAGCTATATTGAAGACTTACAAGGTTATCACCGAGATTAGATGTATATTTTAATATCGAGTTTCCATATCGTCTGCCTTTAATTGTTTTTTGATATGCATCACATATATTATCTTCTTCAACAATTTTTTCAAGCAAATTTCCTGTTCGTTTTGGCATAATAACTCATTATATACGAATAAAGACGGTTTTCGCAATTACTTTTAATTGCTACTCATCGCCTTTATCATTTTTATCTTTTCCTTTTACAGAAGGATTATAGTTCCTTTTAATTATTTCATTACTATGTCTTTAATCCATAAATTAAAGCTTCTTGTAACAAACTAAAAGCGCAGCGCACCTCATTGTTACTGTTAACGTTAGAACGCTCGTTATTCAAATTCAAGTAACCTAGGCCAGCGTTACTACCATTGTTGTAGTTACCGCCACGAAGACCAAACCGAGAACATTTCAACTATAACCCTGTATTTATTGTCTATATTGGGTAGGTTTCCATGATTTTTTCCAACCTCCCAACATTCTTCCTAATTCAATATATAAAGCAACTTGCCTCATATATGTTTTATTATCTATATACTTAAAGCCCCATGCTAATTTAAAATTAGCTTTAACTGAACTCAAATAGTAATCAATTTGGTCTGCTAATATATATTTAGTTTTCATATCTATTGTATTATTTGTCTTATCAATTAAAGCTCCAACTTTTAATATAGCTTCCCTTGTTTGATTAGCTAATATAAATTTTTGGTGTTTAGGGTATTTTGTATCAATCATTTTATAGCTATCAATAGCAGCGTCACTCCATTTTTGATATATTTTTAAATCATCAGTCATGTTATTTTAATCTCCCATTAATAGCTATTTTTAAATTTTATTCAGATAAAAGTTTTAAGATAATCAGTTAGTGAAAGCGCAGCGCACCTCAACGTTACTGTTAACGTAAGAACGCTCGCCATTCAAATTCAAGTAACCTAGGCCAGCGTTACTACCATCGTTGTAGTAACCGCCACGAAGACCAAACCGAGAACCAACATTTCTCATATATAAAGCACCATTAACCTTTTGAAGAACCTCTGATTCACCAGGAGCTAATAATAATGATTTAAGCAAGGAAGGAACTGTTAAGCCTTCTTTTTTGCCTAATGTTTTAAATGTATTTGTAGCATAATCTTCTGATGCTCCAGGGTTAGTTTGGTTAACCACGCCATCACTTAAAATTATTCCACTAAGAGATTGAGTTGTTCCATCATCAGTTCCTGGATTAACACTATCGTAATAATAGTCTTGTGCAGGCCATTGTTGATCATCTTCTAATAAATAATTGTTATCTGAAGGACAATGAATTCTACCATCTTCAATTTTAAGTAAGTCTACCCAGGCTCTTCTATTTCCAACCAAATCAACAATTCCCGAATCTGTTAAGTCATGATTCCATGTTGAAGGACCACTACCTGGAATAGTATAAGGAGAACCACCAGTATATCCTGGAGCTGCACCATCTTCACGTCTACCTGTTTCATACAAAGCTTCATGAGATCTACCATAATTAGTGTTACCTCTTGGTATTAAATCATTTTTAACACACCAGAGTGCAATAGCAGCCCATTCTGCGTTTGTTAACATATGCCAACCTGGACCTTTGGCTTTACAATAATTTTTACCTTGGTCAAAAGTTAATGCTGCAGTAGGTTTAGTTAAAGGCATTGAGCAGATTCTTTCATTTGCTAAAACACCAGGAAATGAAGCAACAAATATTTCTGATTTTTCTACACCACCAACACTAAAAGCAGGATGTATTCCTGTTCCTAATTCAGGGTCTATGTCTTCTAAATTAAATCTAGGGATAATATTCATTACTGAAGGTTGTCCCATATCATCATATAAAACTGTTCTTTTTCCGCCTGATGCTGCTTCAACTGCAGCTCTAAAAATATCTTTTGTAAAAAATGTCATTTCCTAATTCTCCTTCTTTTCTTCGTTTATTGGAAATAAACTAATCATAATTGAATCTACATTTAAAGGGTCTTTTATTTCGATTAATGTTTTTATAACTTCACCATTTAACCCTGATTCTTCTTTTTCTTCTGAATGGTAACTGATTGGTGGAATTCTTACTTCAGCTAAATAAGAATCGTTTTCTTTTACCAAAATTACATTTTCAGAATTTTTCTGTTCCAAAGGAACTAAATGCTCACCTATTATTAAAAAAGGAACTTCTTTGCCATTAGTTGCAACTAAAGTAGCTTCTCCTAATTCAACTTTTGCATATTTGCCAGTTTTCATTTTTTTTATAATCATTTAATATCTCTCCTTGAAATCTCCCATTTAACCAACACCTGATCAGCCATTCCATCCATTATTAAACTAAAACCATTTTTAGCTTTATCAACAACGTTAACCGTTCCTATTTGATACATTCCACCGCTTACATCACTAACTTCAAGATTTACCATATAATTAATGTCTATAAGAGGATAATCAAAGGCAATAGCTTCTCCTGGTGGGGTAATATAATAAGAAGGATACCCTGGCTCTTTACGTCTAACATCAGTTAAAGTTACAGCATTTCCTTGAGGGTCTGTTTCAGAAGTGTTACCAGCAGGAATGTTTATTTTATATAAAGGAATTACTCCTTCAGGTAAATCTTTTCCTACTTCTGTACAAAACATTTGCATTTTTTGGTTAACTTCTAATAAATAACACCAGCAATAGCCATCTTCACCTGTTAGATTAGAAGGAATTACTGCAATATTTTCTGATGCTGGAGCAGGAATTAACCTTGCACCTGCGAAACATTGACCAACAGCTAAGCTTAAATTTCTAGTTGCAGTGGTAGACTTTGTAACCGCACATCCTGATATTATTCCACGATTAGTAATAATTAATTCACCTCTTTGATGATTAATATCCTCCAATCTTGAAATACGTTGATTTGCTTGTCCAGCTGAATAAGTGTTAAGAAGCATCAAGGCTGACATAATCTGTTGAGATTCAGGAGTAAATTCATCATATTGCTCAAGCTTCTCTTTTAAAGTCGGAAACGCACCTTTTGCCTCTTCAACTTCATCTGCATATTTCTTCAAATACTTTGTTCTTGCGGCCAAATCCTTAGCCTGTCTGTTGGCTATACCTTCAGCACCGCCCATAACTGGGTCAGTTGGTTCAATTTGATAAATACCTTCAGGATATGTATCAGTTTCTGTTATAAACATCTTTCCTCCTTAGAAAACAATTGTCCATTCACCTTCAATTGAGATATCATTTTCTTTTGCTAAAGCTTCATTTCTAATCTTTCTAGCAAACAAAGTTCCATCTTCACTCATCAATCCAAATTCTAAAATGCTCATACCATTAGCTTCACTTGATGCAATACTCCAATTAAATTTAACTTGGCCACTTGTAGGATAACTGAAGCCATCAATATTTTTAACGTAAGGATTTTTAATTATTTCATCTGAAGGTGTTGGTATTGCCCCATCAGTCCCTAAAGCAATTTTAGTAATTTGCTTATTAGCCCCTTCGCCTGCCACTAATTTTGATAGTGATTCTTTTGCTAAATTAACTATCATATTATGATCAGAATATTTATTTATTAGCTTTCCATTTTTAAATACTCTAATTAAGAAATTTCCTCTTAATTGAATTTTTTCATTTGCAATCACTTTACTAGCCTCCTATAACTGTGATATCTAAACTATCAATCATTTCACTATGATTTCCTAAATATTTAACTGTTCCATCAAACCTAATTCCACCGCCACAAAACTCAATAGTTAAACTATTTATATCTTCAAGTTTTGCACCTAATCCATAATTAATTTCATCTTGACTTGTGCTTTGAAATGTCGCTGGATTAGTTCTTAAATCAGTTGGTATGTTTAAGTGTTTATAGTATTTATTTAGACCTGAATATTGAGCATTTCCATTATACAAATTCTCTTTAATATAATAGTTTCTCCATGTACCTAAAGCTTGCTTAAAACCATCAAAATTTATTGTTGAATTATATAAAAGAGACCCATCGTGTTTATAGAATTTTCCGTGATTATAAAGGCTCTGACCATTATAAGAAAAACCTTTTTCAAAAGTATCAACATTAAACGAATTAAGATTAAATAAAGTCTCTTCAGATAGTTCAAATCTTTCAATAAAGTTAAACCAATCAATCAACCTAATTTCAATATTAGGATCAAGTTCTTTTCCTAAAAATTCATATATCCAATTTCTGTCTAAATTAGTCATATCTAGAACTTTTAATGTTAAGTGCATAAACTCTTCAATTATTTGAAATGGCCTATCATTAAATCTTTGCGAAATACTGCTTTTAAAAAAAGCTTTTTCGCCTCTTTGTTGAAGAAAAAATGAAGCTGCTGCAACACGCTGTCTATAAGAATCTTCTGTGTCATGCTCATATCTTGGAATTGCTAAAGCTTTACCATGCTCATTTAATGCCTCTTCAGTTGCTAATAATGGAAAAAAATCACTTAAACTTTGCCATGCATCATTGGCCAATAAATCACCTAGTTTTTCCAAGATATTAAAAAGCTTTTTTCTGTTTGTTTTTTCTATTCCAGGAGGATTGATTTTATCAATTAATTCTTTCATTTTTTCCTCACAATAACGTTAGCTATAATTATAGAAGAATCATCTGCACTAACATTTCTAGAAGGCTGAATTACTTCAACTTCTTCAAGATTAAGAGGTTCTAAAGTATTGTAGATTTCTCTTATTTCTAAGTAACCGCCAATACCTAAAGAATAAACATAATTTAAAACAGTTTCTTGAACTAAATTTTCTGTTGATTCTCCACTAAATTCAATTTCAATATCAGTATTAACCACTTCAGGAGCTTTGACTTGTAAATCGTTACAGATTAAACCATGATCACCTATTGCATTATATACTTCATCTAATAAGCTTTGAGTTGGCAAGCCATTAGTTGCCACTACAATGATATCAACAGTGCCATATCCCCTAGGAGTTCTTATTAATTTAATTTCTTGAACACCTTCAACACTTTCTGCATAGTAAATAAATGAAGCTGGAGGATTCCCCACTCCTTGGCTCATCCACTTATTAGTTATTCTAAGTCTATAAGGTTCGTCTTCCTCTATATCTTCACCAGGAGTTGTTATCCAATTTTCACCAAAATAAACGCTCTCAACTCCTGCAACTACTTTATTAAATATTCCTGAATCGTTTGTGATATTATAATTTGTTCCTTCAAACTCTGCTTCAACTTCAGCAGTAAAAACACCTGTTTCAAAAGAGTAATCTTTTAATACCTTAAATCTATAATTTGTTCCTTCAACTGTAACCCAAAGGCCTTTAGCTAAAGTTCCAGCTTGATATGCTGTTATAGTTATATTTCCAAGAGTTTTGGTTGCTGGTTTTCTTACTACACCAAGCATCAAACCCCATTGAGATAGAAAATTATCACTTGCTGTAGTAATTGCTGTTTGTTTAAAAATTGGAGCTAAATAAGCGGTATAAATATTATAAATAATCTTTGAAAAGACCTCTAATAATCCTCTTAATACACCAGTGCTTTTAAAGTTTTTTATTCCAGTTTCTTCAGTTGCTAAAGTTATTACTTCTTTTTTGATTTCTTCTTCAGTTTTATCTAATAAACTATCCATTTAAAAGCTCCTTTAAATCAAAATATAACTCTCCACTTTCTATGGTATCGACTACATGAAAGCTTAATTTATATTTTCCTTTTTCAAGAATTTCTGTATCAACACTAGATGCTAATACTCTCTTATCTTCTAAGGCTATTCTTTCTATTTCGTTTACAACAGTTAAATCTAAATCTTCACTACTATTTAAAGCTTGAATTAAATTACTCCCTGCTGATGTATCCCAATAAACAGAACCTAAAACAATACTCAAATTCTCTCTAATGTCTTGAGCAACTAATTGCGCTCCTTCTATCAATTGAACATCTCCTGAAGGAGTGAATACTACATCTCTATTTTCATCTAAATAAATATCTTTTCCAAAATCCATTATTACTCCTTCAATAGCTCTTTGATTTTATTTTTTGTAACAGCAATTTGAGGTGGTATAGTAGGGAGAAGAGGCAAAGGTCCACTCATTGGATCTAAACATTGAATTGAATTAATTAAATCCAGTATTTCTTCTAATAAAACTTTTAAAGATATTGAATTATTTTTAATAATCATTTTACCTGCAGCGTCAAAAACTATTTCACAACCTTTACCATCACAAAATAGCAACTCGCCAGTTTTGGCCAAAGCTGAAGGCTTGAGATTATTGGCCCATATTCCTTGGAAAAATGGCCAGGCTTTATTATTTGATATAAAACCTATAATTACTATTTGTCCTGTTGCTGGTGGTGCGTATATTCCTCTTCCGTCTGTATCAGCCCAAATAGGAGATATAGCAACTTCTTTAATTATTTCTTCAGTTAATTCTAGAGATTCAGGTTTAACGACTGTTGCATCCAGGCAGTAACCGCCTTCACTTTGATTAATATAAACTTTATCAACTACAGCTAATTGAGGAGAAGCAATTTGAGATAATATTTTTTCTTCAATTTGTTTTAAATAATCCATATTACTTTACCCTTATTATCGTACTGCTAGATTGCTTGTTAATATAAATACGTGATGAAATAACTTGAAACTCTTCACTGTTAATTTTAACTAATTGATTTAGCAATAAAGGAAGTAGATGTAATTTGATTCTATTTTTTGAGATTTTTATTATATCTGCATCTGTAAATTCAAGTGAATATCCTAAGTCTTTTTCTAATCCACCTAATTCACCCAAATAAAAAGCACCTTCAATACTGTAGTCATATTCTAAATCAATATCAGTTGAAAACTTTACAGCTTTAATTAGATTATTAAGGATATTTATAAAGACTGAATTTTCATAACTAAATCTTTCAAGAGTAATATCAGGAAGTTTAGATAAATCAAAATCAACTATATTTGCATTAACAAATAGATCATTTACTATGTCTTTGATAGTTGCTTTTCTCCAGGAAGCAGCCTTTATATAAGCTCTTTCTTCTTTCCAAAAAACATTTCTGCAAAAGATTTCTAAAATACCTCTTTTTGTGTCTACAATTTTTGAAATAATTAATGTAGCAAACTTAACAATAAAATCATCTTCCCTGTAAGCTAATTCAACTATATCTGCATCAGAAAAAACATTGCCACTCAATACTTTTAAAGTTAAAAATTGACTCGTTTTTGTAGAATAAAAATCAATATTTATAGCTTCAACTTGTTCATTATTTATCTTAACGATTAATTCAACATCTCTATTCATTATAGTAACTCTCCAATTTTTCTAATTTTTTAATTTGCGACTTACTCATTTTTGCAGGTTCAACGCTTACATTTGCTTCTGAACTTACTGAACCTTGTTGCGCTTGAACTTTCTTAACAACAGGTTCATGCTCCGTTAAGCTAATTACAACCAAAATTGAATCGTCAAGACTTTGGTCAACGCTTAATCCATTAAAAATACAAGCTTTAATTTGCAGTGCTTTAAATAGCTTCCCTTCTAAAGAATAAACAACAGGTTGTCCGTATCTAATAGTTTTAAAAGCATAGTTTAATAACTGCAAGTCTTTATATCTTTCTTCTCCGCCATCAGTTGCTTCTAAAATAGTTGCATAAATTTTAATATCAGAATCATCAAATCCATTAAAAGTTTTTTCTTTTCCACTGGTTAATAAAACTGTGTTTTCTTCCATTACTATTTGGCCATCAATATTGATTTGGTTAACTATGCAATTGTAAGTAACTCCACTTATTAACAAAAAACCATCATCTTTTATTTTTATTGTTTGAAACATTACATTGCCTCTTCTTCTTTGTTAAATTCTTCTTCAAGAGATTGAACAAACTCAACAACGCCTTCTAAATCGTCAACATTTGGAAGATTAACTGAATTAATATTTACGTGATAATGCTTTTCTATTTTGCTTGTTTTTGCACTAGAATTTGCACTTAAATTATTAATAGATTGACTTGTTTTGTATTGATTGAAATCAACAATATTATTTAAATCTATTCCATTAAATGCATTCTTAGTTTCTTTCGACAAAACAGTATTAGAAGATTTTACACCTATAGCCATTGTTTCAGGAATTGCTTTACCTGATAATGTTAACTTACTTAATGGACCTTTTTTAGCATCACTGTGAGGCATATATTCAGAAACATTATTTACTGTTTTAACTGTTGCAGTTTCTAAAGAATTACTTGAATAAATCCCTTCAGCCATGGTTTCAACTTGTGCTTCACCTTCTTTTTTACCAAAAATATTTCCAATAAATTTGCCGACTTTCTGAAAAGGTGCAGTTATCTTATCTTTAACAGATTCAACTTTACTTACAATAAAATCAAAACTGGCAATAGCTCCATCTTTTATTCCTGACCATAAGTTAGCAAAAAAAGTTTTAACCTTAGTCCAGTTCTTAATTAACAAAACTGTTCCAACAGCAACTGCAGCAACTGCAGCAATAATAAGAAGAATAGGACCAAGCATAGCCCAATGTGCAGCAGCTGCACTCCAAGCTGAAGCAATCCAAGCACCCATTTTTGGAATTATTCCAATAACAGCTTTTCCAACTCCTAATAGGTTCTTACCAACATGGCCAAGAACACCACCAAAAAATGAAAAAGGAACTGAAATAAGAGATGCTGTGCTTTTTAGCAAGCTTAACATTCCCCCAGCTTTGCTACTCATAGCTGCAATAGTTGCAACTTGAGCGCCAACGTTAAGAGCTGTCCCTCCAACTTGAAGTAATCCACTTGCAGCCATTGAAGAGCCTGAAACTATCACTGCTAATTTTTGCCCTATATCTGTTGAAAGAATTGAAGAAGCTGCATTAGTCCAACCAAGTTTCAAATCTATGAATTTTGATTTAAGAGATATTGTGGACTCTCCAAGTCTTGCTTGCATTGCAGCTTGAGCATTTTCAAGTTGCAATAACTTTGAAGAATATGTACTATTAATTTTACTAGCCATTTCTTCAGCTTGTCCTTCTGAATTAGAAACCGCTACAAAATTGGCTTCTAAAGAATCTAAGGAAGAACTTAATAAGGTTAATCCTCTTCCTCCTTCAGTTCCAAATGCTTGATCAAAAGCCATTTGCATTTCAGGAGTTAGATTTTTTAAATCTCCAAATTGAGATCTAATATTTTTTAAAGTTTCTATAACTTGGATTCCACCATCATCATTATAGGCAATCTTAAAACCTAATGATTTTGAGGCTTTTTGCATTTGAGCCATCATTGAATTAAAAGAAGTTCCTGCCAAAGAACCTGTTAACCCTGATGTATTTAATTGCCCAATAATTGTATTTAACTCACTCCAAGCTAAACCATATTTTTGAGCTGCTGGAATACCATATTTAAGACCTTCATTTAATTGTCCTAAATTTGCAATTTGAAATGTAGCTTGTGTTTTAGCAACTGTATCAGAAAGCATTCCTATTTCTTGATTTGCATCAACGCTTTTATCACCCATAGTGTTATAAGCTGTAGCCAATAAATCAGCGGCTGCACTGGTACTTCCCATTGTACCCTTAGCCAAAACTATTGATTTGTTTGTTGCTGCAATTGCTGCATCTGCTTTCAAGCCAGCTGATAACATAGAATATGAAGTATCAGCATATTCAGCTGCAGAAGCTGTTGCTATTTTACTTCCTGTTGCAGTTCCCTGCGCCCACTCTAAAGCTTGATTTTTTAAAGCTGCATATGTTTTTTCAATATCTCCATCAATAGAAATATCTGCAGTTAAGACTGTATTTGCTTTTTGCATTGCATCTTCTAATGATGCAGCTTGAGCGGTTGGAACTTCTAAAGCAGCAGTTATTTTATTTCTATACTGCTCTGTTGTAGAAGCAATTAAACCAAGTTGAGATGCAGTCTGAAGCATTGAATCTCCAGCCTGCAATTTATTCATAGCCTCTCCAATTCCGTCAACTGAAGTTTTAGCTCTTTTTGAAGCATTGGTAAATTCATCTTTAAAAACTAAAGTTACATTTGCTCTAAAATCTTTCATGGCTAATCCTTTTTAAACAATTTCGCAATAGCTTCCATTGTTACCCCAACTTCTAAATTTCTAGAATACTTAGCTTTTTCAACTAAGTATTCTAACTCTTCAAAGCTGATATTTTTATCAACTTTTATATTCAAAAACTTTTCTACAAATAAGATGTTTTCATCTAAATCTGTAAGCTCTCTGACACGATTTGAGCACCGAAAAAAGGCGAAATTTGACTCTCAACAAATTCAGCTACAACAGCAGGATAATCTTTAATCTTTTCAATAACTTCTTTTTTATCTGGATAAACTATTAAGTTATTAACTAAGTTGTTTTGCGCTGCCATTGCGTTTTTACTTGCTTGAGAATTAAAAAACTCCATATCTGCAACAGTTGGCTTTCTGTAAATAAATTCTACTTCATGAGCTTTTTTGCTCTGATCATTAAAATTAATTTTACCAATAAACAAATCTTTATTAGGATTTGCTTCTTTAACTTTTGCAATTACATCTTTATTAAACATCATTTTGTCCTTTATACTTCGTAAACTTTGTTGCCATTAAATGAAGGAATTTCAGTTTGTTTTCCTGTAAGTTCCATCATTACTTCATCATCTTTTTTTACCTTGCGAACTGCTTTAGTAAATTTAACAGTAATTTTATCTGTAATTACTTCTCCATCCCGTGATGCATAAGAAACAACTATTGGCATAGGGTCTGCCCCAAAAATACCTTTTGCTTCACCACTTACAAGAGATTCATATTCAGCTAATGAAAGAGTAACTTTACAGTCTCCCTTAAAAGCTTTTCTAATATATCCTCTTGGATTTCCTTGTGAATCGGTTTTTACATCAATATCTTTTTCTACGTCATAGCTAATTTCTTCAAAGGTTGAAACAGCTCCTGCAGGAGTTTGACAAGTAATTGATTCAAAATCATAAACAGTGTTATTAATCATTTTTTAAGCCTCCAATACTGGATTAGAATAACTAATTGTATTTTCGATATAGCTCATTTTTCCTAAAGGAACTATTTTGATTCTAGTAACTAAAGTTTCTGTAGCTAAAATATCTTGGTTAGGATCTATCTCAACAGCGCCTGAACTAATTTGATTTGCTTTTTGCATATTATTTAAGACCTGTTGTGAGATTGCTTTAAACATTTCCAAACCCTCAACACTTCCGTCTGCGCCAATTGAAACAGTAGAATTTAAGTAAGTCAATTGAGCTGTTCTTACTCTATGGCAAGCTAAATCCATAACTCTTCTTCTTTCTTCTAAAGTGTAATCACTGGTACTTTCCGCAAACATTCTTGCATGAGTAATGTAGACACCAGTTAAACCAATATACTTGGTTAAGGTGGCATAACCTGCATTATCAAGTGCATCAATATGTCCGCCATTAATTCCTTCAGGTAACAATTCTAAAACGCCACTTATTCCACCATAAGAAACAGCATCAACAGGTTCAGCAACATCACGCTTTGCACTCATTCCTGAAGCTAAATCTAAAGCGCCTCTAACATCTAACGAACCATCACTATCAGATTGTTTTATCCAGGATGCATAAACCTGAACTCTTCCACCAACTGTTAAGCCTCTTTCATCACCTGTTAAAGCAGCAACCCATTCATCTAAAGTTTCACCTTCATTTAAATATCTTGCTTGTGCTTTGAAGTGAATGTATCGGTATTTAGCTTCTGCAAGTGTTGCTTTAACTGCTAAAGCGGCCCAAAGTGCAGCATCACTTATTCCAGCAATACTAATCCATTCAAATGCATATGCACTATTTAATAGTCTATCTATACCGCTCAACATTTCAGCATTACTACATTTTGGGGCAGTTGTTGAAAAACTAAAAATTGTACCTTCTTCAAAAGCTTGATCAACCCCAGCAAATGTTAATGTTAATCCTGTTTTCTCAAGAGCATAAATACCATCATCAGGAATTGTTATTAAACCTGATTTCAATCCATCAACTTCAATACTCATTAAAGCTTCATTTAATGCACCTGTTTTTTCAATTTCAACTTTAATGTCATAAGCATTTCTTGGAGAACCTGTAACAGTCAAAGAACCTGTGCTACTTCCAGTTTTAACAACATCTGAAACTACACCAGAAACCGAGCCTGAAAGAGGAACAGCATAAACAGTTGTTGAAGCAATTGATAAAGCGCTGACAATTAAATCTCTTAGAGGTCCACCCACTAATTTTTCTTGAGCATCTGCAGCTGAAGTTAAAATTAAGATTCCGTCATTTGGATTAACAGCAACACCAACAGCACCAAAAACGCCTGTTGCTGGTTTAGGTTGACCACCTAAAGCACCATCTAAAATGTTATTTTTAATATATCCTCTAGACATCTTACTTTTCCTTTATTGGAGTTTCACCAACTGCAGCACCGTTAAATTTATCAACAGCTTTTTTAAATTCTTCTTCAGAAACCTTTTTACCTTTGTTCCAATTTTTCATAGTACATACTGCTGCAAAAATTGCAGGGTCTGTTTTTTTTCCTAAATCTTCAATTGGTAATAAAACTTCTGCCGTGGTTTTCTTTGTCATATAGACCTCCTATATTCCTTCGACTTTTACATTTTTAATTAGTGGTAGAAGTGCTTCGTTTAGGATTGCTGGCACTTCTAAATTTAAAGTAACAGAAGCAATCATTGCTCCTTTTTCTTCTTTTGCTATTTCAAGGCCAACTACTTTTGTAATAATATTCACACCTGATTCTTTTCTAATATTAGGTAAAAATGGTAACTTATTCCAAAGTAATGATTCTGCTTCTGCTGCGCTTTTCCCATAAGCTTTTAGCACTAAAGGATAGCGAGCAACACCTTTGATCACCTTCTTAATTAAACTTCCATTTTCTGAATATTTAATAGTTCTGCCTTGAGACTGTTCAAACAGACCTTCTCCTGATTCAATTGTTAGAAAAGGAGTGTTCCCATAAATCAAGTTTTTACTTATTTCTGCTTCACTTGTTGCAACAACTACATTATTATTTAAATTCATAATTGCTTTAATTCTTTCTTTTTCAAGAGCAACAGGGCCTTTGTCTAGTTGGTTAGATAAACCAAAAGCTAAATGTGGTAATTTAACCAAACTAACCCAAAGCCTTATTCCACTTTTTAAAGCTTGAGTGTCAAATAAAGTCTCACAAGTTACAGTTAAAGTTTTTCCTTCTTCTCCTGGTAAACTTCTTAATACTTCATTTGTTTTATCTATTACATCTAAAACATTCTTATCTGTGCTTTTAAATATAATATAGGTTGCTAATCTAACTTCGTTGTCATTAACATTTAATGGAGATACCAAAATTGAAGGAGTGTTATAACTTTTTTTTAAAGCTTCACTTACTGAAAAGACACCATCATAAGCTATAATATAGACTTTTTTACTATAATCATTAAAAGCTAATTCCAATTTTTCAATTGCTAAATTTTGCGCTGTTAATAAATCCATATTATACTCCTGCAGCTTTTATAAATTCTTCTATTGTTGAATAAATTGCACTGCTTTCTTCTTCTCCAAAACCTAAAAAAGGCCTTGCTGGAATATTCTTTTCTTTGTAACCATCTTGATGAGTTTTTGCATAGATTACAGTAGAGCCAATATATACACCCTCATTTCCAACATCTGATGTAATTGATTCTTGCAGTATTCCCTCTGTTACTAATATGCTTTTTCTTCTATCTTTGTTAGCGTATTTAGCATAAGAGGCTGACCACTCTTTCCACTTTTCATTATCAGGAGATTTTTTATTCTTTGTATCAAATCTGTCTTTTGCAACATCTTCAAGCTCAACGCCCATAGATTTTTTTAGCTCAAAAATATTCATTGCTGATAATCTTTTCATAATATTTTGAATATCAATGATTTCTGAAATATCAACTTTAACAGATTTACCCATTAGAAACTAAAGCCTCCTGGCTTAATAAACTCGGTTGTTCCTTCAATCAATTCAGCTGCATCACTATCGAGAACTTCAGGACCTGATGCACTACTTGAACCACTCTCTCCAGTACCCAAGGCCTTGAGAAGATTAATTGCATTGTCATATCTAATTTTTGCACTCTCTTCTCCTGGCCTATCATTCAAAAGGTATAAACATAAATCTCTAACAATTGGCTTTAAACTTCCTGCAATTCTTGCAGGTGGAGGCAAAGGGTTACCTTCTTCGTCAATCAAAGATGGTAAATAAGTTCTAACCATTTCAGAAGCATCACTTAATGCAGCTTCAATTCTAGAAACTTTTAAATTTCCTTGATCATCAGTTGGTAATCTTTCTTCGTCTCTAAGTTTAAGCTCGTCAATTGTTAAATAATTCATGTTTTAGTTTTCCTTCTTACCCTTGTCTTTGAGAATTTCAAACCTTACTAATTTGTCATTTTCAAGTTGTTTGAGTTGCTTTTCATCAACTTCATATTCTTTTTCTTCAGGGGTTAATTCTAATTTTGCCCTGTAATACTTTTTACCAAACTTTTGGTCTCTAACGTGAGAAGCTTTAATTTTTACTTTTGCCATAGTTAACTACCTCCTATAACCAAGATGAACAAACAATTTCAACTTCTTTATAATGGATGTTGCTTTGTCCGTTGTCTAAGTTAATAGCTTCAATAATTTTCTTTGCAGCTGCTTCATTTTCAGAAGAAACAACAAGAGTTGTAGGTCTAATACCTAAAGGATCTCCGCCATCTTTTTTAAAGCTCATCATTGCAGCTCTTGCAGCTTCATAGTTTTCAACTGTTAAAGCAGCCTTTGATGCAACAGCAAATTGCCAGAATGAATAACCAACACCACGTCTAGCTCTAATTCCATAAGGGTAGACGTCTCTGTTAAATACAGCTTCATTTGAAGGTGATGTAATTGCTTCTAATTCAGGCTTTGTTCTTTCTTGATAAATAATAGGTTTAATTACTCTTGAAGTATCAAGTAAGAACCAAGCAGGCTCTGTTGTTGTTTCAGGGGCAATAATATTACTTGCTGTTACAGCCTCTCCTGTTCCGTCAACTTCAGGATAAACTGGATGATCTGTATCAAAGAAATATTGACCATCATAGCAAGGAGCGCTAAAGCCGCCTTTTAATGCTGCAAAAATAAGCCTATTAATATGATCTTGAGCCTCTTGCCCCATGGATTCCATAAGAGGCCCATAAGTGCCAAGATTATCATCTTCCATATCTTCTCTAGATACTTCAACAGTTGCTTCATATTTTTCATTAGGAATTGAATAAGCACTTTCTTTCATTTGCTTAACAACTCTATCCCCAATCCATTGTCTCATAGCAGGGAATTTTGAAAGCCAGGAATAAACATTTGAAGCATTGTTACTTTGAGTAAGTGTTGCAACTTTTTCCCAGTCTTTATTTGCGCCATCTAACCCTTTTTTAAAAAGAGCTGAGAACATTACACGTAAATTATTTAATAGAGTATTAGTTATCATAAACTATTTTTCCTCCCCATTTTTCATTTCTTTAATTACTTCTTCTTCGCTTAATCCCAATTTATTGGCCATAGCCTTTTGTTCAGAATTTAAAGTGATTTTTTTATCAGGATTTTTGTTGTCGGAAGAATTAACATCAATTAATTTAGGAGCATCTTTAAATGCTTCAACAAATTCTTTTAAGCTTTGTTCACTGTTACAGCTTGTTTCATAATACTTTTTTGAAGCTGGTGAAATCTTACCATCTTTAATAGCACTATTAATTGCTATTTCTTTTCTTGAATTAAAGTCAGCATCTTTGACTTTCTTTAATTCAGCCTCTAGAGTGGATGCTCTGTTTAATGCAACCTCTAATTCTTGTCTTGGTACATAGCTTTCATTGTTTGCTGATACTTTTAACAAGTTCCCAATCTTTGCCTTGATTTCATCATCAGTGGCTTCAGCATTTAACCCTAATAGAGTTAACATTTGCTTCTTATCCATGTCCTTTCCTCCTAAAGATTCTCGTTGATTATTTAAACTTGGAAGTAATAAATTTGGCTTATTTGTTAAGCCAACGCTGTGAAGAGCCACTATTTGATTTTTGTCATCAAGAAGATAAGCAGGCGAATAATATCGATATTGTTTTGTATCAATTAATTCTTTTCCCTTATCTGTCCATTTAACATTTGCCCAAACTTCTTCATTTTCTAAATATAAATTAGTTATCCAACCCATTGCTGGAGCAGGATCACCTTTTGTTCCTTTAAAAAATGTTGAGTGTTCAATATCAATTGGTAACTCTACCTTTGATTGGTTAAAACTTTGGATAACTAAAGAAGGGTTATTATTGTAAAGAGTTCTTCCATCTCTTCCTTTAATAACCGTATCTTTTGGAATCACTAAAATTTTTTCCAAATCATTTAAAACGTAACTGTTCAAAGATAAATATTGATTCATGGAAATAGATTATTCTTAGTTGAATACAAATGACATTTAAGGAATTTTAATTTTTTGATTTCCAATAAGCACAAAAAAAAGCCAGTCCATTATAGACTGACTAGATATGTGAATTGTAATTTAGTTTAAAAACCAGTTTAAAACTGGGTTTAAGGCGAGTTCTAAAAAAAGTGGTATAATTTTACTCTAATTTTAAACAAACGCCTTAGAGGCCTTTTTTTGCTCGGCTCTTCTTTTTCTAACATGTTTGATTGAATCATAAACAGTTGTGAAAGAACAGTCATACTTTCTTGCTATTTCAGAGATATTAGCGCCTGTGTACATTTCATACATTTCATCTTCAATGTCTTCTTTAAAAGCAGACCTTTCTAATGGAATGTAAATTTGACTTCCGCCAAAATCTCTCATTACTTGCCTGGCAACTTTTTTTGATTTTTCTTTTTCTCCAAGAACCTTATCAACAGAACTTACTAAATCATCAGCTATTGCCACCTTTGTCCTCCTCTTTTTTAACTCTTAAATACCACTTTTTTATGGCTTCTAGAAAGTGAACTTGATCTTCTTCTTTTAATTTTCCAATCTCGTTATGTTCCATTCTTATTTGATAAGCTTTAAAGGCTTTATATGATTTGTCTTTAACAGCTCCCTTTTTATACAATTCACACCAGTAATAATAAGCTTTACTTTCATACTTGTTCTTAATTCCTCTTGGCCTTTCATATTTAAAACCAAGCTTTTGGAAAGCTTCCATAATCTTATCAAACTGTTTTTTACTGGTTATATCTTTTGCTGAAGTAAGGCCTAAGCCATTTAGCATTTCTCGATAATTTAAATCACTCATATTTACTTTTGTTTTAGCTATATGAATAATTTTAATCCAGTTTTTATTCTTCACTATCAATGCCTCCTTGAATCTTAGACCAGTCAAGAATAATTTGATTCCATTCATCCCCAACTCTTTTATATAATCTAATATATTTTTTAGTGGTTTGAACTGTTACAGAATCTTTAATAGCCTTCATTGCTCTTTTCCAATCTTTATCATCAATCTTCAATTTAGGAAGTGCTAATATTTTCTTAGTATCAATTTGACCTTTCTTATCAACCTTAAATGCATCATTGACAATTGCTAATAGATTATGATTTGCTCCTTCGCTCCATCTAATTAAACACTCATCAATAATGTCTTTTGCGGTTTGAAGCCTTTCATCAAAACTTAATATGTCTGCTGCGCTTACTATCACTTTAAGACTGCCGTCAAAACTACTTAAAGTAACAGCTCCTTTAGCACTTCTAGTCTTTACTCCATACTCTTCTGCTGATGTATCAAGGTAAGCCATTAAAGTATCAACAATCTTCTTTTTTAACTCAACCAACATGTTTGATACTGGTTCACAGAAATTGATAATTTCTCTTACAGTTTCGTCTCTTAAAATATCTAGTTCTTCAATATTTTCTAATGGAACTAAACTACCAACTCCATTAACCCAAAATTCTTTGCCATCAATTACTCTCTTTGTTTCTTTATTCATTTTCTTTATCTCCTGTTTTTTCTAAAATTATTTTTATTTTTTTTCCTGTTTTTTCTTTAAAGTTATTTTCTAAATCTGTTAAATCTAAGCCTTCATAATTTTTAATAAGATTGCTTAAAAGATTAACAATAACTTCTTCAACAAAACCTACACTACAATCACCTTCTTTTTGCGGTTCTTCAAAAAGTCCAAAATTACAAAAGAACAACCAATCATTTATAGGTTTTTGGCTTTCTCCGTTTCTAATATTCTGTACTATTTCTCTCATGTTCATTTTTTTTCTTTCCTCTAATTTTTCAAAATTTATAAAATACCATATTCCAAACATTGCTAAACCAAAAATTATTCCATGCATTACCATTGTTAATAAATATTCTCCTGGTGCAGTTTTAAGCCATGTTTGACCGCCTCCTGTAAGTGGACCAAAACAAAGTGCAAAAAGAAATATTGATTCAAAAACTGCAAAAGCTACACTTATTGGAAATAATATTAAAACAAATAAACGCCTTACAGTTTTATTTGAGTGCCAATATAGTTTCTTCATCAACTTTCTCCTGTCCTACTTGTGCAGCAGTATTCATTGCTTGCTTAATCAAATTATTAACATTTAAAGGATAGCAAGATGAAGTTCTAAAATTGTTCAATGTTTTTCTAGTCATTTTTTTAATTATTGTTGGATAAACATTCTCTTCAAAGACGTCTTCGATATTTACATTTACACGTTTAAACTTTAAGCTAAGATATCCTTTTAGCTCTTCAGGACTAAGGAATGGCGCTAATTCCGCAATTTCTATCCTTCTGATGATTTCACGTGCGGTATAATTCCTGGATTCATCAAGTATAGTTTTTAATTCTTGTTGAGCTACTAGGATTATACCTATCAATTTTTTAAAGCCATCTTCTAACTCCCAAAATCTTTTTAAATACTTTAATACTGGAATAGTTAAATCGTGAGCTTCTTCAATTATCAAAACGTGTGAATAACCACTTCTTGAAGAATTTGTTAATACTCTTTCAACTTGTCTTGATTTAGCTTCTAAACTTCTCTTAGGTCTCTCTTGAGAACAGTCATTTATAATTGCATCGCAAATTGCACCTGCTGTTAATCTGCCTTTATCAATTGTTTTAGGGGCGATAACTTTAATCTTTAATTCTTCATGAGTGATTCTATCAATCATCATTCTTCTTAGTGTAGTTTTGCCACTGCCTGATTCTCCAACTACTGCTAATAGTCCACCATTCTTAGCTGTTAAATACATATATTCAAATACATATCGACTGCTTTCACTTAAATAAACGTCTTTACTGTCTTGAATATCTGCAGTAAAAGGATCAATAGCTACTTTAAATTGTTTTCTTGCTTTTTGTGTTAACATAATACATTTCTCCATATTGTTTTCATCATCTTCAATAGTAGGTTCTTCTACATCCTGCCATAGCCCTTTTGTGTTAATTCCTTTTTTGTTTAAAAAAGTATCAACATCCTTTTTTATATTATTAGCCTTACTAGGAGTTAAGCCTTTGTTAACCAAAAGGCTAACTGCGGTTTTACTTATACCTAAATAATTGGCTAATTCTTGTTGTTGAATATGCTCTTTTCTTAGCACTTCTTTTAACCCACAGTACATTCTTTAGTCGCCCTCTCTTCTTCTAATAATATTTCGATATCTGATAAATCAGCTTCAGGTACTCCGTCTTTGTAATTTTCTTTTAGATATTTCAAACACCAAGGATCCCACCAGCCCATCATCATGCTTAATCGTTTTGCAGCTTCAATAACTGAAACTCTAATTCTAGGAGTAGGGTTATTACTCTTAGTTCCAAACCTATGAAGTATTAAGCTGTTTTCATCTTCATTTTCAATTGAATCTAAACTTCTTATGCCTTCACCCTCGTTCATATCTTTAAATGGATGTTTTTTATCTCCTATAATTCCATCTAAAGTTTTTCCAACCTTTTCAACCACTGTATCAGGTAGAGACTTAAACTCTTCTCCCCATACTGCAGCCGACAATCTAAAGCCTGCTTCATCTAACAATTCAGGGTAAACTTCATCAATTATTTCTTGACCATTGAAATCATATTTGACTCTTATTGCTCCCTCTTCATCTGTTAATATTGGCTGAACATTAACTTGCATTTTGACTCTTATTCCTGGAAGTCTTCCCAAGCTGTAATAGCTGCTATGTCCAACTCTTGGATGAACAAAGCTAATACACAAATCACCTGCAACAATTCTTGTTTCACCATCTTTGTAAAGAAGAGAATTAGCGCCTTCAGGTAAATCTCTTAACTGTTCATCAGTTATTCTTAACCACAAATCATTTCTAACAAGATTCATATGTCCACGTTTTAAAGAGCTATCATAATTCTTAATTAAATTAGCATTGTATAAAGCATCAAATTGTGCTGCTCTTTGATTTAGTTCATCAATGTTTTTAACAGGCTGACTTCTTAACCTGGATTCAAAAGCTTGTTGAATAATAAAGTTTGCATTTTCAACAGCACCCTTTGTTCTTGGTGCTCCAACTTCGTGAGCATAAGTTTCAACATTCAAACCTTTTAAAGCATTAGATATTGCCTTACTTGTGTTTGCACTACCTTTGTCCCATATCATCATTTTAGGAAGTCCATGAAATACAAATAAAGGGTTTTCTTTAATCGACCAGGAATACATCAAGAATTCCCAAAGTGTTAAAGTGTTTTCACCAGCAACGTTATAGTATCTATGGCAAATAGATCCTGAATAATGGTCTACCATTACATAGCGCCAAACTTTTAATTTAGCTTTTTTCCCTTCAAGAAAAGGCTTATTTTTATAAACTTCTCTTTCTTCTAATATTCTTTGACCGCCTCTTGGAAGGTAATACATTAAACATAAGGAAGGGTCTACTTCATGAACATGATTAGGATGCAAGCTTCTCATATGAATGTGAGGAGTAGGGTTTTGTTGAGTAGTCAAATCCATTGCCTTATCTCTCAAAAGCCTTGATAAAGTTGAATTGTCAGCGTCTTTAAAATCATAGCCTTCATACTCTAAAACCTGTCGAGCAACTGGAATGCCAATAGTAGCTTTATCATTACTTCTAATTCCGCTTTTAATGTATGATGATAAAATTCCTAAAGTATCATCATCAACTTTTGATTTGCCTGAATCAGAGCGTTTTTTTCTATTGCTCCAGCCATTCTCTTCAAGTCTTCTGTATAGCGTTGCAACAGAGATTCCAAGCGCTTTAGCATACTGCTCTGCAACTTTTCTTCTCTTTCCATGCTCTGCCATTTCTAAGGCCTTGATTACCTCTGCCATCATATTATTTAACTTCTCCTAACTTAGTTGTAAAAATTTCATTATCTAATTGATCTTCTTCAGTTGCTCTTGTTGGAAGAACAGTTGAACCAAAATTAAAGCCTGGTAAAAATCCTGCTGGAACATGAGGAGCTAACCAATTTAACCTTTCCACAGTTTGACCTGCATCATCATAAATATTTGAGGCTGTATTTTTAGCATGAGAAAATAATGCACTTGCTTCTTTTGAAAAGTTTTCATTATCAAATTCTTTGATATCATCTAAGACTTTATTTAACTTGCCATTATAGATTGACGTTTGAGTTAGGATTTCATTTAAATCTGTTAAAATTTGCTTGCCTTTTTCTGACCAATCATAAGTTTTTTCACTTTCAACTTCGATTAATTTCTTTTCAAGCTCATTGATTTTTTCATCTTTTTTCTTAACCAATTCTTCAGTTGCATTCTTGTCTTTTCTCATATCTCTTAATTTTTGTCTAAGTTCTCTAGTAGTCATTTTATCTGCAGCATCAAGATTTAAACCTGCAACAGTTTTTCCGTCTTCCAATTCCTCAAGAACTTCATCATCTTCAATGGCTAAATCATAGATTTTAGTAATTCCAAGTTGAGCTAGTTTTTGATATTTTAAATTTCCACTATCATCAATAAATTTATATGCGGCTGACATCATTCTTCTTGCTATTTTTATATTGATTCCAATTTTTTCAATAGTATTCATAAAATTGCCATGTTCTTCATGTTCTTTAATTCTTATTAATCTACATCCAGCTTTTAACATCCTCTCTGATGATATTTTTAAATCATCAATCAATGCGGCAACTTCAGTTTCATAACTATATGAATCTAGAAAATTAAATTTTTCATCAATAATAGTTAAGTTTTTTGATAGTTGTACTACTCCGTTTTTTTCAATTTCATTCATCTGATTCTCCTTGTTTTTCAAAAGGCTAATCGATTAGCCATTTCAAATTACTTAACAAGTGTTACTAAAACAGTAATCGATTACGTATTTCACACTTGATTTAATTACAAAATTATTTAATCATGTAAAAAAGCATTGTGGACTTGGTTAACCTTTTTAAGCATGGTGTTAATGTTGTCCGTTACTTTTCTTAGGAGGTGAGCTGTTTTTACAGTTAGCCTCCATTTATTATCTTGAAGACATTCTGCCCAGCCTGCAGTTTCTAGATTGTTTAAATCTCGAAATGCTGCAGATGTAGAGCAATTCATTCTCTTTGATATTTCAGTAACACTTAATCCATCAATTTCATTTCCTGCTAAAGTTTCAACCAAGCTTAAAATTCTTTGTTGTGAAGCACAGTTATAATTCTTATTTTCCATTTATTATTAACTCTCCGTCTTTAGTTGAAATCAAAGTATTGTTTGATTCTTTACTCATTTTCTCTGCAAGTTCTAAGTAGTTCATTGCAGCTCTTTTTATAATTTCTGATTTACTTACTGGTGAGCCAATCACTTTACTAGCCTTTTGAATAACATCTAATTTTTGGTAAAAGCTATCAGGAACATACAATGTTATTTTTTTCATTAATCAATTCCCCTTGTTCATCAAAAACTACATTAAGCATGTTTTCAAAAGCTTGCTTAACTTGCGCTTTAGAATAATTAAATTCCTTTTTGTAAGCCTTAATTGTTGCAATGAGCATACATTGACATGTTTCCTCATTATCTTTTGGGCCTGTTGCCTCAATATCTAGTTGAGTGTCCCAATTAATAGTTATGTTAAATTTTTTCATTTAATCCTTCCTATAATTTTTCTATCAAGATCTTCAAATACTGGAACATCTGAAGGTAGCCTAGAAATTAACAATCTAACTTTATAAGTTGTAATGTTCATTTTCTTTGCTAAATCTTTTATTGTAATTCCATTTGCTGAAACAGGTATATTTTCAAACAACTGATATGTTTGTGATTTATCTGAAGCAAATCCAAAATCTCTATAATTCATAAGCTATCCAACATTTTTAAATACAGTTGAATGGTTTTCTTTTGTAGCTCCAATCATTGTTAAATGAAGGATTAACTCTTCAACTGTCATTTCTGTATGAGCTGCTTTTAAACTTAATCTTAAATTATCCAAAAACACCTTAGGCATTGTTACTACTACGGATTCCTTTTCTAAACCATTAAAAGTGTTGACCCTTGAGTTTTGTTTTTTAATTGGCATTAGACTCTCCTCTTTTTGATGAAGAAGTTCTAAAAGCCACTATTATAGATAAAGCTTCATGTCTAATAAAATCAGCAATATATTTTTCTGCTGTAACCCCTGGTTGTGTAAGTGATAAGCCTTCTCTTAAAAGGTCCATATGATGTTTTGAAACAATAATTTTTACTTCTTCCTTTTCTGCTAAAGTAGCTAATATTTCTTTTTCTGCGTTTGACATTTTTTTCTCCTTAAATAACAATGAATAAAAATATCACTGCTAATATAATTCCAATTGCGTCTGCTCCTAGATCACCCCAAGACCAGCCATTATATGAATATTGGTCATAACCTTCTTTTAATATTGAAGCTATTAAACCAAATACAATTCCAAGAACAATGTTGATGAAACGACTATTATATAGGCACATAAAATATGAAGGACTTTATCAACATTTTTGCTTATTAAAGCAATTAGTTTTTTCATAATATAATCCTCTCTTTGGATAGTTCGCTCCAATTTTGATACCCCAATCTTCTAGCCAATTCATTTCTTTTATCCTGATTTGGCTTAAGTCCGTTGGCAACATTTCTCAAATATTGATTAGAAATTCCCATGTCTTTAGCTATTGCCATCCAGGTGGTTCCTTTAATTTTGATGATTGCCGATACTTTTCTTTGCATTTCTACATCTTTTTTATGCATTAAAACTTTTCTCCTTCCCCTCTTTACTTATTTTGAACTATGACCTTATAATTCATTTATGAGGGATTTAAATAAAATCTATAAATTATATTATACCATAAATGGTAATTTGTAAATAAAAGAATATTATATTTAAGGAGATTTTTATGCTAGACAAGGAAGAGATGAAAATAAATGTAGGAAATAGACTTAGACAAGTGCGAGAATATTTTAAAGAAACTCAAATTAATTTTGGGCATAGACTTGGATTAAAGCAGGGATTGGAATCAAAATACGAAAGAGGAGAGCTCGAAGTTCCAGATATAGTTAAAATGGAATTGTCTAAAATTGGTATTTCTATTGATTGGTTAATTACTGGAGAAGGTAAAATGTTAATTACCCCTGAAACTATAGGAGAAAGATTAATTCAAATAAGAAAAGATGTAGGGCTTGATACTGTTGGAATGTCTCAAATGATAGGAATTGAACATGAATTATATTTAAAATGGGAAAAAAACATTGAACAGCCTAGCATTGACCAGGCTAAAAAAATGGAGAAGTTATTCAGCTATGAATGGCGCTGGATTATGGAAGGAAAATCTTTAAACAATCCTTCTTCAACTGGTGGATCTAATAATGGTAAATTGAGTGATTTTGCAAAAGTCTTTCCTGATGTATATAGACTTTATAATCAATGGATGAATTTAAATAGAAGGCTTGGAGATTTAAATCAATTTGAAGAAGTTATAAAAGAGTTAGAAGATGAAGATAAAAAAATGCTTTTGTCTTATGCTCAAGCCTTAAGGTATAAAAACAATTTTAATAAATAGAGGAAATTAATGTTTAAAAAAATTAATGAAAAGAAAAAAGAAAAAAAGAAATTAAAACAACTTGAAGAAGAAGAGCATAAAAAGGCAAATAAACAACATTATATTATTTTAACAGATCTGCAATATAAATTAAAAAAAAGGTTAAAATATTATTTTAAAGATAACAGTTTTCAAGATTTTATTAAAAATTATAAAGCTTTAGAATTTGAAGATTACACCTCCGATTTGAAAGAACATGAATATAATGCAAAACAATTATGCTTATCTTTTATTAAACAATTAACTCAAGCTTTAGAGTTTGAAAAATATAATGAACCTGAAATAATAATTTATGAAAAATATTTTACAGCAATTGATATCTCAAAAAAAATAACACTATTTTCTGATAACAAGTTAGCCTATTTAGAGCAAATTGCCAATTCTTGTTTTGAAGATTTTATTAGATATCGTTCAAAAGATTATAACACAATAGTATCAAGATTAATAAATACTTTAAAAGAAAATCCTATCTTAATTCAATCAGATTTTATTAAATCAACTGTATTAAACACAAAAACAAAAGAAGGAATAAGAAAGGCTGATGAGATTAGAACAATCCTTTATTACGCATCTTTTTTTGAAGTTATTAATAGAGAGAAAAAAGGGAGAAGCTACTCTTTAGAAATAAACAATTTAGAAAACATTAAAGAGCCTGTAAACTTTTCAAATTTTGAATTTGAATTTAATTTTTAATTAATAAAAATAGAACCCCCAAAAAAGACCATTAAAATTGGAGGTTCTATTATAAACTAATGGGAGAAAACAGTATGCCAAACGGTTCCCAAGTATCCTATTACTTTAATATAATAAGTAAAGATTATTTTTCTCGCAATAAACTTTTGAATATTTTTTATTTATTTTAGATTTTTGAGTGTTTTAGACCAATCAATTGATTGGTCTTCTTTTATTGGATGATAAATATTGTTACCTTCTTTATCATAATCAACCATATATTCATTACCAGCACTATCAAGTGCTATCTGAATATCAGGAAAATTATCAACAGGTAAAGAATGGTCTGCTTCATAGATTGGATATCCTAATGCAGAAGTACCTATGATTCTTTTTTCTTTAGCCATTTCATCTCCTCTAAAATATTATCCCACAACTTTATTATAGGCTTAAATTCTTCTTCTGTCCATTGTGAATATTTATAGTCGCTATTTTTTGTTTGAACATCATGAAGTTGTTCCAATAAAATAGGGTCTTTTGTTTTAGTTGCAATATATTGAGCATAACTTCTTGCTGTCAATTCTGAAGGATCTAGATAATAACTATTTGATAAAGTTCTTGAAGCCTTAATACTTTGAACTGCTTCAGTTTCTTTTAACTTATCAATCATTTTATTTAAAGGTTCAAAATCTCTATTAGCTGAAGAATGCCCTTTTGAATTACCTATAGCTTGATGATCTAAAAAATGACCTATTTCATGAACTAATGTTAATTCAGGATGCTGTCCCCAACTAGATAATTTAATACAATCAGCTTTATCTAAAGCAGGATAATAGCTATAAGCTCCAGCAGCGTTTCTTGAGCTAGAACTTTTAATGTCAATTTGAGGCAAGTTACCATCACCATGAACTTTTTTAATAGCGTTTAATGCAGTCTTTGCAGCTTCTTTGTATCTTTTTGGAATTTTACCAATTCCATTATCAACAGGAGTTTTCAAACTTTCTTTAGTTGGTTCTGTATCTCCTAATATTTTACTATCAAAATTCTTAGATTTTTCTATATACAAATCTTTAATTTTATTTTGGTTTTGATTTGAAGAACCTTGGTTATATTCAAAGCCAGGATCTATTCCTTTTATTCCTCTATAAGTTTCACCTGTCCTTTTATTCTTGTAAGTTACATATTGTTCTCTAGGTGGATTTGTTTTTATTTTTATTGTTTTAGTTGGATAACCATTTTCTGTACTAGTTAAATCTGGTATTCCTTCTTTTTCATATTTTTCTTTTCTACTTTTTGAAACAAACCTAGTCCTACATTTGCAATTATAACCATTTGAAGGGTAGTGTGTTTTCCAAAATTCATGTTCTTTTGGAAGCAATAAACCATCCCAAGCTAAGTGTTCTTTTCTATGCCTTAAAGAAGGTCCTATTCTATATAATATATAAGGATGAGTTACGCTATTAAACCCTCTTTCCCAAACACCATTTTGATACGCTTGCCTAGTATTAACTTGGAAGATAGTTTTAAGCCTTTTTGAAGAGCCTAATTGAGCTTCAATGATTTCACCAGTTTTAGGGTCTAACATTTCCTTTTTACCCCACCAACCTTTATTAACCATTTTTTCTGTTATATCCTTAGACCACTCTTTATAAGTAATTCCTTTTTCAATAACTTCTTCAAGAGATTCTTTTATATCAGCTAATAAATCTAAGTCCATACATTTTGCCACAGTAAAGGCTTTATTATGTTGTTCTTTCCATACATCTTCATAACTAAAAGTTGGTTTTAGATTTTTATTTTTTAAGTAGGCTAAAGCTTCTTTTGAGATTACTCCTGGATCACTTGTTTTTGTATTGTCCATATAAATTAATCCTCTTCAATTGCTTGACTATCACCAAGCGCCTTTGCTTTAAAAAACATAGTTGTTAATAAATTAATCACATCTTCTTTAGTGCTTATTTCTTCTAAAGCTCCTGGCAATTTTTCAATTAATTCTTCATAAGATTTACAAGAGCTAATAAGGCTTAAAACCTTTTCTTTGTAAGGGTTAAGTTCTTCCCATTCTTCCAAGGTTTCATCAACTAATTCATCAACATCATCCTTTAATACTAGTTTGTTTTCTTCACTGTTTAAAGTTAATTTTGATGAATTAGTATTAACTGTTTTTTCTATTGTTTCAGGTTGAAGAATTTCATCATCTTTATCAGGTCTTGTTAATCCTAATTTTGAATAAAGATCATCTGTTTTGACCTTCAAACCTAAAGGAACTAATTGACTAATTGAGGAAGTAAGTTGTTCTATATTTTCAGGCTTAGGAACAGGAATTTTTAAGTTAGGATAATTTTCTAACATTCCATAGTTTAATTGAACATATGGAATAATTAAATCTCGATTAATTGTAGCAGCTAATTGATTAGCATCAGATTCTTTTATCTCTAATCTTATTTCATTGTGCAATTCACCTTTATATTGTCCACCTTCAGCATCACTGCTCATTGTCTGACCAACAACAGCTTTTGATATTTGTTTGTCGACCCATTCTGCAAGCTTTTCATAGAGTGTAATATTACCTGTATTTTTAGCAGCATTAATAATTTCAATTGCCATATTTTCAGGAATAATTGCACCAACATCTCTACCAATATTTCTAATAGCAGATTTTAAAACTTCCCTGTCTCTTTTTGATGAATTTCTTCCATACTTTCCTATTCTTAAAGGATATCCGAATACTTCAGCAAAGGCACTCCAGGAAGACACATCATAAGACTTAATTAAATGATAAAAACTACAAGGTAAAGCAAGACCTGATCTAAGTTGTAAACCGCTTTTTAAATGAGGTTCGTGTATAATAAATTTATAAGGCTTTAAAGGTATAGCTTCAGCACCTTCTAAAAGCATTAATTGTCTACCAGTTTCATCATCATATTTAAACCATCTAGGGTCTTTCCAGGTGTAAGATTTAGGATACCATTTTGATGATGATAATTCCCAATTTATTTCACAGACTGAATAACCTTTACCTATTGCATCTAATAAATCAGATACTAAATTATCAAAGGCTGGATTTCTAATAATTGTGCTATAAACATCTTCAGCTATTTCTTTGTCTCTTTTATCATCACTTGCAGGTTGAATTAAATTAACTAAAGAAGATATTGCATTCTTCCTAGACCCTAAAACTGAACGATAATGCAAATCTCTTTCTTCCATCTCTTCGGCTAAAGTAAGGTAAGAATATGCATCTCCTGATTTAACAGCTCTTACTATGTCAGCATATTTATTTGGCGTTAAAGTTGATGCAACTTCATCACTCATATATGGCTGTCTAACGGATACTGGAGAAGGTGAAGCTTGTTCATTAAGCATGTCTTCTTTATCAACTTTTATATCTTCTTTTGAATTGTTTAAACTAAAATTTAATTTACCAATCTTCATTTTTACTAATCCTCCATTTATTTTCTAATTGCACAGGTTCATATTCATATTCTTGATAATCATTATTTTCACTTGCAAATGCATGTTCTAACATTACCGCTGATACAACACTATCTCCATGCCTTTTGTTTTTATTCTTATCTGATGTTCTTTCATTTGGAATTCTAGGAATACCTTTATCAACAGCAACCAATCTATGATCATCAATAATGTCTAAAGAATAAGGAAGTTCAATTTCTCTATCTTCTAATCTAGCTTTATATTTAGGCATATACTGCAAATAGAAAGATTGTGAAATCATTACCTGGTTAACATAAGCTTGACCATATTTTAAGGCTAAATCTTCAGCTAGTTGCTGACCATTTCCTCTAGCATCCAGTGAAGCACTATACCATCTTTTTAAATGATCTATTATAAAACAATCAATTTCAAACTGATGTCTAAAAGGAACATTTCTCATTTCAAGGAAAAATAAAGAATCTAATTTTCTATTATTAAATTCTGATTCTGTTGCAACAGCAGATACAGTTAAGTCTCCACTTCTAGCAAAGTCTTGTCCTATATAAGAAGGTCTATCAGGAGAAGCTTTTAAAATTGGCAGTAAATAAGTATCTAGCCAAGCTTCAATAAACTCTCTTCTAACAACTTCTTCTTGTAAAATAAAATCTTGTTTTAATTCTAGTTTTAATACAGGAACTTCTTTACTCATGCAGGCTTCAACCAAGCTTCTTGAAAAATATTTTGAACCACCTCTAGAAGGAATACAAAACAACTCTTCTGCAGCGCCTTCTCCATAATCATCAATTAGTTTTTCTAACCAGGCATTTTCTTTATTTATTGACCATTCTTCATTTTTTCTTAAACAAATTCTTTTATAAAGTCCTTCATCTAATGCATCTTGAATTGTAATATGATGTAGAGAATATGATTTTTTACCTGTTTTAATTTCTTGAATTAATTGATTAAATAAATTCTCTTCTCCGTTATGAGTTGAAATTATTCTTACTTTTCCACCCCACATTAATAGAGCCATTGCAGCCTTTATTAATTCTTTTAAATCAGGACAGAATGCTGCTTCATCAATTATTACAACCCCTTGTTTACCTCTTAACGTTGAAGCTTTAGAAGGTAACCCTAATATTTTAAAACCTGAAGGAAAAGAAATTCTATAAACTGTTATATCTTCGTCTTCATTTTTAATAACAACTTCTTCAACATCTGAAGCTACTTTACCAAAAGATTTAGCCCATTCTGCGCAAGTTTCAATAAATTCTTTTGTTGCATCCATATTATATGATAAATAAAAAACATCTCTACCTTTTGATGATGCAGCATTTAAAACTGCATCTGCAGCTTCCGCCCAGGTTAAACCTATACGTCTTGATTTTTCTGCAATTTTAACATCACTTTCATCTGCCATCCATTTTTGTTGATATGGTAGAAAAACTGTTTCTTTTATCATTTTACTATTCCTAGAATTTGAGCCTTTATTTCTTCAATTGTATTATCACTAAGACCTGAAGCTTTGATTTTCTTTTCAACTGAAGCAGCAGTTGCCTCTGCTTTCTTTTTCATTTTTTCTTCTCTTTCCATATTGATAGTTGTTGCACTCTCAATATCTTTAACTGCTCTAGCAAGCTTTGATGCAGTAAAAGCCATTTCTTGAATTTGTTCTGAATTTTCTGCTTCTTTTAAATTATTAGAAGCCATTAATAAATCAAAAACTAACATTCTTATCTGTTCAGTTACTACCTTAGAAAGTTCAACTCCTGTATCTTCTTCACATGATGCAAGATAAACTTTAGCAACTTCTCTTGCTTGTCTATTACGTTCAGAGAACTCTTTCATTTTCATTGCATAGCGATTAACTGAAGACTTTGAAACTACTTTAGCTCCAGCCTTATCATTAACCAATTCAGCAACTTCTTGTTGAGTACAGTTTGGATTTTCTAATAATTTAATTAAATATAATCTTAATTCATTTGGAAGTTTTTCTATATTTGAAATTTGTCCCACAGTAAACTCCTTTAAAATGGTTTTGCTCTTGCAACACCTGGAGCTTTAGCCACTCCTTGGGCTACATCCAATCCTCTTCTTGTTAAAGTTGCTACAATGAATTTTCCGCAAAGGCTTGTTGTTATTAAGCCTATTTCTTCTAAATAATTAAAATGAGAATTTATTAAATCAATAGAAATTGCATGACCAAAATTTTTTAGAACAGGTTGAAACATTTCGTTATTAATTGAATAATCTTCATCTTCAGCCATAGTCTGAAGCATTATTAATCTTTGTTGTTCGCTAAATACATCTTTTACCATTATTATTCTCCTTTATTTCTGCGCTGTATTCGATTATTTTTATTGGATATTTTTTATTTTTAAATTCATTTTCAACCAATTTTATAAAAGTTGAATTATTATCAATATCAATAAAACCATATAAACAACACCAACAAACATATTTTAATGGTTCGTTTTCATCTGTATAAAAATCAAGTAAATCTATTTTTAATTTCTTTAGTTTTGATTTTTTCATAAGAGAATTAACAAGCCAATGTTGTGCTTTAGAACTATTATCAATATTGGTATCAAATAAAATATTAAAATCAATAGAAATGTAATATTGCATTTTTACCTCTTTTGATTATCAATAAAATATTGCTGAATTAAAGAAAGAGTATTGCCCATTGATGTAATAGTTCCTTCAATATTGCCAAGACGTTCATTAACTTTTGAAACCCATTTAAATTCGCTATTCATTCTATCGTTAATTGTTTGAACATCTTTTTGTCTTCTTTCTTCAACTTTTTGATATAGTTCTGCTAATTCCTGTTTTCTTATAGAACTTTCTTTAGCTATACATTCTCTTTGCATTGCCACTTCTTGTTTAATAGCTAACAATTCTTTATCTTGTTTTTGCCTTTGGAGTTCTATTTCTTTTTCTCTTTCAGCTTTTTGTTGTTGATCTCTTGTTTTCATTCTCCAAGATAATGTTAAAAAAGCTAACATAAGAGAAGCTGCATTAAAAATTATTTGTAAATAGCTAGGCATTACTTCTCCTTATTTATATCAAAATCAACAGCGTCTTCTAAATCACTTATATATTGTCTTAAACGAGTTATATTTGTTGCTAATTTTCTATATTCAAAATAAGAAAGAAATAAACCACCTTCTTGAGGCTTATCAATAAAGGTTACTTTTAATTCTTCAGGAGGTGTTAGCACAGGAGTTTCAATTTCAAGTGCTATATTTTTGGATGACTCACAGCTACTTAAAAAGATTATTGGCATGATCAATAAGCTGATTATCAGGAATAGTTGCAATTTCTTCATCAATCTTAATTTCTTCATTTTTTTTTATCCTCCTTTTTTGGAGGCATTGAATCAAACAGGTTATTAGCATGATCAATTATTTTTTCATCAGGAAGATCTACTATACTTTGAACTTCTTCGATTTGAATTTCTTTTTTATCGTGTTGTTCTTGTAAAATCTCACTTGAAACTTTTATTTGATCATTACTTTTTTCTAACTCTTTTAAAGTTGCTTTATATTTTTTCCGTTGATCTCTTGCATATGAAAAACCAAACATAGCAAAAACAAAACCAATAATAGTAATTAATATTTCTTTCATTAGTTTTTATCTCCGCCAAATCTTTCCAAAACGCCTGCTCCTAGTAAAATTGTTCCAGCTGATAAAATTGGCCAAAGAACATCAGGCCCCATTGCAGGATTTTTGATTACTGTTATAATTCCAATTACAACACCACCAATAATAGCAAGAGATCCATTAACTCTCTTACTAGAAACTTTACCACTTCTTCCTTGAAGCATTTTGACTGGCTCAACACTTCCGTCTGCGTAATTCCTTTTTTCGTTTTCCATAGAAACGCTCCTCATAAAAAAATTTTAGTTCATAAGGTGTTGCTTAGCCATTTAAGGAATTTTAATTTTTTGATTTTGGATTCTTAAAGAGGTGTTATTTCTTGGGCAAAAAAAATTCTTAGTTTTAAATCAACTAAGAAAAATTTTGGCTTAAATTATTTTTTCACACAGTGAAAAGGTTATTTCAAAAACTTTCCCACTAAAACTCGGCTCGTCTCGCTAAATCCCTCAATTATCTCACCTCGACCCTTTAATTATCTCACCATCTAACA
>NPIG01000138.1_pt1 | contig 34144 bp, 33 predicted proteins | sample 8637441 | NCBI WGS metagenome assembly NPIG01 (sample SAMN07420675, study PRJNA396082) | bioreactor metagenome | isolation source: sample BR6 brine-fed electro-methanogenic bioreactor BR | place: Japan: Kochi | collected 2016-06-14
TTTTTTGATGGTGGATCAGGGTGCCGACCGCAGAATTTTCCGCAGCCAACCCAAGCCATGGCGATTGCAGCGCATTATCCCTTCTGGTAGCATGTCGCCCAGTACCTCGCGTACAAGGAGAGGCTCCATGCCCGATCTCGCCAACCGCCTGGACGAACTCGAAATCCGCTACGCCCACCAGTCGCGCCTGGTCGATGAACTCAACGAGGTTCTCGTCGAGTCCAATGAGCGCATCGCCCGGCTCGAAGACGAGGTGCGTTTTCTGCGGCGCGCCCTTGACCGCATGATCGCCGGCCCGCAGGGCGGCGAGTGAGGAATTCATGCCGATGACCTGGAATATCAAACGGATTTTACTCGAAGCCGCCATCATCGTTTCCCTCGGGGTGATGGTCGGCCTGTCGGTCAATTACCGCATGGTGCTCAACGCCTTTTCCGGCAAAGTGGTGGCCGCGCCGGCGCAGCAGGCGAAAACCTCCGACGTCGCGGCTTACCCGGTGCCGACCGCCCTCGATGAAGTGACCCGGGCCCTCGACCAGGGCGCGGTCATCGTCGATGCCCGCGCCGCCGAACTCTATCGCGAGGCGCACATTCCGGGGGCGGTTTCCCTGCCCCTGGGCGACGTGGATGAACGCCTGGGAGCATTCCTTGCGCAGGTGCCGCCGGAGCGCACCGTCATCGCCTATTGCAGCGGTTACGGCTGCCCCGATTCCTTCGATCTCGGCATGCGGCTGCTGGCCGAAGGCTACCGGGACGTGCGGGTGTTCGAAGGGGGGCTGCCCGAATGGGAGGACCGCGGCCTGCCGGTGAAGAAGGAGCAGCCATGAATCTGTTTCTGCGAATCGTTTACCATGGTGCCCGTCTCGTCCTGGGCGCCACCTTTCTCTATGCCGGCTGGCTCAAGGCCAGCGACCCGGTCGCCTTCGCCCGCAGCGTGGCCAACTACCAGCTGCTGCCCTACAGCTGGAACTACCTGGTGGCCGCCGCGCTGCCCTACGTCGAAATTCTGGCCGGAACCCTGCTGGTGATCAACCGGCGGGTGCGGCCGGCGGCCCTGGTGATCGGCGGGCTCAATCTGGTCTTCATCGCCGCCCTGGTCTCGGTGGTGGCGCGGGGTCTCGACATCGACTGCGGTTGTTTCGACCCGAGCGGCGAGAGTCACACCAGCGCCGTCGAGGCGCTGGTGCGCGACCTCGGCCTCATGGTGCTGGTGGTGCTGAGCTATGTGCTGCGGGGAAAATCTGCATCGGGTATTTCGGGGCATCGCTCCTAGACCTCGCCTCGACAATCCACGTCGAGGGTTTTTTTTACCACGAAGTGCGCGAGGAACACCAAGAACGTCTTTTAATGATTTTTTTGAACCTTCATGTTCTCCGTGGTTATTTCTCAAGGTTTTTCATGGAATTCTGGCAACGGCAACTGCAGGCGAGCATCACGACGCCTGAGCACCTGGCGCAGCATTTTCCCGTCGACGTCGCCGCGCTGGCGGAGGTGACGGCGCGCTATCCCCTGCGCATCACCCCCCATTACCTGTCGCTGATCGGCGAGCCAGGTGACCCGATCTGGCGCCAATGCGTGCCCGACCCGCAGGAGCTGGCCGACGACCAGCCCCTGGCCGACCCCCTCGGCGAGGATACCCTCGCGCCGGTGCCGCACCTGGTGCACCGCTACCCCGACCGGGTGCTGCTGCTGGCGGCGGGAACCTGCGCCGTCTACTGCCGTTTCTGCACCCGCAAGCGCAAGGTCGGCTGCCCCGATATGAAGATTTCCCTCGGCGAGGTTCTGGCCGGCATCGATTACATCGCTCGCACCCCGGCGATCAAGGACGTCGTCGTTTCCGGCGGCGAGCCCCTGCTCATGTCCGATCTGCTGCTCAAGGAGATTCTCGAGCGGCTGCGGCGCATTCCCCATGTCGAGATCATCCGCATCGGCACCCGGGCGCCGGTGGTTCTCCCCGAGCGCATCACCGACGGCCTGTGCGCTCTGCTGCGCCGCTGCCATCCGCTTTTCGTCAACACCCATTTCAATCATCCGCGCGAGCTCACCCCGGAAGCTGCCGAGGCCTGCCGGCGCCTGGCGGACGCCGGAATCCCCGTCGGCAACCAGACGGTGCTCCTGCGCGGGGTCAACGACGACCCGGCGACGCTGGCCGAACTGTTTCGCGGCCTGCTGCGGCTGCGGGTGCGTCCCTACTACCTGCACCACATGGATCTCACCCGCGGTACCGTTCATTTCCGCACCCGGGTGGAGCAGGGGGTCGCGCTCATGGCCGCCCTGCGCGGCCCCCTGTCGGGTCTGGCCGTTCCCCAGTACGTGATCGATCTGCCGGGGGGCAAGGGCAAGGTGCCGGTCCTGCCGGACTACCTGCAAGCGCTCGGCGATATGGTGGTGCTGCGTTCCCCGGACGGGGAGCGGGTGGAATTCCCCAACGGGATATCCCCCGCGGCGTGAGGCAGGGGAGGTGCCAAGGGTCAGAGATCTTCTGGAGTGAAAGCCACCACCTCGTCGATGGTTGCGGCGTCGGTCAGCAACATCACCAGGCGATCGAGACCCAGCGCGATGCCGGCGGCCGGGGGCAGGTGGGGGAGCTCGGCGAGAAATTTCTCCGGCGTGGGGTAGGGGCGCTTGCCGGCGGCGCGGCGGGCGGCTTCCTCCCGGTCGAAGCGCGCGCGCTGCTCGGTGGCGTCGGTCAGTTCGGAGAAGGCGTTGGCCAGTTCGAGGCCGGCGATATAGAGCTCGAAGCGCTCGGCGACCTCTGGGTTGCCGGGCTTTTTTCGTGCCAGCGCGGCGAGCTCGGCCGGGTAGTCGGTGAGAAAAACCGGTTTGCCCCGGCCCAATCGGGGTTCGATCGCGCCGGCGATGATCTCGTCGAAGCGATCGTCGGCCAGAGCCCGCTCCGGGGTGGTGTCGGTAAAGCGGGCGAAGGCCTCGGCCACGGTCAGCCGCTGCCAGGGCGGGGCGAGGTCGATGGTGCGCCCCTGGCGGCAGAGGGTGCCGACCGGGGCGAGGGCGCTCAGCAATTCTTCGCACTCCGCCATCAGGTCGGTGTAGTCGGCGTGGGCGCGGTACCACTCGAGCATGGTGAATTCGGGCAGGTGGCGGCGGCCCCGTTCGGCTCCGCGCCAGCAGCGGCAGATCTGATACAGCCGCGGGTAGTCGGCGGCGAGCAGACGCTTCATCGGCAGTTCGGGCGAGGTCTGCAGAAACCCGCCCGCGGCGGGCACCGCGTCGATATGGGCCTCGGGGGCATTGCCCGGCAGCAGCTGGGGCGTCTCGACTTCGAGATAACCCTTGGCGATGAAGAAAGCCCGGATCATCTGCATGATCCGGGCTCGCTGTTCGAGACGGGCGCGTTTGGAGGCCAAGCGCCAGTTCGCTTCGGTCATCTTATTCCTTGACCCGGGTGACGTAGGCGCCGGTGCGGGTGTCGATCTGGATCAGGTCGCCCTCTTCGACGAAGCTCGGCACCTGCAGGGTGTAGCCGGTTTCGACGGTGGCCGGCTTGTTGTTGCCGGCGGCGGTGTCGCCCTTGACCCAGGGGTCGGACTGGGTCACCTTGAGGTTGACGAAGTTGGGCAGGGTGATGCCGATGGGGCGCTCGCCGAACATGAGCACCTTCACGTCCATGTTGTCGATCAGAAAGTAATGATCGTCGCCGAGGGTCTCTTCCGACAGGTGAACCTGCTCGTAGCTCTTCTGGTCCATGAAGACGTAGCCGCCCTCGTCCTGGTAGAGATACTGCATCTCGCGGTCTTCCAGGCTGGCCGGCTCGAAGCTCTCGCCCGAGCGGTAGGTGCGGTCGAAGAGCGAGCCGGTGATCATGTTGCGCAGCTTGCACTTGTAAAGAGCCTGGCCTTTGCCGGGCTTGGTGAAGTCGAAGGCGGCGATGACGTGCGGCTCGCCGTCGATCATGATCTTGAGCCCCTTTTTCAGGTCGGAACAGCTGTACATATCGGTTTTCTCCTTGATCTTTGTGCTATGGATGGCAAGCGAGCGATGATTGATTGCAAGCCCGGTATTTAAGCACAGGCGGGGTTCTCTTGTCATCGGGAAATTGCTTGGCCGCGTTGTGCCAAGGGCGCGACCTGTGGTAGATTCCCGCCTGTTTTCTTCATTTTGTCAAGGAGCCGCAGCCATGATTCTCACCAACGATCTGAAACGGGGCCTGGTCATCCGACTTGACCAGGCGCCCTGTCTGGTTCTCGATGTCAGCTTCCAGTCGCCCTCGGCCCGGGGCGGCAACACCCTGGTCAAGACCAAGTACCGCAACCTGCTCACCGGTCAGGTGCTGGAGAAAGCCTTCAAGGCCGGCGACAAGGTGGACGAGGCCGATTTCGAGCGGCGCAAGGGGCAGTTTCTCTACCCCGCCGGCGAGGGCGCCGTGTTCATGGAGCTCGAAACCTACGAGCAGTACGAACTGGGCGAGGAACTCTTTGCCCCGGTGCGGGGATTTCTGCTGGAAGGCGCCGAGGTGACCCTCGGTCTGTATCAGGGGCAGGTGGTCAGCGTCGATCCGCCGCTGGTGGTGGAACTCGAAGTCACCGAGACCGCGCCGGCGATCAAGAATGCCACCGCCACCGCCCAGCCCAAAGAGGCGATTCTCGAAACCGGCATGCGCATCATGGTGCCCAGCTACCTCGAATCGGGCGAACGGGTCAAAGTCGATACCCGCGACGGGCGTTTCATCTCGCGCGCCTGAGTTTTCCCTGTTCCGATCCCCCCCTCGCCGATCCCCCCCTCGCCGGGCCGGCCCGGCGCTTGCTCCTCATGATCCCAGCCTCCCGGTATCAGAAACCTCCGCCGCCACCTGGATAACGACCGCCCCGGCGGTCAGGGTGGATTTCGCTTTCGCGCAGCGACATTTTCTCTCCCGGTTTGCCGGGACCGGAATTATAACTCCTTCGGCGGGGGAAGAGACCGCCGTGAGCTGCGCTCAATCGTCCGTGATCGGATGTTTGGTCACCAGGGAAACCAACTGGCTGCGGTTGCTGACCTGAAGCTTTTTGTAGATGTGGCTGACGTGGGCCTTGATGGTCTGTTCGCTGAGAAAGAGCTTTGCGGCGATCTCGCGATTCTTCAGGCCCTCGCTGACGAAGCCGATGATCTGCCGCTCTTTGTCGGTGAGGCTGGCAAAGGCGTCCCGGCGATTGAGGGCCGAGGTGTTGCGCATCAGGCACTTGATCTGACGGTGGTCGATCCAGAGTTCGCCCCGCGCGATCGTCTGCAGCGCTTTGCGCAGGAGCGTCGCGTCGGTGCCGGTGGCGATGATGCCGTCGAGATTGTGATAGACGAGAAGCCCCGCCATCTCCTGGTCCCTGAGTCCGGAATCGATCAGCACGGTTTTCGCCTGCCGCCAGCGCGCCTTGCGCTCTAAGCCCAGGCGGCAGACATCGACCAGAACCATGTGCGGTTCGAAATCCGAGGGGTCGGGCAGGCGATCGGCGATGCGGCAGACGAAATTCTCGTCGAGTTCTTCGATCAGCCGGCAAAGAGCTTCGGACAGCAGGGCGCTGCCGAGATTGACCAGGATCTTCATGGGCACCTTTCTTCGTCGGGGAGTCACGACCTTTTTTTCAATTCAAAGACATAATGAAGAAAAATCAAGCACCTCATTCGCCTACCGCAATGATCGGGTTTGGGGGGGCGGCAAAGCGGCAGGATCAGGTACGAACAGAAAATATCCTGCTAAAGTGGCCAAGTTGTTGAGATGGAAGCATAAAAAATAACGAAAAAACAATCACTTAGATGGTTGACAGGGGCGTTGTTGCTGGTAAAAGAAATATCGTCCGCCCCCCGTTGGAATCCTGGGGAAAGGAGGTGGTGCAGCCTTTTCCGGGCGGGACGGCAATGCACATTGAATGCGTGGCGGGGACGAAAGTCCCCGGTCAAGGAGGCATAACCTGCAACAGGGAGGAGGAAGAAATGAAGAAAGCGGTATTCGCCTTGCTGGCGGTTCCGGTGCTATGCGTCGTTGCGGCAATGCCCGCGACGGCCGCGTTGACTCCGATGGAAAGGCTCGGGATGAAACTCTACTTCGACAGTTCGCTGTCGAGCCCGCCCAACATGGCTTGCGCCGACTGTCATGGGGAAAAGGCCGGTTTCACCGGTCCTAACCCCGGCATCAACAAAGCGGGTGCGGTCTACCCCGGAGCGGTCCACAGGCGCTTCGGCAATCGCAAGCCGCCCACCGCGGCCTACGGCGGCCAAAGCCCGATTTTCGACTACGATGCGGCCGCGGGACTCTTCGTCGGCGGCATGTTCTGGGACGGCCGCGCCACCGGCTGGGTGACGGGCGACCCGTTGGCCGACCAGGCCATGGGGCCTTTTCTCAACCCCGTCGAACAGAATCTCCCCAGCGAGAAAGCCGTCTGCGTGAAGGTGGCCGGTTCAAAATACGCGAATCTTTACGCTCAGGTCTTCGGGGCTCCGATCGACTGCGACCTGACCGACGGCGATGGCCATCTGGTCGCCTATAAGCATTTCGCGCTGGCCATCGGCGCTTTCGAGGCAAGTGAAGCGGTGAGCCCGAAAACCTCGAAGTTCGATTACGTCGCCGAAGGCATGGCCCAATTTTCCCCGCAGGAGGCGTGGGGCCGTGAGCTTTTCAACGGCAAAGCGATGTGTGCCGCCTGTCATCCGGAAGGCGAATTCACCGATTTCACCTACGACAACCTGGGTGTGCCGAAAAACCCCGACAATCCCTTCTATCGCATGGATGCCGTCTACGTGGACGGCATGCCGATCAACCCGGAAGGGGCGGCCTGGGTCGACCCCGGCCTGGCCGGATTTCTCGCGACTCTGCCGGAATCGCGATTCGCCGACTGGGGACTGGTCAAGGCCGATGCCGTGGCCGAAAATTACGGCAAGCACAAAGTGCCCACCCTGCGCAATGTCGACAAGCGCCCCGGCAAGGGGTTCGCCAAGGCCTATATGCACAACGGCGCACTCAAATCGCTGGAAGAAGTGGTGAAGTTTTACGACGAGCGCGACGACATGATTTCCCAGGGGATGTTGATCCCCGAGGTCGGCGGCGATACCATGAACCGGACCGAACTCGGTCATCTCATGCTGAGCGCTGAGGAGGAGGCCGCTCTCGTCGCTTTCCTGAAGACCCTGTCCGACGGTTACGTGCCCGCCAAGGGTAGGGGCAAATAAGAGACCGGGACCTTTTCATCGATTTTTCATTGATTTTTCATCGGGCTGCCTTGCGATTGCGGGGCAGCCTTCTTGTTGGGCCGGGCGGTCATGATCGTCCCGCCTATTTGCACATTTGCAAAAACTCCCGAATTTCGCCTTCGCATTATTGCAAAACTGCGTTTGAATTTGTTCGACCCCGATCCCTGCGCGCCTGCAAGGGGAGAAAAGGGGCCCTTGCTCCCCAATCCCCTCTTTGGGGCCATCCAGACGGCTCGCCAGCTCCCCCCCGTTCCATTTGCATCCATGCAAAATCCCGTGCTCGTCCCGGTAACGGCCGAATCCCGAAACGTCTCTCCAAGTCATTGAAAATAAATGGATAAAACTATTTTTTAAAATTCTCCCCGGGCTTGGTATGTCCGTTGCTCTTTATGTATACGCAACAGGGCCGACCGGCCCGCAGCGGAGAGGCAGAGATGGAAACGAAGATGCGCCCGATCAGCGAAAAAAATGTCTCCCGGGGGCGACCGCTGGTCAAACCCTTTGCCATGAAGTGGCCGCTCTCATTTCAGGTTCGCTATGTGACCCATCATAGTTCGCTCACCCCCCATGTGAAAAAGGAGGAACACCCCATGAACCCAACCCCGACTTCCAACGCCCGCGGCTGGACCGTCGTCCTGGCAGGCACCGGCATCAACCTGGCTCTCGGCATTCTCTACACCTGGAGCATCTTCAAGGGCGCCATCTCCGATTCGATCAAAGCCGGCGGCCCCGGCGCCTTCGACTGGGACCTGGCCTCGATCAACGATCCCTATGCGGTGTGCTGTCTCATGTTCGCCTTCGCCATGATCCTGGCGGGCAAGCTGCAGGATGCCTTCGGCCCGCGCATCACCGCCATCGTCGGCGGTCTGATGGTCGGCGCCGGCTTCTTCTGGGTCTCCCAGACCACCGACTACTGGGCCTGGGTGGTCGGTTTCGGCGTGCTGGCCGGCATGGGGATCGGTTTCGGCTACTCGGCCGCGACCCCGCCCGCGCTCAAATGGTTTCCCCCGGCCAAGACCGGTCTGATCGCGGGCATCGTGGTTTCCGGCTTCGGACTGGCGTCGGTCTATATCGCCCCCCTGGCCACCTACATGCTGGGCGTGGCCGGCCTGCAGAAATCGATGATGATCTTCGGCATTGCCTTCGCCATCGTGGTCTCGCTGCTGGCGCTGCTGATCAGCAACCCCCCGGCCGGTTACGTGGCCGGCGGCGCCCCCCAGACCGGGACCAGGAAGGTGGCGGCCGTGGAAGACCTGCGCCCCTCCCAGCTCTTCACCAACGCCAAATTCTATACCCTGTGGCTGGCCTACTTCATCGGCGCCGGCGCCGGCCTCATGGTCATCGGCAGCGCCAAGGGCCTGGCCAAGGCGAGCCTGGGCGAGATGGCCTTCATGGTCGTCGCCATCATGTCCATCGGCAACGCCGCCGGCCGTCTGGTGGCGGGGGTGGTCTCCGACAAGATCGGCCGGGCCAACACCCTGATCATCATGCTGGTCTTTCAGGCCGCCCTGATGTTCGCCGCCATCCCGATTCTCGGCGGCAAGGGCAACCCGGTGCTGGTAACGCTGCTGGTCACCTTCCTGGTCTTCAACTACGGCACCAACCTCTCGCTCTTCCCCTCTTTCGCCAAGGATTTCTGGGGCATGAAGCACTTCGGCATGAACTACGGCATCCTCTTCTCCGCCTGGGGCGTGGGCGCCTTCGTGCTGGTGCGCGTAGCCGAGATGCTCAAGGTGAAAACCGGCGGCTACACCGCGTCGTTTGCCGCCGCCGGCATCATGCTGCTGGTCGGGGCGATGCTCAGCCTCTCCCTGCGGGCGAAAAAAGCCGAGGCGACCTCTCATGTCGCGGTGGGGGCCGAGAGCGCTTCGCTCATGGCGGAGGAGCTGGAAGAACAGGAACTGGCGCTGCAGAAGGCCGACTGATTCTGGCTGTTAGAACTAAATATGGCATGGGATTGGCCCCGCTTCGGCGGGGCCGTTTTTGTTGAATGGTTTTTGGGGGAAGGGTCAGGGATGGTTCCGAAAGATGTCTTGCTTTGGATCTGCCAAGGCCTTGCGATAGTCGGCGAGAATCTTCCCGTGGTCAAAGCACAGGGGCGCGGGGAGGTCGTCGAGGGAAAAGAGCCGGGCCCGGGCGGCATCGTCGCCGCCGCGGGGTTTTCCGCGGCCCTCGGCGGTGAAGACGAAGGAGATGTTGTGCTGGCGCGGGTCGCGCCCGGGGTCCGAGTAGGCGCCGAATTGGCGCAGGTTCGTCAGTTCGAGCCCGGTCTCCTCGGCGGCCTCGCGCACGGCCGCCTGCTCGAGACTCTCGCCGTAATCGACGAAGCCGCCCGGCAGAGCCCAGCCCTTCGGGTCGTTTTTGCGCTCGATCAGCACGATCTTGTCGTCTACCCGGATGATGATGTCCACGGTGGGGAAGGGGTTGCGGTAGGTGGTCACCGGCTTGCCGCAATGGGGGCATTTCAGGTGGTCGCTCATGGTTGAAGTCTCTCCTGGGTAAAAAGTATCCGCGCGCTGTCGCTGGTCGGAAAGGAACAGTGCGAGAATCCGACTCCATTTTCGGACTTTCGCTCCAAATCTTATCGGATGATCGGTCGTTTCAAATCGTACCCATGTCTTGAGCCGACTCAACTCTCCGACGGCTGACATTTCTCTCCGTCATTCCTGCGATATAATGAATGCTCCTGCAGGCGTCTTGGAGAGAAAACCGATGTCCCGTCAGCGAAAAATTCACATTGTTTTGATGGCGCTCGCGATGGTCGCGCTTGCCGGCCTGGGATTTCTTTTTTTCAGTCTCCGGTCGCAGGCGTTTAAAGACTCTCTCGAGACCCGAATCTCGAATGTTGCCGGCCTGCGGGTGTTGATCGAGGGAGATATCGATCTGCAACTCGTGCCTCCCGGACTTGCCTTTTCCGGTATCGTCATGCGCGACGGCGACAGCGACGTTCTGACGGCAAAGCGGGTCGTCGCCGTCATCGCGTTGCGGCCTTTGCTGGCCAGGGAGGTGCGGGTGGCGAAGCTGGCTTTCGACGATGCGGCATTGTCGCTGCGGCGCGACCAGGTCGAGCGGTGGTCTGTCCGCAGTGCCGGACAGGCGACGGATCATCCTCCGGTTTCAAGCCTTTCGCTGCGCAATGCCGCCGTTCGTTACGTCGATGAAAGCGCCGGCGCAGAAGTCGAGCTGCAGGGGCTTGACCTGGAGTTGCGGGGGCTGCAGCGGAACGGGGCGGGATTTTTTTCCTCCTCCTCCTGCTCCGGCAAACTTCGAACCGGGCATCTGCGGTTCGGCAGAATCAAGGTGACGAACCTGAGCGGCACCGTGACCGGCGGCGGCAGTCGCTATCGTCTCGATCCGCTGCGGTTCGCCCTGTTCGGGGGCGAGGCGCAGGGGGTGGTTCAACTCGATGCGGGGCCGGACGCTCCCGCCTGGAGTGCCGAGGCTGCTGCCGAAGAACTTTCCCTGGACGAACTTTCTCTGGCGCTTGCCGGGAAAAAAATTTTCGAGGGAGACGTGGAAGTGCGCAGCACCCTCGCCGGGAAGATCCGGGAACAGACCCTCGAAACGCTGGCTGGAACGTTCAAGATGTCCGGCACCGATCTGGTTCAGCGCGGCTTTGATCTCGACCGGACCATCGAGAACTTTCGGAAAAGTCGGAACATCGGGCTGCTGGACATCGGCGCCTATGTTGTCGCCGGACCGGTGGGCGCCCTGGTCAACAAAGGGGTCGATGTCGCCAACCTGGTGTGGGCGGCCAGTCGCGAAGATCGCCAGACGATTGCGAAGCTTGTCTTCAACTGGTCGTTGGAAAAGGGCGTGGCCCGCACCGAAGATGTTGCCCTGCGCACGGACGAAAACCGCCTGGCCCTCAATGGCGCCGTCGATCTCGTCCGCGGGCGCTACGACGGCATGACCCTCGGGTTGCTCGATGCCAGGGGGTGCGCCGAACTGACCGAAAAGATCAGCGGTCCCCTGACCGACCCCACCGTGGAGAAGGTCGGGATGTTGAGCACGCTGGCGGGCCCATTGGTCGGCACCCTGAAAAAAGGCTGGCAGATTATCGATCCCGGCGAGTGTCAGCCCTTTTACCAGGGCGTGGTGGACCATCCCGGCGAGAAGGGCGCCGAGTAGAGTCCGTCTTGGTTCTGGCGATTTCACAGGAGCGGAGGATGAATAACCTTTTTGCCGCCCGCGCTCTGGCCACCAGGATTCTGCCCGGGAGAAGACGCTACCTGCCGAGGCAGACCGCCGCGGCCGGGAGCCTCGCCTCGGGTCGAAAAAAAAACGCCTCCGAAAGAAAAATTCCGGAGGCGTTGGTGCGAAATCGGCGCAGAGGAGGTCAGGGAACATGCCCGGCGAAATACTGGTCGTTGGCGACGGTGCTGGAAAATGCCTCCGACCAGCCGAGGCCGATCGGCTTCATCAGAAAGATGGCCATGCCGCCCAACACCACCAGCGCCGCGGTCCAGTTGAGGAGCTGAGTGAGAAAGCTCCAGTCGGTTTCCGGGCGCTCGGTCTCTTGCGCTTTCTTCTTCTCGGCCGGCTCGTCGTCGTCCTTGGTCATGAGGCGGGCGGCCTTGCGCATCACCCGCCCCGAGGTCAGGAAGATGGCAGCCGAGATGACGAACTGGGGCATGACTTCGATGGAGAGTTTTCCGGAGGCGAACATCGCCCCGTAAAAGGCCATGGCACAGATCCCCAGCAGGGTCATATGCTGACTGATCTTGGCATTCATGGGCCTTCTCCTTGGTGCGGGTTGCGTGCCGGCGGTTTGTGGCGGAAAGAAGTAACCGGCAACCAGCGAAACGGCTCGATCAGCGATGGTAAAAAGCTGTTTTAAGGTTATCCCGGGTGGCAATGGTTGTCAACCTGAAGGTGAGCCGAAGCACCTCGCGGGGGAATCCGGACATCGCTCATCCCGGACCGGAATCAGGGCAATTTGCCGAACGCTCCGGGCGCAAGCGGCTGCCGGCTCTTCAGGCGGCTGCTGAACAGGGAGAATCCCTGCAGGGTTGCGAGAAATCCGCACAACGCACCCGCCAGACAGACGAGGCGATGGAGGTTGGCGCTTTCCCAGGCAAGCGCAGCGGCGGTGACCAGCAGCAGGAGCATGAGCGACCCGAAGACATAACCGGCCAGCCGCTGGCCTTGGCCGCAGCCGTGGCCGAGGATGGCACAGAACAAGCCCCACATGACGAGATAGGGGGCGCTGGCGGCGGCCTGGGGCACCTGCCCGATGCCTGCGGCGGGGAGCACCAGCATCGGCAGCAGGGAGAGCCAGAGCAGGCCGCAGGCGGTGAAGGTGACGGCGCCGAACGCATTGCCGCGGCGCCATTCGTTGAGACCGACCAGCACCTGGCACGATCCGCCGTAAAGAAAGCCGGCCGCCACCCAGGCCGGATGTTCGAGCAGCCCGACCTGGTGGAGCCCGAGCAGCATGGCGCACAGGCCGAGGGTCAGATAGCCCGAGGGGCTCTGGGGGGCTCCCTGGGAGGTGAGTGCGGCATGGGGGGGCGGTGTCGGGCCTTGGGGCGTCATCGCAGACCTCCCTGTCGAAAGTGCGGGTAGCGGGACGCGGGCGAGGCGCCGGATGTCCCTCAACAACCGGCGGCCTCGCCCCGTACCGAAGAGAAAAGGACTTACGCTGGGTTTATGTCAAAGCAATTCGTATACCAGTGTTTGCATTCTTTGCGAGAAACCCGAAGAACCTGAAATGATTCGCTGTTTTCATGGTTTTCGATTTTTTGCCGGGAGCGGGAAGGGGCGGCTCATTCGCAGGAATGCAAGGGGAGCCGGGGGGCTGACGAACCCGGTCGATCGCGAGACCGGCAGGGCGGTTCCTGGTTTTCGGACCTTTACGGGCCTGGCGCGAATTTTTCGCAGATTTGCAAAAAGGATCAGTCGGTATTTTGCAGGGATGCAAGACCGGGCTAATGGCGCTTGGACAGGCCCGCCGCCTCGCCCAGAGAGAAGGTGCGGCGGTAATGATGAATTTCGGTGATGGCGATTTTGATGATGCTCGCCACCGGCACCCCGATGATCATCCCGAGCACGCCGTAGAGCTTGCCCCCCATGACGATGGCGAGGATCACCACCAGCGGGTGCAGGTTGGAGACCCGGGAGATGAGAATCGGAATCAGGATGAAGTTGTCGACGATGACCTGGGCGATGACCACGTAGACGATCACGATCCACCAGAACTGACCGCCGAAGCCGAGATCGACCATGGCGATGACGATGCCGGGAATCATGCCGATGAGCGGGCCGATGTAGGGCACCAGATTGGTGACGCCGGCGAAGATTCCGAGAATCGGGGCATAGCGGATGTCGGTGAAGGACAGGCCGATGGTGACGACCATGCCGATGATGAGTGCTTCGAGAATGCGTCCGCGAATGAAGTGGGCCATCTGCCGGCTGATCTGGTAGTAGAGCTCGAGGGCCATTTCGAAGTGGCGGTTGGGGGTCAGCGCGATGAAGGAGCGCATCAGGCGATGGCCGTCCTTCAGGAAAAAGAAGGAGAAGAGCGGCACCAGCACCATCAGGCTGCCCAGGCGCAGGGCCGACTTGGGCGTTTCGGCGAGAATCGTGGCCAGCAGGGCCTCGCTCTGAACCCGGGCCTTGCTCGAGAGTTCGAGCCCTTCGATAAAGGGAAAGCGGCTCTGCAGGTTGATCTGCAGGTCTTTGATGAAACCGGCGCCCCGGGCGATGTAGCGCGGCAGGTCGGCGCGCAGGGCAATCCACATCTCCTGCCAGTGAGGAGCGATCCAGGCGATAAACAGAAAGACCACCGTGGCCGCCAGCAGGTAGACCGCGAAAATGGCGAAGGTGCGGCTGATCTCTTCGCGTTCGATGAACTGGACCATCGGTTCGAGCAGGAAGGTGACGATGAGGGAGAGCAGGATCGGCAGGAACAACCCGGTCGAGGCCTCCTGCAGCAGGCTGATCACCGTCGAGGCCGAAGAAAACAGGGCCAGGCCGGTGGCGATGGCCGCGGTCATGACCAGATAGAAGAGGAGAACCTGGGCCCGGGTCAGGCTGGTGCGGCTATCCATGGCTTCACTCGCCGAGTTGTTCGGCCGAAGGGGGTGGCGGGGCGGAGGCCTCGGCCGTCTTCAGCCGAAAAAGTTCATGGGCGGCCGTCTGCAGGCGTTCGCTGAGGACGCGGGTCAGGCCGAGCAGAATCTTGGAAGCGATCACCGGATGCTGCTGCATCGTCTCGAGCAGGTCGGCCCGAAACAGCCCCACCAGCTCGCAGGTCTCCAGAGTCACCGCGGTGGCCGAGCGGCTGGTGGGAGAGGTCAGGGTCGACTCGCCGAAGAAATCCCCCGGCCCCAGCAGCGCCAGTTCTTCCTGCCGGCCGTCGGGATAATGGTGAACGATGCGAACCCGCCCGGAGCGGATCGCGTACATTCCCGAGCCGACATCGCCGTCGGCGAAAACGGTCTCGCCCCCGGCGTAGCGCCGCACATGAACCATCGTTTCGAGAAATTTGAGTTCCCGTCCATTGAGTTCGCCGAATGCGGGAATGGTGCCGAGGAAATACGCCAGGGAGTCCTGGTCCGGCTTTTTGCGAAAGATGTTGCTCCAGATCGGATTCATGGGTCCGGAAATTTCCTTTGTCGCGGGCAAGTGCGGTAAACGGTTTGCCATTATATCAAGATCACTGCCAAAGGCCAGAAAATTTGGCTACTTCGGCCCCGTTCCCCTTGGGCGCGAAAGCGCTGCTGTGGTAGACTTCGGCGAGGTTGTTCTCCCCGCTCAGGAGTCTTGTCCGTTGTCCGACCTCCAATTCGATCCGAAGCGTTTTCCCACCGCCTGCGGGGTCTACCAGATGCTGGGCGACGATGACGCGGTGCTCTACGTCGGCAAGGCGAAAAACCTGCGGGCGCGGCTGCGCAGCTACTTCTCCGCCGCCGGCGACGGCCGCGGGCAGATCCCTTTTCTCATGAGCCGGGTGCGGCGCATCGAGACCATCGTCACCGATACCGAGAAAGAGGCGCTGATCCTCGAGAACACCCTGATCAAGAAGCACCGTCCCCGCTACAACATCAACCTGCGCGACGACAAGACCTATCTTTCCATCCGCCTCGACCCGCGCGAGGAGTTTCCGGCCCTGCAGACGGTGCGCCGGGTGCGCCGCGACGGGGCTCTGTACTTCGGTCCCTATGCCTCGGGGTCGGCGGTGCGCGAGACGCTCAAGGAGATCTACCGCATCTTCCCCCTGCGTCACTATCCGGTCGCCACCTGCCGGCGCCGGGGACGGCCCTGCCTGTTCTTCCAGATCGGCCAGTGCAGCGCCCCCTGCCACGGCCGGATCGGCCATGACGAATACCGCGCCCTGGTGCGGGGAGTGGTCGCGCTGCTCTCCGGCCGGGAGACGGAGGTGGTCGGTATTCTGCGCGAGCGCATGGCGGCCGCGAGCGAGGAGCTGCGCTTCGAAGAGGCGGCCCGCCTGCGCGACCAGGTGCGCGCCATCGAGGCCACGGTGGAGCGGCAGAAGGTGGTCGAAGCGGGCGGCGGCGACCAGGACGTGGTCGGTATCCACCGCGAAGGAGGCGAGGTCGAGGTGGTGCTCCTGTTCATCCGCGAGGGCCAGCTGATCGGCCGCCGCAGCTATCCCCTGGAATGGCGGCTGGAGGAGGGCGAGCTCCTCTCGTCCTTTCTGCAGGAATATTATGCCAAGGACGTGGTGATTCCCGACCAGGTGCTGGTGCCCTTCGCCCTGGAGGACGCCGCCACCCTGGAAGAGTGGCTCGGCGAGCGGCGCGGCAGGAAAGTGCAGGTGGCGCACCCGCTGCGCGGCGACAAGGTCCGGCTGGTGGAACTGGCCGCGCGCAACGCCGCCGAGTCCTTTCGCGAGCGGGGCAGCCGGCGCGAGGCGCGCCACGAGGTGCTCGGCGAAATTCGCGAGCGCCTGCATCTCGGCCGGTTGCCCCGACGCATCGAATGTTTCGATATTTCCAACGTGCAGGGCAACCAGAGCGTCGGCAGCATGGCGGTGATGGTCGACGGCGAACCGGCGCCGGGCGAGTACCGGCGCTTCCGCATCCGCACGGTCGAGGGGGCCGACGATTACGCCTCGCTGCGCGAGGTGCTGCTGCGGCGGCTGGGGCGGGGCATGAAGGAGGGCGATCTGCCCGATTTCATCCTCATCGACGGCGGCAAGGGGCAGCTCTCGGTGCTCTCCGCCGTTCTGGGGGAGTTGGGACTGGCCGAGCGGGTCGATGCCGCCGGCATCGCCAAGAGCCGCGTCATTGCCAATATGCAGGGGCGGGCGGTGGAGCGCAGCGAAGAGCGTTTTTTTCTGCCGGGGCGCAAGAACCCGGTGCTGCTGCGCCAGGGCTCGGCGCCGCTGTTTTTGCTCGAGCGCCTGCGCGACGAGGCTCACCGCTTCGCCATCACCTATCACCGCAAGCTGCGGGGCAAGGCGGCGCTGAGCTCGGCGCTGGAGGAGATTCCGGGGGTGGGTCCGGCCCGGCGCAAGGCCCTGCTGAAGCATTTCGGCAGCGTCAAGAATATCCGCGAGGCGAGCCTGGAGGCGTTGGCCGCCATGCCGGGTCTGCCCGCATCGGCGGCTGAGGCGATCTACCGTTATTTTCATTCGGAGACGGGCGAGGGGTGACGGGAAGGAAAAAACGCCAACACCGATTTTTAACGAAGGCGCTGAGGGGGTGAGAGCGGAGAGGGGTCTTGCTGGGACGAAAATCTTCTTTTTGCCACCAAAGCACCAAGAAAAATATCTCTTCAAAGCATTTTTGAAAAAAAAGCCCCCGGCAAGTTGCCGGGGGCTTTTTCGATGCGGTGAAACGAGGTGAGGTTTATTCCACCACCACGTTGGCGTCTTCGATGATGACGTCATACACGGTGCCGTGGGCGATGTCTTTGTCGGTGGTGAGAACGCCGGTAACGAGTACGGTGTCGCCGACTTCGGCCATGGTGTCGGTGGTGATGGTGATGTCGTTCTTGCCGTCGGTGTCGGTGCCGTCCTGCAGGTGGATCCAGTTCTTGCCCATGATCTGCGGGCTGAAACGCACCACCTTGCCGCGGACTTTGACTTCCTTGCCCGAGAGGTCGGCCTTGTTGGCGAAGATGTCGGCCACGCTCTGGCCCCCTTCTGCCTTGGTCAGGTCGGTGAAATCGACTTCGACTTCGGCGGCAGCGTTGATGTCGGGATGGCCGCTGGGCATCTGGCCGTTGGGCATCTGCGCGCCCATCATCCCTTGGCCGGCGCCGCCGACCATGATGCTCGGCACGAACAGGATGACATCGAAATCACGGTTCATCGAGTTGCTGTGGTAGTTGTACATTTCCTGCCCGGGGGCGAGGGCGACCACGTCACCCACGGCAACCTGGGTTTCGGGGCCGGCCGCCCATACCTGCTTCTCCCCGGTGTCGATCAGCACGTAGGTGTAACCGGCGGTATTCATGGTCTCGACCACCTTGCCGCTGACGCCGGCGGGCTGGCCGGGCATGGCGGCGGGCATGCCGGAGGGGGCGGCGGCGGTGGGCGGATGCCCTTCGGGTTTCTGGGCAACTTGGGGCGCTTCATCCTTGCAGGCGGTGAGCAGGGTGACGGCCGTCATGGCGGCCAGCAGCATTGTCAGGGTTCTTTTCACGGACGCTTCCTCCAGATTCTCAAGAAGTTTTTTTTCACCGTTGTCGCATTCAACCCGGAAGACTAGCACAGGGTCGGCAGAGAACTCAAGGGCTTCCGGTTCTCAATTCGAATGGGCCCGGCCATAGAGACGGGTCAACTCTTCGAGGGTCTGGGCCCTTTCGGCGGTGAGCTGCCCGGGCGTGTAGCGCCAGTCCCAGTTGCCCATCCCGTGCCCGGGGCGGTTCATGCGCCCGGAGTTGTCGAGCTCGAGCACGTCCTGCAGGGGCAGGATGCACAGTTCGGCCACCGTGGCCATGGCCGTTCGGACCAGGTCCCAGGGCATGTTGCGGACGCCGTGGCCGAGGTAGGCGCGTACCAGGTCCTTTTGCCTTTTATTCAGGTCGTTCCACCACCCCAGGGTGGTGTCGTTGTCGTGGGTGCCGGTGTAGGCCACGCTGTTGCGCGTAACGTTGTGCGGCAGGTAAGGGTTGTCGGGGCCGCCGTCGAAGGCGAATTGCAGCACCTTCATGCCGGGAAAATTAAAGCGGTCGCGCAGCTCTTCGACCTCGTGGGTGATCAGGCCGAGGTCTTCGGCGATGATGGGCACCTCACCCAGGGCCGCCTTCAACGCCTCGAACAGGCCCGCCCCCGGGCCGGGAGTCCACTGGCCGTTGACGGCGGTTTCGTCTTCGGCCGGAATCGCCCAGCAGGCTTCGAACCCCCGGAAGTGGTCGATGCGCACCATGTCGGCCTGAGTCAGATTCCAGCGGAAGCGCGCGATCCACCAGGAATAGCCCTGCGCGGCCATGCGCTCCCAGTGGTAGAGGGGGTTGCCCCAGCGCTGGCCGGTTTCGCTGAAATAGTCGGGCGGCACGCCCGAGACCAGGGTGGGATTGCCCTGGTCGTCGAGGTGAAAAAGATGCTGGTTGGCCCAGACGTCCACCGAGTCGAAGGCGACGAAGATCGGCACGTCGCCGAAAATGCGGATGCCCTTGCCGTTGGCGTAGCCCTTGAGGGCGAACCACTGCTCGAAGAAGACGAACTGGGCGTACTTGCGCCAGAAGAGTTCGTCGGCCAGTTTTTCCGCCCAGCGGCTCAAGGCCTGGGGGTCGCGGTTGCGCAGTTCGGCGGGCCAGTCGTTCCAGCTGCGGTTGTCGAAGTGTTCGCGCAGCGCGCGAAACAGGGCGTAATCGTGCGCCCAGTAGCCCTGCTGCTCGCAGAAATCGTCGAAGGCCCGGTGCCGCTCCCGGCCGGCGCGGTCGTGAAACGCCCCGGCGGCCTTGCGCAGCAGCTTCTCCTTGTGCTGGGTGACCCAGCCGAAATCGACCCGGGTGTCATCGGCGGGGCTTGCCCCCGGCAGGTCGTCAGGTTGCAGGTCGCCTTCTGCGACCAGGCGCTCCAGGCAGATCATGAGAGGGTTGCCGGCGAAGGCCGAATAGGCGCTGTAGGGCGAATCGCCGTAGCCGGTGGGGCCCAGCGGCAGAATCTGCCATACTGACTGGCCGGTGGCGGCGAGAAAATCGACGAAACGGTAGGCCTCGTCGCCCAGCGCGCCGATGCCGTGGGGCCCGGGCAGCGATGTCGGGTGAAGCAGAATGCCGTTGGCGCGGGACTGACTCATAAGGGTTCCTCCTGCAAGAACGTGATCGCCCCTCATTATGACAGAGGACATGGGTTTTGAAAGGCTTGAGAAGGGTTATTTCTTCGGTCTGTAGTGGCGCTTGAGCCAACTGGAGAGGCCGTCGAGGCCGGGAAAGAGGACGCGTTCGGTGATGTTGGCCTGGTCGAGCTTGTCGCGGATCTCCCACTTGAGATCGGCGGGGATGATCAGGCGCCGCCACAGGTCGCGGTGGTTGGCGAGCCATTCGTCGAGAATCGAGGTGGGGCGCGACATGACCGAAAAAAAGGCGAACTGGTTGATGATGCGGTCGTCGATGGAGGGCGGTTCGAAAAAAATGACGAAGTCGCGGTGGGAGAGTTCCGCCAGCTCTTCGAGGCTGCGCACCGATTCGGAGAGCATCTCCACGGTGAAGACGTTGGCGCCCTCCTCGTCGAGCATGCGGCGCAGCCGGTCGGGGAGAAGCTGATGGGCCTTGAGGTAGTTGACCGCCCAGATCACCCCGTCGGCGTCGAAGCGCTCGACGTTGGCGGTGGCGAAATGCAGGGCGGTGTAGGGCGAATAGGTCCAGTCGAGCAGACGGGTGGGCAGCCCGTAGTGTTGGGCTACGCTGAGCCAGTGCCAGAGCGAATCGCGCTCGACCACGGTGCGGTGCGCGTATTTCTTGAAATTGCGCAGCAGGTGGCGCTCCAGGGTGTCGAAGGCGCCGCCGAGACGAATCAGGGTGGTCTCGAGCTGGTAGCGGGCGTCGGACAGTCCGCGGAAGGCGTAGCGGGAGCGGAAGCGGCCGATGTCGGGGCTCCAGGAATCCTCGAACAGCTCGTCCTGCAACTGGTTCCAGCTGGTGATGCGGATTTCGTTCATGGCGGTCCGCTCAGACTTTGGTGGCGAGAAGATAGGAGAACCAGGCCGAGCCGAGCCCGGTGGCGAGGGCGAGCAGGGCCAGCAGGCCGAAAACGATGGCGTGCTTCTGGTGGCGGTGGCGCAGGCACAGGGCGCCGATCACCAGAAACAGCAGGCCGAGGGGGATGGACAGGACGATGATCATGGGGAGATCTCCCGGCGCCGCTCCCGGGGGAGGCTGGGGTCAGCGAAAAAACAGGGGGAATTCTAACAGAGGGTGCGGGACGATGTCTATTTTTCCCCGGGAGGCGCGATCTCGGGATCGACCGCAAACGCGTCGGCGGCCAGGGCTCGCCAGGAAAAAGTCAGCAGCGACACCAGGCCCCAGCCCAGGCCCGCGACCACCCCCAGGTCGACGATGCCCCGCCAGGGTTGGGGGAGCAGGCGTACCAGCAGAACCAGCACCACGATGGCGCCGGTGACGGCGAAGGAGGTGAGGCGGCGCTTGCGGGTGGCGTGGATGAAGCCCATGCAGAACAGGGGGGCCAGCATCAGATGCAGCGGCCGCGGATGACCGCGCAGGTAGCGGGCCCGGGCCGCCACCCGCGGGGAAAAGCCCTGCTGGAAGCCCCGGTACCCCTCGGCATGGGCCATGAACAGCACTACCAGCGCCAGGGCAGGCCAGTGCCGCCAGTCGAAAGGGTGGTCGAAGGCGGCAAGCCCCAGTTGGCCGAGGCGGTAGATGGCGCCGCCCAGCAACAGGAGCACCCCGCCGATCCCCCAGAGGGCGCCGATCGTTCCGGGCAGGGAATTCATCGCCCGCCGCGGCCGGGAAACGGCCGCCGGGCTCGGGATTTCGGGCGCAGGTTCAAGAGTCGATGTCCTGTCGTCGGTTGTGGGTTCAGTGGTCGCGGTCGCGCTTCCTCACCTCCTCGAGGGAGGTTCCCGCGGCCCGGGCCAACTCCGCTGCGCCCCGCGACCAGCTCTGCAGAACGGTCCTGTCCTCTTCGCTCGGCCGGGCTTCGGGGTGGGCGATCAGGTAGGCGAACAGGGGCATTTCCCCCTCCTCGACCTCTTCCCAGATCTCATCCCTGAGCTTGATCTGTTTGAAAACGTCGTAGTCTTCCCATTCGGAGAAGTTGAGGTGTTCGCGGCCCTCGCGCACGTCGTGGACCACCAGCCAGGCCATGGGTGCGATGCGGCTGTAGAAAGGCCACCGGGTTTCATTGGAATGGCAATCGTAGCAGGACTTGCGCAAGACCTCCCTGACCTCGGCCGGTCCGGCGAATTCGGCGACGATGGGCGGATTCGAGCGGTCGAGAGGAATGAATTGGGCCGGGACGAAAACGGCGAAAAGGGCCATGAGCAGCCAGGTGAGCTTTTTCTTCATGGTATCTGTCTCCTGCAATGGGAATCGAGGGTTGCCGGTCGACCACAATTCTACCCGATAGGAGAACAATTGCAGGCGGGACGGTCGCTGGCTCAGGGGAGTCGATTTGAAATATATTTTCATTTTGTTAGAATGAGAATTCAGTTTGCTGATGATTTCCGGTTGAATCCAGAGACTCGGAAGATTCCAGAAGATCGATGTCCCTAAAAGAAAATACAAGCCCTGTTCCCGCCATCTTTCCCCTGTTTCGCCCGTTGCCTGCCATGAAGAGTGCTGCACGGCTCGACTGAATACCCATTCGATTCATTCGGTCATCCCTTCGAAGGCAGAGCCGTTCGCTTTAACCCGCATTGGAGCAGCGGCGAATCGATCTGCTATTCTTTCCAACAAAAAGCGAAAGGACGATCATCCATCATGTGTGGCATCTGCGGAGAAATTCGATTCGACGGCCGAAACGCCTCGGCCTCATCCATTCACGCCATGTGCGAGGAGATGGTCCCCCGCGGCCCCGACAGCTCTGGGCTCTGGGCCCAGGGCCGGCTGGCCTTCGGCCACCGGCGGCTGAAGATCATCGATCTCAGCGAAAAGGCCCAGCAGCCCATGTGGGACGCCGGGCTCGGCCTCGGCATCGTCTACAACGGCGCCATCTACAACTACCCCGAACTGCGGCGCGAGCTCGAAGGCCAGGGCTATCGCTTCTTCTCCAGCGGCGACACCGAGGTGCTGCTCAAGGCCTACCACGCCTGGGGCGAGGAGTTCGTCACGCGGCTCAACGGCATGTTCGCCTTCGCCCTGTGGCAGCGCGACAGCGGCCGGGTGGTGTTGGGGCGCGACCGCCTCGGCATCAAGCCCCTCTACTACGCCGAGATCGACGGCGGACTGAAGCTGGCGAGCAGCCTGCCGGCGCTGCTGGCGGGCGGCGGTATCGACACCGCGATCGATCCGGTGGCGCTGCACCACTACCTGAGCTTTCATGCGGTGGTGCCCGAGCCGCGCACCATCCTGCGCGGGGTGCGCAAGCTGGCGCCGGCGACCCTGCGCATCATCGAGGCCGATGGCGGCCAGCGCACGGTGCGCTACTGGGAGCCGCGCTTCGAACGCCAGGCCGGCGACCGCGAGCGCCCCTTCGAGGAGTGGCGCGACCTGGTCCTCGACGGTCTGCGCCAGGCGGTGAAGCGGCGGCTGGTGGCCGATGTGCCGGTCGGGGCGCTGCTGTCGGGCGGGCTCGACTCGAGCCTGATCGTGGGGCTGCTGGCCGAGGCCGGGCAGAAGGGGCTCAAGACCTACTCGGTCGGCTTCGAGACGGTGGGCGAGGAAAAGGGCGACGAATTCACCTACTCGGATATCATCGCCCGTCACTATGGCACCGAGCACCACCAGATCTTCGTCGACACCCGCCGCCTGCTGCCGGCGCTGACCCGGGCGGTGCGGGCCATGTCCGAGCCGATGGTGAGCCATGACGCGGTCGGCTTTTTCCTGCTGTCGGAGGAGGTGTCGAAGGACGTCAAGGTGGTGCAGAGCGGGCAGGGGGCCGACGAGGTCTTCGCCGGCTATCACTGGTATCCGCCGCTGCTCGCGAGTTCCGACCCGGTGGCCGACTACTGCCGGGTCTTCTGCGACCGCGACCAGGGCGAGATGAAGGAGGTGCTTCATCCCGATCTGCTCGGCGACGATCACAGCCGCGCCTACGTCGCGGCGCATTTTGCCCGCCCCGGCGCCGAAGATGCGGTGGACAAGGCGCTGCGCCTCGATTCCACCGTGATGCTGGTGGACGACCCGGTCAAGCGGGTCGACAACATGACCATGGCCTGGGGGCTGGAGGCACGGGTGCCGTTTCTCGACCACGAACTGGTCGAGCTGGCCGCGCGCATTCCCGCCCGGCACAAGGTGGTCGAGGGGGGCAAATACGTGCTCAAGGAGGCCGGCCGCCAGGTCATCCCCGCCGCGGTCATCGACCGGCCCAAGGGGTATTTCCCGGTGCCGGCGCTCAAGTACATCCGCGGCGAATACCTCGATTTCGTCCGCGAGATCCTGCAGCGCCCCGAGGCGAGGAACCGGGGCATTTTCCGTCCCGAATATATCGACCGGCTGCTGAGCGAGCCCGAGCGGCACATCACCCCCCTGCGCGGTTCCAAGCTGTGGCAGGTGGCGCTGCTCGAATACTGGTTGCAACTGCAGGGGATCTGACTGGACGCGAAGGAATTTCCCGGCCCAGAACCCAGAGGAGATCAACGATGACCGATAAGGATCGTCGCAAACACCGCCTGGAGCGCATTCATTCGCCCACCGCCCGCAGCTGGGGTGAGCCCACCGGCCCCGACGCGAGAAATATGCCGAAAGACGTGGAGATCGACTGTGGCTGGGGGCGCCTGATCTTCGCCCACACCTTCACCGATACCGAAAGCCTGGTCCGGTCGCTCTGTCAGGAACGCAAGGGATATCGAGACATCGCGCTCTACGTGCGCAACCCGCACGTGGTGCTGTCGTTGCGGCCGCAGGAGCTGTTTCTCGATCCCTCGGATACCTACCGTCTATGGCTCTCCGACTACCGGCCCGCGGCCAAGCCCCCGCGCGGTTTCGCCGTGCGGCGGGTGAAAACCGAAGTCGACGCGGTGGCGCTCAACCGCATCTACGCCAGCCGCCACATGGTGACCGCCGCCCCCGAATTCATCCATGAGCGGCGCGGTTCGCGGGTCTACACCTACCTGGTCGCCGAAGACCTGGCATCGGGCGAGGTCATCGGCACCGCCACCGGCATCGATCACAAGAACGCTTTCGACGATCCGGAAAACGGCTCGAGCCTGTGGTGCCTCGCGGTCGATCCGCAATCGCCCCATCCCGGCGTCGGCCTGGCGCTGACCGATTACCTGGCCGGGCACTTTCTCGCGCGGGGACGGGCGTTCATGGATCTTTCCGTTCTCCACGAAAACCGACAGGCGATCGCCCTCTACGAGAAAATGGGGTTCCAGCGCATCCCGGCCTTTTGCGTGAAGCTCAAAAACCCCATCAACGAACCGCTGTTCACCGGCCCGCCGGTGACCGAAGAGCTCAACCCCTACGCCGCGATCATCGTCGACGAGGCGCGCCGACGGGGCATCGTGGTCGAGGTGGTCGACGCCGCCAACGGCTATTTCGCCCTCAGCCACGGCGGACGCACCATCGTCTGCCGCGAATCGCTGTCCCAGTTGACCGACGCCGTGGCGATGAGCCGCTGCGACGACAAGGAGGTGACCGCCCGCGTGCTCACGCGCGCCGGGCTCAAGGTGCCGCCGCAGCGCCAGGCCGGGTCGGCGGAGGAAAACCGGGCGTTTCTCGAAGAGCAGGGAGCCCTGGTGGTCAAGCCGGCCCGCGGCGAACAGGGCAAGGGGGTGTGCGTCAACCTCAGGACGCCCGCTGATGTCGAGGAGGCCGTCGCCCGTTCGCGGCTGATCTGCGACAAGGTGCTGCTCGAGCAGTTCGTCCCCGGAGAAGATCTGCGCGTCATCGCCATCGACCGCCGGGTGGTGGCCGCCGCGGTGCGTCGCCCGCCCCATGTGGTCGGGACCGGCCGCCACAGCGTGCGCCAGTTGATCGAAAAGCAGAGCCGGCGCCGTGCTGCCGCCACCGGCGGGGAGAGCACCATCCCCATCGATGGGGAAACCGAACGCTGCGTGGCCAAGGCGGGACATGGCATGGACGACATCCTGCCGGCGGAAGAGTCGCTCACCGTGCGCGCCGCCGCCAACCTGCACACCGGCGGCACGATTCACGACGTGACCGACCGGTTGCATCCGGCGCTGCGCGAGGCGGCGGAGAAGGCGGCGGCCGCGCTCGATATCCCGGTGGTCGGTCTCGATTTCCTCGTGCCGGCGGTGGACGGGCCCGATTACGTCATCATCGAGGCCAATGAGCGGCCCGGTCTCGCCAATCACGAGCCGGCGCCCACCGCCCAGCGCTTCATCGACCTGCTCTTTCCCCAGACCGCCGCCCGGCGGCGGGAAAAATCCGGATAAGGGAGACTCTCTGCATGCAACTGTTGCCCATCGATGTCGACTACCTGTCCGGCATCCTTGAAAAACTCCTGCTGATCCCGAGTCCCACCGGTTTCACCGACGAGATCGTGCATTTCACCGGCAGCGAACTCGAGCGGCTTGGCATTCCCTTCGAACTGACCCGGCGCGGGGCGATTCGCGCCGATCTCGCCGGCGTCCAGAAGAGCCCCGACCGCGCCCTGGTGGTCCATCTCGACACCACCGGCGCCATGGTCAAGGGGCTCAAGGATAACGGCCGCCTCGAAGTGGTGCCCATCGGCCACTGGTCGAGCCGCTTCGCCGAAGGGGCCCGGGTCACGATCTACACCGACCAGAGCCGCTACCGCGGCACGATCATGCCGCTCAAGGCCTCGGGCCACACCTTCAACGAGGAGATCGACCAGCAGCCGGTGGCCTGGGACCAGGTCGAGGTGCGGGTCGATGCGGTGTGCATGGACCGCCAGGACCTGATCCGTCTCGGTTTCAACGTCGGCGGCTACATCGCCGTCGACCCCCAGCCCGAAATCCTCGCCAACGGCTTCGTCAATGCCCGTCATCTCGACAACAAGGCGGGGGTGGCCACCCTGCTGGCCGCGGCCAAGGCGCTGGTGGAAAAGAAGGTGGCGCTGCCCGTCGATTGCCACCTGCTCTTCACCATCTCCGAGGAAACCGGGTCGGGGGCCTCGGCCGTGCTTCACCGCGACGTCGCCGAGATGGTCAGCATCGACAACGCCACTCCGGCCGCGGGGCAGAATTCGCGCGAATCGGGGGTGACGGTAGCGATGATGGATTCGAGCGGCCCCTTCGACTACCACCTCACCCACAAACTGCTCAGCCTGTGCCGCAAGTTCGAGATTCTGCACCAGCGCGATGTCTTTCGCCACTACCGCTGCGACAGCGCCTCGGCGGTGGAGGCGGGTAACGACATCCGCACCGCGCTGATCTGTTTCGGGGTCGACGGCTCCCACGGCTACGAGCGCACCCACCTCAACGCGCTGCGCTCGTTGGCCGAACTGATCACCCTCTACATGCAGAGCGAACCGACCTTCCAGCGCGACCGCGACGAGCTCGGCCACCTGCAGGGTTTCCCCAGCCAGGTCGGCACCCTCGAGCGGCGCTGAGAATTGGGTTGACAGGAGGGGCGGTGTGTGGTTTTTCTGGCCCTTCCGCGCGCCCGGACGGCGCCCACCCAAGACACTGTTAAAGGAGCAAAAACTTGAGTTCGAGGGATTTCATCTACTCGGTCCGCTGGAACCTGTTTCTGATCATCAGCGGCTCCATTCTGCAGGCGATCGCCTTCAAGGCGATCGCCGTTCCTCACGGGTTCGTGCCGAGCGGCCTGTTCGGGGTGGGGGCACTGGTCAAGTACCTGACCGGAACCCTCAACGCCGGCGCCTGGTACATGATTTTCAACGTGCCGATGTTCATCATCGGCTACCTGATGATCACCCGGCGCTTTCTCGGTTACAGCTTCGTCTCGATGGCGGTGCTCTCCCTTGCCTTCATGGCGATCGATGTCCGCATTCCCATTCAGAACCAGCTCTACGCGGCGGTTTGCTTCGGCGTCATGGCCGGCACCGGCGCCGGCATCGTGCTGCGCTCGCTCGGTTCCAACGGCGGGCTCGACGTGATCGCGGTGATTCTCACCCAGCGCTTCAACATCGGCATCGGCAAGACCTATTTCGCCTTCAACTTCATCCTCTTCTCCTTCAGTTTCGCCACCCTCGACCCCGACCTGGTCATCGCCTCGCTGATCGCCGCCTTCGTCGCCTCGGTGTCGGTCGAGTACTGCCTGTCGATGTTCAACCAGCGCAAGGTCTGCTTCATCATTTCGGAAAAGAACCAGGAGATCGCCGACACGGTACTGGACAAGCTCAAGATCGGCGCCACCTTCCTCAACGGCACCGGGGCTTACAAGAAATCGGAGCGCAAGCTGCTGATGGTGGTGATCAACAACATCCAGCTCAAGCGCCTCGAGGAGATCGTCTTCACCACCGACGACTACGCCCTGTTCATCGTCGAGAACACCTTCGCGGTGATCGGCTCCACCTTCTCGCGGCGCAAGATGTATTGATCGGCTTTGGTTGAGGCAGGTGGGGGATGGCTCTTGACAAAAAATGATTTTTCCGTAAATTGGGATAAGATTTGTCCTCAATGAGTTCTGCGTAAAGGAGATCCGATCATGGCCACCTGGCAGTGCGAAAAATGCAAAACCGAAAAAGAGGGACGCTGCAAGCCCAAGAAATGCCCGACCTGCAACGAGCAGACGGTCTTTGTCAAGAAACCCTGACCAACGCAGCGGTTAGGGAGGCGTGAAGGTTGACCCCGCGGGGGTATCCAGAGTAAAGTAATCGAATCGACGGGCCGGGATTCCGGCCCGTTATTTTTGTGACGGAAACCTTCAGGACAACGGAATTGATCGCCGTGAAAAAGCACAACCAGAAAGAAGTCGACCGCCGCCGTACTTTCGGCATCATCAGCCACCCCGACGCCGGCAAGACCACCCTGACCGAAAAGCTGCTGCTGTTCGGCGGGGCCATCCAGATGGCGGGTGCGGTCAAGGCGCGCAAGGCGTCGCGTCACGCCACCAGCGACTGGATGTCGGTGGAGCAGGAACGCGGCATTTCGGTGACCAGCTCGGTGATGAAGTTCAACTACCGCGACTACGATATCAACCTGCTCGACACCCCCGGTCACCAGGACTTCTCCGAGGATACCTACCGGGTGCTGACCGCGGTGGACAGCGCGGTGATGGTGATCGACAGCGCCAAGGGGGTCGAGACCCAGACGCGCAAGCTGATGGAAGTCTGCCGCATGCGCAACACTCCGATCATCACCTTCATCAACAAGCTCGACCGCGAGGGGCTCGAACCCCTCGACATTCTCGCCGATATCGAAGAGACCCTGCAGATCGAGTGCGCCCCCCTGTCCTGGCCGATCGGCATGGGCAAACGGTTCAAGGGCACCTACAACCTCTATCGCAAGGAGCTCAACCTCTTCACTGCGGGAGAAAACCGGGTCGCCGGCGAGGTGCTGACTATCCGCGACCTCAGCGATCCGCGCCTCGACGAACTGCTCGGCGACCAGGCGGACGACCTGCGCACCGACGTCGAGCTGCTGGAGGGGGCGGCCAATCCCTTCGACCTCAAGGAATACCTCAAGGGCAACCAGACGCCGGTTTTTTTCGGCAGCGCGGTCAACAATTTCGGGGTGCGCGAGATGCTCGACGCCTTCGTCGAGATCGCCCCTTCGCCCGGGCCGCGGGAGACCGAGTCGCGGGAGATCTCCCCGTACGAAGAGGCGTTCAGCGGCTTCGTGTTCAAGATTCAGGCGAACATGGACCCCGCCCACCGCGACCGCATCGCCTTTCTGCGCATCTGCTCGGGCAAGTTCACTCGCGGCATGAAAGTGCGCCATCACCGCATCGGCAAGGACGTGGCCCTGGCCAACGCCACCATCTTTATGGCCCAGGACCGCACCAACGTCGAGGAGGCCTATCCCGGCGACATCATCGGCATCCACAACCACGGCACGATCAAGATCGGCGATACCTTCAGCGACAAGGAGCCGCTCAAGTTCACCGGCATCCCCAACTTCGCCCCCGACCATTTCCGCCGGGTGCGGCTGAAGAATCCGCTCAAGGCCAAGCAGTTGCAGAAAGGTCTGCTGCAGCTGTCGGAAGAGGGGGCGGTGCAGGTGTTCCGGCCGCTGTTCGGCAGCGACCACATTCTCGGGGCGGTCGGCGTGCTGCAGTTCGACGTCACCATGGCGCGGCTCAAGGACGAATACGGCGTCGATGCCGTGTACGAAGGGATCGACTACGCCACCGCGCGCTGGGTGGTCTGCGACGATCGTAAAAAGCTCGACGAGTTCGAGAAGAAAAACCAGACCAGTCTCGCCTGGGACGCCGAGGACAATCTGACTTACCTGGCCTCGAGCGAGTGGCGGCTGAATCACGTCGCCGAGCAGTGGCCCGGGATCCGATTTCTCAAGACCCGGGAACATTCCTGATCTTTCAGACCTCCTGCGGCAAGGCCATCTCGCGCCAGTGCGGCACGGTGAAGAAAAACGTGCTCCCTTTGCCCATCTCGCTCTCCACCCAGACCCGCCCGCCATGGGCCTTGACCACCTCGCGCACCAGCGCCAGGCCGAGCCCGATGCCGCCGGGAATCCTTTTCTCGCTGTCGTCGACCCGGTAAAAGCGCTCGAAGATTCGTTCGCGGTCCCGCGCGGGAATGCCCAATCCCTCGTCCCTGACGAAAATGGTGACGGCGCCGTCGGCGTTTTCGGCTCCCAGGGTGACTGTTCCGCCCTGGGGAGAATACTTGATGGCGTTGGAGAGAAGGTTTTTCATCACCTGCATGAGCCGTTTTTCATCGCCCCGCACCATGGGGAGCGGCATCGGGCAGTCGATGGCGATGGCATGTTTTTTCGACGCCACCTGATAGAGGTGGGCGGCTTCGTCGAGAAGATCGCAGACGTCGATGCGGGCGAATTCGTAATGGCCGATTTCGGCCTGCAGCCGCTGCAGGTCGAGGAAGTTGCTGATCAGTTCGTTGAGCCGCTCGGTCTCCTGGTAGACAGTCTTGAGGTAATCGATCTGCAATTCGCGCTCGACGGGGTTCTCCAGCAGGAATTCAACGAAACCGAGCATGGCGGTCAGGGGCGTGCGCATTTCGTGACTGACGGCGGAGATCATCTCATCCTTGGCGCGCTCCATTTTTTTCTGCTCGGTGACCTCGTGGGCGATGTGGACGCCACCCCAGAGAGTGTGCGATTCATCGACCAGCGGATAGATGGCGACGTGAAACCAGCGGTCGCTGACCGGGTCGTGCCGTTCGGTGCATTGCGGCTCTTTTTCTCGCAGCATGTCGAAAAACGGGCAATCCTGCCGGGCGCTGGAGAAGCCGAAGAGCAGGTCATAGCCGCTTTCCCCGGCGGGCCCCTTTTTCATTTCTCCGATCAGGTCGGACGAGGCGCGATTCATGCGCAGAACGTTGCCGTTCAGATCCATGATCGCGACCGCGTCGGTGATGGCGTTGAACGTCTGCTCCCATTCGCGTTCGCTGCGGCGCAGGCTGTTTTCGGCCCGCTTGCGCTCGGCTATTTCCTGCTGCAGTTCGTGATTGAGCTTGTCCAGCTCTTCGGTGTAGACCAGAACCCGTCCGGTCATCGGGCGTAAAATGCCCCATAATCCCAACGCCCCCAGGGCGGTGAGGACCAAGGCCATGGCGGCGACCGAGAGCGCCTGGCGCCGCAGGGGCGCCATCAGTTCGCGGTCGTTGATGGAGATCAGAATTCCCCAGTCGGTGCCCGCGACGCCCGCGTAGGCGACGACGTTTTTTTCTCCGAGGTCACCGGGAGAAAGGCGCAGAATCCCGGTTTCTCCGCTGGCGGCCAGAGAAAATGCCGACTGCAGGGGCGAGTCGGGGACCTCGCGGTTGTAAACTTCTCGCTCGCCCTTGCGCCCCGGAAAAAACAGGGTGACGTTTCCGTTTTCGCGCCTGCCGAGAAAGCTTTCGCCGCTCACCCCGAGGCCGGCCTGATCCCAGATGATGCGTTGCAGTTTGCCGGTGGTGAACAGGACGATGTCGTGCCCGATCAGGTCGCTGTTTGCAGCGAAAATGGGGCTGACAACCACCAGGTAGAGTTCGTCGTCAATGGCCACGGGATTGAGCAGGGCCAGCTCCCGAGCCGATGCGGAGAGGCTTGCCGCAAGTTTCGGGGTAACGCCCTGACCGTTCTCGCTGATTACCTGGTTACGGGCCATGCGGGTGATCCCCACGATCTCTTCGGAAATCTGCAGGGCGTCTTGCAAACGAGGCCTGGTGAAGATGCGCAGTTGCCCGAGTCTCATTTCGCCTCTCCGAAATTGTTCCAGCGCCAGACGAATCTCCGTGCGGCTGTTGATCTGGCGCGCGAGCTCGGAAACCCGGGTCAGGTATTCCTCGATCGCCAGGGCGCGAAAGCGCACGGCGTGCAGTAGGTTGTTCTCTTCGAAATGACGCATCGTCCGGTAGAGGGGATAGGCGCTGAGCGCCGCGATGAGAAGCAGAGCGGCCAAACTGTAGAGAACTGCGGAAAGAATGATTTTCCTTCTCAGTCCCTGGATGGCAAAGTAGGCAGATTGGGCCATTCTCTCGGTCTCTGGATATGAGGGATCTGGGAAATGGAAACGGTTTTGTGTTTAAATGTATCAAACTTGGTGGGGCCGGCAACAAACCCGGCCGGCTCAGCGGCGAAAGCTGTGGAGGCCGCCATGGAATGCGTTTGCGAAAGGTGGAGAAATGAGCACGGAGTGGTCTTCATTGAGCCGCACCCGGGTGCGGGACGCTGTGGGGCCCAGCGCGCAGCCGGGGCCGCTGCTGGTCAAAGGATGGGTTCGGACCCTGCGCGCCGGCAAAGGGGTGACCTTCGTCAGTCTCAACGATGGCAGCTGCTGCGACAGCCTGCAGGTGGTGGCCGAGCCCTCCCTCGGCAATTACGACGCCCTGTGCCGCTTGGGTACCGGCGCCTGCGTTGCGGTGGCGGGGGAACTGGTGGCTTCGCCCGCCGCCGGCCAGCCGTGGGAGTTGCAGGCGCGGCAGGTCGCGCTTCTCGGCCCATCCGATCCCGACTATCCCCTGCAGAAAAAACGGCACGGGTTCGAGTACCTGCGCTCCATTGCCCATCTGCGGGTGCGCTCCAATACCTTCGGCGCGGTCTTTCGGGTGCGCTCGGCGCTGTCGTTCGCCGTTCACCGGTTTTTTCAGGAGCGCGGATTTCTCCATGTGCACACCCCCATCATCACCGCCAACGATTGCGAGGGGGCCGGGGAGATGTTTCGGGTCACCACCCTCGACCTGGCCGACCCGCCTCGGCGCGACGGAAACATCGACTGGAGCGCCGACTTTTTCGGCGAGCGGGCGGGGCTGACGGTCAGCGGCCAGTTGCAGGGTGAGGCCTTTGCCAGCGCCTTCTCCGATATTTACACCTTCGGTCCCACCTTCCGGGCGGAGAACTCCAACACCAGCCGCCATGCCGCCGAGTTCTGGATGATCGAGCCGGAGATGGCCTTTGCCGACCTGGCCGAAGACTGCCGGGTGGCGGCTGACTTTCTCCGTTACCTGTGCCGCTACGCCCTGGAAAACTGCCGGGAAGATCTGGCTTTCTTCGACAGTTTCATCGAGAAGGGGTTGATTGAAAAGCTCGAAGCCCTGGCGGCAGCGGAATTTCACACCCTGACCTACAGCGAGGCGGTGGCTGCGCTGCAGCAATCGGGGCAGGCTTTCGATTTTCCGGTGACCTGGGGCAGCGATCTGCAGTCGGAGCACGAACGGTTTCTCACCGAACAGGTGGTCAAGGGGCCATTGTTCGTCACCGATTATCCCAAGGACATCAAGGCGTTTTACATGCGCCTCAACGATGACGGAAAGACCGTGGCGGCAATGGACTGCCTGGTGCCGCGGGTGGGGGAAATCATCGGCGGAAGCCAGCGCGAGGAGCGCCACGATGTGCTGGTGCGCCGCATGCACGAGGTCGGCATCGCCCCCGAGAGCCTCGACTGGTTTCTCGATCTGCGCCGCTGGGGAACCTGCCCCCATGCCGGCTTCGGGCTCGGCTTCGAGCGTTTCCTCATGTACGTCACCGGCATGGGCAACATCCGCGATGTGATTCCCTTTCCCCGCACGCCGGGTAACGCCAGGTTCTGACAACGCAAAAAGGGCCGCGAAAGCGGCCCTTTTTGCGTTGGACTGATAAATTGAGGCGGGGTCAGAACAGCTCGGCACCCTGGGCGCCGGCCGCCTGCAGCATGCTCTCGTCGTAGAGCAGACAGTTGACGTCGAGCAGAATTTTGACCTCCTGCCCCATTTTGCCCATGCCCTGAATGTAGCGGCTGCTGGCGGCGCGGCTCGAGCGCGGCGGCGGCTCGATCTGATGGTCGGGAATATCGGCCACTTCGCTGACCTCGTCGACCACCAGGCCGACCGCGGTCCCGTTGACGTTGACCACCACGATGCAGGTGCGGTCGTTGTATTCGCGCGGCGGCATCATGAAGCGGGTGCGCACGTCCATCACCGGAATGACCTTGCCGCGCAGGTTGATCACCCCCTTGACGAAGGCCGGCATGTCGGGCACTTCGGTGATTTTCTGGATGCCGATGATTTCGGTCACGTAGCGGATTTCGATGCCGTAGTCCTCGTCGGCCAGATGAAAGGTCAGGTATTTCCCCTTCTGGGTATCTTCACCGCCCTGGTAATCGCTGAGGTCCATTCGTTCGCTCGCTTCGGCCATGGCTGTCTCCTTGTTGGTTCAATGATCGTGTGTCGGTCGAATCACGGTCGTGGGGCGCCGGAGCGAACCTTTGCCAGGGGGTCCGGGCCGAAAAAGATGGTCAGGTCAGATTAAATTCTATTCAATTAAAGGATGATAATATGACGTTGCCCGGCCGTCAAGGGAAAATTCCATGTAACTATTCACCCTGGTCCGAAAGGGGCTCGCGGCATCCCTGGCGAAGGTCGCATGAACCCTTC
>NPIG01000196.1_pt3 | contig 33986 bp, 37 predicted proteins | sample 8637441 | NCBI WGS metagenome assembly NPIG01 (sample SAMN07420675, study PRJNA396082) | bioreactor metagenome | isolation source: sample BR6 brine-fed electro-methanogenic bioreactor BR | place: Japan: Kochi | collected 2016-06-14
GGAAATTCAGAAACGCATCCGATATGATGTGGGCAAGGCGGACGCCGAATGACTGCCTTTTCCCTGACCGCCCCGGATCGCACGATTTTTGGTCGTGACAGCCGTACCGCGGCAGCGGCCGAGATCGCTCGGTTCGGGGCGCGTATGATGTTGGTCAGGGGGCGATCGGTCGCATGGGTGGACGACCTGATCGGAGAGCTGGGAAACATCGGATGCCGCGTGATAACGGTGCATTCCGAGGGCGAACCGACCCTGGATCATGTCCGAAACGCGGTTGCCATCGCCAGAGGGCACAGACCGGATTGCATTGTATCAATTGGTGGTGGGGCGGCAATTGATCTTGGCAAGGCGGTTGCCGGGATGTGCGTCAGCGACGGCGACGCGGCGGCATATCTGGAATTGGGCCAAACCGCTCCCCTGCACTTGAATGAACCGTTGCCTTTCGTCGCCATTCCAACGACAGCAGGAACCGGGGCGGAAGCGACGCGCAACGCCGTCATCGGCGTTCCCGAACGACAGGTGAAAATCAGCCTGCGCGATCCGCGCCTGGTGCCAGAGCTCGCTCTTGTGGATCCTGCATTGACGGACTGCACCCCGAAAGCCCTCACCCTGGCGAGCGGGCTGGACGCCATTACCCAACTCATTGAAAGCTATCTTTGCAATCGCGCGAACCCGATAACGGACGCGCTTTGCCGAAGCAGTATCCCAACGGCGATTTCCGCGCTTTTCCGCCTGATGCAAGGCGAGGACCGTCAGGCCCGTGATGATATGGCGCGCGCGAGTTATCTGAGCGGGCTTGCGCTCGCGAATTCCGGATTGGGCATCGTGCATGGTCTTGCCTCCGTCATTGGCGGTCGCGGGGCAGCGCACGGCGCGATCTGCGGCAGATTGCTGGCATCGGGACTTGCGGTGAATGCCGAAGCCCTGCAACGCAGATCGGCCGACGTCGCACGGTTTCGCGAAGTTGATGAATGGCTCGCCACTGGCCTCGGCGTACCGGGCGAGAGCGGAAACCTGGCATTGCAGCAATTCGTGAACGCAAATGGATTGCCGACCCTGAACGATCTAGGCGTGTTGAACGAAGAGACCGACAAGATAGCGGGGCTTGCCGCCAGCGCCTCGTCAACGAAAGCCAACCCTGTCGACCTTGACCACGAAGAGATTGGCGATTTGCTGCGACGTGCCGACGGTCTGTAACCCTCCACGGGTCTTTCATCCAGCCGCGGCCTGAGCCGGGTTGGTGTTTGAGCCTTTCGGCGCGGTGGTCAGGGGGCGTGCAAAGTTAAAGGCAGCTAGGCGGGGCGATAAATGCAGTCCGCCAGCGAACTGCGGTTGAGATCGGCGATAAAGGCGGCCTCGGCTGCGGCCAATCGCGCCTTCAATCGACATCGCGGCGTCAGCGTGCAGGCGGCGCCACCGGGCAGGAAACATTCGACCAGCGCCTGGCCCGTCTCCAGCGTCGCGACGGCGTCGCCGAGCCGGATGTCTTCGGGCCGACGCGCAAGAACCGCACCGCCGCCGCCGCCACGGCGGGTTTCCAGGTATCCGGCGGCGGCAAGCGCCGAGATTACCTTGGCCAGGTGATTGCGCGACACTTGGAACTCATCCGCGAGTTCCGCCGTGGTGAAGGGCCGATCGGGATCGCCCGCCATCCGCATGAGCACACGCAGTCCGAAATCGGTGAAGGATGTAAGGCGCAAGGAAGGACTCCTGATTAGGTATTTACAATGCGTATTGGACGGGTGTAATCAGCATTCAAATTACGAATTCACCGCCGCCATGCAAGCAGCCGGGAACAATCCGTCATGAAAGGCTCCGCCGAAATCGCCGCGCAGCAGGACACGGGCGCCCTGATCGACCACATCCTGAACCGGTACCATGAGGCCCATCGCGCCGAACTGGCGACGCTGCTTCCGCTGGCCGAGAAGGTCGAGGCGGTCCACGCCGGCGATGCGCTGGCGCCCAGGGGGCTGGCGCAGGCGCTGATGAACCTCTGGCGTGCCCTGGAGGACCACATGGTCAAGGAGGAGAGGATCCTTTTTCCGGTCATGCGCGCGGGTGGCCAGCCGGGTATCGCGCATCCGATCGCGGTGATGCGCGCGGACCATGACGACCATTCCGCCGACATCGCGCGGATCCGCGAGATCACCGCGAACCTGACACCGCCCAAGAACGCCTGCGGGTCGTGGCGCGCGCTCTATTCGAGAACCGCGAAGCTGCTCGACGATCTGGCGGCGCATATCGCGCTGGAGAACGACGTGCTTTTCCCCAGATTCGAACCGAGGTGAACGGATGGCGATTGCCTGTGTCACGGCGGCCGGACGCGGTGCAACGGACCGCCTGCTTTCCGATGTTGTCGCCCGGCTGACCGATGACGGGGTCAGGGTTCTGGGGGCGTTGCGCGCCCTCGGGCATGGCGGCGCGGCAGAGCATTGCGAAAGCGCGCTTCGCGTTTTGCCCGACGGGCCAGTGGTTCGGATCACGCAGGATCTGGGCGCCGGATCGACCGCCTGCCGGATGGATGCCGGCGCGCTCGAAGAGGCCGTGGGGCTGGCGACGACACGTCTGACCGGTCAAGATGCCGATCTTGTCGTTTTGAACAAGTTCGGCCTGAGCGAGGCGGAAGGCCGCGGCTTTCGTGCGATGATCGCAGAGGCACTCGCGCGGGGGGTGCCGGTCCTGATCGGGGTGTCGAATACCCATCGCGCCGCCTTCGAACGGTTTGCGGGCGGATTGGCGGTCGAATTGCCCCCCAGCGAAGATGCCGTCTTTGCGTGGTGCCGACAGGCCGCCGATGGTTCGCCCGAGTCGGCCGGGGAGGTCTGAATGACCCGCGCCACAAAAGCCGCGCACCGCGACAGAACGAGGGGCCTGCCCAGCCGCCGCGGCGATGCGGACCCTATCGGGCCGGATCGGGGCGGGGTGTGTGTCAACGACGCGCTGGCCATGGCGTGGCCCGGTCGCCGGTCCATCGGCGGGACGCGGCACGCGTCCCCCGTGCCGACCACCTACCCGCAACCCAAGGACATCGCGCCGGACGTGATCATGACCGGGGCCGGGGTGTCCGCCGAGAGGGAGATCCTGCCGTGACCACGAGCACCAATTCGATCCGTCGCCCGCGCGGACCCGGACAGGGCGCGATCGCGCGTCTGTCCTGTGTCCTGGTGCAGCCGCTTCTGTCGCGCGTGGTGCAGCGCATCGCGGCACGCCATCCCTCCCTGTTCCACCGGCTGGGACCCCATCAGGGAACGGATTTCCTGATCGACCCGGTCGAACTGCCCTTTGCGCTGCATTTGCGGCCCGATCCGCAGGCGCTGGTCTTGCGCGCGGTGCCGCGTGACGCGGTGCCGGCGGCGGGGGCCGTGATCCGGGGGCGGTTCCTGCTGCTGCTGGAGTTGCTCGACTCCGAAGAGGACGGCGATGCCGCCTTCTTTTCCCGCGATCTGGACGTCACCGGCGATACCGAGGCCGTGGTTCGTCTGCGCAATGCGCTCGACGACGTTGACGGCTCGATCGCCGAGGAAACCGCCGAGATGTTCGGCCGGCCCGGCCGGGCGATCCTGGCGCGTCTGCGCCGCTCTTATTCCATGGCCTGAAAGGACGCCGCCCGACGATGAGCCTAGCCGAACTGATCTGCCCCGCCGGCACCCCCGCCGCGCTGCGCACCGCCGTCGATGCCGGTGCAGACGCCGTGTATTGCGGGTTTCAGGATGCCACCAATGCCCGCAACTTTCCGGGCCTGAACTTTACCCCGGACGAATTGGCCGAGGCCGTCGCCTATGCCCATGCGCGCGGCGCCAAGGTGCTTCTGGCGCTCAACACCTATCCGCCCGCGGGCAAGGTCGATCTGTGGCAGCAGGCCGCCGACACCGGCGCACGGCTCGGGGTCGATGCCTTCATCGTGGCCGATATGGGCGTGGCCGATTACATCGCCCGAACGCATCCCGGCATCCGGTTGCACCTGTCGGTGCAGGCGGCGGCCTCCAGCCCCGAGGCGATCCGCTATTACTGCCAGAATTTCGGGGTCAAGCGCGTGGTACTGCCGCGCATCCTGACGATCCCCGAGATCCGCCAGATCCGCAAGGAAATCCCCTGCGAGATCGAAACCTTCATCTTCGGCAATCATGGGCTGATGGTCGAGGGCCGATGCAGCCTGACCAATTACCTGACGGGACAATCCACCAACATGGACGGCGTTTGTTCTCCTGCGTCGGACGTGGAGTATGCGCGCCATCCGGACGGCTCCATGTCGTCGCAGCTTGCGGGTTTCACCATCGACTGCTTCGGACCGGAGGAAAAGGCCGGCTATCCGACTATCTGCAAGGGCCGCTATACCGCGCCGCACCGCCCCGAGGGGTATTATGCCTTTGAGGAGCCGGTCAGCCTCAACCTGTCGCGGCTTCTGCCCGACCTGATCGACGCCGGCGTGCATGCGTTCAAGATCGAGGGACGGCAGCGATCGAAATCCTACGTGCGCGGCGTGGTCTCGGCCTTTCGCCAGGCGGTGGACGACATCCGGGCCGGCCGGTCGGCGGACATGGCGGACCTCGTTGCCCTGACCGAGGGGCAGAAACAGACCCAAGGCGCGTTCGAGACAAAGAAATGGCGGTGAGAAAAATGACGAAACTGACCCTGGGCCCGATCGCATATCACTGGTCCGCGGAACGACGGCGCGATTTCTACGCCCGGATCGCCGACGAAGCCGAGATCGACGAGGTCTATCTGGGCGAAGTGATCTGCTCGAAGCGCGCGCCGTTCTTCGAAGCCGGGATCCCCGCCACCATCGAGCGGCTGGAGCGCGCGGGAAAGACCGTGATTCTGTCCTCGCTGGCCGAGGTCATGCTGAAACGCGAGCGCAAGGCGACCGCGGATTTGGCCGGTATGGAGACACCCGAGATCGAGATCAACAACGCCGCGGGACTGTTCGCACGGGGCCGCCGCCCGCACCGCGTCGGGCCATTCATGAACGCCTATAACGAGGCGACCATCGCCTGGATGGCCGGGCAGGGGGCCACCCATATCTGCCTGCCGTCCGAGTTGCCGGCGCCCGCCATCGCCGCCGCTGCAAAGGCCGCGCGCGATCTGGGCCTCGGGGTCGAGGTTCAGGCCTTCGGCCGTGCCTCGCTGGCCGTTTCGGCGCGCTGCTATCATGCCCGTGCGCATGGCCGGACCAAGGACAATTGCCAGTTCGTCTGCGAAAACGACGCCGACGGGATGCCGTTGCGCACCACCGATGAGCGGCCAATTCTGCGTGTGAACGGCATCCAGACACAATCGGAAAGCTATGTAGACCTGTTGCCGGAAACCGGGCGCATGGCCGCCGATGGCGTCACCCATCTGCGGCTGATGCCGCAGGCGGTCGACATGGTGGCGGTCGCGTCGGTCTTCCGCGACGTACTGGAGGGTAAAACCCCGGTCGCGCAGGCCGAAGCCGCGCTCTCGGCGCTTTGCCCCGACACGGCCTTCAGCAACGGGTTCTATCATGGACAGGCCGGATACCGGCGGATCGCGAACCTCTCTCCGGCTTAAGCGACGGAAGGACGACACAATGGGCTCGACAACCACGGAACAGATGCGCGCCTGGCAGGGTCCGGCGATCCTGACCTACGGGTTTCGCCCCTTCTTCCTGGGCGGCGCGGTCTGGGCGGCGCTGTCGATGCTGCTCTGGATCGCAATGCTGATGGGGTATCTTGCGCTGCCCACGGCCTTCGATCCGGTCAGTTGGCATGCCCACGAATTCCTCTACGGCTACCTCGGTGCGGTGGTGGCGGGGTTCCTGCTGACGGCGGTTCCGAACTGGACCGGGCGGCTTCCCATCGTCGGCTGGCGCCTGGGGATCCTGGCTTTGCTTTGGCTGGCCGGGCGCCTCGCCGTGGCGGGATCGGCATACCTGCCGGCGGGCCTCGTGGCGGCCATCGACCTGGCGTTCCCGCTGCTGCTCGCGCTGGCCCTTGGGCGTGAGATCGTTGCCGGCAAAAACTGGCGCAACCTGATCGTTTTGGCGATGCTCGCGGGTCTGACTCTCGGCAATGCGGTGTTCCACTGGCAGGCGGCGCAGGACGATTTCGCCGCGCAAGGAGCCGGGTTCAGATTTGGACTTGGCGCCGCGATCCTGATGATCGCCGTGATCGGCGGGCGCATCGTGCCCTCGTTCACCCGCAACTGGCTGGTCAAGCGGGGCGGCACAGCGCTTCCGGTGCCGCCGATGCGGACATTTGACAAGATGTCGCTGGCCGCCCTTCTGGTCGCGCTCGTGCTTTGGACCCTGTTGCCGGACGCCTTGGCAACGGGCGGCGCGCTGCTTGGCGTGGGCGGGCTACATCTGGCCCGGCTTGCCCGCTGGCGCGGTCATCTGACCTTTGCCGAACCGCTGGTTCTGGTCCTGCATGCCGGCTACCTGTTCCTGCCACTCGGGGCGCTGGCGATCGGGGCCGGGATTGTCTGGCCCGGCAGTATCGGACAGGCGGCGGCCCAACACCTCTGGATGGCGGGCGCGATCGGGCTCATGACCCTCGCGGTGATGACCCGCGCAAGCCTGGGCCACACTGGACAAGCCCTGTCCGCCAACCCCGCGACGATCATGATCTATGCGGCGATGTCTTTCGCGACGATCGCCCGTTTCGCCGCCGGCATCTGGCCCGGGGCGTCAACCTGGCTGCACCCCTTGGCCGGAGCGGCCTGGATCCTGGCCTTCGCCGGCTTCGCCCTGAGCTACGGCCCGGCACTGCTGCGCGCCCTGCGCAGGGGGTGACGGCAGGCCCGGGACAGGCCCGACGACCGCCAGCAGGGCCCCATCCTGCGGCGATCCCGGCCCCCGTCTTGGCGCAGCGCGCCCGCTCGTCGCGGCCCGGCAGTGGCCGCTGTTCCCATTCGGGGTCCTCGCGCCTTCGGTTCATCTTGCCGATACCGCCGTGATCGGCGCATCTCGACGAGAAAACCGGCGGTCGCCGAAGGCGCCACATCACGATCTGCCCACAGATTGGGCGACATTTATAGTACCGCTTAATTTCTGAGCGTTCGCGCGTAAATCCCGCGTCCAGTATGCCTGTTCAATGGCCCCCGCGGAGCGCGCGTGATGAAAATCGGGGCAATGACCATGGCCCGGAGACCGCCGTTTGTCCTCTCTCGCGCAGATCAAGCTTGCACAAGCACAGCCTGTGCCGCCCCGCGCCGAAGGCGTATTGCGCCTGTCGGCCAAGGCCGCGCGCGGGGGCAGCGCGCTGGACGGGTTGCGCAGTTCCGGCGCGATGCGCGCGGTGTTTCCGCGCCGCACAGGCGCGTTGGAGGCGATCCTGATCAACAGCTCCGGCGGGCTGACCGCCGGCGACCGGATCGAAATCGAGGCCACAGCCGGTGCAGGGGCGCAGCTGACGCTCACCACCCAGGCCGCCGAGCGGGCCTATCGCGCCGAGGGCGGCTGGGCGCGGGTGGCGACACGTTTGACGGCGCGGGCCGGGGCGCGGCTGTTCTGGCTGCCGCAGGAGATGATCCTGTTCCGCGGCTGTGCGCTGGACCGGTCGCTGCACGTCGATCTGGACCAGGACGCCAGGCTTTTGCTGGTCGAGCCGGTTTTGTTCGGTCGTGCCGCGATGGGCGAGCGTCTGGACACCGCCCGCCTGCGCGACCGGATCGAGGTCCGGCGTGCGGGACGGCCGCTCTATCGTGACGCGCTGCGGCTAGGGGGGGATGTTCAGGCCCGTCTGGCCCGTCCCGCCATCGCCGCGGGCTGCGCCGCGATGGCCAGCCTGGTTCTGATCGCCCCCGAGGCCGAGGCGCATCTGACGCCGGTCCGCGCGCTGCTGCCCGAAACCGGCGGCGCCTCGCTGTTGCAGCCCGATGTCCTGGCGCTGCGGCTGCTGGCCCGCGACGGGTTCGAACTGCGCCGTCACCTCTTGCCCGTGCTCGACCGTCTGAGCGGCGGCACCCTGCCAACCTCCTGGAGGCTGTAATAGATGAACCTGACCCCGCGCGAAAAGGACAAGCTGCTGATCGCCATGGCCGCCGAGGTGGCGCGCAGGCGCCTGGCCCGGGGCGTCAAGCTGAACCATCCCGAGGCCATCGCGCTGATCACCGACGCGGTGGTCGAGGGCGCCCGCGACGGGCGCAGCGTGGCCGACATGATGGAGGCCGGTGCCCGGGTCATCACCCGCGACCAATGCATGGAAGGCGTGCCCGAGATGATCCACGAGGTACAGGTCGAGGCCACCTTTCCCGACGGCACCAAGCTGGTGACCGTGCACGAACCGATCCGCTGACACCCCACGTCTTGAACAGGAGAAGAAGATGAAAGCCATTCGCCTTGCCCCCCTTGCGGTCTTGCTGGCCGGTCCCGCCGTGGCCCATGTGAGCGACACCGCGCATCTGCACGAAAGCGACGCCATCCCGCTGGTCCTGGGCCTGGCCTTGATCGCGGCGGCGGTGACCGTCGGCGCCGTGGTCCGGGTGCGCAACCGGTGATCCCGGGCGAGCTGATCCCCGGCGACGGGACCCTCACGCTGAACGCCGGCCAGGACGCGGTAACCCTGATGGTGGCCAATACCGGCGACCGCCCGGTGCAGGTGGGCAGCCACTATCACTTCGCCGAGGCCAACCCGGCGCTGGACTTCGACCGCGACGCCGCGCGCGGCAGGCGGCTCGACATCGCCGCCGGAACCGCGGTGCGCTTCGAGCCGGGTCAACGGCGCGAGGTGCAATTGATCCCGATAGCAGGCAGTCGTCGGGTCTACGGGTTCAACCAGCAGGTCATGGGGGCGCTTTGAGCACCTCTTCCCAAACACGCGCCCGGCGGCACCGCCGGGCAGCCCCCGGCCGCCCCCCCGGGCGGGGGCTTCACCCCCACCCGCGGCCGGGGACTGCCCTTTTCGCGCTGTTCGGGCAGGAGCCCGGCCATGCAGGCCGCGCGATATCGCCAAGGAAGTCTTGCTAATGCCCACTCAAATCTCCCGCGCCTCTCACGCCGCCATGTTCGGTCCCACCGTGGGCGACCGTCTGCGGCTGGCCGATACCGACCTGATTATCGAGGTCGAACGCGACCTGACCGGACCCTACGGAGAAGAGGTCAAATTCGGCGGCGGCAAGGTGATCCGCGACGGCATGGGACAATCCCAGGTCACCCGCGCCGCGGGGGCGGTGGATACCGTCATCACCAACGCGCTGGTGGTCGACTGGACCGGAATCTACAAGGCCGATATTGGCCTCAAGGACGGGCGCATCGCCAAGATCGGCAAGGCGGGCAACCCCGATACGCAACCGGGCGTCGACATCATCGTCGGCCCCGGCACCGAGGTGATCGCGGGCGAGGGCAAGATCCTGACCGCCGGCGGCTTCGACAGCCATATCCATTTCATCTGCCCGCAGCAGATCGAGGATGCGCTGCACTCGGGCCTGACCACCATGCTGGGCGGCGGCACCGGCCCCGCGCATGGCACGCTGGCCACCACCTGCACCCCCGGCCCCTGGCATATCGGGCGGATGTTGCAGGCCGCCGACGCCTTCCCGATGAACCTGGCCTTTGCCGGCAAGGGGAACGCCTCGCTCCCCGCCGCGCTGGAGGAACAGGTGTTGGGCGGCGCCTGCGCGCTGAAACTGCATGAGGACTGGGGCACCACGCCCGCCGCCATCGACTGCTGCCTCGGCGTGGCCGACGACATGGACGTGCAGGTGATGATCCACACCGACACGCTCAATGAAAGCGGTTTCGTGGAACACACCGTCGCGGCGATGAAGGGGCGCACCATCCACGCCTTTCACACCGAGGGGGCAGGGGGCGGCCATGCCCCCGACATCATCAAGATTTGCGGCGAGGGGCACGTGCTGCCCTCCTCCACCAACCCGACGCGCCCCTTCACCAAGAACACGCTGGAAGAGCATCTGGACATGCTGATGGTCTGCCACCATCTGGACAAGTCGATCCCCGAGGACGTGGCATTCGCCGAAAGCCGCATCCGGCGCGAGACCATCGCGGCGGAAGACATCCTGCACGACATGGGCGCGTTTTCGATCATCGCCAGCGACAGCCAGGCGATGGGCCGGGTGGGCGAGGTGTTGATCCGCACCTGGCAGACCGCCGACAAGATGAAGAAGCAGCGCGGGCGCCTGGCCGAGGAGACCGGCGACAACGACAATTTCCGCGTCCGCCGCTACATCGCCAAATACACCATCAACCCCGCCATCGCCCATGGCATCGCCCATGAGATCGGCAGTATCGAACAGGGCAAGCGCGCCGCCCTGGTGCTGTGGTCGCCGGCGTTTTTCGGGGTGAAACCCGACATGGTGCTGCTGGGCGGCACCATCGCCATGGCGCAGATGGGCGATCCCAACGCCTCGATCCCGACGCCGCAGCCGGTCTATTCCCGGCCGATGTTCGGCGCCTATGGGCGCAGCGTGGAAAACTCCGCCGTCACCTTTGTCTCCGACGCCGCGCAGGCCGCCGGCATCGGCGCGACGCTGGGGCTAGCCAAGGACACGGTGGCGGTGCGCGGCACCCGCGGCATCGGCAAGAAGGACATGAAGCTGAACGCCGCGACGCCGCGGGTCGAGGTCGATCCGGAAACCTACGACGTGCGCGCCGATGGCGAGCTGCTGACCTGTCCGCCCGCCGAGGTGCTGCCGATGGCGCAGCGGTATTTCCTGTTCTGAGACCGGGCCGGACCCGGCCCGCGCAGCAATCCAAGGACAAAAGACATGACCGATCTTCCCCTGGCCCAGAGCCTGCACCGCAAAGGCCATTGGACCGGCGCGGCCGAGACCGTGTTGCTGGACTATGACGCGCGCTTCCTGCGCCGCAAGCGGCTGACGACCGAGGCGGGGCGCCCCTTCGTTGTCGATCTGGCGCAGACCATCTCGCTCGACGAGGGCGACGCGCTGGTGCTGAGCGACGGCACATTGGTCGAAGTGCGCGCCGCCGGAGAGGAAATTCTGGTGGTCACCGGTGACAGCCTGGCCCAGCTCGCCTGGCATATCGGCAACCGCCATACGCCCTGTCAGATCAAGCCCAACTGCCTGGTGATCCAGCGCGACCCGGTGATCCGCCACATGCTGGAGCATCTGGGCGCCGGGGTGACCGAGGCTATCGCCCCCTTTACGCCCGAGGGCGGCGCCTATGGCCATGGCCGCACCCACAGCCATGAGCACGGACACACCGCCCATGCGCACTGACGCGCATCTGCTGACGCTGGCGCAATGGCTGTCACCGGCCTATCCGGTCGGCGCCTTCGCCTATTCCCACGGGCTGGAAAGCGCGGTGCGCGCGGGCTGGGTCGCCGATGCCGACGGGCTGCGCGCCTGGCTGACGGATGTGCTGGAGCAGGGCAGCGGCCGGGCGGATGCGACCTGGCTGCATCTGGCGCATGGCTGCACCGAGGCGGCAGAGGTTCTGGCGCTGGACGGTGAGGCGCGCGCCTTTGCCCCGGCGCGGGAACGGCTGCGCGAGGGCACCCGGCAGGGCGCCGCCTTTGCCCGCACCACGGCGCAGGTCTGGGGGCTGGAGCTGCCCGAACTGCTGCTGCCGTTGGCCCTGGGTCGGGCGGCGCGGCTGGTGGGGATGGACCCGTGCCCGGTCGCGGCGCTCTACCTGCACAGTTTCGCCGGCAACCTGGTGGCCGCCGCACAACGGCTGATGCCGCTGGGCCAGACCGCCGCGCAAAAGGTGCTGGCCGATCTGACCCCGCTGTGCACCGAGGTGGCCAAGGCCACAGCCGGGGCCGGGATCGACGATATCGCCTCCGCCGCCTTCCTCTCGGACGTAGCGGCAATGACCCATGAAACCCTTGAGCCGAGGATATTCCAGTCATGACCCAGATGAACGGCCCGCTTCGCATCGGCATCGGCGGCCCGGTCGGCGCCGGCAAGACCACGCTGACCGCAAGGCTGGCCGAGGTACTGAAGGATCAGTACTCGGTCGGGGTGATCACCAACGACATCTATACGCAAGAGGATGCCGAGGCGCTGATGCGGATGCAGATCCTGCCCGCCGACCGCATCATCGGGGTGGAAACCGGCGGCTGCCCGCATACCGCGATCCGCGAAGACGCCAGCATCAACCTGGCCGCCGTGGCCGAGATGCAGGCGCGGCATCCGGAGGTGGAGATCGTGCTGATCGAATCCGGCGGCGACAACCTCTCGGCCACCTTCAGCCCGGAGCTGGCGGACCTCACCCTCTACGTGATCGACGTGGCGGCGGGCGAGGAGATCCCGCGCAAGGGCGGTCCGGCGATCACCCGCTCGGACCTTCTGGTGATCAACAAGACCGATCTCGCCCCGCATGTGGGCGCCTCGCTGGAGGTGATGGCGCGCGATGCAGCGCGGGTGCGCGGCGCGCGCCCCTTTGTCTTCGCCGCCCTGAGACAGGCGCAGGGGGTCGGTGAGATCGTGACGCAGATCACCGAACTGGCCGGTCTGTCCGTGCCGGAGGCCGCCGCCGCAGGATAGGGCGGGCGCGTCAGCCCGCCGGTTCCAATCCGCACCACTCGGCGATGAACAGCGCGGTGGTCTGAGTTACCCGCCGCACGCTTTCAAGGTCCACACGCTCATTGAAGCCGTGGATCGCCTCGGCCTTCGGTCCATAGACCAGCGCGGGGGTATCCGCGTAGAGGCCGAAGAAGCGCGCATCGGTGGTGGCGGTGATCGCCTCCTTGTTGAGGGCGGTGTCGGTCACCGCATGATGCGCCCCCTCGAGCGCGCCGATCGCCTGGCTGGCCTTGACGCTCTTGTCCTCGGACAGCGCGTAGCCTTCGGCGTGGAAGCCGTGATAGACGATTTCCGGCGTGTTGTTGCGCAGAAAGGCGTTGTCGCGCGCGGCCTGGCGCAGCACCTCCTCGATCTCGGCCTTGGCCGCCGCGATGTCCTGGCCGGGAAAGATACCCATGCGCACGTCGAAAACGCACCAGGCGGGCACCGAACTGGCCCAGTCGCCCCCCGCGACCTTGCCGATATTCAGGTTCAGCGCGTGGTCGTGACCGGCGTAATCCGCGTGACGGCAGGCGGGCGCGTTCCAGCGGTCCTCCATCTCGTGCAGCGCCGCGATCAGCGGGATCGCCGCCTCGATGGCGTTCGACCCCGATCCGGCATAGGCCACATGGGTCGGCAGCCCCTTCAGGTGCACCTGGAACCAGATCACGCCAAGCTGCGCGGTGACCAGCTGTTCGGCAAAGGGTTCGGGGATCAACGCCGCGTCGGCGCGATAGCCGCGTTGAAGACAGGCCAGCGCGCCGTTGCCGGTGCATTCCTCTTCCACCACCGACTGAAAGAACACGTCCGCCGCCGGCTGGTAGCCGCAGGCACGCAGCGCATCCAGCGCAAAGAGGTTCGAGGCCAGCCCCGCCTTCATGTCGCCGGCGCCGCGCCCGTACATCCAGCCGCCCTCGACCCGCGGGGAATAGGGCGGGGTATCCCACATATCCAGCGGCCCCTCGGGCACCACGTCGATATGCCCGTTGAGGATCAGCGAGCGGCCCTTGCCGGTTTGCGACCGGTGGCGGCCCACCACATTAACCGCGTCGTCGTAGTTGCCGATCACCGGCGAGAACCCGGGCAGGTCGCAGATGTCGTTCACATCGATCTGCCAGCGGTCCACCTCCATCCCGCGATCCGCCAGTTCCCTGGCCATGAAGTCCTGCGCACTCTGCTCGTTGCCGCGGGTCGAGGGGTGCGCGGTCAGTTCCGACAGGAACTCGGTCTCCGCGTCGAACAAGTCATCGACGGCGATCCGGATTTGGGTGCTTGTTTTGGCGTCCATCATTCGTCCTTCAGAAACGGGGCACATCGCCCTCGGGCAGGCGCAGCGGGGCACCGGTGGCGGCGATCACCCGATCGAGCTCCAACCCTTCGGCGATCTCGCGCAGGGCAAAGCCGGTTTCGGTCACGTCGATCACCGCCATCTCGGTAAAGATGCGATGCACACAGCCTTGCGCGGTCAGCGGCAGGGTGCAAGCCTCCAGCAGCTTGGGCGCGCCCTTGCGGTCGGTATGGCTGGTCAGTACCACCACCCTGCGCGCCTTTTGCGCAAGCTCAATGGCACCACCCGCCCCGGGCGAGAACCTGCCTGGGATCTTCCAATTCGCCAGATCGCCCGCCTGCGACACCTCGAAGGCGCCCAGCATGGTCAGATCGAGCCGCCCCGAGCGCACCAGCGAAAACGAGGTCGCGCTGTCGAAATAGGCGCTGCCGGGGATCGGCGAGACATAGGCGCCGCCGGCGTCGATCAGGTTGCGGTCGGCACGCTCATAGGGCAGCGAGGGTCCGATCCCGGTCATGCCGTTTTCGGTGTGCAGGCAGAACGGAAACCCCGAGGGCAGGTGATCGACCACCCGTGTCGGCAGGCCGATGCCCAGGTTCACCACCATGCCCGGGGCAATTTCGCGCGCCGCGCGGGCGATCATGCGGGCCTTAGCGTCGGACAACGCCATACTCCTCGGAAATGGACTGCAGTTCGATGACCCGGTCGACGAAGGCGCCGGGCGTATGCACCTGATCCGGAGGCAACCCGCCCAGGGGCAGAACGGTTTCGGCCTCCACCACCACCAGGTTGGCGGCCATCGCCATCGTCGTGTTGAAGTTCCGCGCGGTGGCGGCATAGGCGAGATTGCCGAACGGATCGGACCGGTCGGCATGGATCAGCGCCGCATCGGCACGCAGCGCGCGTTCCAGCAGGGCAGGGCGGCCGTCGACCTCCACCACCTGCTTGCCTTGCGACAATTCGGTCTCCATGCCGATGTCGGTGAGAATACCGCTCAGGCCCGCACCGCCGGCGCGAATGCGCTCCGCCAGGATGCCCTGGGCACAGAACTCCACCTCGATCTCGCCCGCGTTCAGCATCGCCACCGCGCGCGGGTTCAGGCCGATATGGGTGGTGATCAGCTTTTTCACCTGGCCGTTGGCCAAAAGGTGATCCACCCCCATGCCCTGTTCGTTGGCATCGTTCTTGATAACGGTCAGGCCGCGCTTGCCCTGACGCACCAGTTCCCGGATCAGGGTGAACGGCGTGCCGGGCACGCCGAAGCCGCCCAGCATCACCGTGGCCCCGTCGGGGATCGCAGCGATGGCCTCTTCCATCGCCGCCGTTTTGTCGGGCAGGGTGGTCATGCGCTGACCGGCAGGCCCATCTCGGCCGCCATCGCCTCAAGGCTCTCGGTCAGCTTGCCCATGATCTCGCCGATCTGCACCTCCGTCACGATCAGCGGCGGCGCGACCATGAAGTGATCGCCCTCGATGCCACCACGGGTACGGCGCGAATAGATGATCAGACCGCGCTCATAGGCCAAGTCGACCAGCCGGGTGAAGGCGTTGAGCTCCTTGGGCAGCGGTTCCATCGTGTTGCGGTCGCTGACCAGTTCGAAGGCGAGCAGCAGGCCAAGCCCGCGCACATCTCCGATGAAGGGAAAACGGTCCATCAGCCCGGTCAGCCGTGCCTTGAGAAGATCGCCCATCGCGGCGGCATTGCCGACCAGGTCGTGACTGGTGATCTCGTCCAGCACGGCGCAACCGGCGGCGCAGGCAAGCGGGTTGCCGGCATAGGTATAGCCATGCAGGAAGCCGCCCGCATCCAGCACCGCCTCGACCATATCGCCGCGCGCCACCATCGCGCCCAGCGGCGCGTAGCCGGCGGCGAACCCCTTGGACAGCGCGATGATATCCGGCGTGATGCCCCAATGTTCGGCGGCGATGAACTTGCCGGTGCGCCCGGCGCCGGTCATCACCTCGTCGTAGATCAGCAGGATGCCGAACTCATCACAGATCTCGCGGATCCGCGCGTAATAGCTGTCGGGCGCCACCAGCGCCCCGGTCGAGGCACCGCCGACCGGCTCCATGATGAAGGCCAGAACGCTGTCGGGGCCTTCCGCGATGATCTTGTCGCGCAGCAGCTCGGCATACTTCAGCCCGCGCTGATCGTCGTCGAGGTTGTCGGTGTCCAGATAACAGGTCGGCGCCGCGATCTTCGGCATCTCGCGCATCATCGGCGCAAAGGGCTTGGACAACGGGTCATAGCCGGTCAGCGCCAAGGCCCCCAGCGTCGAGCCGTGGTAGGAGGGATAGCGCGAGATCACCTTCCAACGGCTGTCCTGGCCTTGGGTCAGCGCGTATTGTCGCGCCATCTTCACCGCGCTTTCCACCGCCTCGGAGCCGCCGGAGACAAAGAACACCCGGTCCAGTCCCTTGGGCATCAGCGCGGCGGTCTTGGCGGCCAGCCGTTCCGACGGCTCGGTCTGGAAATGCAGCCGGTAGCCGAAGGTGGCGCGGTCCATCTGCGCCTTCATCGCGGCCAGCACACGGGGGTTGGAATGGCCGATATTGGACACCATCGCGCCGGAGGAGCCGTCGATGTACGTTTTGCCGTCCGTATCGTACAGATAAATGCCCTCGCCACGGTCGAGGACGGGTCGCGGCTGGCGCGATTGGTAGAACAGGTGCGACATCAGTGTCACTCTTTGTTGGAAGCCAGATGTTTGCGGAGGAAGTTTCGGGTGCGTTCGTTTTCCGGGTTGCGGAAAATCACGCTGGGCGGGCCTTCCTCGACCACCACGCCCTGATCCATGAACAGGACCCGGTCGCAGACGCTTTCGGCAAAGCCCATTTCGTGGGTGACGATGATCATCGTCATATGCTCTTCGGCGAGCTTCTTCATGACCAGGTTGACCTCCTCGACCAGCTCGGGGTCGAGCGCCGAGGTCGCCTCGTCGAACAGCATCACCTTGGGCTTCATCGCCAGCGCGCGGGCAATGGCGACGCGTTGTTTCTGCCCGCCCGACAGCTGCGAGGGATAGTAGTCGATACGCTCCAGCATGCCGACCTTTTCGAGCTGCTCTTCCGCCAGCGCGTTGGCCTCGTCGTCGGAGAGCCCCTTAAGCATCTTGGGCGCCAGTGTGATGTTTTCGCGCACGGTCAGGTGCGGGAACAGGTTGAAGTGCTGGAACACCATGCCGATGTCCTGGCGCACCTGGTTGATGTGCTTCTCATACTGCCGGTGCGGCAGCGACTTGTTGACCTGGGTGTCCTCCAGCCAGACCTCGCCGCCGGTCAGCGGATCGAGATCGTTGATCGCACGCAACAGTGTCGACTTGCCCGAACCCGAAGGGCCGATGATGGCGACGATCTCGCCCCGGTTCACCTTGAGGCTGATGTCCTTGAGCACTTCGAGCTGGCCATAGCTTTTCTGCGCATGGCGGATTTCCACAAAGGGCTTTTCGTCAGTCATGTCCATTTCCTCCCTTCGCGGTCAACGGGCGGCCTGCACCCGGCGCTCGATGCGCCGCAAGACAGCCTCCATGCCGAGGTTGATGACGTAATAGAACAGCGCCGCCAGCACGTAGAACTCGAACGGGCGATAGGTGCGGCCGATGGCAAGCTGCGCCGAGAGCGTCAGCTCGCTCACCCCGATGACCGAGACCAGCGCGGAATCCTTCAACAGTGCGATCATGTTGTTGCCAATGGGCGGGATCACGTCGCGCACCGCCTGCGGGATCACCACCTTGCGCAATGCCTGTCCGCGGCTCAGGCCCAGCGTGCGGGCGGCCTCCATCTGGCCCTTGTCGACGGCGACGATGGCGGTCTGGATCAGTTCGGAATTATAGACCGCGAAATGCAGACCCAAACCGATGACCCCGGCCACGAAGGCGGGCAGGTCGATGCCGATCTGCACCAGCCCGAAGTAGATCAGGAACAGCTGCAGCAGCAGCGGCGTGCCCATGAACAGCCACTCGAACGCCCGGAACGGAAGCCGCACCGGAGCGGGTGTGTAAAGGGCGATTACGGCAAAGAAGATGCCGCCGAAGAAGCTGAGCACAGCCGCGCCCAGGGTGATCGCGATGGTCCAGAGCGCGCCCAGCAGGATCACGTCGAGGTAGCCGGGGATGACGGTGAAATCCAGGCCCATATCAAGTACCTCCTTTCCGCTCAGACGATCTTTGCCTTGCGGTCGAGCCAGGCAATGGCGCGTCCGGTGACATAGATGATGATCATGTAGAGAACGCCCGAAATCAGGAACATCTCGAAGGGTTTGTAGGTCGAGCCGATATAGCGCTGAGCGGTATAGGTCAGTTCGACCACCGAGATCGCGGCGACCAGCGCGGTGCCCTTGATCAACGCGTTGATGTTCACCCCCAAGGGCCGGATCATCAGCCGCATCGCCTGCGGCAGCACCACCTTGCGGAAGGTCCGGCCCCGGCTCATGCCCAGCGTCCGGGCGGCCTCGGCCTGGCCTTTGTCGATGGCGATGATGGCGCCGCGAATGGTCTCGGTCATATAGGCGCCGATATTGACGCCCAGCCCGATTACCCCCGCCTCGAAGGCGTCAAGCTGGATGCCCACCTGCGGGCCGCCGAAATAGAGGATGAAAAGCTGGATCAGCGCCGGCGTGCCGCGGATGAAACTGACATAACCCGCCCCGATCCAGCGCAGCGCCGCATGGCGCGACAGCCGCGCCGCCGCCCCGAGAGAGCCGCAGATCAACCCCAGGATCGTGGTCAGGATCGAAAGTTGGACGGTGACCCACGCCGCCTTGAGAAAGAACGGGTAGACCTTCAGCATCAGTTCGACATCCATTGGCCGTATCCCCCCGTGTCAGTGGTGGTCGGTGCGTGAAAGGATCGGCAGCGCGCGGATCTCGCGCACTAATGCCGTGGTCTCCTCGACCGCCGCGCGCAGGAACGCCTCCCCGGTTTCCGGCGTGGCGACGGTGGGGTCGCCCATGGTGCCCTCGGGCGAAGCCTCGGACCACCAGCGCATCAGCATCGCCTTGCCACCGCCCTTGGCCAGGTCGAGGTTAAAGAACTTGGTGTCCGGATTGTGCAGGTTCTGATTGGTGGCCTTGCTCAGATCCACGTGTTCGGGCTGCAGATGCATATACATCGCCGCCTCGAACTCGCCGGCGTGGGCAATGCCGCCGACGTCGGATCTGCGGATCTCATTCACCCGGTCGGCGCAGAGGTTCCAGTAGGAGGCGGAAACGCAGATGATCTCGTTCTCGATCACCGTCTTGCGCGCGGCCAGATCCAGCACCGGATGGTTGGACCCGTGGGAGTTCAGCAGCAGGATGCGGCGGAACCCGTGATGGGCGAGCGATTTGGTGATGTCGGTGACAAAGGCGATCAGCGTTTCGGGCTGGATCCAGATGACACCGGGGAAATCCTTGTGATGTTCGTTGAAGCCATAAGCGACGGGCGGCATCACGAAGACCTCGTCCGGGACGGCCTCGGCCACGCCGTTGGCCACCGCCATGCCCAGCACCGTGTCGGTATCGAGCGGCATATGCGGGCCGTGATCCTCGGTTGCCGAAACGTTGAGGATGACAACGCGGTCCTTATCCGCATCGCGCACCTGTTCCCAGGTGAGTTTTCCGTATTCGGTTGTCATGTGGCCCCGCCTGTTTTCCGGTGATTTTTGATGGGGTCCGCCGTGACCGGCGGACCCGGGTATTTGACGCCGGAGCCTCAGCGGATGTCGGCGCCGATCCACTTTTCGGCGATCGCGACGTAGGTGCCGTCTTCCATCATCGCATCCAGTGCCGCCTGCATCTCGGCGGCGAGCTTCGGATTACCTTCCCGGATGGCGATGCCGGCGCCGATGGCGTCGGTTTCCAGATCGTCGAGGATCGTGAATTCCTGGCCCTTTTCGGTCATCGCCAGGATCGCCGCGATCGAGTCGTTCACGATCACGTCGACGCGGCCATTCTCAAGCTCCAGCAGCAATTCCGGCAGGCCCTTGTAGGTGCTGACGTTGTAGCCCTGGTTCTTGGCCCATTCCTCGTGCGTTTCACCCAAGGTGACACCGACCTTGACGTCGCCCAGTTGCGACACGCTGGTGATGCCGCTGTCGGGCTTGGTGAACACGGCGCGCTTGGTGGTGTAATAGGGGCCGACGAAATCGACCACCTTGTCGCGCTCCTCGGTGATCGACATCGAGCCGACGATGGCATCATACTTGTTGGCCAGAAGCCCGCCGATGATGCCATCCCAGGCGGTGGTGATGATTTCGACCTCCAGCCCCATGCGCTTGGCGATCTCGGTGCCGATGGCCGGGTCGAAGCCCACGACCTCGTTCTGCTCGTTGACGAAGTTGAAGGGCGGGTAGGCGCCGCTCATGGCGATGCGGATCACACCCTTTTCCTTGATGGCGTCCAGTTCGTCCGCCGCGGCCGGGCCGGTGGTGCCGAGACCGGCCACCATCATCGCGCCGACGGCAAGGGCGGATTTCATCCAAGTTCTGCGAGTGGTCATCTTTCTCTCCCGTGCTGGTTATCAATTCTCAGCGGCCGCGGGTCCGGATCCGGGTCCGGCAAGGGACCGCTGCCTGGCAAAAAGGCTTGCACAGGGGCTTCGCATAAAGCAAATAGATAATAGAAATCTTTGGCATTGCGAAAATCTATGAAAAAGCCATACAGCCAGCGCTTTCCCTGGAACCTGGACTGGAACCTGTTGCGCACCTTCATGGTGATCGTCGAGCAGCAGGGGGTAACCAAGGCGGCGGAATTCCTCGGGTTGAAGCAGCCCACGATCAGCTCGGCCTTGCGCCGCCTGGAGGAAAGCACCGGCCACCGGCTGGTGGAACGCGGGCCGCATCGGTTCACGGTCACCACGGCGGGCCGAACGCTCTATTCCGAATGCGCCACCATCTTCGGCGCGGTCTCGCAGCTGCCCGAACTCTTGGAAGCCGAGGAAGAGGAGCTGTCGGGACATGTGAACATCGTGCTGGCCAGCCATGTGGTCTCGCCGCATTTCGACCGGGTGCTGGAGGCGTTTCACGCCCGCCACAGCAAGGTGACCTATTCCCTTGTCGTCGCCGAAAGCACCGATGTGGTCGGCCAGGTGCGCCAGAACCGGGCGAGTTTCGGGGTCTGCCTGCTCAACAAGATCCCCGCCGAGCTGGAGGCGCGGATCCTGTTCCGGGAATATTTCGGCCTCTATTGCGGCCCGCGCCACCGGCTGTTCGGCAAACCGAAGATCGAGATTTCCGACCTGGAGGGCGAATCCTCGGTGTCGTTCTACACCGAGATCGAGGGCGGGCCGCTGGACGCGGTGTCGGGGCTGCGCCACCGGGCGCGGCTGGCGCCGGGGCTCAAGGGGCTGTCGGCCAACCTGACCGAGGTGCGGCGGATGATCATCGCCAATATCGGCATCGGTGCGCTGCCGGTTCATGCCGCCGAACGCGACGTGGCGCAGGGTCTGCTGCGGCATTTGCCGCCCTATACCAAGCTGCCGGCGGTCAACATCTATCTGCTGACCAACCCGCGCCGCAGCCTGTCGCCGCCCGAGGCGGCGCTGCTGCGCATGTATAACGAGATGATCGACGAAACCGACCTGAAGGCGCGCACCTATCAATAGGGTGTCGCGGACCGCTTCGCACCGGCGGGCGCGCATGGCATAACGGGGCCGGGCAGGGACCAAACAGGGGCAGGGCCGGTGACAACGACGGGGCTGATCATACGCTATGCGGGGTTCGCGGGGATCGCGACGCTGGCCAATCTGGGCGCACAGCGCGCTGTGTTCGCACTGCTAGCTGAGGGGCAGCTACGCCTGATCGCGGCTCTGGTTTGCGGCACCGGCGTGGGGCTGGTGGTGAAGTACCTACTGGACAAGCGCTGGATCTTTTTCGACCGGATGCGTCCGATCAAGGACGAGACCCGGACCTTTTCGCTGTACACCCTGACCGGGGTGGGGACCACAGCGCTGTTCTGGGGCAGCGAGAGCCTGTTCTGGGTGTTCTGGCAGACGCAGCACATGCGGGAATTGGGCGCCGTGCTGGGCCTGACCGCGGGCTATGTGATCAAGTACAACCTGGACAAACGCTTCGTGTTCCGGGGTGGATAGGCGGCGGGCGCCAGGCAGGCCGCCGGAGGGCCTGCGCGGACGCAACGGCCTCACACCGCCAGCAACACCAACCCCGCCCCCAGCGCCGCGATCAGCAGCCCGGCGCGGTCATGGGTGACGAATTCGATCGGATCGTAATCCTCGCGCCCCAGCTCGCTCAGGCGAACCACGCGGAACAGCCAGACCGCGATGGGCAGGACCGCCAGCGCGAACAGCCACTGGGTTTCATACCGGGCGGCGGAATGGCCGCTGAACGCATAAGCCAGGAACAGCGCCGAACTGGCGGCGATGCCAAGTCCCGCGACCCATTCCAGGGTCTTGAAATCGTCGAAGCTGTAGCCGCGACCGGGCAGCTTGCCGCGCTGCTTGCTGCGCGCCAACTCGGTCATCCGCTTGACGCAGGCCAGGGTGAGGAACACCGTGAACACAAAGGCCAGAACCCAGATCGGCATGGCAATCTGCGCCGCCGCCGCCCCGGTCAGCACCCGCAGAAGGAACATGAATGCCAGGCTGAACAGGTCGACCCAGCGATGCCGCTTGAGCCACAGTGAATAACTCAGGCTGGTGACCATGTAGAGCGCCGTCAGACCGGCCACCGGTGGTCCGGCCAGCCAGGCCAGCATCAACGCCAACGCCACCAGCACCGCGCTGGCGCCCATCGCCTCCCGGATCGGCAAGGCGCCCGAGGCGATCGGCCGTTCCCGTTTCTTGGGATGCAGGCGGTCGGCCTCGAGATCGAGCAGGTCGTTGAGGATATAGATCGACGAGGCGCCGACACTGAAGGCCAGCGCCGCCATCAGCGCCGAGAGCACCGCGGTGACGCCGAACTCATGCGCCACCAGCAGCGGCAGCAGCAGAAGCACGTTCTTGATCCATTGGTGCGGGCGCAACTCGTGCCACAGCGCGGCAAAACCGGTGCGGTCATCGACGATCTGCAGCGGCTTGCCCATCGCGCCCAGCCGCCGACGCATCGCCGCCCCGGGCGAGACCGCGATGATGCGCCGCGCAGCCGTCCAGGCCGGCAGGTCCGCCGCCGAATTCCCCGCGTAATCGAAGCCGCCCGCGCCAAACCGGTCGATCAGCGCCTGCGCCTTGGTCTGCTCGGTCAGGTTACGGGTGCCGTCCGAACCGAAATGCGTCCCCGGCAGGTCCAGCCGCCGGGCCACGGCGTCGACCAGCCCATGGTCCGAACCAGACGCCAGGTAGACCTCGCGCCCGTCCTGCCGCGCCCGCTGGGCCAGTTCGACGACCGCCGGGCGCACCGGCAAAAGCGCGACGTTCGGCTCGGCAATCTCGCGCAGCTCGCCTTTCAGCAGGTTCGGCCTGGTCCAGCGCGTCGCCAGCGCTCGCAGCGTCGCGCGGCTGTCATGGCCCATCGCGGCCCAAAAGTTCTCATAGAGCATGTCGGTCCGCAAAAGCGTGCCATCCACGTCCAGCACCAGCGGGGTGAGGTCGGGTTGGTCCGTACTTATTTGCTTTTCCATATTCTGCTCTTTGCTGTTTCGCAGTGGCCTGTTGCCGGCTTGCCCGGAAATATAGGTGCAGTCTAGCCGAGGCGGAACAGGATCACTTGACACAGGTCATATTCGCGATGCCACCATGCCCTCAGGATGGGCCCATCGCGGCACGGCGCCCGACCGCAGGCAAAGGAAAGACAAAAACACATGGCAAAGCAACGATTTCTCGTGACAGGCGGCGCAGGTTTCATGGGCATCAACCTGATCCGTTACCTGCTGGAGCGCGGGCATGAGGTGCGCAGCTATGACATCGCGCCCTTTGCCTATCCCGAGGCCGGGCAGGTCGATGTGCTGCAGGGCGATATCCGCGATAAGGCGCTGCATCCGCGGGCCTTCGACGGTATCGACGTGGTGGTGCATTGCGCCGCCGCCTTGCCGCTGGCGGACCCGACCGAGATCCATTCGACCAATGTGGGCGGCACGCTGTCGCTGCTGGAAACCGCCGAAGAGCTGGGCACCCCGCGCTTCATCCATATCTCCAGCACCGCGGTCTATGGCATCCCCGATCACCATCCGCTGACCGAGGAAGACCCGATGCACGGTGTCGGCCCCTACGGCGAATCCAAGGTCGAGGCCGAGCATGTCTGCGGCGACTTCCGCGCCCGCGGCATGTGCCTGCCGATCCTGCGGCCGAAGTCCTTTGTCGGGCCCGAGCGTCTGGGGGCCTTCGAATTGCTGTATGATTTTGCCTATGACGGGCACAGCTTCCCGGTGCTGGGCAGCGGCGACAACCTGTACCAGCTGCTCGATGTCGAGGATCTGTGCCAGGCGGTCTATCTCTGCGCGACGCGGGACGCGGCGGCGGTCAACGACACCTTCAACGTCGGCGCGGCCAAGTTCGGCGGGCTGCGCGACAGCTTTCAGGCGGTGCTGGACCGGGCCGGCCACGGCAAGCGGGTGATCGGGTTTCCGGCCGGACCCGCGATCGCCATTCTGCGCGCGCTGGAGGCGCTGCACCTGTCGCCGCTGTACAAATGGATTTACGAGACCGCCGCCAAGGAGAGCTTTGTCAGCATCGACAAGATCACCGAGCGGCTGGGCTATTCCCCCGAGCATTCCAATGCCGAGGCGCTGGTGCGCAACTATGATTGGTATGTCGAGAACCGCGACCGGATCGCGGCGCAGGCAGGGGTCACCCACCGGGTGCCCTGGAAGAAAGGGGCGCTGAAACTGATAAGGCTGGTCCTGTGAGGACCGGCAAGGAGGACGCGATGAACCAGTTCGCAAGGCTTGTGGCGGGATCGGCGGCGGCGCTGCTGCTGGGCACCGGCGCCTTCGCGCAATCGACCGAAACGCTTCAGGCGCAGCGCGAGGCCTATGACGCGGTGCGCGCCAAGTCCATTCTGGAGCTGCAGCCGTTCCGCGCCACCACCACGGCACAGGACGAGGCGGCCGGGCTTGAGATCACGCTGATCGACCTGAACCCGAATGTCGGCGCGTGGTACCTGTTGCAGACCCGGACGGCACCGGACAAGGCACCGACGAATTACCATCTGGAAAACCCCGCACCGGGCGCGCGGGCCGTCACGCTCGACGCCGAGGGTCCGGCGTTGGCGGTGAATGGCACCCGCTGCCGGCCCTGGGCCAAGGAGGCCCTGGACAAGGCGCGGCAAACCGGGCTGGCCTATGCGCCGATCTGTGGCGGCAAGCTGTACCTGCGCAACCGGGTGACCGGCGCACGCACCACGCTGGAGGCGACGGCAGAGTTCCTGCGCGACAATGTCTGGGGCGGTGAGGCCATCGTGCGCTTCGTGCGCGACAATTTCTTCAAGGATTCGCAACTGGAAACCGGTGAGGCGCTGGGGCGTGCCGCGGCCGGACCCGGCGCCGGACCGGCGCCGATGCTGACCAACTTCGCCCCCGGCGAGCGTCCGGTGATCTCGACCCTGTTGGACATGGCGATCGAGGACGGCGACCCCAAGAAGATGGCCGTCGGGGCCTGGTATCGGGTGACCGGTCTGCCGGGGGTGTTCGCCAGCACCTTTCAGCCCCGCTATATCGCCGATGCGGTGATGCAGGGGCCGGGAAAGGCGAACTGGCTCGACGGGGTCGAGTCGCGCGCCACCGGCTACATGATCGCCTTTGACATGGGGCGGTTCGATGTCGGCTATGCGGTGGGCACCGATCACCCCGCCCTGGGCTGGTCGCCGCGGCCGCCAGCCAGCGTGCGCCCGCGCGGGATGCCGGGGCCGGACGGGGTGCGCAATGCCGATCCGCTGGTCATGCTGGGCATGGTCAACCCCGAGATCGCCGACAAGGCGGTGGCGACCTTTACCGCAGGTTTCAAGCGACAGCATGGCGCCTTTCGCTATGGCGACATGGCCGGGTTCAACTATGGCCATCACTATGGCTTCGTCGAAAAGGGCGTCGTGCTGAGCAAGTTGTGGCCGGGGCTGTCGACCCTGTACATGCTGACCGACGGCAGCCTGCACATGAAGACCTGGACCGAAGCCGACGACAAGCTGTTGCCGCAGCTGCGCTTCGCCCGGCAAAACGGCGTGCCGCTGGTCGAAACTGATCCCGAGACCGGCCTCGGCGTGCCCGGGGACCGGGTGACGAAATGGGGACCGGGCAACTGGTCGGGCTCGGCCAACGCCGAACTGCGCACCCTGCGCGCCGGGGCCTGCATGGCCCGCGCCCACAGCACGCGCTACCTGATCTACGGCTATTTCTCCACCGCCACGCCCTCGGCGATGGCGCGCACCTTCCAGGCCTATGGCTGCGATTATGCCATGCTGCTGGATATGAACGCGTTGGAGCATACCTATCTTGCGGTCTATGCGCGCAAGGGCGGCAAGGTGCATGTGGAACATCTGGTTCCGGGCATGGCCCTGATCGAGAAGAAGGTCCGCGACGGCACCATCCTGCCGCGTTTCATCGGTTTTGCCGACAACCGCGATCTGTTTTACCTGACCCGAAAGGAGACGCAGAAATGATCCGCGCCATGCTCCTCGCCGGAGGGATTGCCCTGTCCGGACTCGCCGCCCCCGCCGCGGCACAAACCACGTTGCAACAGGCCAACGCGCTGTTGTTCCAGCAGTTGAAACAGGTGCACCGCCTGTCCGCCGCCCAGATGGAACGGGTGCAGAAGATCTTCGCGCGCTCGGGGTTCATGGGGCAGGGCAACCCGGCGATCACCCGCCACCCGATGACGCCGGATCAATGTCGCGCCAGAATCCCCGGCGGGCCGAGTGGCTATGCCAATGCCCGCAACGAACGGATCTGCGGCGACAAGTACATGGCTCCGCTTTACGATCCGCGCAACGAAAGCCCCAGCGACGCCAAGGCCTGCATCGACCAGTTCGAGTTTCCCAATATTCCCTGCACCTATCCGGTGGTCTGGGTGAAGGCCAAGGAAGCGGCCGAGCTTTGCGCCGCGGTGGGCAAGCGGCTGTGCGACGCGCATGAGTGGGAAGGCGCCTGCGCCGGGGCGCTGGAGCCGCCCGACTATGTCTTCGGCTCCGGCTCCGTCGCGGCGATGCGCAGCGCCCATAACGCCAAATACGCGGCCAGCAAAAGCTGGGCCTACGGCCCCAACTTCCAGCGCGGGGTCTGCGCCCAGAACAGCGAGAAAAGCGCCTCTTGCGGCGGCGGCGGTTTCAACAGCTGCGGCTCGAACACCTATCCCACCGGCGCCTTTCCCAATTGCGTCAGCAAGCTGGGCGTCTACGACCAGCACGGCAACGCGGCAGAGCATATGAACCTGCCGATGGCTCCCGATCAGATGGCCAGCCGCGGCAGCACCAAGCTGGGCGTGACCGAGATGAAGGGCAGCTGGTTCATCTGGGACAAGTACCGCGCGCATCCCGACTGGTGCCGCTGGCGCGCACCCTATTGGCACGGCAGCCGCGTGATGAGCGCGGGAAGCCACGAGAACTATCACCTGAGCTTCCGCTGCTGCAAGACGATCAAGTAGCGCGCGGGCGGGCAACCGTCCGCCCACCGCCGTGCCGCCGCGCGACATCTCCGGGTCCGCTCCAGGACCCTGCGCGGTTTGGCGTCACCCAAACAAAAAGGGCGCTCCGCGAGCGCCCTTCTTCACATCCGCTTGACGGACATCAGTACAGGCTGGCCAGCAGCCGTTCGACATCGCCGATGGGGCCTTCGCCGGTGACGATGCGGGCCAGGTCGCGGTCCTGCATGATCTGGCTCAGCGGCACCTGCTGGCCGTTCACATAGGCCAGGCGGCTGACCAGCCGCACACCGTGGCTGTAATCGGCATAGGCCGCGCCATGAACCGTGCTGAGCGGCTGGATCGGCTTGCCGTTGGGACGGTGCCAGCCATAGATCGCGACGCGCCCCGGCTTGGACAGCAGCCGGTTGGTCAGCACGATGTCCTTCTTCTGCCCGGCCGTCAGTTCGGCGAGTTCGCGGCTGACGCGGGCGCGCTGCTGGTCCACGGTGCGGTCATGTTCCAGCAGATAGGCGGTCGAGGCCATCCGGCTGCCCGGTGTCATCGGGCTGGGCGCCACGTGCACCTTGGCCTGCTGATAGATCGCATCGACCATTTTCGGCGTCGGCAACAGGAACCCCAGCTCATTCGCCACCCGGGCGGCGGCGGCCAGGCCCATCGGCACGCGGACGAAATCGCGGTCATCGCCCACGGCAAGGTAATCGGGCGTCACGCAGATGGTAATCAGCACCTGCGCGCCACCGGCCAGCTTGCCGGCCAGGGTCACCGGCGTCAGATGCCGCAGGAAGGCGGGCAGGTTGCCGGACAGGACCTGGTCGACGATGGCATCATCGCGGGCCGGTCCGCTGGTGGCCATCAGCTGTTGCATCAAGGCGCTGCCCGAGGGGGCGCGCGCGGCGCGGCGCGGGATCTCGCGCGTCAGTGGCGCGCTGCAGGTGTCGGTGTCGGTGGCGGCCCGGGCCGCGCCGGCCGGAGCGAGGGAAATCAGGGCGGCACCTAAAACGGAGCCGGCTGCGAAACGCAGCATCGAACGAATGGACATGATGACGGATCCTGCTCAAGATACTCAAATGCGGTCTGGCTTTCTTCTTGCCCAGCTGGCGCATTGGCTCAACCGCCGGCGAAAAAGCTGCGCGGCTTTCTGCCAAACCGGGCGGTCTTGCGCGGTTTTCCGCCAAAATTCCACGCCTTGCCGACGGGCGCGCGACGCGGCTAGGGTTTCGCCATGACACCGACACCCTTTTCTTCCGCCACCGATCCCGCGCTTCTGGAGCAATTGCGCACCGATGCCGCGCAGCTCCAGCCCTGGCTGATCCGGCGCCGGCGGCAGTTTCACCAGGCCCCCGAACTGGGCTGGCAGGAAATCGAAACCACCGCGCAGATCGTCCGCGACCTGACCGAGGCGGGCTATCAGGTGACATCGGGGCACGGCTTTCTGGGCGAGGTTGCGCGCGCCGGGCTCAGCGACACGCCGATCCCCGGCGAGGGCGACACCGGGTGTATCGCGCTTTATGATACCGGGCGGCCCGGACCGACGGTCTGCCTGCGGGTCGATATCGACGCGCTGCCGATCCTGGAGGCCACCGGAAACCATGCGCCCGCCGCCGGCGGCTATGCCTCGGCGCGGCCGGGCATCATGCATGCCTGCGGCCATGACGGCCACGCGGCGATCGGGCTGGGCACCGCGCGGCTGCTGCGGGATCATCTGCACAGCGGCTGCGGGCGGCTGAAACTGCTGTTCCAACCCGCCGAGGAGGGCGGGCGCGGCGGCCGCGCGGTGGCCGAGGCCGGCTGGATGGACGATGTCGACCTGTTCTTTGCCATCCACCTGGGCCTGGGCGTGCCATCGAACACCGCCGCCTTTTCGGTCGAGGGGTTTCTCGCCAACGCGCGCTACCGGGTCACCCTGCGGGGCCAGGCCGCGCATGCGGGCAAGACGCCGGAGGGCGGGCGCAACGCGCTGTTAGGGGCGGCCCAGGCGGTTCAGGGGCTCCATGGGCTGGCACAATCCAGCCAGCCGGGCATCCGGGTCAACGTCGGCGTGCTCAGCGCCGGGACGGCGGTGAACATCGTGCCCGAACAGGCGGTGTTCGAATTCGAGATGCGCGCCGGTGATAGCGACGATCTGGCCGCGCTCGACCGGCGCTGCCGCGCCATGGTCGAAGGCGCCGCGATGTCCCACGGGCTGGACTGTGAGTTGGCGCCGCTGGGCGGGGCCGAGGCCTGGACCAATCCCGATGCGATCGCCGCCTGGGCCACGGAGGTGAACGCGCAATGCGGCGCCTTCGACAGGGCTCTGCCAAGCTTCTTTTTCGGCGCCAGCGAGGATGCCACCACGCTGGCCCGGCGGGTTGCGGCGCGGGGCGGCATGGCGGGGGTGTTCGTTCTGGGTGCGGACCTGGCCGACGATCACCACACCCCGCATTTCGATTTCGACGAGGCGGCCCTGTCGCGCAGCGTGCTTCTGACCAGCAGCCTGATCGCGGCGGCGATGGGGATGCGCGCCGATCCGGTCACCGCCGGCTAGGACGTCAGGCGGCGCGCCCCATGTCGCGCATGGCCGCCCGCGGCAACGGGGGGCGCGATCAGCCGCCGGATTTCTGCGCCAGCCTCTGCGCCAGGTAGTCCACCGCCGCGGCCACGGTCGCGATATGCGGATAATCCGCCTCGGCGATATTCACGCCCAGCCGGTCATGCAAGGCCGTGACCAGGTTGAGGACATCCATCGAATCCAGCTCCAGATCGTCCTGGATGTGATCGGTGTCGCCGACGGTATCTGCGGAAAGATCCGGCGCGATGGTCACAAGCTCTTCCAGATAAACGGTACGGATCTCATCGCGGGTCATAATCGCTCCGGGGACAAAATATTGGTTTCGAATGCGGTCAAAAATTTCGCGGCGACGCGGCCGTCCGCCACACGGTGGTCGGCGGCCAATGTCACCGTTATCACCTGACGCGGGACAACGGCCCCGTCAACCACCCATGGCCGAATTTGCGGCGCGCCGACCCCCAGCAGGGCCACCTGGGGTGGAAAAATCACCCCGGCCATGGCCTCGGGGCCGGTTTCGCCCAGGGCCGAGACCGTGATCGTGCCCTGCGTCATTTCCGAGTTGCGCAACCGTCCGGCACGGGCGCGTTTCACCAGATCGCGCATCGCGTCCATGGTCTGCGCCAGATCCATGTCGTCGGCGTCGATCAGGGCGGGGGCCACCAATCCGCCGCCCCGCAGAGCGATGGCAACACCGACATTGACCGCATCGAAGGGGCGAAAGCCGTCCTCGTACTGTCCATTCAACTGCCGCACGGCCCGCGCCGCGCCCACCGCCGCACGGACGAAAAGCGCGCTCAGCAGCAGCCGTTCGGCCGGCGGTTTCTGCGAATTGTAAGTTGCAAGGAAACCCTGCGCCGGGGCCAGGTCGATGGTCTGCGACAGGTGGAAATGCGGGATCTCGCGGTTGGCGCGGCTCATCGCGTTGGCGATGGCCTGGCGCATCGCATCCAGATCCAGTCCAGGGCGGCGGGGCGCCCGCGGCTCTTGTGCCGGGGCGAGAGCCTCCACATCGGCCAGCACGACGGCGCCCCCCGGACCGCTGCCGGAAAGGGTGGACAGGTCAATCCCCGCCTCCTGCGCGCGCAGCCGCGCGGCGGGCGAGGCGCGCAGCCCGCCGGGGGAGGGTGCCACCGCCTGCGCCGGTTGCGGCGGTTCCGGCGGCGGCGATTGCCGCTGCGGAGCGGGTTCTGGTATTGCCGCCTCGGACGGGGCCGCTTCTGCCTCACCATCGCCCCGGATCATGGCCAGCGGCGCCCCCACCGGCAACTCGGTCCCGGTCTGCGCGGTCAGTTCGGTGACGGTACCGCTTTCATAGACCTCGATCTCGATCGCGCCCTTCTGGGTTTCGACCACCGCCACAACCTCGCCGCGCGCGACATGGTCGCCGGGCTTCACCAGCCATTCGGTGAGGGTGGCCGATTCCATGTCCGACCCAAGCGACGGCATCTTGAACACAGCCATCTCAGCGCCCCATCGTGGATTTGGCCGCCGCGACAATGGCGGGGACCTGCGGGATCGCGGCCTGTTCCAGGTGATGCGCATAGGGGATCGGCACCTCGGCCGAACACACCCGGCCCACCGGCGCATCGAGCGACCAGAACGCCTGCTCCATGATCCGCGCCGAAACCTCCGCCGCCAGCGACCCGCTGCGCCAGCCCTCGTCACCCACCACCGCGCGGCGGGTCTTGGCCAGCGAGGCGATGATGGTTGCGTCGTCCAGGGGCCGCAGGCTGCGCAGGTCGATCACCTCGGCGCTGATGCCGTCTTCGGCCAGCGCCTCGGCGGCCTCGAGCGTCTTGTAGAGGGACCCGCCGTAAGTGATCAGGCTGACGTCGGACCCGGGCCGGCGCACCGCGGCGCGGGTGATATCGACCGCCCCGGCGGATTTGTACAATTCGCCCTTGAAATTGTACAACATCACGTTCTCGAAGATCAGCACCGGGTCGGGATCGGCCAGCGCGGTCGCCAGCATCCCGCGCGCATCCTCCAGCGTCGCGGGCGCCAGCACCCGCAAGCCGGGGATATGCGCATACCACCCCTCCAACGAATGCGAGTGCTGCGCCGCCAGCTGTTTGCCCGCGCCGGTGGCCATGCGGATCACCAGCGGCACGCCGAACTGCCCACCCGACATATGCCGCAGGGTGGCGGCGGTGTTCATGATCTGGTCGAGCGCCAGAAGCGAGAAATTCACCGTCATCAGCTCGACAATCGGCCGCATCCCCGCCGCCGCCGCGCCGATGCCAAGGCCGGTGTAACCCGATTCCGAAAGTGGCGTGTCGCGGATACGGTCGGGGCCGAACTCCTCCATCAACCCCATCGACACCGCGTAGCAGCCGCCATAGGCACCGACGTCCTCGCCCATCAGGAACACCCGGTCATCCGTGGTCATCGCCTCGCGGATCGCCTCGCGCACGGCCTCGCGATAGGTGGTCTGGACGGTCTCGCCCGACGGCGCGGCAGGCTCCGGCGGGGCAGGGGGCGCGCCCATGACGTGGGCAGTCAGATCCTCCACCGGCTCCCAATCTCCGGCCTCGGCAAACTCCACCGCCTGGGCGATCTCGGCGGTGACCTGCGCCTCGACTTGGGAAACCGCCTCTTCGTGGATCATGCCGGTTTCGAGCAGCCAGTCCTGAAACCGCTTGATCGGCCCGCGCGTCCGCCACTCCTCGACCTCCGCCTTGTCGCGGTAGAGCTGAGCGTCGAACATGGAGTGGGCGCGGAAGCGATAGGTGCGGCATTCCAGGAACATCGGCGCACCGGTCTCGCGGATGCGGTCGAGCGCCTTTTGCGCGGCGACCTCGACGGCGACCACGTCCATGCCGTCCACGCTTTCGGCCTCGATGCCATAGGCGGCGGCCTTGGCGCGGATGTCGGTCTCGGACTCCGAGCGAGCCAGCGCGGTGCCCATGGCATAGCCGTTGTTCTCGCAGACGAACAACACCGGCAGGCGCCAGAGCGCGGCAAGGTTCATGGTCTCGTGAAACTCGCCCTCGGCCACCGCGCCCTCGCCGAAAAAGCAGACGGTGACGCGGTCCTCGTCCTGCATCCGGTCGGCCAGCGCCAGCCCACCGGCCAGCGGCAGCCCGCCGCCGACGATGGCGTTGCCGCCATAGAAATTCCGCTCGGCATCGAACAGGTGCATCGAGCCGCCGCGCCCGCCCGAGCAGCCCTCGGCCTTGCCGTACATCTCGGCCATGATCTCGGGCATCGGCACCCCACGCACCAGCGCGTGGCCGTGTTCGCGGTAGGTGGCGACGAGGCGGTCCTCCTGCCGCAGCAGCGGGATCACCCCGGCGGCGATCGCCTCTTCCCCGTCATAAAGGTGGAGGAAGCCGCGAATTTTCTCCTGGGTGTAGAGCTCGGCGCATTTGTCCTCGAACATGCGGATGCGGATCATGTGGACCAGCAGGTCCATCACATGGGCGCGGTCGAGGCGGGGTTTTCCGGTCATGACTCGTCACTCTCCAATGTGGATGTATCGCCCTCGGGCAGGCCCAGCTCGCGCGCCTTCAGCAGGCGGCGCATGATCTTGCCCGAGCGGGTCTTGGGCAGGGTGTTGCGGAACACCACCGCGCGCGGGGCCACCGCCGCGCCGAGCGTCTTGCGGGCGTGGCCGCGCAATTCGCGTTCCAGGTCCTCCGACGGCTCATAGCCGGGGTTCAGCGTGACATAGGCCTTCACGATCTCGCCCGCGGTCTCGTCGGGGATGCCGATCACACCGGCCTCGGCCACCGCCGCATGCTCGATCAGGGCGCTTTCCACCTCGAACGGGCCGATCAGGTGGCCCGAGGATTTGATCAGGTCGTCGGCGCGGCCGACGAACCAGAAATAGCCATCGGCGTCGCGGGTCGCCAGATCGCCCGAGAGGTACCAGCCGTCCTTGAAACACTTGTCGTAGCGGGCCTGTTCGTGCAGGTATTCGCGCATCATCGAGGGCCAACCGGGGCGCAGTGCCAGTTCGCCGATCTCGCCGGTGCCGCATTGGCGCAGGGGGCCGTCCTCATGCTCCACGATCCCGGCCTCGATCCCCGGCAGAGGCTTGCCCATCGAGCCGGGCCTGACCTTCATCCCCGGCGTGTTGGCGATCATGATGCCCCCGGTTTCGGTCTGCCACCAGTTGTCGTGGAAGGGCTGGCCGAACACCTGCCCGGACCAGATCACCGCCTCGGGGTTCAGGGGTTCCCCCACGCTGGCGAGGAAGCGCA
>NPIG01000184.1_pt1 | contig 33645 bp, 19 predicted proteins | sample 8637441 | NCBI WGS metagenome assembly NPIG01 (sample SAMN07420675, study PRJNA396082) | bioreactor metagenome | isolation source: sample BR6 brine-fed electro-methanogenic bioreactor BR | place: Japan: Kochi | collected 2016-06-14
TAAACCGGCCCCCAGGCGTGGAACCAGGGGCTTTTACGCCGTATCTCCACCATGCGGGAACACTCCCGGGGAGCCAGGGCTCTCTTCTCCAGATCCTTCGCCATCCCCTCAAGAATGATCTCCTCCACCTGAGAGAAGAGATCCAGCTCCAGAAGCCGTGTATAGGGCTCTCCCTCAAGCATGCTCCGTATCCCCAGGCTCTCCGCCGCATCCTCCGCACAGATCCGGAAGGATTCCCCCCACCGGCGGCTGTCCCGCCACTGCCGAAGCAGCACCATGGCATCCCCCCTCAGGGTGCCGGGCTTTCCAAGCCCCCGGGTAATCCCCTCCAGAAAGAGATCCAGCATAAAGCCCTCCAGAGAGGGGTTCTCCCGAAGATAGCCGAAATGATCCCCAAGATAGCTCCACAGAGGCTCCTCCAGACCGCAGCGCTCCACCAGCCGCCGCTTGCTCTCCTTTCCCTGGGCAAGCTCCTCCAGAAGGGCCAGAAGCACCTCATCCCCCCGGGGAGCCCCGCCGGTGCAGATCCCCAGCATCTTCATCACCAGAGAATCCGGGGTCTCTTCAGGGGTCAGAGCCTTGGCAAGCTGCTCCATCCGGGCCTTGCTGTCGAAAAAAGTTCCGTGCCGCCGCAGCACCTCCCCGAAGCGCACATCCAGCCCCAGCTCCCCCAGCAGAATCCCCCCCCGGTCTCCCCGGAACTCCCCCTGGGCCAGCAGCACATCCAGAAGCCAGTTCGCCTCATCCTCCGGAGGAGGCCCCTCATGATAGAGAAGGAACTTCTGCCCCCGCTCCTGCCGAAGCATCCGGTACTTGAGGCGAAACTCGTTGCGGCAGATCTCCTCCTTTACCACCCCTTCCAGGGCTACCTCCCGGAACTCTTCCCGAAGATTTTTCTCCCGGTCGTACCAGAAGACGATGCGATGCCGCTGAAAGAGATGCTCCAAAGCCTTGAGAATGCCCTTCATGCGTTCAGCCCCTTTACGGATTTCAGGGCCTTGCCAAACTTGGGATAGTTTACCTTCACCCCGTCATCCAGATCTATGGAGAGGCTCGCCTCCGCCAGAGGAAGAAGCAGATCCCTCTCGTAGCTCCGGATCTCCCGAAGCATCTTTTGCAGCTTCTCCTGCTCCCGCACCGCCCGGGCCTGCTCCGCCTTGCCGCTCTCGGGGTTCGCCTCCACCCGGCGGAGATGATCCAGCCGGGCCTCCAGCTTATTGCCAAAGGGGCGCAGATAGCTGTTCAGCACCAGGCTCACCGTATCCGGGCGGTAGCGATGCAGATAGATGAGCACGTTGAAGCTCCCTTCGGGGCTGCTGAAAAGCCAGTAGATGGGGCGCTTCTTGTAGCGTTTCACATGATCGTTGTAGAAATCCCGGAGGAAGTAGCTGCGGATATCCTTTCCCAGGGCCTCTTCGAGAAAGCGAAGGTTCTCATGGAACCGCTCCTCCCCGAAGGTGATCTTGAGAAAGCTCTGGAACTGCTCCGCCATATCCTCCCCGAACCACGCCTCTTCCAAAAGGGGAAGGGCGTTGTGCTCCACACAGGGAAAGGTGGGCTCCGGCACTTTGGCGAGATACTCCTTTCGCCCCTCCTCCTGGTTGGCGAGAATGAGGCCGGGAACGTCCAGGGAGTAACGGCCGAAGATACACCCCACGGCGTAGGAGATGAGTTCACGCATGGTGTCTGCAAGGAGTTTGGATTCCAATTCTTCGTCGAGTGGGAAGTTGGAGGCAGAGGCAGGAGCAGGAGCAGGAGCGAGTGGGAAGTGAGAAGTGGAAAGTGGGAAGTTAGAGGCAAAGGCAGGAGCAGAAGCGACCCCACCTTGCACTGGGTTTTCGCTTTCGCTTTTACTTTCCACTTCACACTTCCCACTTCCCACTTTTTTACCGTAGCGGTAGTAGGGGTTGCAGGTGAGGGTGATCTCCTCCAGGGGAACTTCCGGGGTGAGTTCCTCCTGCAAGCCGTAGGCTTCGATGAAGATGCAGTTGTTTTCCTCTTCGAGTCGCTGCATTTCCAGGGTCATCTGAAGCCAGCGGGTGCGGAGGGTGGCGTAGGCGGTGGAGAGGGGAAAGGCAAGTGGAAAGTGGGGAGTGGGAAGTGAGAAGTTAGAGGCAAGGGCAGAAGCAGAAGCAAAGTCAAGGGCAGAGGCGGAGGAATTTTCGTCTTCGCCTTTGCTTTCGGCTTCGTATTGTTCGCTTTCCACGGTCAAGAGAGGGAGAGTGGTGAAGTCCCAGGAGGTTTCGTAGGAGTCCCAGTCGAATCGCATTTTTCTCACTAATTCATCCGAAATTTTAAGGACGCTTTCCTCTGCGCCAATGCTCAGACATACAAAGGGCAATCTCGATACAACACCCGCATTGTAATGCAGCGTAGGATCCAAAAAACATATCAAATTTCTAGCTATTTTTGAATTTAAGAAAGACATGACAACAAACAAGTTATTGCTAGAATATGAAAATATGCTTTGGCCAGTAGCATCAAAAATAAAACCTTCCGGAGAATACCTTAAAGATATCACAGAGCTACTTATTGCTGACCACGTAACCGACTCTTTGAAATAGCATTTTTCGTTTCTGATGAAAGCACTTTTCTTTCTATTTTTTAACGCCGAACTTTTTAATTCACTCCCCCTGTCTTTCCAATTAATAATAAAGTCATTATTTCCGTACCATTTCCTAAAAGAACCACCCTTATTGTGTGGAAACCATTTTTTGGGAGAAAAACCACACTTTTCCCCGTTTTTAGAGTTAAACTCTATGTCTAAAAAAGACGGCTCCGACCATCGTCTCAAGAACCGTTCGTTTTCTCCTGTGTCTAACCCTTTCTTAGGTTCCACAATTTCTCCGATTGGCATGCCTATAGCAAACGCATTTTTTAGGGAACAACTTCCCCAATATGCAACGGGGTCTCCCGGAACTTTTTTGAAATCTTCTGCGGAAGCGCGGTAAAACCAGCCGCAATCGGGATTACTGAGGGCTTCTTTCAGGGCCTTTTCCTTCTCTTTCTCCGATTTGCCATCAATCAGCCGGAGATAGCTCCCCTTGTGCCCCGGTGCGGGGGCGTTCTGCATCACAAAGGCGGTGGTGGATACCACCTCTCCCCCGATGTTGTCGAAGGCCCGAGCCCCCAGGTGAGCCATGGAGAGGAGGGCACCCTCTTCGAGGATTCTGCTGCGGAGCTTTTCAAAGGAGGATAAAAACATCCAACCCTCTTTGGTGATCATGGCGTTGGTTCCCCCCTCCTGAAGGAGTTCCAGCCCACGCTCCATAAACATGGCGAAGAGGTCGGATTTGCTCCGGGGGTAGTGCTTTTTGGCGAAGTTTTTCAGATCATCGTTCATGTTTCCTCCCCCCATGTAGGGGGGGTTCGCCACCACCACGTGATACTTCCGGGCGAGATAGCATATCTGCTCCAGTATCCTCTCCGCCCTGGAGGAAAGGTCATCCTGACCCCACAGGGCCTTTTGAGGGCGTTCTCCCCCGGAGGATTCCTCCTCCCGAATCGTCTCCAGAAGCTGCTCCGCCTCGGCAAGAGAGAGCCCGGGGCGGAGAAGAGAGCCGTAGTGCCGGGCCTCCTTGAGAAGGATGAGGTCGTGCTCCACTCTGCTGCGCTCCTCCTTCTTCCGGGGGAACCACTCCAGGGGCTCCACCTCTTCGGAAGAGAGGGAGTCGTTCTGGTAGACGCAGATATGGGGCTTTACCCCCCGGGAGAAGAACCGGGGGTCCCTTTCCCGGGCCTTCATCATCAGGGCGAAGGAGGCGAGAGCCCCCGCCCGCTCGTCGATCTCCATGCCGTAGAGGTTATGCTCCAGAATGAGGGAGGGAATCCGGCTGGGCTGGTATCCCTGCTCTTCATAGATGGCATAGAGCAGATCAAAGGCATGGGTGAGCATGTGCCCGGAGCCGCAGGCGGGATCACAGAGACGAATCTCCTCGGGGGAGGAAACCAGAAGGGGCTCCCCGGAGGGAGAGGCCTGGGGAACGTGGTAGTCCATTTTTGTGATCAGCTTTGAATCCGGACGATTCTGCATCCAGAGGCGCCCCAGAGAGTTTTCCACCAGGTAGCGCACGATCCAGTGGGGGGTGAAGAGCTGGGTGGCGGGGGGAATGTCTTCGGGGGCGGCCTTTTTGTTCTTCCGAAACCCCGCAAAGACCTGGTCTTTTCTCTCGGCGATGTAGAACTGGTAGAGCCACCCCAGCACCTCCACGTTGCGGCAGTTCTCGGGAGTAAGCGCCTGCCGGATCTCCGCCAGCACGGATTTTTCGCTTACGAGATCCCGGGGCATGAAGAGAAAGAGGTAGTCCCGGGTGTCGTGAAACATGCGGGGAAAGAGCCCGGCGTAGTAGAGGCAGGCCCCGTGAAGGAGCATCCGGTAGGCCTCCTGCTGGGGGTTGGGAGAGGGGATTTTGCCTGCAAGAATGTCCCTGATCCGGGGAAGCTTCACGTGGGGAGTGAATTCCTCGGGGATCTGCCCCCCCTTGGCCTGCTGGAGCAGCTCCGGGAGGGTGAAGTTTTCTCTCGGGGAGACCACCCCCAGAGGGGTGTACTGCTGCACATCCATAAAGCGGAGGGCGCAGAGGCGGTTGAACCAGGTGTAGGCCCCCCGGCGGATCACCGCATCTTTGGAGGTGCGGGCAATTTCCTGTTGCAGCACCCGGATCCGTTCGGATTCCTCCCGGTGTTCCAGGGTGTCTGTGGTGAGCAGAGACTCCAGCCGGAGGGCTATTTCATCCATGAGTTTCTGTCGGATCTGGGGGGCGCTTTTTTTAAGAGCTGCGGTGTCCATGGAATCCTCCTTTATCAGCTTTTGGCAATCTCATCCGAGAGAAGAATAACCTGCTGGTTTTCCAGGGCCTTCAGGCAGGCCTCTTCCAGAGCCTTGAGATACTCCTTTACCTGATCCGCAGTGGTCAGCTCCCTGGAGGCATAGGCGGGGCGCAGGCTTTGCAGGTGGATCCGGGAAGTTTTCCCCTTTTCCTTCTCTCCTCCTTCCTTCCCGAGTCCCTCAAGGTGTTTCCGAAGTCCTTCCCGCATCCGGGGCAGCACGTTATGTTCAAAGGAGGAAGCCTTGTCACGCATGATGGGGATGATCTTTTTCTCCGTGGCATCTTCCAGGTATCCCTCAAAGTATTTCCGTTCCTTTGCGGCTCTTTCCCCATGGCTTTCCGCACATCTTTGGTATTCCTGAGATTTTTCGAATTCCTGCCAGAGGTTCTGGAGCTTCTCCTGGGCAGCCTTTCTCTCCTCCGCCACCTGACGGGCAAGTTCGGTTCTCAGGGCATCCAGAAGTTCCTTGGCCCGCTGCATGTGTTCTCCCCGAAAGCAGTTCGGGTTGGAGTGAACTATATCGGAAAGCTCTTGCCGGAGAGGAGCAAACTCCTCTTTAAGATATTCCAGATTGGCCTCCTGGTGGGTGAAAAGGTCCCGGGCCTGCCGGTAGATATCCTTCTGAGAGCCTCTGAAAAATTCTTCCACCGGGTCGAAAAGATCCGTCTTGAGATCCAGCAGCTCCTCCAGTTCTTCCAGATGGGCAAAGAAGTAGCTGCGGTCTTTGGTGGCCAGGCTTTCCAGGTGATGAAGGGGTTCTTCGAGCTGTTGCAGAAAGCTGTAGGCTGTGCGCTGCACGTAGTATTCCTTCACCTTTCCTGCGAGTTCCCCCATCCGCCTTTGGCTCTCCTCCGCCAGCTTTCGGGGGTCTGTGCCGGAGGGGGGGGAGCCGAAGAAATCCTTGTAAAAGTTCCGGAGCCTCTGTATTTTCTCCTGGGGAATCTGCTCCTGAGGAAGCAGCACCAGCTTCTGGATCTTTTGGGTGTTGGTAAGGGCTTCCCCAAGCTCCCGGTTTTCCAGGCTGCGGGAGTCGAGATGGATTTCGATTTTGTTCTTTGCAAAGAGATGCGCCCCCAGGGAGATGATCCCCCAGTAGGGCCATCCGTAGGGTATCTTGCTGAAGTGCTCTATCAGATCCTTCAGATGGGGCCGCAGATTATCCCCTTGAAGGGCCTTGATCCGGTGCAGCATCTCCTGCTCGGGTTCGGTAAGTTCTTCCCCCATAAGCCCCGGAGAGGAGGCGAGAATGGGGGGGATATCTTTTTCCGAAAAGGTGGCGTACCCCAGCATGGACATGTTGGGATAGGCGAGTTTGAGCATCTCCCCAAAGGCCTCTTCCAGCCGAAGGTTCGGAGCGGATGTTTTCGGGGTGATCTCCTCACCGTAGGCGTAGAACCGCACCTTTCCCAGAAGCTCCTCCCCCAGGCTTTTCAGATTCTTCCACCGTTCGTCGTTGCGATCCTGCTTCTCTCGAAGAATCCTCTCCAGAGAGGAGCTGTGAGATTCTCCGCTGTTCTGCTGAATGTACTTGCGGGTCTGAAGATAGAGCCGCAGATCCTGCATGATCTGCTTTTCCTGGGGGAGAACCCCGAAAAGCTCACCCCCCGCCCCGGAGCGCAGGCGTATTTTGTCCTCCGCACCCCCGCTTTCGTGGTAGGGGGAGATCATGTGTATGGCCAGCTCCTGATCCTTGCCGTAGAGTTTGTCATCCAGCTTTCGGGCCACGGAAAAATCCCGGTTGATCCCCTTGTGGCGGAGTTTTCCCCCCAGGTTGAGCACCCCTTCAAAGAGGAGCTTTTGCAGTTCCTCTCTCTGGATATCCAGAGAGATATCCATGTTTTTGATCTCCTCCTCCACATCCTTCTCTTCGTTGGTGAGGAAGGTGTACTCTTCTCCGTTGCGCTCGATGTAGCTCTGCTGCTCCAGGAGCACCAGAACCTGCTCCAGCTCTTTTCTGCGCTCCTCGGAGTTTGCCTCGAAGCCCTCCCGGAGGAGCACCAGAAGATTCCGGAGGGTGGGGCGAAATTCTTTCATGTATTTCACCAGAAAGAGGGCTTTCAGGGTGCGGCGTCCCAGGGGGGAATCCAGATGCTTCTCCCCCCGGAGCACTGCACTCTGGGCTCCGGACTTGAGGGCTCCCCGGATTCCCTCGAACATGAGATCGAAGGAGGCGAGCCTTCCCGCGGGCTCCTGCACAAGCTGTTTTCCCACCTCTTGAAAGACCCCCAGCATGGAGCGTTCCCCCACGGAGCTGTGCCGCCCCTCAAAGACGTTGTGCTCCGAAAGCTCCCGAAGGCAGATCTGAAAGAGGGGGTACTGGTAGGGAACGAAGGGATAGGAGGCGATGAAATCCTCCTCCCCCTGGTAGTTGCGAAACTTCTGGCGGGGATCGGGAAATTCGAAGAGGGTGGAGAGGTTGTTCTTTTGGGCCTGGTAAAGATCCGAAAGATAGGCTTTTCCATGGGGATTTTTATCGAGAAGCCGCTTTTGGATAACCTGCTCCACATTCTGGCTGGTAAGTTTTATCCGCTGGGCAAACCGGGCCTGGATACGGGAAAAGTTGTCTGAGGAGGATTTCTCCATGCTCCCCAGCACATTTTCCATCTCCTCCTGGGCGGTGACGATGAGCCATGCCCGGCCATGGCAGGCGGTGGCCAGGCTTTCCGCCAGGCTCTGAAGCTTGAGCATCATCTTGTCGTCCCGGGCGATGTACTGCCCCAGCTCATCCACAAAGAAGTTGATCCGGAAATGTTTTCCCCGGGAATCCATGTACTCCCGTACCATCCGGGCGAAATCATCCACCGAGAGGGAGTATTCCTCCCGGTATTTTTCCAGAATCCCCTGGGCCTGATCTTCCGAAATTCCTGCAATCCGGGCATAGGCGGCATCGATAAAACTTCTGTGAAGGAGCCCCCGTTCCCGCCCCTTCTCCCAGGGCTTTCCCGAGAGTTCCTGGTAGATGCGCTGAAACTCCTGATAACGTCCCTCTTTATCCAGATCCCGTTCAAACTGCGCCACGTGGGGCCTTTTGCCGCAGTAGCCGCAGATGTCGTCAAAGACCCTCATGAAGGTTCGGATGAGCACCTCCCCCCCGTCCTTTTCTCTGTCGAGAACGTCCGCCTTTTGATCTATGTTGAAGAGCACGCTCGTTGAGGGGATACCCACCGCCTTTTCCAGAGCCCCCCGCAGCAGAGCATCCCCCTCACACTTGGGGAGAAACATCTCCAGAGGGGTACTATCTCCCAGAGAGGGGTTTTCCAGAAGAAAGGAGAGGATCTTGAGCAGATGGGATTTTCCAGATCCGAAGAAGCCGGATATCCACACCCCGTTGGCCCCTTTGGAATAGTCGTTGTACGCCTCCAGAAAGTGCCCCAGGTACGTGGAGATTTCCGGAGTGAGCACGTATTCCTCAAATTCGTTTTGCAGACTGCTGGCATCGTCCGCCTTGATAACCCCATCCATGGGACGCTCTATGGGTTTGGTAAAGATATCTCGAAGAAGCAGCATGGTTTCTCCCCCGTTTCTTCAGGTTTCGTTAGTTTCGCTAGTTTCGCCGAATGTAGTATCTATGACAAAGCGTACTCTTTAAGGTTAAATGCCCGGTAGTATTGGTGGTTCTTGAGGGTGCCAAAAAGCTGAAGCGAGGTGCCCAACTCGGGAGAGAAAAGATATTCTCCGGGAAAGAAGAGCACCAGAGGGGTTTCTTTGCAGAGTCTCTGAAGATGGTAGAGCACTCCATGGGTACGGATAAAGGGAAAGACCTCCCCCACCCCGGTGAGAAAGAGAATCTGGTGGGGCTCCTGCTCTATCTTGCGCTCCATGGCGGGGAGAAGATGTTCTTCCGGGCTCAGCAGGCTTTTCAGCTCTTCGAGAAACTCCTCCTTGGAGGCTTCGGGCTCCGCCTCCAGAAGCATCTCCCAATCCCCTTCCCTCCGAAGGATCTCCTCCGCCAGATCGTAGAGGTTGATCTCCAGCACTGGAATCTGCTTTTCGGCGAGTTTTTTTCTAAGGAGTGGAAGAAGCTCCTCCATCTGAGAGGCCTTTTCCGGAGGAAAGGGGTAGATGAAAAAGGGGATCTCCTTTCCCAACCCCTGGGGATGGAGAAATTTGGGGCTGGAAAGGACGTGCAGAAGATGATCGAAGACCTCCTTTTCCCAGGAGGAGGAGATCTCTATGCTCATGCCAGACACCTCTTCATCTCTTGGGGAGAGAGGGGGAAAAAGGCAAGCTCCCGAGGATCGCCGGAACGGAAAAGAGCCCTCAGGGAGGGGGTGAGCAGAAGGAGCTGAAGGGATCCCCTGGGATCGATCCATCCTGCCTCCCGAAGTATCCGAAAGAGCACCTGCTCTATCTTTTTTCGGCTGGAAACCGCCAGCCCCGCCAGCTTCGGCCGGGTGGCGGCTTTAACCTCGAAAAAGCGGCGGTACTCCTCCCGGGAGAGCATCATGGTACGGTTCAAAACCTGTTCCTGCAGAATTTCCCGGGCAAAATCCCCGATGAAGTCATAGGCCCGGCAGACCCCAAGCCAGAGGATGGACCGAACTTCTACCTCTCTTCTCCGAAGCAGGAGTTCCCGCTCCCCCTCCCCAAGAACAGCGAGCCGCTTATGCACTTCACGATAGATACGCCGGTGAGCCGCCCGGGTGCGGAGCTGAAAGAGGCTGGCCTCCTCCGCCAGAGTTCGCACCCGGCTCCAGCAACCTTCCCGGGCGTAGAGTTCCGCTATTTGCAGAGATTCTTTGATGAAAAGCCCTCCGGTGATGAAGGAGAGCAGATAGGGAGTCTGGTGGGGCACGAGAAACACACTCCTTTACGCAAACATGTCCCCCTCCTGGGATGAAACAAAAATGGCAGGGGGATGGGAAAAACTCAAAAATCCAAGGGTTATTGTAGCATTCTTTCCCAAGGACAACAGCCTTTCCCCTCCCCCTCCTTCACCCGCACTTCTCCCTCGCCCCCCTTGACAAGGTCATACGACTGTACTATAAACTTAGTCGAACGACTGACCATGGAGGTGTTCTCATGAAAGAGGATGCAAGAGATACAAAAAATACCAGCAACCCCAGGAAACCAAAGGGAGAGGAGCCGAGGGGGGAAAGATCACGGGGAGAAAGATCAAAGAAAGCAAAACCCCGAAAGGAGCACCGGGAGAGGCAGAGCGAAACCCATACAGACACCAGAACCGCCCTGATTCTTGCGGGGGGGGAGCTTTTTGCAAAGCAGGGATTCGAAGGGGTAAGCACCCGGATGATTGCGGAGAAGGCGGGGGTGAATCTTGGGGCCATTCACTACCACTTCGGAAGCAAGGAGAACCTTTATCTGGAGACCTTCAGCTTTATCGCTGCGGAGGGAAAGGATCTCTCCTTTTCGAAGATTCTTGAGGCCCGGAGGGAGACGCTGGAAGATCCCCGGGAGAAGGCCGCATGCGTGCGGGATATGGTGTTTCATTTTTTTTCAGATCTTTTCGAATCCCCCCGGCGGGATTGGAAGAAGCGGCTTCTTATTCAGGAGCTGTTTCACCCCTCCCCCATGATGTCCACCCTGGCGGCAAAGATCATGAAGCCCCATAACGATGATCTGGCGGGGTTTTACCAGACCCTCCGGGGGGGAAGCACCCTGGAGGAGGCCTATATATGGGCGGATATGCTCTATGCCCAGGCTTTTTTCTATCTCATGGCCCGGGAGCCTCTGGGGATGCTTCGCTCGGAGGTTCCTCTGGAAAAGGGCTTTTTCCGCACCGTGGCAGTTACCACCGCCCGGAGCATGATTCTTCTTGCAGGGCTTCCTCTTCCGGAGGATCTGGCTCTGGGAAAATCTCGGGAGGAGGAGAAAGACCGCCCCCACCCCAGAGTAACAACCCTGGATGCAGAAGACACGGAAGAAACAGAGGACAAAGACGTTGAAGAAGATAGCGAAAGGAAGGATGCACCATGACCTTGAAACAGCATAAAGGGTGGAGACTCCTTGTTCTCTGCCTTTTGGGGGTGGTGGCCCTGGGAGGCCATGCCCTCCATAGCCACCTCAGGGGAGCCCTAGAAAAAGAGGCCCCGGAAGATAAGGTTCTTCGGGGCACTCCGGTGGTGCTCACCCCGGCGACGCTGCGATCCTTCGAACGCACCGTAACCTTTACGGGCAATCTGGAGGCCAAGAGTTTTGTGCTGGTCTCTCCCCGCGTCGGAGGGGCTCTGGAGGAAATCTTTGTGGAGGAAGGAGATGCGGTAACTGCTCAGGAAACCAAGCTCTTCCAAACGGATCCTCTCACCCTGGAGAAGGGGTTGGAGATCGCCCGGCAGGAGCACACCGTGGCCCAGCATGCGGTGCGGGAGAAGAGGGCCCATCTGGAGCGCCTTCAGGCGGATTTCACCAAGGCGGAGCAGGACTATAAGCGGGGAAAGGAGCTTCTGGCCCAGAAGGCCATCTCCACCAGCGCTTTCGAGGAGTACGAATCCCGGTATCTTCAAGGCCTTGCACTGATCAAACATGCCAAGGTGCTCATTGATCTGGCTCAGGAGCAGGAGATTCAGGCTCGGCTGCATATGGATATCGCCGCCAAAAATCTACGGGATTCTCTGGTGATGGCCCCCATCAGCGGGGTGGTAACCGAACGTTTCCGAGAGCCCGGAGAGATGGGGGAATCGGGAAAACCGGTGCTGCGGATCGAGAATCTGGAGGCTTTGGAGGTGGCGGGGTTTCTTCCGGAGGAGTATTTTCACGAGGTTCTTCCGGGAACCACCCCTGTGCGGGTGCGGGTGGGAACCCTGGAGCTGCCTCTGCAGAAGATTACCTATAAAAGCCCCACGGTGGATCCCACCCTGCGCACCTTTGAAGTGAAGGTACATCTTGAGAATCCTCCTTCAGGGGTCACTCCCGGCAGAATTGCCCATCTTGAGGTTCTTCTGGAGAGCCGTACCGCCTTGGGGGTTCCCCGGGAGGCCCTGGTGGCAAAACGCTCCGGCAGGGTGCTCTTTGTGGCGGAGGGAGAGAGGGCCCGGGAGATCCCGGTGGTGCCAGGGCTGGAGACCCAAGGATGGGTGGAAATTCGCGAAACCCCTGCAGCTTCGGAAGCTGCTTCAAGAGATTTCTCTCTGAAGGAAGGAACCTCCGTGGTTACCCAGGGGCAGCTCTTCCTGGAGGAGGGAAGCCTTCTCGCCCCGGTGAGAGGGGATAACTGATGTTTCTCTCCAACGCCTCGGTGCGGCGTCCCATCGCCATGGGGTGCCTTCTCATAGGTCTCACCCTTCTGGGATTCAACGCCTGGCGCAAACTGGGGCTGGAACTTATGCCCAAGACGGAAGTACCCTACATCACCATTGTAACCATCTACCCCGGCGCAAGCCCCGGGGATATTGAGACCGACGTGGCCAAACCCATTGAGGATGCGGTGGTGGCCTTGGATGGGCTGAAACACGTCTCCTCCTCCTGCATGGAGAATATGGCCCAGACCCTTCTGGAGTTTCAGCTCGGGGTAGATGTGGATGTGGCCGCCACGGATGTGCGGGAGAAGCTGGATCTCATCCGCAGGGATTTTCCCGAGAGCGTGGAAGATCCCATCATTCAGAAATACGACGTGAACGCCACCCCCATCGTCACCCTGGCTCTCACGGGGGATCTTCCCGAGGCAGAGCTTTTCGACTTTGGGGATAACGAACTGAAGGATAGGCTCACCACCATTCCCGGAGTGGCGGAGGTGCTGCTCATCGGAGGAGCGGAACGGGAGGTGCAGATTCTGCTGGATCGGCACAAGCTTGCCCCCCGGGGACTCACCGCCATGCAGGTGATCCAGAGCCTGCGCCAGGGGGTGGGGATTATTCCCGCCGGCAGGATTCGGGATCATGGCATGGAGTTTTCTCTGAAGTACGATGGAGATTTTAAGGACATAGCCTCCCTGGGAGATCTGGAGATCGCCACCATTGAGGGGCAGCGGGTGCGCATCCGGGATGTGGGAACCGTGATCATGGGCACCAGGGAGGTGCGGGAGCGGGCCTTTCTGGATGGGGAGGAGGCGGTGGCTCTTCGGGTGATCAAGAAATCCGACGCCAATGCGGTGAAGGTGGCGGAGGAGGTAGCAAAGCGCATCAAGGAGCTGCAGCAAAACCTTCCCGGGGGGATGCGCCTTACCTGGGTGAGCGATGACGCCACCTTTATCCGGGCCACCAACGAGAGCGCCTGGATCAACGTATTTCAGGGGATTCTGCTTACCGGGGCCATCCTCTTTCTCTTTCTTTACAATCTGCGCTCCCTTCTGGTGATCGCCATCACCATGCCCCTTACCATCGTGATGGGACTCTTCTTTATGGATCTGGTGCACTTCACCCTCAACGCCTCCACCCTCATCGCCATAGGCATGTCCGTGGGAATTCTGGTGACCAACTCCATCGTGGTGCTGGAAGCCATTATCCGGCATCTGGAAAAAAGCGGAGATCCCAAACGGGCCGCCATGGAGGGGGCGGCGAAATCCTTTGTACCGGTTCTCGCCAGTGCGGGAACCAATATGGTGGTGCTCTTTCCTCTGGCCCAGATGGGGAGCATGGTGGGGCTCTTCATCCGCCCCCTGGCACTCACCATGTTCATCATGACTGGGGTCTCTCTCCTGGTGAGCTTCACCCTCACCCCCCTGCTCTGCTCCATTCTTCTCAAGCCCGGAAACAGTGCAAATACCGGGCTGCTGGGGCGGATGGAACGGGGATGGAACCGGGGGTTAAACCGGCTTTTGGAAGGGTTTCGAAAGATTCTGGAGTTTCACGAACGCCACCGCAGCGCCGCCCTTCTGGTGGTGGGGATCACGGTGCTGCTCTTTTTTCACTCCCTGGTTCTGGGGGGCTCTCTGGGGGGCAATCTGGTGACGGATCCCGACAAGGGAGAACTTGTGGTCAAGCTGGAGTTCCCCACCTACTACAGTCTGGAACACACGGAGCAGAAAACCCTTCTGGCGGAAGAAAAGCTTAAGGATCTTCCGGAGCTGAAACATATGCTCAGCACCCTGGGAAAGGTGGATGGCCAGATAGGGCAATCCTCCGAGGGGGTCTATCTCGCCCAGATTCTGCTGCGTTTCTCGGATCGCACCGAACGCAAGCTTTCCATTCATGATCTGGCCAAGGAGGCCCGAAAGCGTCTTGGAGCTTTTCCGGATGCCCTGGTGACGGTCTCTCTTCCGGGAATCGTGGGGGGCACCGGAGCGGCGGTGGATCTTGAGATCGCAGGGCCCCATCTGGAGGAGCTGGAAGCCCTGGCCCTGAAGGTTCGGGATCTCGCCCGAACAATCCCGGGAGTGACAGATCTGGATACCACGGTACGCCAGGGAAAGCCGGAGATTCTTATACGCCCCAAACGGGAGGTGCTCTCGGATATCCGCATGACAGGGAGCGATCTGGGGCTGCTGCTTCGGGCCAATATCGAGGGACTGAAGGCAGGAACCTACAAGCAGGGCACCCGGAACTACGATATGGTGGTAAAGCTGGAGGAGCAGGAAGGGAAGGAGCAGATCGGGGCCTTTCAGATTCCCGGAGTGCCGGGAAAACCCGTGATCATCCGGGGGGTGAGCACCCTGGAGGAACAGCTCGCCCCGGTGCAGATCACCCGGGTGGATAAGCAGCGTATCGTGAAGGTGCTGGCCAATCTCGCCCCGAATCTTCCTCTGGGAACCGCCGCAGAAGAGATCTCCCGCCTCATGGAGGAGCAAGGGAATATACCCCCGGGGTACAGCCACCGCTTTGCGGGGATCTTCGAAATCATGGAGGAGGCCCAGAAAGCTCTTGCCGAAGCGGGGGTTATCGCCCTGATACTTGTGATTCTCACCCTGGCGGCCATTCTGGAATCCTGGGTACAGCCCGCCCTCATTCTGGTGACCATCCCCCTGGCTCTCATGGGGGGCATCTGGGCTCTGGTACTCACCGGGGGGAGCCTGGGGATCTTCGAGATCATGGGGGTGGTGATGATGATGGGAATCGTGGTGAATAACGCCATCCTCATCGTGGATCAGGCGAATCAGCACCGGGCGGAGGGCATCCCCCGGCACAAGGCCATGATCACCGCCACCTGCGAACAGTTCCGCCCCATCGTGATGATCACCCTGGCGGCTATTCTGGGGATGATGCCCCTTGCCCTGGGGCGGGGGATCGGGGCGGAGCTGCGTAACGGGGTGGGGATCATCTCCGTGGGGGGAATTCTCGTCTCCGGAGTACTCACCCTGCTGCTCTTACCCCTTCTCTATGATCTCTGCACCAGAAAAAACGGAGTTACAAAGGGTGTAAAGAACATGAAGAGCCACGAAAGCGGAAACAGCCGGGGCTCTGAAAGGGGCTGAAAAAAGCCTATAAAAAGGTTCTCTTTTCTGCACTTTCGAAGAAGACATACGCCTCAAAAACGTGTATTATTATGTAAAAGGAATTCTCTTTTCCCGCATGTTCCACGGTTTTTCAAAGGAAGACGAAAAGAAGGGATGTGAGCCATCATGAAAAAACCCCTTGCCCCCCTCTGCCAGAGTTGCGGTATGCCCATGGAAGAGCCCAAACTCTTCGGAACTCTCGAAGACGGTAGCCTCTCGGAAGAATACTGCATCTACTGCTACAAGGAAGGCGCCTTCACCAACCCCTCCGCCACTCTGGAAGAGATGATTGATCTCTGCACAAAGATCATGACAGAACACAAGATCATGCCCGAAAAACAGGCCCGGGAGCATTTGGAAACCCTTCTTCCCACTCTGGGACGCTGGGCACAGGGATCATAAGCTCTCCCTCCCCGGATGGATTCCTGCAAGATCAGGGGCTCCCGTTCGTTTCGGAGCCCCCTTTTTCCTTACGTCTACACCACGGAGGTGTTGCTTCATGGACGTAAAGCTGCTGCAGCGTATGCCAGGGCGTAGTTTCCGAAGGGGCTTTGCCCATCATCGCATTCTCCTTGAGGATGCCCATCATGCCCCCAAGCAGAGAACACGCACTCAGGAGGACGATCTCCCGGTGCTGATCTGCGAATTTCTGGAGGACAGCACCCTTACCTACGTCAATGAAGAGTACGCCCGCTACTTTCAAACCACCCCGAAGGAGCTTATAGGGCGCCCCTTTCTCGACCTTCTTCCGGAGGAAGCTCGTCAGGAAGCAAAGGAAAGTTACAGCACCCTCACCCCGGAGAATCCCTTCCACAAGTATAGTCACGAGGTGCTCCTCCCGGAAGGTGGGCGGGGATGGCACAAATGGCACGAAAAGGCCTTCTTCGACGAAAGAGGAAAGCCCCTCTTCTATCGAGCAGCAGGAATTGATATTACCGATCAGAAGCAGGCTGAAGAGGAGCTGCACAAGAAAACGGAACTCATATCTTCACTGATGAACTCTATTCCCGAGATCGTCTTCTTCAAGGATGCCGAGGGCGTTTTTCTCGGAGGTAATCCGGAACTTGCCGCACTGATGGGATGTCCTCTCGAGGAAATTATCGGAAAAACCGACTACGACTTCTTTCCGAAGGAGATGGCAGACGCCTTCCGCGAGAACGACCGTCGGATGCTCGAAGAGATGAAGCCCCGGAAAAATGAGGAGTGGCTCTTCTATCAGGATGGAAGAAAAATTCTCTCGGAGACGCTGAAAATGCCCTACAGAGGTCCGCATGGAGAGGCCATGGGCATTCTCGGCATCGGCCGCGATATCACCGAGCGCAAACGAACCGAGGAGGAGCTGCGACACAAGACGGGGCTTCTCTCCTCTCTGCTCGACTCCATTCCCGAGATCATTTTTTTCAAGAATCTTGAGGGGGTATTCCTCGGATGCAATCAGGAATTCGCCGCATATGTGGGGCGCTCTTCGGTTGAGGAGATTATCGGAAAAACCGACTACGACCTGCATCCAAAGGAGCGAGCCGAATCCTTCTGCGAACATGATCGTTACGTACTCAAAGAGATGGCTCCCTTGAAAAAGGAAGTGTGGATCTCCTATCCGGACGGAAGAAATGTGCTTCTGGAGGTTCTGAAGACCCCCTATAAATGTACCGATGGCACACTCATGGGGATTCTCGGCATCGGCCGCGATATCACAGAGCGCAAGCGAACCGAGGAGGATCTGCGCCAGGCCAAGGAAAGAGCCGAGGCGGCGAGCCGTGCCAAGAGCGAATTTCTTGCCAACATGAGCCATGAGATCCGCACCCCCATGAATGGCATCCTCGGCATGACGGAGCTTCTTCTGGAGACCCCCCTGGAGGAGGAACAGCACTCCTTCGCCGAAACGGTGCTTAAAAGCGGACAGTCTCTTCTGGAGATCCTCAACGACATTCTCGACTTCTCCAAGATAGAGGCGGGGAAGATGGAGCTGCACATGAAGAACTTTAACCTCTCAGCCCTGCTCGGAGATTTTGGATCGGTAACCAGTCAGAGCGCTGAGCAAAGGGGGCTCTACTTCTCCGCCTCGCTCTCTTCTGACGTACCGCTCTTTCTGCGCGGTGATCCGGGGCGGCTCCGACAGATTCTCACCAACCTCACGAGCAACGCCATGAAGTTCACCCCTCGGGGAGAGGTGCGCATGGCCGTCTCCCTGAAAAATCAGGATGACTCCTCCGCCCGAATCCGCTTTTCTGTCAAGGATACCGGCATCGGCATCCCCGCCGAAAAGATGGATCTGCTCTTCGAAAAGTTCAGTCAGGTTGATGCCTCCAGCACACGACCGTACGGCGGCACAGGCCTGGGGCTCGCCATCAGCAAACAGCTTGTGGATATCATGGGAGGAACTATGGGGGTAAAAAGCGTGGTGGGAGAGGGATCGGAATTCTGGTTTACCGTCCCGCTGGAGAAACAACCCCCGGGATCCCACCGAGATGAGCTGGAATACTCACGGGGAGGGACTCTGCCACACTTCGACGGAGTCCCCCAGGTGCTTCTGGTGGAGGATAACGAGATCAACCGAAAGATGGCGTTGCGAATGCTGGCAAATATGGGAATAGATGCCCACGCCGTTGCAGACGGCAAAAAAGCCCTGGCGGCTCTGCAGCAGAATCATTACGATCTGGTACTCATGGACTGTCAGATGCCCGTGATGGATGGCTACAAGGCCACCAGACACATTCGAAACATGGGAGGAAAGGCCGCCACAATGCCGATCATCGCCATGACAGCACATGCGATGCGCGGAGACCGTGAGAAGTGCCTTGAGGCGGGAATGGATGACTATATCTCTAAGCCAATCTCCCGGATGTCCCTCGGAGAGACCCTCACAAAGTGGCTCCGAGGAGGTACTTTTTCACTCTTCTCTCCAGAGGAGAGACGCTCTCAAAAGTACCGGGGGAGAGAACGAGAGAGTGTCCTGACCCATGAGTTTTCCGTATGGAATAGAGAAAAGCTACTGGAAGAGCTGGATAACAATCGTGTCTTTCTTCGAGAGCTGGCACAATCCCTTATGGAGGAGATATCCCCGGCTCTGGAAAATCTCACGAGTGCCTTGCAAGAGAAGGACTGGAACGGGGCAAAGAATGCGGCACACTACATCAAGGGAGCTTCCGGAAACATGAGGGCGGAAGCTCTCTCAAGAGCCGCCTCGGAGCTTGAAAAATTTCTCAAGAACCTGCTGGTGAAGAAGAATCAGATCTACGCAGAGGTAGGAGCAAAGACTGGGACGGAGGCAGGGGCAGAGGCTGATGCAGAGGCTGATGCTGAAGTGAACAGGGAAGAAGAGGCATCTCTTCCAGAAGGACAGGAAAAGCTGAAAAAGATCGAGGAGGAATTTCGGGGGCTGAAAAAAGTTCTGATGAAGGAGCTTGAGGGGTAAGGCTATAAGCTGGCTTCCAACACAGCGGAAGGATACAAGCACCCTCGGGGGTAAAAAGGGCTTAAACATTTTACTGCTGTGATTCCCAGAAGTACTCTGCCCGGGGAAAAAGGAGAAAGAGATGAACCGAAACCAATTGTCACGCATCGTACTGCAAGGCTTCAAATCGATCCATGCGTGCGATGTGGAGCTGAAAGAGTTGAATGTATTAATCGGCCCCAACGGAGCGGGAAAATCCAATTTCATCGGCTTCTTCCGCCTGATCCAGCAAATGCTGGAAGGCAATTTACAGATTTATGTCGGCAAGCAGGGCGGCCCGGATGCACTGCTGCATTTTGGCCGGAAAAAAACGGAGAGACTCCGGGCAGAACTTTATTTTGGGAACACCGGATACACCTTTACCCTGGAACCCACCCAGGACAACCGCATGATCTTTGGGGAAGAAAATCTCTGGTGCCCTGCGAACGGAGAGAGAAGTATCGGCTCGGGACACTTTGAATCTCGTGCGGAATCCCACACATCAGACAAAGAACAATACGCCGTTTCAGCCATGAGAAGTTGGCGTCTTTACCATTTTCATGACACCAGCGAAAGCGCTCTGGTTAAACAGAAACATTCCCTCAGGGATACTATGTATCTGCGTCCGGACGCCCGTAACCTGGGGGCTTTTCTCTATCTGCTCAAGGAGCACTATCCTTTGAACTACAGGCGAATCGTCAAGATAATACGGCTTGCGGCTCCTTTTTTCGGGGATTTTCTGCTTCGCCCCCAACCGGATAACAAGGAACAAATCGATTTGGAATGGACAGAAAAAGGAGAAGACATACCCTTTAAGGCCCACCTATTATCGGACGGCACTCTTCGTTTTATCTGTCTGGCCACCGTATTGATGCAACCCGAAGAGCTGCAACCGGGAACTATCTTGATTGATGAACCGGAACTGGGCTTACACCCCTTTGCGATTAACCTCCTTGCATCGCTGCTGCGTTCCACATCCAAAAAACGTCAGGTGATCCTTTCCACCCAGTCTACGGATCTCCTGAACGAATTTTCATCTGAAGATGTCATTGTGGCAGATCGCATGGAGGGGCACACCTATCTGCACCGACTCGACTCCCAGGCCTTGGAAAACTGGCTTACGGAATACTCTCTGGGTGAACTCTGGCAGAAGAACCTTCTAGGGGGGAGACCAGCACAATGACCCGCGTACATGTTTTCTGCGAAGGACAGACCGAAGATGTGTTTGTTCGTGAGGTTCTGGGACCGCATTTTCAACACATGAACATCTGGATGAATCCCATCATTGTCCGCACAGGACCACAAGGAAAAGGCGGTGTCACCTCCTACGGAAAGATTCAATGGCAAATCGAAAAGAAATGCCGAGAAGATAGCAACGCTTGGGTAACCACATTGCTCGACTTCTACGGACTCCCCTCAGATTTTCCTGGAATGGCCTCAAAGGGGGATTCCTTCAGCAGGGCTAAAGCCGTGGAGAGAGCTTTTCAAGCGGCCATAGCCCAGCCCAACTTCATTGCAAACATTGTTGTGCATGAATTCGAAGGATTACTTTTCAGCGATCCCACCGCCTTTGCCGAGTGGTTTGACCATGCACATATTATCGAGACTCTTCGTAATATCCGTAATAGTTTCCCTACGCCAGAACATATCAACGAGGGGCGAATCACCGCACCCTCTAAGCGTATCAAGACCGTCTGTGGCAGCTACGACAAAGTTGCTCACGGCTCCCTGATTGCTCTTGATATCGGCTTGGATATCCTCCGTCGAGAATGCCCGCTCTTCCATGCCTGGGTAAAACGCCTTGAAGAACTCTCCACCAGGGACACATTCTCCCCGTGACATTTCGGTAACACTCCTTCCGCCCTTTCGTGACACCTTTTCCGAAAGAACGTGCTATGCTTTGGTCATTCCAAATTTATGCAGGAGGTGTTTGCCATGTTGCACAGTACGCATGTTGCGCTCTTTTGTCTCGTGAGCCTGGGAGTTCTTCTCTTTCCCTCCCGGGGAGTGGCTTCGGAGTTCGCTTCCGAGCGGTTTGATAATGCTGCCTCGGGAGGGGTGGCGGTGATGGAGATAATCTCTATCACCGGTGAAGAGGGCTCCCCCTCCAGACCAGGTCGTTTTGTTCCTCTTCGAAAGACCGATGTCACCGGCACCGTCACGGGGCCTCTGGCCTCCATCACCGTTACCCATCGGTACAGCTTTACGAAAAAGGATCACCCAGATCCCGTGGAGGCCCTCTATCGCTTTCCTCTTCCGGGGGACGCGGCGGTAACCGCCTGTACGATCCGATTCGGCGACGTTACCATCGCCACAGAGCTGAAGGAGCGGCAGAAGGCGGAAAAGGAGTATGAAGAGGCTAAACAGGAAGGGAAACAGGCGGTGCTCCTCACTCGGGAGAGCCCCAACGTCTTCACCCTGGCGGTGCAGGGAATTCGCCCGGATGAGGATGTGACGGTGGAGACCACCTACGTACAGATGGGAGAGCCCGAAAAGGCGGGGTGGTCCCTTCGGATACCGCTGACCACCGCCCCACGGTTTGTGCGGCAGGATGAACAGGGGAGCGCCCATGCCGAGGGGAATCCTTTGGCGGTCTATCGGGATCCGGGGCACCGCTTCTCTTTGAATCTCACCTTTGAGGATCCCTGCACTCTGGAGAGCCTTACCCACAAGATCCTCACCCCCAAAGGAGAAGGAGATGCCCAGCATGTGACCCTCGCCAAGGGAGCGGAGATCCCGGATCGGGATTTTGTAATTGTCTGGACTCCCGAAGAGGCAGCGGAAGGGAAAGCCCCCGCTTCGCTCCAGATCTACGAATACACCCCCGAGGGGGAAAAGGACACCTGGTTCTTCGGTCTCCTCACCCCGGCCTCTCCGGAGATGCTGACGGAACATGAAGCAATTCCCCGGGAAATAATCCTTCTGGTGGATCACTCGGGATCCATGCACGGCGCCAAGTGGGAGGCTTCGGACTGGGCGGTGATCTCCTTCTTGAACAGCCTCTCCCCGGAGGACCGCTTCTCTCTGGGGCTCTTCCATAGCACCACCTCCTGGTTCGCCCCCCGCCCCCTTCCGGCTACTCGGGAAAACATTACCAAAGCAGTGGACTACCTCACGGGGAATCGGGATGACGGGGGCACCAATCTCGGGGTAGCCCTGGAGCAGGCCCTCCGCACTCCCCGGCCGGAAAAGGGCATCTACTCCCAGCATCTGCTGGTGATCACGGATGCTCAGGTAACGGATGACGGGCGTATTCTTCGGATGGTGGAGAAGGAAGCCAAGCGTTCCGAGGGGCGGAAGATCAGCATTCTCTGCATCGATGCGGCCCCCAACGACTATCTCGCCCGGGAGATCGCCCGGAAAGGCAAGGGGATCGCCCGCTTCCTCACCAGCTCTCCCGAAGAGACGGATATCACCACCGCTCTGGAAGAAGTTTTGGAGGAGTGGGGAAGCCCGGTGCTGGGAGATGCCACCCTCAAAATCCATCTGGAAGAGGGAGAAGGGGAAAGCCTCACCCTTCCCCAGGGCTCCCGCATCCCCTTTGCAAAGAAACAGGTAGCCTCTCTTCTTCTGGGGGATCTCCCCCAACGTCGGGCCCGGTGGGTGGTAGGGCGCATGGAGGGAAGCAATCTCGAAAAGATCTCCTACACTCTTGATGCTCGGGGAATGGAGACCCCTCTGGAGGCGCAGGTTCGCAAGGTGGAGGCTTCCGAGGGAGAGGCTCTGAAGGCTCTCTACGGAGCCCTGGTGCTGAACCGGCTGGAACAACTCTACTCCGGCAACTATCCCAAGAAGGATCTCATGGCCCGCCTCACCGATCTGGGATATGCGGAAGAGGCGGAGGCTCTGGAGGAACAGAGCGTCTATCAGGAGAATGCCCAGGCGGCACGGCAGGAAGTGCTGGAGCCCCTTCTGGTGCGGGAATCTCTCTTCTACGGCATTCCCTGTGAGGTTACAGCTTTCGTGGCGGTGCGGCAGGACAGCTCTGTGGGAAGCACTACCCCGGTCTTTGTGGGAAACGCACTCCCCGCAGGATGGGATGATCCCTTTGCCGCAGGCGCTCCCAAGGTCGCCACAGGCTCTGGGGGCTTGAGCTTCATGAAGATGGCGAGAATGGCAGCTCCCATGCCCCAGACCATGGCCATGGATAACGCCATGATTCCCCCCACGGGTCCCCAATTCGAAGAGGCAGAGGGCTTTATGGATATGGAAGATGTTAAGCCCGGCCCTCTCTCTCTCTACCACGGAACCCCTTCGGGAGATGTCCAGCAGGTGCTCTACGAAGAGTTCCTCTCGGGGCAGCGTCTCTTCAAAGCCCTGGAGGTGGAGACAGAAGACTCCTATCAGGGGAAGGCGGTGCTGCTCCTCTATGTGGGAGATATGGCGGCACCCCGGGCACGGATTCCTCTGGAGCAGCTTCTTCTGGCAGGAGGGAAACGCCCTCTGCATATCACCGCTCCTTCGGGAGTTCTGGTGAAGCTGGTGCTGGAGGATCCCGAAGGAGATCTCACCGCACCTCTTACGGTAAAGCTGCACTACTAAGATTAAGAACCTTTTCTGAAAACTGACACCGAACATCAGGCGGATCCCTCCTTTCCCCACCCGGGAAAGGAGGGGTCCGCCCTTTCATGGGCAGGAAGTTACAGCCCCAGCATTCTTTCCCTTGACAAAACTCGAAAGGTCGTTAAAATGACCCATCAGTCATTCTAAAAACTATCGAGTTCTTTTGTCTTTTCACGCTGTAAGGAGGAATTTCATGAGCACTATTCAAAAACAGAAAAAGGCCCTGGTGGAGGAGATGATGCGGGAGAGCATCAAAGATGCCGCCATAAAGGTGATTCAGCAACACGGATGGAAGGGCACCACCATGGCGAAGATCGCCAAGGCTGCGGGGGTCTCCAAGGGAACCCTCTATAACTACTTTGAAGGAAAGCTGGACATGCTCGTCTTCGTGGGAAAGTACACCTCGAAGGATCTCATGACCGAACTTCAGGGGGTTCGCACCTCCCCTCTTCCTCCCGCCGAAAGGGTGGATGAAATTCTCCGGGTAATGATGGAACATCTGAAAGCGAATCGAAAGATTACCGCCTGCTTTGTGGATGCCCACATGAACGACCCCGAAGCCCGGGAGTATCTCCACCAGCATATGTGCTGCAGCCCCTGGCATCTTTTTTTCCAATCCATGGAGGAGGCCATCCAGGAGGGGGTTCAGGAGGGGATTTTCTATCCCCTTCACCCCAGAACCATGGCCTGCATCTTTCAGCACAACTTCTTTCTTCTCGCTAAACTCCTGGCGGATGAGGGGAAGCCCCATCACGACATTCCCTTCGATACCGTCCCCGAAGAGGAGATTATCGCTTCCTTTCGGGAGTTTCATCGTCACGGTCTTATACGAACCAGCAAGGAGGTTCTTCAGGTATGAAAATAACCGATACCGCGTTACGCCGTCCTGTGACGGTACTTATCGGCATGATAGCCCTGCTGCTCTTCGGGGTGGTTTCTCTCGGTCAGATGAATATGGCCCGCATGCCCGATGTGGAGTTTCCCATCGTGGTGGTGGTGACCACCATGCAGGGTGCGAGCCCGGCAGTAATGGACAACGACGTTACGGACATCATTGAGGAGGAGATCAACAGCATCTCGGGCATTGAGAACATCACCTCCTACAGCTACGAGGGACGGGCCATCACGGTGGTGGAGTTCGAGCTGGGGCGGGATCTCGACGGAGCCGCCGCAGATGTGCGGGACAAGGTGAATATCGCCCAGGCAAGCCTCCCGGACGAAGCGGATACCCCCACGGTGCAGAAATATTCCCCCATGGACGAACCCGTCATGACCCTGGCGGTGCTGGGAAATGCCCCGGAGCAGGAAAAGGCCTTCTTCGTGGATAAGATTTTGAAGCAGCAGATCCAGACGGTTCCCGGGGTGGGGATGGTGGATCTTGCGGGATTCCGGGAGCGGCAGATCCGGATATGGCTGGATGCGGATCTTCTGGAGGCTCGGGGGCTTACCGCTACTCAGGTGCTTGGAGCCATTCGGGCAAAGCATGTGGAGCTCCCTGCGGGACGTCTGGAGACCAGCAGCACGGAGTTCGGCATCCGGGTGGAGGGGGAGTACGATTCTGTAGAGTCCCTGGCCATGCTTCCCCTGGCGAATCGAAACGGTACGGTGGTACGCCTTCGGGATGTGGCCCGAGTAGAAGACGGCTTCGAAGAGCTTCGGAGCTTCGCCACCTACAACGGCGAGCCCGCCATTCTGGTGCAGGTGAAAAAACAGCGAGGCGCCAACGAGGTAGCCACTGCGGAGATTCTGCGCCAACGGCTGGAAGGGCTGGAAAGCCGAATCCCCGAGAATATCCGTATCCAAATCGTGGGGGATGAATCCCTCTTCATCCGACGTTCCATGGAGGGAGTGCAGGGAGATATCATCGTGGCAGTGGGGCTTACCTCCCTCATCATGCTGATCTTCCTGAACACCCTCCGGGCCATGTTCGTCACGGTGGTAACTATTCCGGTCTGTCTTCTGGGAAGCATGCTCATCCTCCGCTCCATGGGAATTACCATCAACAACCTCACCATGATGGGGCTCTCTCTGGCGGTGGGGATGGTGGTGGACGGTACCACGGTGGTGTTGGAGAACATCCACCATCATCTGGAGGCGGGGGAAAAACCGCTTCTTGCGGCCTCTCTGGGAACCGGAGAAGTAGGCTTTTCGGTTCTCGCGGGGGCTGCCACCACCCTGGCGGTCTTCCTTCCGGTAACCTTCATGGAGGGGATTATCGGGCGCTTTTTCTACGACTTCGGCATGACTGTGGCCATTACCATCCTCATGTCTCTTCTCCTCTCCCTCACCTTGACCCCCTATCTCTGCTCCCGGCTCCTCCGGGCCAACCGGGGATGGTTCGGCCGGGTGATGGATGTTCCTCTGGGGCTTCTGGAGCGGGGATATGCCTGGATTCTGGGCAAGGCGGTGCGGCATCGTTTTATCACCCTCATCTTTGCAGGCGCGGTCTTTGTGCTGGGGCTCTTCTTCGCCTCCCAGCTGGGGAGCACCTTCTTTCCTGCGGAGGATAACGGCGAATTTACCGTAAGCTTCGAGCTTCCCTCGGGATCTTCTCTGGGGGAGTCGGAACGGATCTTTCGGGAGCTGGATGGGGCCATCCGAAACAACCCCTATGTGGCCTACGCCTACGGTACCGTGGGAATGGGAACGGGGCAGGAGGTCAATAAGGGGGATATCTCCATCGTCCTGATTCCCCGGAAGGAACGCCCGGGGGTGGGGGATATCATGAACGGCTTCCGGCAGCAGTTCGCCGCCTACAAGGACGTAACCATCACCATGGCTACCTGGGGAGCGGATGTCACCGTTACCCTGGTGGGGGATTCCACGGAGGAGCTCGCCGCTCTGGGAGAGGTTCTGAAAAAGGATATCGCCCAGGATGAACGACTCGTGGATTTCAACACCTCCATTCAGCTGGAAAATCCCCGGGTCATCGCCACCATCAACCGGGAGCTGGCGGACGATCTGGGGGTGAGCATCCGGGATCTCTCCACGGAGATTCAGGCCTATTTCGGAGGGGTTAAAGCAGGGGTCTTCAAGGACGGAGGCTACCGGTACGACATGGAGCTGCAGGCGGAAAAGAGCGCCCGGGGCTCTCTGGAGGATATCCAAAAGCTGATTATCCCCACCCATGACGGACAGCTGGTTCGCCTGGCGGACGTGGTGACCCTGCGCAAGACCGTGGCCCCCAACGTGATCACCCGGTACAATCGGCAGCGGAGTCTTGATCTGGAGGCCAATGTCCGGGGGATCTCCACGGGAGAGGGAACGGTACTGGTAGAGGAGGCCTTTGCCCGAAATGCTCCGGAAGACGGCAGCATAAGCCTGCTCCAGACGGGGTCGAGCAAACACGAACGAGAGGCCTTTGTGACCCTTCTCAACGCCATTGGGGCCTCCATCATTCTGGTGTACATGGTGATGGCCATTCAGTTCGAATCCTTTGTCTATCCCCTCATGGTGATGTTCGCCCTCCCCCTCACCACTGCGGGAGCCTTCGGGCTCATGATGCTTACCGGGCAGGACGTAAGCGTCATGAGCCTCATGGGGATCATTCTGCTCATCGGTATCGTGGTAAATAACGCCATCATTCTGGTGGATTTCGCCAAACAGGAGAGTGCCAAGGGGGCAAATCCTCTGGAGGCCATGCTGAAGGCGGCCCCCCGAAGGCTGCGCCCCATTCTGATGACCGCCTGCTCCACCATGATCGCCCAGATCCCCCTGGCTCTGGGGCTGAGCGAGGGCGGGGAGATCCGGCAACCCATGTCCATAGCGGTGATCGGAGGGATGCTCTCCTCCACCCTGCTTACCCTGCTGGTGATTCCCGCGGTCTACATTATCATCGGTAACAGCCAGGCGAAGATTGCCCGCTTTTTCCGGGCCCTCCGGATGTTCCGGATCCGAAAAAAACGGCTGCATGAAGAGTCTCAGGGGGACTCCTTGAACTCTTCTTTTGAACCTGAACCATCCAAAACACTTGCGGGAGGAAAATAACCATGCCCCGATTTTTCAAATTTCTGATCGCCTTTCTTGCTCTCAGCATCTTCTGCACCTTCTGGCTCTGGGGACAGCGGGCACAAGCAGCTGCGTCACCTGAAGGAAACATTCTGAAGCTGCACTCCATTCTGGAGCTCGCCCAGGAGCGCAACCTGGATATCCAGAAATCCCGACAGGAGCTTCTCCGGGCGGAGGGAAAGGATTTTGAGGGCCAGGCGGGATATCTCCCCCGACTGGATCTCACCGGGAGCTATATGCAGCAGAATAACGCCCTGAACGGGGGGGGAGATAAGGAGCACGCCGGAGGAAGCCTCACCCTCAGCCAGACCCTCTACGAAGGGGGAAAGAACCGGGCCAAGAAGAATCAGGCGGTCTCCTTCCGGGAGGGAGCACATCAGGGCATTGAGGTTACCACTCAGGATGTCTTTTATCAGGTTCTCGACACCTACTACGAAGTGCTTCTCGGCAAGGCAAACGTGCAGACCGCCGAGGACGGCCTGGCCTACGCCCGGGAACATCTCCGGGAGACCGAACGGAAGCGGATTCTCGGCATCGCCACGAACTTCGAGGTGATCCGGGCGGAACAGCAGGAGAGCGCCCGGAATACGGAGCTCATCGCCGCCAAAAACCAGTTGGAGTCCGCCAAGATCGACCTGCTCACCCTGCTGCGGCTCCCCCAGAAGGAACGGTATGATTTCCAGGGATCCCTGGCATACACCCCCTTTCGGGGAGAACCCGAGGCAGCCCTGCAGACGGCGCTGGAGAAGCGTCCGGATCTGCGGAAGGCCCACTCGGATGTGGCCTTTCAGCGGGAACAGGTGATCGTGGAGAGAAGCAGCTCCCTCCCCCGGGTGAGCATCTACGGCAGGTACAGCTACGACGACCCCGCCAGCAACTTCGATAACGAGGAGGACACCTGGAGTGCAGGCATTCAGGTATCCTTCCCGGTCTTCGACGGCAACGAGGCTCTGGGCAAGGCCCTTCAGGAGAAGGCCACTTTGCAGCAGCAGGAGCTGGGAATAGCCCAGAAGGAGGAAGAGATCAAACGTGAGATCGCCCACGCCTTTCTCAATCTCACCAGCACCGAGGAGGCGGTGTTCTCCACCAAGAAAAATCTTGAGCTCGCCCGGGAGTCCCTCCGCCTGGCCCAGGTAGGCTACCGGGAGGGAGTAAGCACCCAGCTGGATGTGCTGGATGCCCAGACCACCCTCACCCTGGCAGAAAAGGAACACAGCGGGGCCATCAAAAAACACGCCATGGCCATAGTAGCCCTGGAGAAAGCCCGGGGAACCCTGGGCACCACATCTGTAGCCACACTTCCCGAAGGAGGAACTCAGTAATGTTCTCGTACCGCCGTACCACCACATCGCATGGTTTGAATCTCTGGATTTTTTCGGGGCTGCTTCTTCTGGGCACTGCAGCGGGGGTGACGCTTCCCGCATCCTCCGCCCTTGGGGCTCCCGCCCGGGTGGAGGTACTTCGGGTGGAGCCGGTTCCTCTGGTGGAACAGGGATTTGAAGAGAGTGCCACCCTGGAGGCCAAGGAAGAGGTTACCCTCTACGCCAAGGTCTCGGGACGGCTGGAAGAGCTTTTTAAAGCCAAGGGAGAGACTGTGAATAGGGGAGAACCCATCGTCCGGATGGATCATCGGGAGAAGGACGCCAAAATCCGCTCCGCCCAGGCTCAGGTGCTGGTAACAAACGCCCAGCTTGCCCAGGCCCAGGCGGAACTGGAAAATGCCGCCATGGAGCAGAGCCGTTACGAGCGGCTCTTCAAGGAGGGATACGCCACGCAGCAGCAGCTGGACAGCAAAAAGACTCTCTACCGTACCGCCAAGGCCCAGGTGGATCTCGCCCAGGCCCAGCTCCGAGCCTCCCGGGCGGAGGTGGAGGCCCTGAAGGTGGATCTTTCGGAGTACACCCTGAAGGCCCCTTTCAGCGGGGTCATTCTGGAGGATTACGACCAATCCCGGGGGAACATGATCACCCCCAGCTCCCCGGTGGTACGCCTGGGAGATACCAACATTCTCAAGGCGGTGGTACAAGCCCCGGAGAGCCGGGTCTCCCGAATTATCCTCGGCATGCCCGCCAAACTTACGGTCCGGGGGATGGAAGATACCAGCTTCGAGGGAACCGTGCGGTTTATCAGCCCCTTCGTGGATAGCGGCACCCGCACCACCCGGGTGGAGGTTCATGTAGATAACGCCGCCACGGGGCACAAGCTTCGGCCGGGGATGTTCGTTCAGGTCTTCTTCGTGGAGCATCGGCTGGAGAACCCTCTTATGATACCCGCCGAGGCGGTGATCCAACGTAACGGTGATTCCTGGGTCTTCACGGTGCGGGAGGGAAAGGCCTTCCAGCAGAAGGTACTTCCCGGAATCCGGCAGGGAGAGAATCTTCAGATTGTGGAGGGAATCGCTCCGGGAGATCTCCTCATTATCCGGGGGGGGCGCAATCTGAACTCCGGAGATGAGGTACAGCATGACCCCGCCCCTTAAGGAAAAACCCCGAAAGAGCCGGGCCTTTTTAGGGAAAGATCCCATAGGACCCCTTCTGGCACGGCTCTCCTTTCCCGCCATGGTGGGCATGCTCGTTATGGCATCCTATCAGGTCGTGGATGCCATCTTCATCGGCCGGGGGGTGGGAACCACCGCCCTGGGAAGCATCACCATCATCTTCCCCATCACCATGCTCATGGGAGCCGTGGCCTTCATGATCGGGGTGGGAGGAGCTTCGGTGATCTCCCGGGCCCTGGGAGCTGAGGATCACCTCCGGGCAGAGAGGGCCTTCGGGAACGTGCTCTTTCTCATTCTCTGTGCGGGGCTTTGCATCCCTCTGGGAGTGGGGGCCTTTCTGCATCAGATCATCTACTTCTTCGGTGCCCGGGATCCCATTGCCCCCTATGCGGTAATCTATCTACAGACCCTGCTTCTGGGGGTGCCTCTGAACATTTTTGCCATGAGCTCCAACAACGTGGTTCGGGCGGAGGGAGAGGCCAAAACCGCCATGATAACCATGATTGTCGGGGCTCTGGTGAACGTGGTGCTGGACTGGCACTTCATCTTCAATCTCTCCATGGGAATTCGGGGGGCGGCTCTGGCCACCATTATCGGTCAGGGATGCTCCGCCCTCTGGCTCTTCAGCTGGTTCTTTCTGCGCCGCCAAAGCTGTCTGGAACTCTCCTGGAAGAACCTTATTCCCCGGAAGGCCATGGTGAAGGAGATTCTCGCCATCGGCTTTTCGGACTTTCTCCGCATGGGAGCTGTGGGGATGGTGGGGGCCATCTCGAACACCACCATCTTTCTCCACGGGGGCTCTCTTTTCGTGGCGGCCTTCGGGGTAATCCAACGGATCTTCGGCCTCATCTTCATGCCCATCTTTGGGATTTCCCAGGGGGCTCAGCCCATCGTGGGATTCAACTTCGGGGCGGGACAGTTCCGCCGAAGCCGGGAGACCATACGCCTGGCGAGCTTCGTGGCCACAGCCTTCTCCTGTACGGCCTTCGTAATCTTGCAGCTCTTTCCTGCGCACATTATGGAGTTTTTCTCCCCTGATCCCGCTCTCATCGAAACGGGTATTCGGGTGATACGCCTGGTGAGTCTGGGAATCTGGCTGGTGGGCTTTCAGGTTATCGGGGCCACGGTCTTTCAGGCCCTGGGGAAGCCTCTTCCCGCCATGATCCTCTCCCTCTCCCGGCAGGTGCTCTTTGTGCTCCCCCTGATGATCACCCTCCCCCGGTTTTTTGGCATCACCGGAGCCTTGAGTACTTTTCCTCTGGCGGACGGCCTCTCCGCCCTGGTAACCCTCTGGCTGGTACGGAAGGAGCTGCGGCTTCTGGATGACCTCTCCCCGGTACTCCCGGAGGAAAACCTGGCGTAAGAACCTATCCCTAGGGCTTAGGGAGACCTCTTCAGTGGTGTGCTTGGTATAGGTATAGAAAAATCCCCCTGGAACGATTCCGGGGGGATATTTTATGCGCTGTGGCAAAAGGGCTGCAGCAGCTATATCAGTTTCTCTCCCCAGAGCCTGGGGTTGTCTATTTCGCCAGATGCGACTCCATCTCTTTATGCAACTTCGACACCAAATCCTTTCCTGCGGCGATCTGCTTTTTCACCTGGTCAAAACCGGTGCCTCCCTCGGTATTCCGGGCCTCCACCGCCTTGAGGGGGGTAAGCAGGGAGAGAAGGTCTTCCTTCACCTCGGGGATGAGGATCTGCCATTCCTCCAGAGTAAGGGTATCCAGATCCCGGTTCTTTTCCTGACACCATCCCACGGTGCGACCCACCTTCTCGTGGGCATCCCGGAAGGGAACCCCCACTTTAACAAGGTATTCCGCCACATCCGTGGCGAGAATGGTGCCTCCCGCAAAGGCATCTTTCGCCCGCTCCTGGTTTACCTCCACGGTACGAAGGAGAGGAGGAAGAATTTCCAGAACGCCGAAAAGCGTTCCCAGGGAGCGCAGGAGAGCCCGCTTATCCTCCTGAAGATCCCGGTTGAAGGTGGAAGGAAGCCCCTTGAGGTTGATCAGAAGATCCAGAGAATGCCCGATCACCTGCCCCGTCTTACCTCGAATGATCTCCAGCACATCGGGGTTCTTCTTCTGGGGCATCATGCTCGATCCGGTACAGAAGGCATCCGGAAGAACGATCCATTTGAACTCCTGAGAGTTGTAGATAATCAGATCCTCCGCCAGGCGGCTGCAATGGACCATGAAGAGAGAGGCAAAGTGATGATAGTCTGCCTGGTAGTCCCGATGTCCCACCGTATCCATGCTGTTGGGAGAGATGCTGCTGAATCCCAAAACCTCTGCGGAAATGCGTCGGTCCAGAGGAAGGGTGGAACCCGCCAGGGCACCAGAGCCCAGGGGGGATTCATCCAGAGAATCCAGAGCAAAGAGGAGCCTCCGAGCATCCCGATGAAAGGCGGCGAAATGGCTCATCCAGTAGTGCCCCATACTCACAGGCTGTGCCTGCTGCAGATGGGTGTATCCGGGAACCACTACCTGGAGGTGACGCTCCGCATTGTGAAGAAGAACGGACATCAGCTCCGAGAGGGCAAGCCCCATCTCCCCCATCTGCCTGCGCAGATAAAGACGCACCGTGGTGCTTGCCTGATCGTTCCGACTGCGCCCCATGTGGAGCTTGGCCCCCAGGCTTCCCAAAATTTCGATGAGCCGGGACTCCACATTCATGTGCACATCCTCAAGCTCCACCGAGGGCTCCAAAGCTCCGGAGAGCACCTCTTGGCGAACCTCTTCGAGCCCCTCCAGAAGCTTGGCCCCCTCCTCTTCCGTAAGAAGCCCCACTTTCACCAGCATTCGAACATGAGCCATGCTTCCCCGTATATCATCTTCCGCCATGGGCCAGTCAAGATCGAGAGACTGGGTAAACCGCTGCACCACTTCCGCCGTGGCCTCTTTGAAACGTCCTTTCCACATACAAAAAACCTCCTTCACAAAGAGATGCCCTCCCTCGGGAGGGGATAGAATTTCAGAAAAGATGCTCTAGAGTTCCGCCGAAGGGGGTCCCCCCCCGCGAGAGACCCGACCAATGAGATCGTCGAAGGTGGTTCGTATATGCTTTGCCATGAAAGCTCCCGCTTTTTCGGGGTCCCCTTCCGCCATGGCCTCCACCAGTTCGGCATGTCCCTGACAACTATGGGAGAGGTCCGGATCCCGCAGCAGTTTTCGGGAAGAATCCACGGGGACGTAAAACTTATCGAAGAAAAAACAGTAAAGCTCGGAACGCCAGAACAACTGCGGAAAAAGACGGAGAAGATAGGGATTACCCGAGATCCGGGCAATATTTTCGTGGAGCATTTCATTGAAAAGAAACACTTCGGGATCCCCCGAACGGTAGTGTTCCCTCTCTTGCTCCAGGATGTTCCGTAACAAGGCCACATCCTCTTTCCCGGCGCATTTCGTAGCCAGCATGGTGGCATCCCGTTCGAGGAGAAGCCGGGCATGAAAAACATGCCGCATATCCTCCCCCGTGAGATGAGGGACCCAAACCCCTTCTCCCTCCCGCTGGTCGAGAAGCCCCTCTGCAATAAGACGTCTGAGCACATTTCGCACGGGAGTCCGGCTAACTCCGAGGCTTTCGGCAATTTTGCTTTCCACAAGTCGAACTCCCGGGAGATACTCCTGGAATAGAATTTTCAACAACATTTCCCGATGAATACTCTCCTCACTCGACTTTTTCATGGGTACCCCCCGCTTGAAGATATTGAATACATTTCGGGATACAGACATAAATACTACGCTGTATACGACATGGTATCTTTTTTGGTGTTTTCTGTCAACGTGCTCTCCGAAAATCTCTTTCTTTCGAGAAGCTTGAAAAGAGACTCTCTACGCGCAAGAGCGCCCGAAGCCGAAGCCTCGGGCGCTCTTGCGCGGTGAAGTAGAAACGGACACTTTTCTTTAGGTCTCCTCATGCTACCTGAATCCCCCACTGCTCCTTGAACACAAATAATGTGTCACGTACTGTTTCACGGAGCCTCCGCTT
>NPIG01000451.1_pt1 | contig 33601 bp, 22 predicted proteins | sample 8637441 | NCBI WGS metagenome assembly NPIG01 (sample SAMN07420675, study PRJNA396082) | bioreactor metagenome | isolation source: sample BR6 brine-fed electro-methanogenic bioreactor BR | place: Japan: Kochi | collected 2016-06-14
TTCTGGTCGAAGGCCTGCTTGACCTCGTCGCGCTTGAAGTCGTCAAGGGACTTGATGTTGAATTTTTCGGCGTCCTTTTTCGAGACCAGGTAGCCCTGCAGGCCGCCGGCCCGGACCACGTAGCCATAGCTGTCGGCTTTTTCGTAGAAGTTTTTCGGCAGCTGATTGTTGTGGGTCGGGAACCAGCCGTTGGCCCAGTAGTCGAGATCGCCCAGGGCGACCGACTGGTAGAAAATCGGGTTGGCCAGATCCTTGGGCTTCTTGACCTTGTAGCCGAGCTCTTCGAGCCCTTTGCGGACCAGGGCCTCTTGGAAGAAGCCGGTGTTCCAGGTTGCCCGTCCGGGACGGACGGTGACCCCTTTGCCGGGCTTGTCTTCGGATGCCACAGCCGGCGTTGCCAGGCACGCCATCAGGGTGAGAGCGATCAGGCCGAATAACGTTCTTTGCATGGTTTTCCTCCTGCTAGAGTGAGTTGAGGTGGTTAAGGCAGCCACCGCTTCAGCGTTGTGCAAATCCCTGAGTGATGCGGTCCAGTACCATGGCCAGCAGCACGATGCTCAGGCCGCCAACGGTTGCCAGGCCGATCTCGAGGGTGTTGAGACCCTGGACCACCGGCCCGCCGAGACCGCCGGCGCCGATCAGGGCGGCGATGACCACCATCGACAGGGACATCATGATCGTCTGGTTCAGGCCGGCCATCACCGACGGCAGCGCCAGCGGGAACTGGACCTTGCGCAGCACCTGCCAGGGGGTGGCGCCGAAAGCGACGGCGGCCTCGACCAGTTCGGGGTGGACCTGCCGGATTCCCAGGTTGGTCAGGCGGATGATCGGCGGCAGGGCAAAGACAATGGTCGCCAGGACGCCGGAGACGGTGCCGATACTGAACAGCATCACCACCGGAACCAGGTAGACGAAGGCCGGGGTGGTCTGCATGGCATCGAGAAACGGCCGTAAAATCATTTCGAAACGGTCGCTGCGGCCCGCGCAGATGCCCAGGGGAATGCCGACGAGGGCGCAGAACACCACCGAACAGATCACCATGGCCAGGGTCGTCATGGTATCTTCCCAGAGCCCCAGGTAGCCGACCAGCAGCAAGGTCAACACGGTAAACACGGTGACCCGCTTGCCGGCATGGCGCCAGGCCAGAAAGGCGAAAAGCAGAATTACCAGGCTCGGCGGCAGAACATTGAAAAACCAATCGAGGCTTTCCAGCGTTTTCTCCACCGGCACCTTGATGATCTGAAACAGGTCCCGGTAGTTGGTGACCAGCCAGTCGACGCCGTTCTGGACCCAGTCGTCGAGGGGGATGGTTCTTTCGTCAAAATCGAATATCCGCATGTTGTTTTAATCCTTGGTGATCACTGGTTGAACGGGGGCAGGCCTCAGGCCTGTTCCTGCTCCGGTTGATTGCGCTGCAGTGTGCGCAGGAAAAGGTTCTTGGAGACAACGCCGAGGTATTTTCCCTCATCGCCCAATACCGGAACCGGCCAGGGGCGAGCGGTCACTTCGGGCAGGATGTCCTGCATCGAATCGCCGGCCCGGGCAGCGCTGGCCTCGGGGAGGAAGGCCGGGGAGATATCCTGGCCGCCGCCGGCGTCGATGAACTCCTTGAGCGAATCGGTGGAGACGATCCCCTTGAACCTGCGGTCGGTATCGAGGACGTAACCGTACTCACGGTCGTGACTGATCAGGCGCTGCAGGGCGGCGCGAGGACCTTCGCCCCGGTGGCGGATGACCGTGACCTGGGTATCGCGGGCGATGTCCCCGACGGTGAGGATGTTGGTCGGGTCGACGCCGCGGAAAAAGGCGCGCACATAGCCGTCGGCGGGGTTCTGCAGGATCTCTTCAGGGGTGCCGACCTGAACCACCCGGCCCCCCTCCATGATGGCGATCCGGTCGCCGATGCGCATCGCCTCGTCGAGGTCATGGGAGATAAAGACGATGGTCCGCTGGGCGCGGGTCTGCAGCTTGAGCAACTCATCCTGCATCTCGGTGCGGATCAGCGGATCGAGGGCCGAGAAGGCCTCGTCCATCAACATCACCTGCGGGTCGCTGGCCAGGGCGCGGGCCAGGCCGACGCGCTGCTGCATGCCGCCGGACAGCTCGCCGACCTTGCGGCCGCCCCAATCGGCGAGACCCACCAGCGCCAGTTGTCGATCCACCCGTTCGGCCCGCTCGCCCTTCGGCACACCGGACAGCTCCAGCCCCAGCCCCACGTTCTCGCGCACCGTGCGCCAGGGCAGCAGGCCGAACTGCTGGAACACCATGGCGACCTGCCGCTGCCGGATCCGCCGCAGCGTGGCGGCATCGGCGCCGGTCACATCGACCATCTCCGCCCCGTCATGCACCAGCACCCGCCCCCGCGCGACGGGGTTGAGCGCGTTGACCGCCCGCAGCAGCGTGGATTTGCCCGAGCCAGAGAGCCCCATCAGCACCAGGATCTCGCCCTCTTCCACCTCGAGCGAGCAATCATGCACGCCCAGCACCTGGCCGGTCTGCGCCTGGATCTCGGCACGATCCTTCATCGCGTCCATCAGCGGCAGCGCCGCCGCCGGATCATTGCCGAACACGATCGAGACATTGTCGAATTTCACCGCAGTCGTCATGGCTCAGCGCTCCATCCGCAGCATGCGGTCCAGCATGATCGCCAGGACCACAATGATGAACCCGCTCTCGAAGCCCAGCGCGATATTCACCGTGTTGATCGCCCGCAGTACCGGCACGCCCAGCCCGTCGGCGCCCACCAGCGCCGCGATCACCACCATCGACAGCGACAGCATGATGGTCTGGTTCAGGCCCGCCATGATCTGCGGCAACGCATAGGGAAGCTCGACCTTGTAAAGCGTCTGGCGGTCGGTGGCGCCAAAGGCCTGCGCCGCCTCCAGCAGCGGCTGCGGCGTCGACGACACCCCCAGATGGGTCAGCCGGATCGGCGCCGGCACCACGAAAATCACCGTGGCGATCAGCCCGGGCACCATGCCGATGCCAAAGAACACGATGGCCGGGATCAGATAGACGAAGGTGGGCAGCGTCTGCATCAGGTCCAGCACCGGCCGCATGCCGCGATAGAGCCTGGGCCGATGCGCCGCCGCGATGCCCAGCGGCACACCGATCGCCATGCAGAACACGCAGGCCGAGAGAACCAGCGTCAGGCTCTCGGTGGTCTCCTCCCAGTAATCCTGATTGAGGATGAAGAGAAAGCCCAGCGCCACGAACAGGCAGGTCTTCCAGTTGCGCTGCAGCCCCCAGGTGATCGCCACGAAAACCGCGATCACCACCAGCGGATGCGGTGTTTGCAGCACCCAGAGGATGCCGTCGATCAACCCCTCCATCAGCATGGCGAGCCCGTCGAAGAACCACGCGCCATTGTCCTGCAGCCAGAGGAAGAATCCCTCGGCGCCGTCACCGATGGGGATCTTGCGGTCGGTCAGCCAGTCCATTCCATCCGCCCTGTTGGTTTCGTTTATTGTCGCGCCGCTTGTTCCAGCGGTCGGTCATGCCGATGGCACAGCAGCGGCACGGCGCAACCGTGCCGCGTACAGGGCCATTCGGTGTGCCGCAACGCGCCCTGTCAAGCGCGTTGCAGAATGTCGGGACGCGCGATCAGAGCCCCAGCGCCGCCTTCACCGCCGCCATGGCGTCGCCGCCATCCTTGGTGGTCACGCCGTCCAGCCACGGGCCCAGCACGCCGGGATTGGCCGCCAGCCAGGTCTTGGCGGCTGCTTCCGGCTTTTCGCCGTCGTTCAGGATCGCCCCCATGATCTCGTTTTCCATCGCCAGCGAAAACTCCAGGTTCTGCAGCAGCTTGCCCACGTTGGGGCAGGCGTCGACATATCCGGCCGAGGTGTTGGTATAGACCGTCGCGCCGCCCAGGTTCGGACCGAACCAGTCGTCGCCGCCGGTCAGATAAGTCATCTCGAAATTGGCGTTCATCGGATGCGGTTCCCAGCCGAGGAAGATGATCGGCTCGCCCTTGCGGTCCGCGCGGGCGACCTGCGCCAGCATCCCCTGCTCCGAGCTTTCCTTGACCTCGAACCCTTTCAGGCCAAAGGCGTCCTCGGCGATCATGTCCATGATCAGGCGGTTGCCGTCATTGCCCGGCTCGATCCCATAGATCGTGCTGTCCAGCGCCTCGGCCTGCGCCGCGATGGTCCCGAACGAGGTGATGCCCAGCTCGGCGCCCGCCTTGTTGGTGGCCAACGTGTATTTCGCGCCCTCGAGGTTGGCGCGCACCGTGTCCACCGTGCCGGCATCGCGATAGGGCGCGATATCGGCCTCCATCGTCGGCATCCAGTTGCCCAGGAACACGTCGATGTCCCCCTTGGCGAGCGAGGTATAGGTCACCGGCACCGACAGCACCTTGACATCGGTGTCATAGCCCAGCGCCTCCAGCACCGTGGTCGTGGCCGCGGTGGTGGCGGTGATATCGGTCCAGCCGACATCCGAGAAATTGACCGTGTTGCAATCGGCGCTGGCAACACCGGCCATCGCGGTCAGAGCCAGTGCCGAGATCGTAGCTTTGAACGTCATGAGAGACCCCCTGTTTCCTGTGTGATTGGCACCAAGAACCACAAAAAACGGATTCTCGCAACTCTCTTGATTGACGAGTCAATCAAAACACGCTCTAGAAGAAATATAACGCACCCACCAAGGGACGGCCGCGCCGGGGCGATCCCCTGCGCGGCCGCCGCCCCGCTTCAGTGATCTGGAGAATTCGATGCCATTGCCCTGCCAACCCGATGCCAGCCACTTCATCGGCGGCACCTATGTCGGGGACGATGCCGGCACGGCGATCCCGGTATTCTCTCCCGCCACAGGAGAGGAGATCGCCCGCCTGCACGCGGCCACACCCGCGATCCTCGACCGCGCCCTGACCGCGGCGCAGCGCGCCCAGGCCGACTGGGCCTCGCGAACCGGGGCCGAGCGCGGCCGCGTTCTGCGCCGGGCGGCCGAGATCATGCGCGCGAGGAACCGCGAACTGTCGGAACTGGAAACCCGCGACACCGGCAAGCCGCTGCAGGAAACCCTGGTCGCCGATGCCATGAGCGGTGCCGACGCGCTGGAATATTTCGGCGGTATCGCGGCGGGTCTCACTGGCGCGCATATCCCGCTGGGCGGCGACTTCGCCTATACCGTCCGCGAACCGCTGGGTGTCTGCGTCGGCATCGGCGCCTGGAACTACCCGATCCAGATCGCCAGCTGGAAGGCCGCGCCGGCGCTCGCCTGCGGCAACGCGATGGTGTTCAAACCCTCCGAGACCACGCCGCTTTCCGCCCTGAAACTGGCCGAGATCCTGATCGAGGCCGGTGCGCCGCCGGGTCTGTTCAACGTGGTGCAGGGGATGGGCGCGGTGGGCGCCGCGCTCGCCACCGATGCCCGCGTCGCCAAGGTTTCACTCACCGGCTCGGTGCCCACAGGGCGCAGGGTGTACGCTGCGGCAGCCGAGGGGCTGAAACACGTCACCATGGAGTTGGGCGGCAAGTCACCCCTGATCGTCTTCGACGACGCCGATCTCGACAACGCCATATCCGGCGCGATCCTCGGCAATTTCTATTCCTCCGGCCAGATCTGCTCCAACGGCACCCGGGTCTTCGTGCAAAAGGGCATCAAGGCGCGGTTCCTGTCCCGCCTCACCGAACGTTTGAAGGGCGTCGTCATGGGCGACCCGATGGACGAGGCGGTGAATTTCGGCCCGCTGGTCAGCCGGGCGCAGATGGACAAGGTCCTGTCCTACATCCGCGCCGGCCAGGACGCCGGCGCACGCCTGATCGCGGGCGGCAAACGGGCCGACCGCGACGGCTGGTTCGTCGAACCCACCATCTTCGCCGATGTCACCGACGACATGACCATCGCGCAGGAGGAGATCTTCGGCCCGGTGATGGCGGTTCTGGATTTCGACGGTGAGGACGAGGTGATCGCCCGCGCCAACGCCACCCAGTTCGGCCTCGCCGCCGGGGTCTTCACCGCCGACCTGACCCGCGCGCATCGCGTCATCGGGCGGCTTCGCGCCGGCACCACCTGGATCAACACCTATAACCTGACACCCGTCGAGATGCCCTTCGGCGGGGTCAAGGCTTCGGGGCTCGGCCGCGAAAACGGCTGGGCCGCGATCGAACACTATAGCCAACTCAAATCGGTCTACGTCGCCCTCGGCGACACCGAGGCCCCGTTCTGAAGGAGGTCGCGATGGAAGCGGATTTCGTCATCGTCGGCGCCGGCTCTGCCGGCTGCGCCATGGCCTACAGGTTGTCCGAGGCCGGCGCCTCGGTCCTGGTCATCGAACACGGCGGCAGCGACGCGGGCCCCTTCATCCGCATGCCGGGCGCGCTGTCCTATCCGATGAACATGAAGATCTACGACTGGGGCTACCGCTCCGAGCCCGAGCCGCATCTGGGCGGGCGGCGGCTGGCCTGCCCGCGCGGCAAGGTGATCGGCGGGTCGTCCTCGATCAACGGCATGGTCTATGTGCGCGGCCATGCCTGCGACTATGACACCTGGGCGGAAATGGGCGCCGATGGCTGGTCCTACGCGGATGTGCTGCCCTACTTCAAACGCATGGAGACCTGGCACGATGGCGGCCATGGCGGCGACCCGGCCTGGCGCGGCACCGACGGGCCGCTGCACGTCAGCCGCGGCCGCCGCGACAACCCGCTGACCCGCGCCTTTGTCGAGGCGGGGCGGCAGGCAGGCTATCAAGCCACGGACGATTACAACGGCGAACAGCAAGAGGGCTTCGGCCCGATGGAGGCCACGATCTGGCAGGGCCGCCGCTGGTCGGCGGCCGAGGCCTATCTCAAACCCGCACTGCAACGCCCCAACTGCGACTTGGTCCGTGCGCTGGCGCAGCGGGTGGAGATCACCGACGGCCGCGCCACCGGCGTCGAAGTGATGCACAGGGGCCGCAAGACTGTGATCAAGGCCCGGCGCGAGGTGATCCTCGCCGCCTCTTCGATCAATTCGCCCAAGCTGCTGATGTTGTCGGGCATCGGCCCGGCGGCGCATCTGGCCGAACATGGCATCCCGGTCGTCGCCGACCGCCCCGGCGTCGGCCAGAACCTCCAGGACCACCCCGAACTTTATATCCAGATGGCCGCCACCCAGCCGGTCAGCCTGTACAAGTACTGGAACCTGTTCGGCAAGGCCTGGGTCGGGGCGCAGTGGCTGTTCACCAAGACCGGCCCCGGCGCCTCCAACCAATTCGAAAGCGCGGCCTTCATCCGCTCGCGCGCCGGGGTGTCATACCCCGATATCCAGTATCATTTCCTGCCCATCGCGGTGCGCTACGACGGTCAGGCGGCGGCCGAGGGGCACGGGTTCCAGGCCCATGTCGGACCGATGCGCTGCAAGAGCCGGGGCGCGGTGACGCTGGCCTCTCCCGACCCTGCCGACGCGCCGCGCATCCGCTTCAATTACATGAGCCACGAGGACGATTGGCGCGACTTCCGCACCTGCATCCGCCTCACCCGCGAGATCTTCGCGCAGGAGGCGTTCAAACCCTTCGCCGGGCACGAGATCCAGCCCGGCGATGCGGTGCAGAGCGATGATGAGCTTGATGGCTTCATCCGCGAGCATGTGGAAAGCGCCTATCACCCCTGCGGCACGGCCCGCATGGGCCGGGCCGACGACCCGATGGCGGTGGTCGACCCCCAGGCCCGCGTGATCGGGGTCGACGGGCTGCGCCTGGCCGACAGCTCGGTGTTCCCGCAGATCACCAACGGCAACCTCAATGCGCCGTCGATCATGGTGGGCGAAAAGGCCGCCGACCACATCCTGGGCCGCGCCCCGCTGGCCCCTGCCAATGACATCCCCTGGATCCATCCGGACTGGCAGACCGCCCAGCGCTGAGCCCTAGGGGTCGGGCAAGACCTGGCTGCGCTTCACATCGCCAAAGGCGAAACTGGTGTTGATCGAGGAAATGCCGGGGATCGCGTGCAGGGTTTCACGCATGAAGCGTTCATAGGCGTCGAGGTCCCGGCACACCACCCGCAGCAGGTAATCGGCGTCGCCGGTGACCAGGAAACAATCCTGGATCTCCGGGATGTCCTGGATCCGCCCCTCGAACACCCGCACCGCGTCCGCCGCATGCCGCTCCAGCTCGATGCGGATGAACACCGTTAGCGGCAGACCATAGGCCTTCTGATCGACCAGCGCGGTGTACCCCTTGATCACGCCGGCCCGCTCCAGCTGCCGCACCCGCCGCAGACAGGGCGAGGGCGACAGGTTCACCCGCTCCGACAGCTCCTGGTTGGTCAGCCGCCCGTTCTCCTGCAGGGCGCGGAGGATCTGGATATCTTTCTCGTCCATCGCCCCAGATTGAAGCAGATCCTGCTAATATTCAATCCAATACTGGCAGACTTTGGCAACACCTGCCCGCGCGCCCATGGCACTCTCGCGCCGAACCCCGACAACGAGGAGCCCACCCCATGTCCCGCGACCTGCCCGGTTTCGCCACCCGCGCCATCCACAATTTCCACGACCCGATGCAGCATGAGGGCGCCTTGACCCCGCCGCTGCACCTGACCTCGACCTTCGCCTTCGAAACCGCCGAGGCCGGCGGCGAGGTCTTCGCCGGCGAACGCGCCGGCTACCTCTATTCGCGGGTCTCCAACCCCACGCTCGACCTGCTGGAACGCCGCATCGCCGACCTCGAGGGCGCCGAGGCCGGGCTCGCCACCGCCTCGGGCATGGGGGCGATCACTGCCGTGCTGTGGACCTTCCTCGAACCGGGCGACGAGATCCTGGTCGACAAGACGCTCTACGGCTGCACCTTCGCCTATCTGCATCACGGGCTGGCCAAGTTCGGCATCACCGTCACCCACGCCGACATGACCGACGCCGCCAATGTCGCCGCCGCCCTGACCCCGGCGACCAGGATCGTCTATTTCGAAACCCCGGCGAACCCCAACATGCGGCTGGTCGACATTGCCGAAGTCGCCCGCATCGCCCGCGCCCATGGCGCCCGCACGGTGGTCGACAACACCTACGCCACCCCCGTCCTCACCCGCCCGATTGAACTGGGCGCGGATATCGTGGTGCATTCGGCCACCAAGTACCTGGGCGGCCATGGCGATCTGGTCGCCGGGCTGGCGGTGGGCCGCGCCGAGGACATCCAGGCCGTCCGCTTCTACGGCATGAAGGATATGACCGGCGCGGTGATGGCGCCGTTCAACGCCATGCTGATCCTGCGCGGGCTGAAGACCCTGAAACTGCGGATGGAGCGGCACTGCGCCAGCGCGTTGCAGGTGGCCCGCTGGCTGGCCGATCACCCGGAGGTCGCGCAGGTCTATTACCCCGGCCTCGAAACCGATCCGCAGCACGATCTGGCGCGCAGGCAAATGGCCGATTTCGGTGGCATGATCGCCTTTGAGCTCAAGGGCGGCTACGCCGCCGGGGTGGCGATGATGAACCGCCTCGACATGATCCTGCGCGCGGTCTCGCTGGGCGACGCCGAAAGCCTGATTCAGCATCCCGCCTCGATGACCCACTCCACCTACACCCCCGAGGAACGCGCGGTGCACGGCATCTCCGAAGGGCTGGTGCGCCTCTCGGTCGGGCTGGAAGAGGTCGAGGATATCCTCGCCGACCTGGACCAGGCGTTGGAGCGCAGTACCGTACGCGCGGCCTGACATCCCGCGCCCGGGCGGCCCGGCGGGGCCGCCCCGTTACCGGTTGCGGCGCGGCAAGGGCGCATCCGCGGTCCAGTCCCAGGTGCCCTCGTCGCGCTCGCCCACCGCCTGTTTCCAGCCGACCGCCTCGGCACGGGTCTTGAAGGTGATCCCCTCCGGCGAATGCCGGGTGATGCCGTCGAAAATCGTCGCCAGCCGCTGCGTCTGCATCATCCCGGTCTGCTCGATCGCCTGGTTGATCACCATCTTCTGCATCGCCAGCTGGTTGATCGGCACAGAGGCCATCCGCGCCGCCAGCTCCTCCACCCTGTCGTCCAGCGCCGCGTCCGGCACCGCCTCCAGCACCAGACCCATATCGGCCGCCTCCCGGCCCGAAATCTTGTCGCCGGTGAACAGCATCCGCTTGGCCCGCTCCGCCCCCAGCCGATAGACCCACATCGCCGTGGTCGGACAGCCCCAGACGCGGGCGGGCATGTAACCGATCTGTGCGTCCTCGCCCATCACCGTCATATCGGCACAGAGCGCGATATCCGATCCACCCGCCACGGCAAACCCGTGCACCTTGCAGAGCACCGGCTTCATCGCCCGCCACAGCGACATGAAATGCTGCGTGTTGCGCCACATGAAGCTGTAATCCTTGATCGGATCCCAGGGCATCTCCTGCGTCGCCTCGCCGCTGCCGTTGCCCTCGGCGTAAAAGGTCAGGTCATAGCCCGCGCAAAACGCCGGCCCACGCCCCGACAGCAGGATCACATGCACGCCCGGATCGGCATCCGCCCGCGCCACCGCCGCGGCAAGTTCCCCCGGCAGCTCGTCATTGATCGCGTTCATCACCTCGGGCCGGTTCAGCGTGACCCGCGCGATGCGCCCGTCCTTTTCGTAATCGACAACCGCCATGGCGCTCCTCCCTCTCTCCTTTACAAGAGGGAACCACGCACATCCGAAAATGAAAACGGGACGCGCGAAATGACCGCGCGTCCCGTCTTCTTCTCTTTTCCAAATACTCCCGCAGGCCACACCCGCGCGCGTCCCGTCGGATCAGAACGGCAGCCCGACGTAATTCTCCGCCAGCGAGGTCTGCGCCGCCTCGGAGGAGAACAGATACTCCAGGTCGGTCTGCTGCAGCCGCTTGTCGTAAGCGATACTGTCGGGGAAGGTGTGCAGCAGCGTGGTCATCCACCACGAGAACCGCTGCGCCTTCCACACCCGCGCCAGCGCCTTGGCCGAGTAGTTCTCCAGCCCGGTATCGTCGCCCTTCTCATAGTGATCGAGCAGCGCGTGATAGAGGTAATAGATGTCCGAGGCCGCCGAGTTCAGCCCACGCGCGCCGGTGGGCGGCACGATATGGGCGGCGTCGCCGGCCAGGAACAGGTTGCCATAGCGCATCGGCTCGGCGACGAAGCTGCGCAGCGGCGCGATCGACTTCTCGATGCTCGGCCCGGTGATCAGCCCCTCCGCCACATCCGCCGGCAGCCGCCGCTTCAGCTCGGCCCAGAAATCCTCGTCCGACCAATCCTCGACACTGTCGGTCAGCGGCACCTGGATGTAATAGCGGCTCAACACCTGGCTGCGCAGCGAACACAGCGCGAAGCCCCGTTCATGCTTGGCATAGATCAGCTCGGGCGAAACCGGCTTGGTGCGCGACAGCACGCCGAGCCAGCCGAAGGGATAGACCTTCTCGTATTCCTTCAACACGTCCTTGGGGATCGACTTGCGGCTGACCCCGTGGAACCCGTCGGCGCCGATGATGTATTCGCAATCGACCCGGTGCTGCTCGTCGCCCAGCCGATAGGTCAGATAGGGCGCGTCGGATTTCAGGTCGTGCGGCTGCACGTCCTGCGCCTCGTGGATCACCGCGCCGCCCATCTTGTCGCGCGCCTCGTAAAGATCGCGGGTCAGCTCGGTCTGGCCATAGACCACCACCGAATTGCCGCCGGTGTACTTGTGCAGGTCGACCCGGTCCTTGATGCCGTCATGGGCGATGTAGAACCCGTCGTGGATCTCGCCCTCGCGGTCCATCCGCTCGCCGCATTGCGCCTCGCGCATCAGTTCGGCAAAGCCATGCTCCAGCACACCGGCGCGGATCCGGCCCAGCACATAGTCGCGGCTGTGCTTTTCCAGAACGACATTGTCGATTCCCTTCAGGTGCAGCAGCTGCGACAGCAACAGGCCCGACGGGCCGCCACCGATGATTCCGACCTTGGTTTTTACGGGGGTGTTCATAGGCGCTCCTCCTTCGATTGCCGGAATATGCCCCTGGGCGGCCTTGCGGGGAATGGATCAACCGCGCAACTTATTGTACATTTCGAACATGCCAGAGACCTCCGACAGCACCGCGATCCGCAATTATAACCTGTTCGGCGAAACCGCCGAAGTGCCCGATGTAGTGCATTGCGAAACCATCTCGGAACGGTCCGAGCTGCACAATTGGGAACTGCGGCCGCACCGCCACGCCCGGCTGCATCAGGTCCTGCTGCTGCGCGCGGGCGGCGGCACCGCGCGGATCGAGGGGCAGAACCTGCCGCTGAACCCGCCGGTGCTGCTCAACATGCCGCGCGGCTTCGTCCATGGCTTCCGCTTCCAGCAGGGCACCGAAGGCTGGGTGATCACGCTCAGCGCCGATCTGATGGACCAGGCGCTGCGCGACCGCGAAGGGCTGCGCGCGGTCCTCGCCGCCCCCTGCGCAGTGCCGCTGCCGCCGGAGATCGAGATGCTGGCGCGCCGCATCCTGACCGAATACCACAACCGCGACTTCGCCCGCGCCCAGATCCTGCGCTCGCAGGCGGGCTCGCTGCTGGGACTGACCGCGCGCGCGATCCACACCCAGCAGGCGCCGCCCGACCCCCATGCCGACACGCCCCTTCTGCGCCGGTTCGAGGCACTGGTCGAACAGCACTTCCGCCAACGCCTGCCGGTCGCCGACTATGCCGCGCGGCTGGCGGTCTCGCCCACCCACCTCAACCGGGTGGTGCGTCAGGCGACGGGGCGCCCGGCCTCGGCACTGATTGGCGAACGGGTGCTGCGCGAGGCGCGGCGCATGCTGATCTATACCAGCCTGACTGCGGCCGAGATCGGTTATGAGCTGGGCTTTTCCGACCCCGCGCATTTCTCCCGCGTGTTCGCCCGCGGCATCGGCATGCCCCCGCGCGCCTTCCGCCAGCGGATGGAACAGGGCGGCTGAGCCCGCGGCGGCTCTTTTTCTGGCGACAAATATCCCCGCCGGAGGCACGCCCCGAAGGGGCGTTCCGGCCCGCGATCAGTCGCGGGCCATACTCCGTACAGTTTCGACCATCAATTGTACGTTTTCCGGGTCCGCGTCCGGCGTGATGCCGTGGCCCAGGTTGAAGATATGCGGCCCCTTTGAGAACGCCTTCACGATCCGCCGGGTCTCGTCGACCAGCGCCTGACCGCCGGTCACCATATGCTCGGGTGCCAGGTTGCCCTGCACGCAGCCGTCGACCTGAACATGCTCCGCCGCCCAATCGGCATCCACCGACTGGTCCAGCGCCACGCAGTCGACGCCGGTCGCCTTGGCAAAGCCCGCGTATTTCTCCCCGGCGCCGCGCGGGAAACCGATCACCGGGATGCCGGGATGCTTCTCTTTCAGCGCTGCTGTGATCTCGCGCGCCGGTTCCATCGCGTATTTGTCAAAGGCCGCGCCCTTCAGCGAACCCGCCCAGCTGTCGAAGATCTTGACCACCTCGGCCCCGGCCTCGATCTGGGCGGAAAGATATTCGATGGTCGCCTTGGTGATGCGGTCGAGCAGCGCCTCGAAGAGCCGGACGTTGCCCTCGCGCAGCGCATGCGCCGGCTCCTGCGCCGGGGTGCCGCGCCCGGCGATCATATAGGTGGCCACGGTCCAGGGCGCCCCGGCAAAGCCGATCAGCGTGGTTTCCGAGGGAAGCTCGCGCGCCAGGATCCGCACGGTCTCATAGACCGGGGCAAGATGCGTGTGGATCGCATCGGCCGGTTTCAACGCATCGAAATCCGCCTGTTCGGTGATGGTCGACAGACGCGGCCCCTCGCCGGTCTCGAACCACAGATCCGCGCCCAGCGCCTGCGGCACCAGCAGGATGTCGGCGAACAGGATCGCGGCGTCGAAGCCATAGCGGCGGATCGGCTGCAACGTGACCTCGGCGGCGAGATCCGGCGTATAGCACAGCGACAGGAAATCCCCTGCCTTGGCCCGCGTGGCCCGGTACTCGGGCAGGTAACGGCCCGCCTGCCGCATCATCCAGATCGGCGGCGTGTCCAGCACCTCGCCCGCCAGCGACCGCAGCAGTTTCTTGTTCCCGGCCATGTCGTCCCCTTCTCGCAGCTCCGGATACCGGTCCAGCCTGAGCGGGCAATTGTCAACCCCGCGCGGGTCAGACGCGGGAAAGCGCCGCGCCCCGGCAGGTCGCCACGCCGGGATCCCCGTTGCGCGGCGGCATTTTGCCCCTCGGCCCCGGTTGTCAGCGCCCGCCCCCGCGACTAAAGCTTGGGCCATGACCGCACCGCTTCCCTCCCCCGCTTCGCCGTTGAAGATCGGCACCCGTGGCTCCCCGCTGGCTCTGGCGCAGGCGCATGAAACCCGCGACCGGCTGGCCGCCGCCTTCGAGTTGCCGCAAGAGGCCTTCGAGGTGGTGGTGATCAAGACCACCGGCGACGACGCCGCGCTGATCGCCAAGGACCGCCCGCTCAAGGAGCTGGGCGGCAAGGGCCTCTTCACCAAGGAGATCGAGGAACAGCTTCTGTCGGGCGGTATCGACATCGCGGTGCACTCGATGAAGGACATGCCGGTGGCACAGCCCGGCGGGCTGATCCTCGATTGCTACCTGCCGCGCGAGGATGTGCGCGATGCCTTCGTCTCGCCGACGCTGAAAAGCTGGGCCGAACTGCCGCAAGGCGCGGTGGCCGGCACCTCCAGCCTGCGGCGGCGGGCGCAGCTCTTGAACCGGCGCCCCGACCTCAAGGTGGTGGAGTTCCGCGGCAACGTGCAGACCCGGCTGAAGAAACTGGAAGACGGTGTTGCCGATTGCACCTTCCTCGCCACCGCCGGGCTGAACCGGCTTGGGCGGGCGGATGTACCCGCAACCCCGGTGGACCCCGGCACCATGCTGCCGGCCGTGGCCCAGGGCGCGATCGGGATCGAACGGCGCGAAGACGATACCCGCACCGCCAACATGCTGGCGGCGATCCATGACGCGGTGACGGCACAGCGGCTGGCCGCCGAACGCGCGTTCCTGGCGACCCTCGACGGCTCTTGCGAGACACCGATTGCCGGGCTGGCCGAGCTGGACGGCACCACCCTGCGCCTGCGCGGCGAGGTGCTGCGCCCCGACGGATCCGAGGCCATCGCCGACGACGCCACCTGCGCGGTGGAGGACGGCGCCGAACTGGGCCGCGAGATGGCGCTGAAGCTGCTGCAGCAGGCCGGGCCGAACTTCTTCGACTGGCGCGGCTGATCGGGCCTGACGCCACGCTCCGTTTGACAGAACCGCCCCGCCCCGGCCAGCCTTTGGCGCGGGGAGGATTGGACCATGGCCGCAGGCACGACATATCTGACACGGGACGAGATCCGGCGCCTGGCCGAGCGGTCGGACGCGATGGGCGTCTGGCTGGTGGCGCATGCCTGGGGGACCATCGCGCTGGCCCTGCTTCTGTTCGCCCTCTGGCCCAACCCGCTGACCTTCCTCCTTGCGGTGATGGTGATCGGCTCGCGGCAACTGGGGCTGGCGATCCTGATGCACGAGGCGGCGCATAACGCGCTGTTCAAATCCCGCCACCTGAACGATCTGGTGGGCGAATGGCTCTGCGCCCGCCCGATCCTGGCCGACTTGCCGGCCTATCGCCATTACCACCTGACCCATCACCGCTTCACCCAGACCGAGAAGGACCCCGACCTGGTGCTGTCGTCGAAGTTCCCCACCTCGCGCGCCTCGCTCAAGCGCAAGTTCCTGCGCGACCTGACCGGACGCACGGGGATCAAGCAGCTGGCGGGGCAGATCGCGCTCTCGGTGCGGCTGGCCGGGGACGAGGACGCCAAGGCCGCCGCCGCCTCGGATTTCGCACAGGCGTTCAAGGCACGGCAATTGTGGACGGCGCTGCCGGTGTTTGTCGTCGTAATGGTGGTAATGGGGCTGGTGGGCGACTGGTGGTGGGGGCTGGCCTTCTGGCTGCTGCCCTATCTGACCTGGTTCCAGTTCGTTCTGCGGGTGCGCAACATCGCCGAGCATGGCGCAACCGAGGAGAGCGAGAACCCCTTGCAGAACGTGCGCACCACGCTGGCCGGGCCGCTGGCGCGGCTGTTGGTGGCGCCCTATTGGGTGAATTACCACCTGGAGCATCACATGGTGATGCATGTGCCCTGCTGGCGGCTGCGCCGGATGCACGCGATGCTGATCGCGCGCGGGCTGGGGCCAAGGATGCGGGTGGCGCGCAGTTACTGGCAGGCCCTGGGCGAGGCCGGGTGGACCCGCCGGGCGGCGTGAACGCCCGTTTCTGAACCAAGCGGCGCGGGGCTGCGTATCGGGAGGTAAGGAGCCCCGATGCCGCGCAGTTTCTCGACCCTCACCCCCCGCTTGCCGGACCGCCTGACCGGCCAGGGCGGCCGCGTGTTCACGGTCGCCGCACTCCTGGCCTGCGCCGGCGTGCCGCTTTACATCCACCTGCCGCGCTTCGCCACCGAGTTGGGCTACAGCCTGGGGACGGTGGCCGGGCTGCTCCTGGCGCTCAGGGCGCTGGATTTCCTGCAAGACCCGATGCTGGGCCTGTTGGTCGACCGTTTTCCGCGCCAGCGGCGGGGGTTGGCGATGCTGGCCCTGATCGGGCTGGGCGCGGGGTTCGTCGCGGTCTTTACCCTGCAGCCGGGCCTGCCCGGGTTGGCGGCGGGGCTGGTTCTGGTGTTCACCGCCTACAGCCTGGGCACGATCCTGTTCTACGGGCAGGGCGCGGCGCTGGCAGGTCCCGGGGGCGGGCAGGCGCATTACCGGCTGGCCGGGCTGCGCGAGGCGGGGACGCTGGCGGGCATCATCGCGGCCGCCGTGCTGCCCGAACTGCTGGCGCGGGGCCTCGGGCCGCTTGCGGGCTATGCCGGCTTCGGCCTGCTGCTGGCGGGCGCGGCGCTGGCCGGGCTGTACCTCGGCCGGCTTTCCGTGCCCATAGAGGTGCGCACGGTGGCGGAACGCGAGGAATCCCCCAAACCGGCGGCCGCGCCGCAAGATGCGGAAGTCTCCTACATAGACCCGGACGCGCCACCGCTCTTCTTCTCTCCCGGCATTCCTCAGGATGGCAGTCTGGACATCCCTGTTGCAGAGGTGGCGATGGCCGCCGATGCCGGGGTGCACCAGTACTTCCTTCCGGTATCGTTGACTTGGGAAGGTCCGGAGCACGGGGAGGGGGCATTTCGCGTGATGCAGCGGGTCGCGGAGGCAGACCCGATGGCCGCCATGATGCTGTCGGTTGACCTCAACCCGCCGCAGGCCTGGCTCGAGATGCACCGGAACGCCGCTCGTGCGGGTGAGGATGGCGCGCTGGCCTACCCCAGCGTTTGCTCACAGGCGTGGCTCGAGGATGCCGCGGGGAAACTGGCAGCGCTTGTCGGCGCGGTGGAAGCCTCCGCCATGCGGGGACGCGTGATGGGGTATGTACTTTGCGCGCTGCGCGACGGCCGCTGGATGCAGCCCGCCGGAGTCGACACCACGGGCGCGGCGGCGCAGGGATTTCGTGACTGGCTGCGCAGGCGCTACGTCACGAACACGGCATTGCAGGCGGCCTGGGGGGTGGAGGATGCGACTCTGGATGCCGCGAGCCTGCCGGATGTGCCTGCGGAGGCGGGTCTGGACCAGGTCTTCTATGTACTGCCGTCACAACAGCCAATCGTCGACTATCTCCGGTTTTCATCTGAAGCGGTGGCGGACGCCATTGCGGCGCTCGTTGCCGCAGTAAAGGGCGCCACGAAATCAGACGCCCTCGTGTTGGCGCCCTACGGCTACAGCTACGAACTCAAGCGCAACGACCGCGGACACTTCGCGCTCGGAAACCTGCTCGACAGCGACATCGACGGTTTTGTCAGTCCGGTTTCGTACGTGGACCGGGGCCTGGGCGGCGCCGGCGGGCCCATGGGTCCCATTAACTCGGCCCAATATCATGGCTTGTCCTGGTATCTCATCGACGACACACGCACCGGGGTGGGCCGTGACCCCATGACCGGCAAGATCTCCCGGCTTAAAGGGTTGCGCGCGAAGGACGTCTACAATGTGCAACGCCGCAATTTCGCGCTGGCTGCGGTGCACGGCCTGGGGCTGGTGTGGAGCGACCCGCAGGGAGAAGGCTGGCTGCACGACGCTGAACAGTGGAACGAATTCGGGACGTTGCGCGAGGTCTACACCTATCTGGATGCCGAAGGTGGTCCGCCACACGAGGCTGAAGCACTTGCCCGGCCGTTGGTGGAAGAGTTTCAGGAGAGTCCCGGCCCTGAAGACCCCGAAGAAGAGGCAGGTGAGGGCAGCATCGAAGGGGCTGTGGCGCCCGGCCCGCCGAACATGCCCGACCATGTCGACTCCGGTCTCGCTCTTGTGGTCGATGAATCGAGCCGTTTCTACCAGCGCTGCGGCAGTGAACTGAACACCGCGCTGCTGCATCAGGCCCGCGAGGCCGCTATCCGCGCGGGATTGCCGCTGCAGTTCTGCCTGCTGCAGGACGTGGTCGAGGATTTCGCCCCGCCCGTCAGCGTGTATCTCTTCGTGAATGCCTTTCACCTGCCGACCGAGCAACGGCGCCGTCTGCATGAACGGCTTGCGCGCGACCGGGCCTGCGCCATCTGGCTCTACGCGCCGGGCTACGTCAACGGCGAGGCATCGGTCGAAAACGTCGCCCGCACGGTTGGGATGAAAGTCGCGGAGTTCGAGGGCGCCACGCGCGCGGGTTCCGCCTATCTGCTGTCGGGACGCTGGATGAGCCAGGACGAGCATTTCGGGCTGCCCGTCGAGATTGCGCCGCTGTTCTATGTGGACGACTCCGAGGCCGACGTGCTCGGCAGGTTCACCGCCACCGAGAAAGCCAGCCTGGCGGTGCGTTTCTTTGAGTCCGGGTGGACTTCCGTGTTCATCGCGGAACCCACCCTCTCGCCCAGACTCTTGCGCGAAATTCTGCGTATCCTCGAGCAGCACCTCCATTTTCGTCCGACGGGCCGGGAGTTCTTCGACGCGAGCTACATCAGCGAACGTCTCTTCGCGGTGCATGCCAGGCAGCCCGGAGATCGAGCCATCTCACTGGGGCGTTTTTACGACGCCCAAGACCTCTTCGACACGGCCATCGGCTGGCTGGAAAAGGAGAGCTTCACCATGCCGCTCAACAGCGGGGAAACGCGGCTGCTCGAGTTGACCCCCCTCTGAACGGATTGAAAAGGCATTCGCGGGGTGGTAGACTTCCGGCCACGTCCAACGGGCGAAACAGAGCAGAAGGGAGGTGAAAACGCCGTATTGCGGCTCGAATGCCGCAACCGGGCGTGGAGCGCAGGGAAGACGGTGCAAATCCGTCGCAGACGCGCTGCTGTAACCGGGTACGAAAACCGCACGTTCGCCACTGTCGCAAGGGCGATGGGAAGGCGCGGCAAGTAGGAAGAACCGGAAGCCAGAAGACCCGCTCCATGCCGGCAATTTTTTTTCTGTAGCACTTTCGCGAAAAGAGTTGCCGCAGGATGCCCGCATTTTCACCGGATTCTCCTGCCTGCTTTTTTCTCCGCGGTGCCTGTTGGCAACAACTGTACTGAATTGGAGGGAAAAACCCATGCACGCCTCGATGAAGGCATCAGTCATTCTCGTGTTCCTGTTTGCTGCAGCCCCAGTGACACTCGCCCAGAGTTTCACGCTCTACGACAACTTCCCCGGCCCCGACGAGGGCGCGTACCTCGTTGTGGGCGCCGCCCTACCCGACGGACGGCTCGTCGTCTGGAACGGGGACCAGGTCTTCACCCAGCAGTATCCCGGTATCGACCGGTTCCAGCCAATCGCAGCGGGCTACCCGGGCGACCCGGGGTTCATTGCGGTATCACCCGACGGCCACACCGTGGCGCTTGGTTCGGGGTATGGGGGGCAGGTCTACCTGTTGGACCTCAACGAGCCGGTAGATGCCCGGCAGAACCCGCCCACGCTCACCTTCAGCCACTATGGCGGCGCCTTTCTCACCGAAGACCTGCTACTGCTGGATGTCACCGCTTCCGACTGGGTGAACAGCGAGTTGCACGCGTTCGACCTGGGCAGTGGCAAGGCCGCGGCCGCGCCGGTGCTGCGCAAGCCCGCCCCGGCCAGCGGCGCCAAGGAACTCGTTGTGAACAAGCCGGGCTACGCCTCCGATATCTGCGTTGACCGTGCGTTCGGGCGCGTGTACGTGATGGACGCCGCCACCGGTGAAGTGCGCTGGTTCTCCGTGGGCGCCGTTGTGAGCGCGTTCGAGGGCGGCACGACGCTCGATTGGAACACGGACGGCACGCTTGTGGGCGGCGCGGGCACGTACTATACCGGCGGAGTGGCCGGCATTAACGACGCTGGACAACTCATCATCGACGGTTCTTTCGGTTACTTGCAGCCGGGCGGCATTCAGTTGGTCGACCCCGCCACCGGCGCGGTGCTGGAAACGCTTGACCCCGACGGCACACAGGGCTACACACAAGTCGTGTACAACCCCGTGACGGACATCATGACCGTGTTCGTAAACGGCATTACCTTCGCCAGTGAACCGCCCGCCAGCCTGCCCGCCGCGGGACTCGCCGGGCTCGTGCTCTGCTGCGGCACCCTCGCCATGGCCTATGCGCGCAGGCGCGGATAAGCCTGCCGACTGCGTCTTTTGCTGAAGCCGGGGATGGTCACACCTGAGTTTTCAACCCTGTGGGCTGTCCCCGGCGAATCTTGCGACCGGGGTAAGAGGCGCTTGGTCATGGAGCCCTGCTTTCGCGGGTCTGGCGGTATCTGGCTCATGTCTGGCTCTCAGGCAAACCTGTAGCCGCCAGGAAAAGGCCAAGAAGCGGGCATGGGCAAGACCTGTTGCCCAAGCTATTGCCCGAGAAATCACAAACGGCGTTATCCCAGCGTGGTGACGGAACCCGGGACACGCCGGCATGAATTCCTGAACTCATTGAGAATCGATGGCGTTTTCCGCCGCCCGCTCCGTAATCAGGACCGGCGTGCCCGCCGGGACCTTGTCGAACAGGGCGATGACATCGTCGTTGTGCAGGCGGACGCAGCCGTGGGACGCCGGGATACCGAGCAGGTCTTCGCCGTTGGTGCCGTGGATGTAGATGCAGCGGTCGAGGGAGTCGACGCAGACCCCGTCGTCCGTTTTGCCGAGGTTCTTGCCCATTTCCTCGCCGGTCAGCCAGAGGATGCGGCTGAGCACGAGGTCTTCTTCGGTATCGCCGCCCGGTTCCCAGATTTCACTGGTTGCCTTGCGCGAACGGAACACCTGCCCGCGCGGCGCGCCCGCGCCGAACTTCTCGTGCACATGGTGCCAGCCGAGGGGGGTGCGCAGGCTGTCCATGACGCCGCCGGTGCCGGCGGCGGCGGTCGAGCACTGGGCCTGCCAGATGGGCCGCCAGCCTTCCAGTAGATAGGCTTTCTGGTCATCCACGGAGACCCACAGGGCGCGTTTGTGGCCGACCCGCTTCACCCAGCCATGCTCGGCGAGCAGTGCATAATCGTCGGAGGTGAGTTCGGGCGTGTCGTGCGACACCGCCTGCCGCGGGCGCACGGCTACACCTTCGGGCACATCAATATCAACATCCACACCCGTGGGCACCGTGATTTCATAGCCTTCGTCCGGCACGTGCCGCACGGTCATCGCCCCCTGCGGATGCGGCACGGTCAAATCGATGCGCGGCAGGTCCACCATGGGCGCGGGGGCGAACCTCACCTTGCCCCACCCGGGTTCGGCGGGACTGAGCCCCATTACATATTCGGCGATAAGATAAATGGGGCTGCTGCTCCAGGGATGGCACCAACTGGTGTTCCATTTCTGGTCCGGTCCCCACGCTTCCATGCACGCGGTTGCGCCATGCTGGAGCATTTCGTGCCAGGAGTGCTCGTCCTTTGAGGTGATGAGTGCGTAGCCGAGGTCCGGGGCGCCGCTGCGGAAGCATGCCTCGATGACGTACGACGCGATGTAGACGCCGCAACTCAGGCCGCGCTCCCGGATGAGCGCGAGCATGGCGTTCGCATCCGCGCCTCTGGTCAGGCCGAAATAGAGTGGAATAGCGTTGGCATGCAATGCGCTGTGCGTTGAGCCGGGCGCATCGACGTAGAGGCCGGTCCCGGGGTCAGCGAGTTGGCTGGCCAATGCCTGCGCGACGCGGTCAGCCCGGGCGGTATAGGCGGAGCCATCGCGGCCGAGTTCCCGGCACAGGTCCGCTGCGCACCGCAGCGCGCCGTAGTAGAAGGCGTTCAGCACGGTGTTCGCCTTGCCCTCGGCGTAGTCGTAGTCATAGTCGTCGCGCAGGTTCTTCGGCCAGTCCACCAGCACCCATTTCTCCTCGTCCTTCGTCATGTTGTGCAGCAGCCCGTGCTCGTTCTCGAAGCCCGCAAAGTAGCCGAAGAGGCCGTCGAAAACGGCATCGATAATCGCCTGGGTGAATGCGCGGTCGCCGGTATGCCGGTAATATTCGGCCAGCATAAGCGGGTACTGCAGCGAGTACTCGGCGATCTCCTGCATGAAGCTGCCGGGTGCGACCGCCATCAGCCCCTCGTGGATGCGCCGCGAGTTGCAGAAATTGTAGAGGGACTTTTTAGTCAGCGAGGGGTCGGCGGTGAGCCACATGTGCGAGCGCGCGGTGATGACGGCATCGCCCAGATACTGGCCCTTCTCGCGCGTGGGACAGTCGAGGAAACCGCCCTGTGACCCCATCTGGACGCCGGTGCGGCACAGCTTCCAGATGTCTTCGAGCAGTCTGTTTTCGGAGGTCAGCACCGCGCGTGCGGGGTCAAAGGGATGATGCTGCACATCAACCCAAACCTCGGGCTCCTGCGGAGAATCGAGCACCTCGATGTAGCGGAAGCCGCGGTAGTCGTAGAATTCGATAAGGTCTTCGCCGCCCGAGAGCACCGGTTTTTCCTCGTAGAGGCAGTTGCAGCGCATGTCATAGCGCACGCGGCCGTCGTCGGTGAGTTCCTCACCATGGCGCACGGTGATGGTGTGGCCTTCTTTGCCCTTTACGCGCACCCGTGTACAGCCGACGACCTCCGTGCCAAGATCATAGAAATAATCGTGGCGTGCGATTTGCCGCTTCTCCACCGGGTTCGTGCGCGTGATTTGCAGCGGCGGTGTAATCTGCTTGACGAAGCGGTGCGCGGGCGAGGGTGAATCGTTCCACTCGGGGGCGGGGGTGGTGGGCGCGTCCCACGCGCTGTCGTCGAAGCCGGAATCCCGCCAGCCCACGGGCATCCTGCGCATGTCGATGTGCTCGAGAAACTGGGTCTTGTAGCCGGTGGTTTCGCCTGTGGGGAACGCTTCAAGTTGCAGGCACTTCCAGGAAGTGTCCGTGACGTGTCGTTCTTCTGCGCCGTCGGCGTACTTCACCGTGAGTGCGAGCATGAACCCGGCGCGGTTGTCGCCGCTGTTCCACACCCGGTTGATCACGCCCTGATAGTANNAGGCAGTTGGGGCCCGCGTCGAGATACGGCGCGATGTCGAGCCAGTAGAAGGGGTGCGCAAAGGGGTAGCCCGATTCCGGCCCCTGCGTAACGAAGCTCCCGTTCGCGTAAAACTTGTAGTAGTCGTCGCCGGTGATGGCGAGCAGGGCGGATACCGGCTTTTCGCGCAGCGTGATCTCCCTGCGGAACAGGGTGTGGATATTCTGGGGTCCGGCGTTCTCTGGCGGCTTTTCCTTCTCGCGGTGGTAGATGTCCACCGCTTTCAGGCCTGCGAAAACCGGGTCCTGAATCCACTGCGCGCCCTCGAAGACCAGCGCGTTTTCCTGCGGTAGTGCCGTTATTGCCATGCAAATCCACCCAATCATCACTGCTTGCATATGTTGTCCTCCCGGGCGGCATAGTATCAATTGTGGCGGCGTGTTTCGAGCGCCGTATTGACGGGCCGCCCTTCCCGCGCTAGACTCTGCCGGCATGAGCGCTCCAGGAACAGGCAAGACCGTGCAGCGCGGCGCCGAACGCAATTTCGCGCCGCAATTCTGCATCATGATGGCCATCTACCTGTTGCTGGTCTTCGGGTGGACGGTGCGCATCGGCCCGCTTGGGCGGGACTTCGCGCTGTTGGCGCACCCGGAAAGCGCACCGGGCGTTGCGGGGCCAGTGTTGCGGGTGGCGACGGCGCTGTTTGGCGGATTTGCCCCGGCGTATCACCTGATAAACTTTGCGCTGATGTACGGCTGCATGCTGACGCTGTTCTTCTTCACGCGGCTCGCCTTGCGCGGGCCGTGGTGGCTGGGTTCGCTCGCCGCGGTCATGACCATGGCGAACCCGGTCAAGGCGGGGGCCATGCTGCATTTGTCCGGCGCGGTGGACCTTGTGCCTGCGCTCTTTGTTTTCGCTGCGCTGCTCGCCTATGCGTGGCATGCCGACCGCGGTGGACGGCTGAGCTACATGCTGGCGCTGGTGTTCTATGCGGTGGCGGCTTGGGGCCGTCTCGACATGGCCGCATTCGTGCTTGTGTTCGCACTGTACGAAGCGTTACTTGTGCCGGGGGATAACCGGCGCTGGTTGCGGTTGGCGCCGTTTGTGTTTGTCGCCACTATGTTGGCATGGCCCGGGCTCCGCTTCTTCTTTGCAGACAGTCTGGAGTTGCGGCTGGCGGCGCTCGCGTTTGTTCCCTATCCGCTCGGCCTGTTGCCGGAGACCTGCGCGCTCTACGCGGCGTGGCCTCTGCTGGCATGGGGGACCGCGCTGTGCGTGGCGATTTTTGCATGGTTCGTCTGGCGCAAGGCCCGCCACCCCGGCATCGCCTTCGGTCTGCTCGGCATGCTGGTGGTGCGCCTGTTTGCCGTCGGGAAGCCGGTGGACCCCGTGCATCTGGTGGGCGGGGATGTGTTGCTGGTGCCGCTGGCGCTTTTCAATGTCGCGTTCGCCGCGCTGTGCCTGCGCATCATCGCGCACCCGAAATGGCCGCGGCCCGTTGTGCTGTTGACCATGCTGCTGTGTGTGGTGCTGTTTGCCATGCAGACCCGGGTGAACCTTGCGTGGGGTGAATCGGCAGTGGCCGTTCGCGTTTTCCAGGAGCGGGCCGAATTGGCGGCGGGGAAGCATCCGGACGCCACACTTGGCGTGTTGCCGGACTGCCGGTATTGGCGCGGCGCGCCGATGTGTTTTTCCGAGGCCATCACTTACGACAGCCCCTTCAGCACCGCCCGGCCGCACAGGCCGCTTCTGCCGCTGAACGGACATCCCAATAGGCTGAAGGTGGAAGTGCTGGAATGGGGGCGGGAGTCGGGATTGGTCCGCGTGACCGGCGCGGTCCCGCTGGACCTGCTGCCGCCGCCCTGGCGTCTGCCTGAGGCGGGGAAGGGGCGCCGCTATGGTGCGGCGGAAGTCATGTTTCTGGCGGTGCGCGAGGATGGTTTCGACGTTCGCATCACCGCGGCCGACGGGGAACTGCCACAGGCGCTGATACCGGCGGACCTGCCGTAGAAGGATTCCTGCTTGACTCGCGCCGCCCCGCCTTACAGAATGTGCCCGTGGTTTCCCATGCTCTACATAGCGCGGCGAAGATGTGTGCGCGAAGTCTGTCCGTGGCGCTCGCCCTGGGGGCGTTCATTTCCGCGAATGCGGCGGCGCAGGAGGCGCTCACTGATATCCTCGAGCGCGGCTATGTGGCGCACTGGCTGGTCTGCGGACCCTTCGCGCCGGATGTCGAGGGCGGTATTGCCGGCGCGCTGTCGCGTCGCGAAGCGCCTTTGGGCGAGCGCGATTTCATGGCGTCTCTGGGAGGTGTCGCGGCCCTGCAGCCGCGCCATCTGCTTGCCGTGCCGCGCGGCGAAGGCGGCGAACCGGCCTACTGGCAGCGGGCGGGCACGGAGGGGCCGGCCCTCGACCTCGCCCCCTTTTTTTCAGAGGACGAGGAAGGCATTGCGTACGCCGCTTTTCTGATCGAAGCGAACGAACGCCAGCCGGTGCTTTGCGACCTGCAGACGCCGCTGGGCGCGCGCGTGTGGCTCAACGGCCGGCCCGCGCGCATTGCCCAGTACGCACCTCTGACTGCGGCGGGCCTCGACCGTTTCATCCTCATTTTCAACCCCGGCGTGAGCCGCGTGGTAATGGTNNGGAAATCCCGGGCATGTCGTTCGACGCGCTTGCCGAAGCCGCCGGCATGACGCTGCGGGAACTGCGCGCCGTCGCCTTCAACAACCGCCCCTTGCTCGAAGGCACAAGCGGCTTTGAAATCGCGCTCGAACTCTATTCCGCGGCAGCGCTCGGCGATTGGTATTATGTGCCGCGGCTCGATTTCGCGGACACCTTCAGCGGCACGGCGAACAGTCTGCGCCAGGACATGGAACTGCGCATCTTCAATGCGACGCGGCAGTATTCCCCGGTATTCAGCGTGTTGGCGACTCCCCAGGGCTTCAACGAGCCGTTGGCCGCGGAGATTGCGCCCTTGGCGCCCGCGAGCCTCCACATCGAGCGGCTGGCGCTGCCCCTGAGCGGGCGCGCCCCGGGGCAGACCATGAATGTGGAGGTGACCGTCGCGGCGGAAGGCGCCAGCGCCACGTTCACCGACACCGTGCTGGTCCGGCAGCATGCCATTGGCGGGACGATGCACGTTGTTACCGGCTATGAATACGCGGGCAGCGGGGGGGAGGATCAGCGCACGGCGGTTGAGCGGCGTGTCGCGGCCTTTGCGAGGCAACTCATTCTTTCAGAACGCCAGCCGGGCTACGGCTTCGACCTCGGCCCGGCGAGCGGCTGGAAGCCGGTGCTGACGAGCCGTCGGGACCTGCGCGATTTGCTTGAGTCCACTGTGGCGCTCGGGCGCAGTTCCGGACGCGCTGCCTATGCTCAGCCGGACCAGCGTATCGTTTGCGGGGAAACCCTGTTGCGCAACCTGCGCTATGGTATCGATGCGGGGGCCGCCATGCTTGGGGACCGCCAGCAAGGCTGCCTGCTGTGGGATGCGTCCGGCTTGGCGCCCCAGTTCCCGCAACTCGCGCGCCGTCTCGAACTGGCCGGCATCGTCAGCAATCTGCGCGTCGCCGGGTTACCACCCATTTTTCGGCACGCGGGCCTGGACGGCGGCTACATCTACCACCGGCGCAAGACCCCGGCGGATGCGCCGGACTCCGTCGATGCGCTGCGCCGGCTTGCCGTGTTGCAGCGGAGGGACATGGTCGAACGCGGCATCGCCGAGGACGTCATGGTGGTCGAGAATGTGACCCAGCCGCCCGAGCCGTTCTATTTCGGCGGCGTGCAGGAACTGGCGCGCTCGTACCCGCCGATTCAGTTGGACGGCAGCGGAGCGTACACGTTTTTCGAGCGATTCCGCCAGGTTTCCGCGGAGGTGAAGGGTGGTCTTCCCGGGTGTGCGCGAAACATGCAGCGCGCCCGGCCAGGCGAGTTGCTGGCGCAACCCGAGGCAAAACAGGCCCACGCCGTCGTCGAACAGCGTCTGCTGGCGGCGGAGATGCTCGCCACCTTCGCGACACTCTTTGGCGCAGAGTACCCCGAGGCCGCGCTCGACCTCGCTTGGCGGCAGTTGCTCTACTGGAGCGCGCCCGGCCGGCTCGGACTCGCGCCGGATGCCCGGACCTACCTGGACACGCTGGCCGGCTACCGCGACGCCGCCGAGGCTGTGCATGGAGTCGTGGTGAAAGCAGGGGAGTACCTCGCGGAACAGGTAAACACGCTGGGCGCGGCGCCTCCGGGCAAGGAGGGACGCCGGGCGGTTGTCGTGTTCAATCCGTCCGCGTGGGAGCGCACGGGTGTGTGCGAGGCGGAGGTGCACCTGGACAACGCCGCAGGGGCGACGCTGGTGGATGATTCCGGCGGCAGTCCACCTTTTGAGGCGGTCCGATTGCGCTATGGCCGGGGCAATTCGTTGTCGGGCGCGCGGCTGCGGTTTCTGGCCCGCGACGTTCCTTCGCTGGGTTACCGCACGTACTACGTGTTACCCACAGGCGCCGCGCCGCAACCACAGTTCGACACGGTCCCGAGCATAGAAAACGAGTTCTTCGCGCTGCGCGTCGACCCGGCCACTGGCGATATCGTGAGTCTCGTGTCCGTGGCGGATGGGGCAGAGCATGCCGACGGCGCCTTGAACAGCCTGTGGGCGCTCCAACAGGACCCGGCACGCACGGATGGCGGCGGTGAACTGTGGACCACCGGCGAGCGGGTGCGTCCCTCGGGTCCGCCGCAAGTCGAACGCAGCCGCAGCGCGTTTGTGCAGGAACTGCGCATCACCAGCGGGCTGCTCGACGGGACCGTGGTCCGCACGTTGCGCCTCTATGCGGGCGTGCCGCGCGTCGATTGTTCGGTGCGGCTGAACGATGTGACCCTGGGCGACCGCATTCTGGCCGCCGCGTTCGACATTGATGCCGAGGGAATGGCCCCGGTCTTCGGCGAGCGCTACGGCACGGTGGCGGGTCGGCGCAGCGTGGGCAACCTCGACTACCGCACCCGCGGCATGGACAACCCGTCCGGCACCGGCGCGCAGCCGGCGTTGTACTGGTCCGCGGTGAGCCCGAATGACCGCATCGAAACGCAGGACGGCCGCGCGGTGCCCATGGCGCCCGCTGTGGTGATTCACGGCGCGGCGCCCACGTTGCAGCGAGCCGCAAGGGAAATTCAGTCGGCGCTCGTGTGCCGCGGCATCCCCGCGCTCACCCTGCCTGCCGAAGCGCCGAAGCAGGACCGGTTGTGGACCGATTCGACGCTGCACCCGTCGCTCGCGGCGGACCCCGGCGAGGGCACGTCGATGCGCATCGTTCTCGGCGGCCCCGGCCAGAACCCTTTCTCCGACATTTTGCTCGAACGTCTTGACGACGCGGTGCGCGACGCGTTTCTCGACCGCATACCCCGGGGCGCCGCGCTGATGACAGGCGACCGCGACGCGCCAGAGGAGTATCCGCCTGTGCCTACGCTGGTGCTCGCGGGCGCTTCGTCCGAAAAGACGGCCGCGTTGGCAACGCAGATGGCCGAACAGACGGCAGCCAACGGTGTCTACACCATACCGGACGAGGCGCTGGTCGAAGGGGTGGGCAGCGCTCTTGGGCGTCACGGCTTTGCGGTGCTGCATCCGGGCGCGCGTGTCTGCAGTGTCGAGCGCACAGGCCGGCTGGTCTGTCTGCTGGCGCACGGGGCTGGGGCCCATGCGCGAAAGGAAGCGGGACGGGCTGCCATACGGACACGCTTTGACTATGCCCTGTGTCCGTTTGCGGGCGACTGGCGCGGCGCTCGTGTGGCCTTCACGGCGCGGGACTACGCGCAGCCGCTGTTGGGTATCGGCACGACCGTGCACGGCGGCACGGAACCCACCGCGCAGTCGTTTGTCGAATTGAGCAACCCTGGCTTCATTGTGACGGCAGTGCGCCCTTCGGGCGCGCAATACGCGCGCATGTCCTCTGCCCCGATACATCCGCGTGACGGCTTGCTGGTGCGCGGCTTCGAACCGCACGGCGTGCCCTGGAAGTCGCGGGTGACCTTCTTTCGTCCGCTCAGCGACGTCGCGGCAGCGGTCAGGCTCGAGGAGGCCGGGCGCTCGCTGCCCTTTACGGACAACTACTTCACCCACGGCCTGGGCGGTTTTGAAGTGGGCGCGGTCTGGTTGCTACCGAGCACGCAGCACGCTATCGGCGCGCGCGAAGCCGTCGGGCGCACCGAGACGCCCTACGGTCCGTTGCACACGCACTACTGGAAGTACAACGCCGGGGCGGCTCCAATGGGCGGCATGCCTGTCAGCGTGGTCCTTGCAGGCAACATCGAGCAGGACAACCCCGCAATTACCGCGACGGTAGCGAACAATCTTACGGACAAGACCATTGAAGGCGTGCTCTACCTGCGCGCCTCGGAAGACTGGCATTTCCCTGCGCAGCAGCACTATTACACGCTCGAGCCCGGCGCCAGTATGCAACAGCAGGCAGTCATCCCGCGGCTGGCGGGCGCGAGCCAGACGGGCGGCATTGAGGCGTGGACGCATTACGGCGGGCAGACCTGCCGCGACACGCTGACGGAACCGGGCGCACAGTTTGCCGTGGAACTCGCGCGAAACGAGGCGCAATTGAAGGCAACGGTGCGCAATCTCTCGGGAATCATGGCCGAAGGCCACGCGGACCTCATCGTGCCGCCCGCCTATTGGCCGGAACTCGGCGCCGCGCCGGAAATTGATGTGATGCCCCGGCGCGCGGCCGNNACCCAGGAGATTCTATTCCGGTTCTCCAAACCCGAGGCCGGCACGTGGGCCGCGGTCAAGGTCGCCGCCAACGGCGAGGTGCACTACGCCTACGCCGAGTGACCGGCGGCAGGCCAGGAGTTCAGGGCGTGAAGACCGCCCGGCGGGAGACGTCGGACAGCGCTTCCGGATTCGACATTAGGTGCAGTTCCACGTATTCGCCCTTCGCCCACAGCGGCATCAGATTGTCGTAATGAGGGCTTTGCGGGTCGCCGCTTTGTCCGCCGGGATACACGCCGACGCTCCGCTCCACGGCGCCGAAATCCACGATCATGCGCCACGACGCGCCACCGCCCACCGGCCCGATGCCGCCGCCCGGATTCGGGGTGAACATGGTGCCCGGCGCCGGGCCTGCCTCGCGGTCCAGGTCAGACACGCCGAACATCGAGCGGACCCGCAGCACATTGGTCTTGCCCCAGGCATAATCATCCAGATTCTCGCCGTACTCTTCGCGCAGAGACGCGGCCGCTGTTCTAAAGGAACGATGCACGATGTCGGCGCGCGATTCACGTTCGGGTGTGGCCCTGTCGTCGAACCAGATGCTTTCGGGAAGCGCGCGGGTCATGTATTCCAGCACTTCGAACACGGGTTCGCGCTCGTTGATGCCGGTGAAGCCCCAGGAGCCTCCCGGTTGTTCCAGGCCGAAATGCTTCCACTCATCGTCCCAGACCGCGTTGCGGTAGTGCTCGAGCCAACGCAGCCAGATGCGGGGTTGCACCGCCTCCACGTCCGCCACACAGTCCCAGTCGCGCATCGCGTCAAGAAGCCGCTTCTGGAAAGCGTCTTCGAGGGAGGCGGAGGCCATGTCCGCCAGCCAATGCGGCAGGAAGCTGGCGGCAGCGGTGTCCTTGTGGTCATATTGCGCCGTCTTCATCTTTTCCACAGTGAAATCGCCGGCGCTTCTCAGCATCTCATCGATGCGCCGCTTGCGGTAGCTCGGGTCCCACATCCAGCCGATGTAGTGGGGATAACCCACTGGCGTGGGGCGGCCGTTTGCGGAGGCAACGAAGCCTTCCGGCGGGTTCAGACTCAGCGGCATCTCGGCGGCGGGAATCATGCGCGCCCAGTCGTTTTCACCCGAGGCGCCGTCCATCGGGAACCGGCCCTGGCCGGGCAGCCGCACGGGATACCGTCCTGTGCATGCCAGCGCGATGTTACCCTGCGTGTCGGCGTAGGCCAGGCTGAGCCCTGCCGAATAGATATCCGCCGCGCCATCGAGCCAATCCTCGATGTCTCGCGCGCGGTTCATTTTCCAGAGTCCGTTGACTTCCGGCGTGGCGCCAAGGCCAATCCACTGCATGGCGATGACTTCATCGTCGCGAAATACAATTGGCCCATGCACCGTCGCGTCGATGTGCAACGTGTGCGGGGCCTGTCCGCGAACCGCGATTTCTTCCGTCGTCCGCTGCACCTGCTTCCACGCACCCCGGTGCTGGTAGCGGAGTTCGTCGTCGGCATCCACCGTCTCGACGAAGAAATCAACGGCGTCCGCCTGGAGATTTGTGATGCCCCAGCCAAGGTGGTCGTTGTGGCCGATAATGATGTACGGACAGCCGGGGAAGCCCGCACCCGTGATGTTGCTTCCGCCCGCGGAGATATGCCACNNGGTGCGGGTCGCTGCAGAGAATCGGCTTGCCCGATGCGGTCTTGCTGCCGGACACAGCCCAGTTGTTGCTGCCGAAATCGGGGGTCTCGCCGAGCCAGCGCGCATCGGGGAAGGTGGCCATGGCCGCCAGGAAAGCCTCACCGTCGCCGGCCGCCGCGCGCGCCATCTGTTTGACGGGCCGTTCCGCCTGCACGGTTACGGTGGGCGCTTCATAGGGCCGTTGCAGCGGCCAGAGCTCGCTGGTGACATCCGGTCCGAGTGTGTCTAGGACTGTGCCGAACCACAGGTCGTCCCAGTTGCCCGACTGGTCCCACGTCATGTACTTGAAGAACACGATGCAGTCGGCGGGTGTCCATGGCGCGGGTTCGAAGTCGAGGGGCGGCGGGAACCGCAGCTTGCCGTCGCCGCGCAGTTCGTCCATGCACGCGTTGACGCCCGTGCAATACGCCTCGAGCTCTTCATGAATCTGCGGGAGGCATGCATCTGATGCGAGAAAACCCTCACAGCCGCGACGGATGCCGAGCCGGCGCATGAGAATGTCCTCCTCGAGCGCGCCCTTACCCTGCACCTCGGCGAGGGTACCCGAGGCGCGCCGCCGGAACATCTCCATCTGCATCAGGCGTTCGCGCGCGTGCAGATAGCCCAGCGTCATGTAGGCATCGGCCCAGGTTTCGGCAAAGATGTGCGGAATAGCGTAGGCGTCGAAACAGACCTTCACCTCGCCGTCAAGCGCCGGCAGCGTGGTCTGCGCTGTCTCGGCGGCCACACTCACACTGGCACAGCACGCGGTCAGGGCGGCGACAAGCATCCAGTTCTTCACGGCTGGGCTCCTTTCCCCGTTGGTACTTTTCGCAATGCGGCAAACCTGGAATCAGGTTTCCTTCTCATAGGGCCAGGCCAGCAGGCCGCCATCCAGGAAGCGCACGTTCGGGTGACCGGCGGCCTTGAGCATCAGCGCCGCTTCGTAGCCGCGCAACGAGACTTTGCAGTAGGCGACGACGGGCCTGTCCTTCGGCACTTCACCCACGCGCTCGCGCAACTGGCCCAGCGGGAAGAGCTGCGCGTCCTTGAGCCGCATTTGCTCGAATTCCTGAGGGCTGCGCGCGTCGAGCAGGAAGATGTCCTCGCCCCTTTCAAGCGCTTCGTGCAGTTCAACGGGGCTGACCGCGCCCACAAGGTTGTCGAGCTTGTTGCGGGCCACATTGGCCGCGGTGATGAGATTATCCATGGCGGAGGAGAAGGGCGGCGCGTAGCTGAGGTCGAGGTTGGCCACATCGTGCACGGTCATGCCCGCCGCAATGGCCGTGGCCGCCACATCGATGCGCTTGGAACCGTCTCCGGGCCCCGTGACCTGCACGCCCAGCAGCTTCCCGGACTTCCGGTCCGCCACCAGCTTCATAATCAGCGGTTTCGCCGTGGGATAGTAGTGCGGCTTGTCTGGTCCCGGCGCTATCACGGTGAGCACGTCGTGCCCACCCTCGCGCGCGCGTTTTTCGGTAAGTCCGGTCGTGCCCGCACAGTAGTCGAAAACCTTGCAGATGGCCGTTTCCGTGACGCCCGGGAAGCGGTCCTCAACACCGCAGATGTCGTTCGCGGCGACGCGCCCCTGCTTATTGGCGGTTGAGCCGAGCGGGATGAAACACGGCCGGCCGGTGGCGCGGTCGATGACTTCGACGCAATCGCCCGCCGCATAGACGTTCGGGTCGGAAGTGCGCAGCCGGTCATCCACCGAAATGGCGCCCGTGGTGCCCAGCTTCAGGCCCGCGCTTTTCGCCAGTTCGACATTCGGCCGCACGCCAATGGCCACAATCACCAGGTCGGCGTCCACATCACCACTCGACGTGCGGACGCGCGCCACCCGTTGCGGATTGCTTTCGTCCGCCTCAAAGGCCTCCGCGCGCGCCGAGGTCAGGACCCGAACCCCTTTCAGGGCCATGTGCTGCTCCGCGAGCTTGGCCATCTCCCAGTCGAGCATCAACAGAATCTGGGGCAGCATTTCGACCACGGT
>NPIG01000452.1_pt1 | contig 33581 bp, 20 predicted proteins | sample 8637441 | NCBI WGS metagenome assembly NPIG01 (sample SAMN07420675, study PRJNA396082) | bioreactor metagenome | isolation source: sample BR6 brine-fed electro-methanogenic bioreactor BR | place: Japan: Kochi | collected 2016-06-14
GCGCAGTTGACGGCGATGAAGGGGTTCTCGGCGCGGTGGCTGCAGAAGTGAATGGCGCGGGCGACCAGTTCCTTGCCGGTTCCCGTTTCTCCCTCAATCATGCATGTGGAGTCGAACTTGGCGAGTTCCTGTATCTGTTCGTAGATAATCTGCATGGACTCGCTCTTGCCGACGAGGTCATGGAAATGGGCTTTCCGGTCAAGGAGCCGCCGCAGGCCGTGCAACTCCGACGTATCGTAGAGCACGAAAATGCTCCGGCGCGGGTCACGCGGGTCGTCATGGATTTCAATCTCCACCCAATAGCGTTTGCCTTCGGGGGTTTCCCAGTCGGCGGGTACCCGGCCGCGCTCGGACTGGGGCCGGGCCAGTTGCTGCTCGACCGCGTCGCGGGCCGAGGCGCTCAGTGGAATGGCCTCGGACCACGGCATGCCGTCGAGTTCACCGCGCGCCCGGCCTATCATGCGTTCGGCGGCCAGGCTGACAAAGGTGATGCGGCCATCGGCGGAGGACATGGCGGTGCCGACCTGCAGGTCGTCCAGAATAGACAGGAGGTCGTCCCTGCTTCTCGCAAGCTCCTGGGTCATACGGTGGTGCTCGAGGGCGTAGCGGATGGTCCGCTCGAGCAGGGGCGCGGTCAGTCGGTCCTTGGTGAGATAGTCCGAGGCGCCGGCGTGCATGGCCTGGAGGTCGATTTCGCGTTTGCCCAGTGCGGTGAGCATGATGAACGGTGTGTTTGCACCGGCCTCGCTGGCGTCGCGCAGGAAATCGATGCCGGTTTTCCGCCCGAGCATGTAGTCCAGCAGCACGAGGTCGTATCCACCTCGGACACAGGCGTCGAGCGCCTCACCGTAATCTGAATGCCAGTCGAGTTCGATGGCCGCCGAATCTGTTTCTTCAATGAGGTCGCGCGTGATGACATAGTCGGCGCGTTCGTCGTCGACCAGCAAGACCTTGATGGGTTCGGTACTCATGATACTTCCCGGTTCTCCAGAATCTGGGTGCCGTCCTGTGCGCCTGGCGCCTCTCTGCGCGCATGGCGGACAGGCAGGTTGATGAAGAAGGACGCCCCCCTGCCGGGCGCGCCCCGCGCGCTGATTGTTCCGCCGTGCCGCTCGACGATCTTCCTGCAAACCGCCAGGCCGACGCCGGTGCCTTCATGGGCCGCGCCGCTGTGCAGCCGCTTGAAGAGGGAGAATATTTCTCCGGCCTCGGTCTGGGTGAAGCCGATGCCGTTGTCGCGGAAAACCAGGTGGCATACCGGGTTCGGTTCGGCGCCCGGCTCAACCATCAGTTCGCCTGTAACGGAGATTTGCGGCGGCGCGTTTTCCCGGTGATACTTGAGACTGTTGTCAATGAGGTTAACGAAGAGCTGGCGTATCTGGTGCGCGTCTGCTTCAATGGCGGGCAATTGGGCGGCGTCGACCTGCGCGCCGGTTTCTTCCATGCGCACCTGGAGGTCGGACAGGGCCTGCTCGAGCACCTGGTTGAGGTCGGTTTCCGCGAAGGAACGGCCATGGGTCGAAACGCGCGAGACTTCGAGCAGGTGCGTGATGAGCATGCGCATGCCTTCCATGGACTCCTGGATAAGCTCCAGGTACTCCCTCGCGCGCATGTCCATTTCGGCGCCCGCCTTCATTTTGAGGCGGTCCACGAAGACCTGGGCCTTTCGCAGGGGCTCCTTGAGGTCGTGAGAAGCGACAAAGGCGAAGTCCTGCAGGTCCTGGTTGCTCTGCGCCAGGCGGGTGTTGAGTGTGCGCAGCGAGGCATTGGACTGTTCGAGCAGGTCGAGAAGCTCGTCACGCTCCTGTTCAAACCGCTTTCTTTCACGAATCTCGAGGCGCAGGCGCTCGTTGGTGTGTTCAAGTTCGGCGGTGCGGCGCCGGACCAGCGCCTCGATTTCCCGCCGTCGCGCGATGTTCTTGTAGAGGTAGAGGACGAGTAGCAGGGTGACGTAGAGCACGAAGCCCAGGCCTATCCACGGTTGCCATGTGGTTGTTCCCTCGAGGTACTCCGCGGTGGGTGTGCACAGCACCATCCACCGGCGGGTGCCCATTTCGGCATTCCGAATGGTCAATTCCACGTTGGTGAGGAAGTGGATGCCCTCAATGGTCATGATATTGTGCACATCGAGAGGAATGCGCTCCCTGGTGCTTTCAGGGGATTTCCGGTGCGCCAGCATCTGGTGTTCTGCCTGCCCGTAGCTGTCGAGCACGTGGATGTCGAGCCCTTGCTCCTTGATGTCGCTGACGGCGTAATCCAGGATCTTCCCGACCTCGAAGGTGCCGGCCACGAAACCGCTCAGGTGGGCCATACGTTGCCGCGGTGTCATGGGTTCTTCTGTGTCGTACACGGGCAGCATGGCCATCACACCGCCGCGCGGCACGGTGTGGATGAGAAACGGGACGCCGGATTCGACAAAGAGCTGGCCCCGGTTGCCGGCGTTGGTAAGGGCGCGGTGCAGTGTGGGGTCGGAACCAAGGTCGTAGCCCAGATGCGGGGTTGCGCCCGGCGAAGTGACGGCGTAGAAGGTGGGGAAGTATTCCTCGCGTTCCCGTGCCGGCCGCCACTGGCCGTCTTCCTCGAGTTCGATGATGCGGTAGTCTTCCAGTCCGGCTTCGTGCGCCTGCTGCACGAAGGCGTCCCGCTCCGGGCCGCGCACGCGCGGCGCCCACTGCAAGGTCTGAATGCCGGCGGCGGTTTCGATGAGTGGTTTCACCAGGCGTCTGAACTGGTCGCGGCTCACGGGGGCGAAGGTGTTGAGGCTTGCCGCGACCGCGTCGAGTTCATAGAGGTTGGCTTCGAGAGCGCGTTCGAAGGCCCGGATGTGCAGTTTGGCGTCACGTTCAAACTCGAGTTGTGCATACTGCAGGTCCCGGCTCCGCAACTGGTGGAAGATGAGCACGGAGAGAAGCAGGCCGAAGACAAGGGTGAAGAGCACGGGCAGGTAGGCTTCCCAGGGGGTCACGGGGAACCGCCCTTCTTCATTTTCCTTATCGTTGCGTCGGTGTTCCACGGTCTGTTTTCCGTTCCAGTCTCTTCCGGCTCCTGCCTCGGGATTTCACAGGCGCGCAAGGCAGTGCGGGGAAAGCACGCCAGCCTGTGCAGCCAAACCCCGTAACCTGGAGATTCTCCAATAACAGCTTGTGCACTATGCGGGCTTGTCGTTCTCGCTCAATCCGCTCCTGAGGATACGGCCATTGCCGCGGACAAGTCATCCCCGTAGGTGCCCGGTCGCGAGTTGGCTACCGGGTAAACGGTTCCCAGTTTCTGAAACTCGACGTGGCCGTCCATGTACAAGACATTCGAGCCGCCGGGGATGTGGTTGAAGCGGGCCGCGCCGCCGAAAACGGGAATATCGGCCGCCCAGGTATCGAGCATCACAGGGATTTCGCTCTGCGCGACGGCGGAGGCCGCGGCATTGTTCACATCTGAGACAAGAAAACGCTCGATGCCCTCGCGCAAGCGGAAGTAGCCTTCGGGCAGCGGGTTGCCATGGTCGTCGAGGTGTCCGAAGCCGGCCTGATAGCGCGGGTCGCCGGGAATATCCTCCTCGCCAAGCGAACCGTAGGCGATGAACTGGTTGCGGGGGCAGCCCTGCTGGAGCATCTGTTGCGCCTGAATAATTTGGATGTTGCCGTCAATGCCCTCCTGATGGGAGAGCAGTGCGCGGCTGCGGATGATGTCCTTGAACTGGGATGACGAATGTGTGGCGTAGCCTGGATAGGCATAGGAAATACTCAGAGACAGCAGAACGGAGACACAGATATCGCTTGCCCCGCCGGCCACGGCCTCCTCGACCGCCTTATTGAGGTCCTGGTCAAAATACCCCACGAACTCATCGGCCCGCGAGTCGGAGGGGCAGAGAATGATGTTGGGTTCGGTCCAGTACTCGGGATAGAGCACGCTGCCTCTGAGGCCCAGCAGTGTAGGGGTGCCGTTGAGATGCCACTTCTGCGTGGGTGGATAGAGGTTTCCCACGCTTTCCGAAGCATACATTTTGAAGATCACGGCGAATTGTTTCAAATTGTTCTGGCAAGAGGCACGTCTTGCGGCCTCGCGCGACCGGGCGAGTGCAGGCAGCAGCACCGCAGCCAACACACCGATGATGGCGATGACCACCATCAATTCGACGAGTGTGAAGCCCTGGTGCCGTGCCAGGCGCCCCGGTTCAATGCTGTTCCATCTTATCAAGGGTTGCCTGTTCTGTCTGCATTTTGTCTGAGCAGCGGCGGCGACGGCATCAGCTATCGCCCGCCATCTCCTGTCCAACTGCCCGTATCGTACCACACCGGACGGGAGCGGCAAAGAGAGAATTCGAGTATTTCGCAGCATTCAACCTGTGCGGGGACTATACCGCGACCGTTGCGAATAGCGGCCCGGGAGCGGATTGTGTGAAACAAAAACCGGGTTCTGGTATGCCTTGAGCACGTCCAATCCGTTAAGATAGCTGGAAATCAGCAGGAGACACCCATGAAGAGAGTGCTAATCATGTCCACCTTACTGTTTTCGCGCATTCTGGTCGCACAGGATTTTTCCGTCGATTCGCTGATGGGCGAATCGTGGTACGGGTTGTACCTGAACGGCGAGAAAGCCGGTTACTCGGTGAACAACACCTCCAAGGACGAGACCGGCAATATCGTTCTTGTGGAAGACGCGCAGTTCCAGATTAACATGGTTGGCGTGAAGCAGGACATGCATATTTTCTCGAAACGGGTCTACGCGCCCACCGGCGAGTTGTTGCGGATTGACTCGACGGTGACCGACCCGGCGGGCACATCGGAGTTCAATGCGGTTGTGGAGGGAGACCAGTTGCGGCTGGTGAGCATTATCGGGGGCGCGCCGGAAGAGGTGGTGCTTCCGCGTCCGAAGGAATCGCTGGCGGACGCGGTGAAGCATGCGCGCTGGGTGCTTGGCCAACCCGCGGTGGGCGACACGCTGAATTTCACCGAGTTCGAGCCCATGTACCAGAAAGAAGTGTCGGGCATGAGCCGGATAGTGGAGGTGGAGGAGCGCATTCTCAACGGCATCAAGACCAGGGTCTACACGGTCAAGACGTCCTTGGACATCATGGGCATCGAGGTTGTCTCGCACATCGATGAAAGCGGCACCACCCTCGAGGATGTGGTAGCGGGCATTATCGTTATGCGTCTGGAGCCCGAGGCCATGGCGAAGGACGTCAACTACAGCAACGATGTGATTGTGTCGAATGCGGCGCTCATAGACACGCCCATCACCAACCCGCGCGGACGCACGGAACTCGAATTGCTGCTGGACGGTCCGTTGTCCAAGGATCATTTGTTCAATGACGAACGACAGTTCATCGAGGCCCGGGGGGATTCCTTCCGGTTTGTGGCGCACCAGGTCTCGCTCGATGATTTCGAGCCGGCGACTCTGCCCATCGAGAACGAGGAGGTGGCGCATTGGCTGAAGCCAACCGTGTTCGTGCAGAGCGAATCGCCGAAACTGGCCGAAAAGGCACGGGAGATCGTGGGGGAGGAAACGAATTCGCTCGAGGTCTCCCGCAAGCTTTGCCGGTGGGTAAACGAGAACATGCGCAGTACGTTTTCGGCGCGGCTGACCAATGCCCTGGAAGTTCTTGCCAGCCTGGAGGGTGACTGCACGGAACACAGCATTCTTTTCATCGGGCTGGCGCGCGCGGCGGGATTGCCCGCACGCGAGGTGGCCGGCCTGGTCTACGTTGAGGGCAGTCAGCCCGGTTTCTACTTCCATCAGTGGGCCAAGGTCTGGGTGGGCAAGTGGATTGACGTTGACCCCACGTTCAACCAGCCCCTGGCCGACGTGACCCACATCAAACTCGCCGAAGGCGACCTGTTCAACCAGGCGCGGCTGATCCCCATCATTGGGAACCTCAAGATTCGTGTGCCGGAACAGGCGGCGGCCGCGGATGCGGCCCAGAAAGAGACGCCGACAGCCGGCGGGGATGACGAAGCAAAGAAGGCCTCGTGAGCGACGAGAAGAAAGCACCGAAGAAGCAGCGCCGCCGGGGTTGCCTGCGGGCACTGCTGGTGTTGACGGTCCTGGCTTTGGCGGTGCTTGTGGCTTTGGCGGCGTTGCTGGCGTCCGGGGCAATGGAAGAACGGGTGGCGCCGCACCTGGCCGAGCGGCTTTTCGGGGCAGGGCTGGAGTGGGAAGTCTCACAGTGGGTTTCGCCGCTTCGCATTCGCCGGCTCGCTGTGTACGACCCGGCCGGTGAATCCCGTTCTCCACTGCTGGCGGTGGAAGGGCTCGAGGCCGAGTACCGGCTTTCACCCTTCGCGGCGCGCCAGTTCGGGCGCGTGAGCGTGGCGTCCGTGTCCATTCACGCCGACGGCGCCAATCCTGAAGACACGAACTACGATTTCCTGCTGGACCTGATTTCCGGTCCCTCGGAGGCGGGCGCCGGGGGGCGTATGCCGGCCCGCTGGGTGCCGGAGAAGGTGCATGTAACCGAGCTTTCTGCGGGGGCGGTGCTGCCGGATTGGACGTTGGCGCTGAGCGGCGCGGCGTTTAACCTCTATGCGGCGGAATCGAATGATTTCGATGCTTCACTGCAAGGTGAGGCGGTGGAGGCGCAGTGGCGTGCCGACGCCCTGGGCCTCGAACCGCGCTCCGCCACGGGCGCGCTGGCGCTCCGGGTGGAGCGCGTCCCTGAACGGGCCTCTTTCGAGGGCGTCGCCGACTTGCAGCCATTGGCGGCGCTCAAGGGGTCGGGGTCAATGCAGTTCGGCGGCGAGCAGGCATTTTCACTGCGGGTCGAACAGTGCGTTTTGGACCAAGGGCCGTGGGGCGGGCTGATAAGCAGGTTCAGTGCGGTGCCGCTACGCTTTGAGGAATTGCGTCTGGGGCCGCTGGTAGTCGAAGGGCGGGGACCGTTGCCCTCGCCGGAGGTTGTTCAGGTGACTGCGGACGCACGCGCCGAGGCGCTCGCCGTGGGGGAGCACGCGGCGTACTACCGGGGCGACCTTGCCATCACCGCAGAGGGCGGGCTGGGGGAGGAGCAGGGACTCGACGCCAGAATCGCGCTCAACCGCGGCCAGAAAGTGACGGTGCGCGTGCGGGGAGATTGGGCAAAACCCTCGGTGGAGGCTTCCATTGCTGACTGGAGTCGCGATGACTTGGCAGCCGTTGTGCCGGGGGCGTTTGGTGACTCGCTTGCCTTGATTCCGGCGTTGCGCGGGGTGGAGGCCACGGCGAAAGTGGAAGCGGAGAGCGGAACCTACCGGGTTGCCTTCGCGGCGAACCCGGAGTTGGCGTCCGGGAAGGCGCTTGCCCTGTCGTTTGAAGGCGGCGGCGCGTTGCCGCAAGCACTGACGGGCGCGGTTCACGCCCTGGCCGGGCCGGATGACCTGGCACCGGCGCCTGTGCTGAAAGGCACAATAACCGCCGTGCAGCAGGCGCAGGAAGTCTCGCTCGCATTGACGGTTGACTCGCCCGGCCGGTATGAGGCGGTGTTCGGGTTTGACGAGGTCGAGCCCGCGGAATGGCTTGCCCTGGCGGGCCACGAAGCACCACTGGCCGGACTCGAAATGGCGTTGAACGGTGCAGGTACGGTCGCGGCCGCAGGGGACTTGCCTTACGCGGTTAAAACCGAACTCGAAGTCACACGGTTGCACTACGCCGGAACGGCGCTTTTTGAGGACCAGCCTGTCAGGGTTGCTGCGAGTGGCCAGCTTTCCCGCGCCTTGTCAGAGATTTCGAGCATGTCGCTCCAAGTCGCGGCGGACGAGGATAACCGACTGGAAATCTCGGGTGGGGAAATCGCGTTCGCGAATCTCACCGGCAGCGCCGTACTCGATGCGCGCGCAAATTTGTTGACGCTGGGGCCGTTAGCGGGGCTCCCCGACCTGTGGGGCATGGTGTGGGTGAAGGGGCCGGTGACCCTGGGCGACGCCATTATGCGTGCCGAGTTCGAGGCGGAGGCGGAGACCTTCGGCTACGGTGACCTGTCGATTCCCTATGGAAAGCCGNNTGCGCGGTGTGGCCGAGGCGGCGCGCGACCTGTCGTCCGTACGGGGGGAAGCCGTCACGTTCTCCTTGGGAGAGGACACGGGCGGCACCGTGTCCGAGGTCGTCTGGACGGACGGTGAACCGATGGAAGTCACGCTTTCCGGGTTGCACACGGAGTCGGGTCTGGCGCCGGTGGTATCAAAAGGCTTCCTTGACGCGGCCACGGGTGAGGCCACGCTTGACCTGGAAAGCCTGTGGGTGTCCGGAGCGCAAGTCACGGGGGGGACGGGAGCGTTTTCCGTGGAACTGGCGGAGGCAACACTGCCCGGTGCCGTGGCGCGGTTGCAGGGCATTCATGCGGAGATGGCCTTTCTTGTGCGGTCCGAAAACAGCACGCCCGTGCTTCAGGGGACCGGGAGCATTGCCGGAGACCTGCTCGAAGCGGGCGGCGTGAAGCTTCGCGCAATCAACGGCGCCCTGCGCGGGGAGGGGAGGCGGCTGCATGTCGAGAATCTCACGAGCGACCTGCTGGGGGGGCGCCTGGTGGCGCGGGCGGAGATTGGGGTGCTGGAGGCCGGGTTGCCGGTGCACATTTTTGCGGACCTGCATGATGTCGACCTGGGACTGTTCACCGAGGAATTCGAGCCGCCGAGTGTGGTGCTTACCGGGAAGGTCAGCGGTAATGGAGCGATTCAGCTGTCTCCGTCGGGTTTTGAAGACTTTGAAGCCCACTTGACGGCGGAAAAAGGCATCACGCTCAATCGTGGCATGGTCGAGCAGATTCTGCTTTCGCAGCAGGTGGCCGGTGTCACGGGGGGGAAGACCCTCGGCAAAGTGGTGCAGAAGGTTATTGGCGAGGGCGAGCAGCGGCCGTTTGACCGCGCCACGATGGACCTGGGTTTCGAGGGGGGCCGTATCACGGGCCAGGCGAGGCTCGAGAGCGAACAACTCAATCTGACCATCGATATCAAGGCCGACCCGGAAGCGTTGCTCGAGGCGTTGCGCATTCAACAGGGGCAGTGATTCGCTTCATTAATCGCGCACCCGTGCTGTACAATGATATTTTGAATAGGATGTGGCTGGCGCCAGTCAATGCGGATGGAGCGCGCCGTTGTGTGCGGCGGGACCGAGGAGGAAAACGACATGATGATGAAGAGAATCGTTGCGGCGTTGGCGATTGTCTCGCTTATGGCGGCATTGGGCTGTCTCATTCGCACCGAACACAAGATCGACGCCCACATCACCGTGGACATCCGGCGCATTGCCGAGCAGGCGGAGGGGGTGCTGGATTTCGTGGAGGGCAAGTCGGAGAGCCTGCCGGGCCTTGGCGGGGAGCCCGCGGGCGAGCCGACCTCCTGGTACCGCGAGGTGCTGGACGCGGTCTCGCCGGTGCGAGTGGCCTACGCGGCGGAGCAGGCGTTGAAGGAGACCTCGTCGCCGCTTGTGCGCGAGATAGCGGTGCGCATGCGGGAGCGGTTCAGCCAGATCGAAGCGTTGAAGAAGCAGGGCTGCCTGGGCGAGAACAACCGCGGATACCTCGAGCTTCGCGAGTGCGACGCCATGACCGACGCGGAAGCAAAAAACGCGGCGCAGAAGCTGATGGCGGAAGAGAACAAGGACCGCAAGGCTTTGTACAACGAGGTGGCGCGCCTGAACAAAGCGGACGGGGTGGCGGTGTCCACTGTCGAGCAGATCTACGCCATCGAACGGTTGAACCGGGCCAAGTCGGGGGAGGTTTTCCAGTTGCCGGCGGCCGGTGAAGCGTTCGATGATTTCAAGAACAGCGCGGCCGGCAAGGCCCTCGGCGACATGTGCCAGCCCAACGCGTGGGTGACCATACCCTGACAGGTCGGGACGCACCGGGCATGTCTGCACGGGCCCCGGCGGGGCATCGCAACGCGCAGTAGACTGGTCTGCGGAAGGAGACTGCAATGCCACGTGCCCTCATCATCGTGTTGTTCGCCGCCCTGCTGACACCTGCGGCGCCGTTGAGTGCCGAGTCCGTCCGCAGCCTCGACCTGGCGGGTGACTGGGGGTTCCGCATGGACCCGGAAAACCAGGGGGTGGCCGAAGCATGGTTCAGGACGGAACTGCCCAGGCGGATAGCGCTGCCGGGCACCCTCCAGGAGCAGGGCTACGGCAACGAGGTCGGGCTGGACACGCCGTGGACGGGCAGCATCGTCAACCGCATGTGGCATGACGAGGAGCGCTTCGCGCCCTACAGGCAACCGGGCAATATCCACATCGCCTTCTGGTTGCAACCCGACAAGCACTACATCGGCCCGGCGTGGTATCAGCGCCGCGTCACCGTGCCGGAAACCTGGGCGGGCAAGCGGATTGTGCTTCGGCTGGAGCGCTGTCACTGGGAGACACGGCTCTGGGTGGACGGCGAAGAAGCGGGCGGTTGCAACAGCCTTTCGACACCGCACGAATACGACCTGTCGGACCGCTTGTCACCCGGCGACCACACCTTGACGCTTCGCATTGACAACACGGTCAAAATCGACGTGGGAGAGAACGCCCACAGCGTCTCCGACAACACCCAGACCAACTGGAACGGCGTTATCGGCGAAATCACCTTGCAGGTTTCCGACATGGTGTGGATAGATGACGTGCAGGTCTATCCGGATGTGCCGGGAAAGCGCGCGAAGGTGCGCGTGACCATTGGGAATGGGCGTGGCGGGGCGGTGGCGGGGGCGCTCGTGCTGGAAGCCACGACCACTACGGGAGACCCGCCGCATGCGGCGCCCCCGGTGGCGCAGCGGTTCAATGTGGAGAAGCGGCAGGAACTCGAGGTCGACTACGCGCTGGGTGAGGATGCGCGGCTGTGGGATGAGTTCTCGCCGAATCTCTATGCATTGACGGTCACGATGGCCTGTGATGGCGGCGGACCCCCGGACGAGCAAACCGTGCTGTTCGGGCTGCGTGAGTTCACCGCGGACGGCACGCGCTTTGCGCTGAATGGGCGCCAGGTCTTCCTGCGCGGCACGCTTGAATGCTGCATCTTTCCCAAGACGGGCTACCCACCCACGGATGTGGACGAATGGTTGCGCATTCTTCATGCCGTCCGCGCGCACGGGTTGAACCACCTGCGCTTTCACTCGTGGTGCCCTCCGGAGGCGGCGTTTACGGCCGCGGACCGGCTGGGCTTCATTTTCCAGGTGGAATGTCCGGCGTGGGCGCGGATTGGGGACGGGAAACCCATCGACGATTTCATTTACGCCGAGGGCGACCGCATTTTGCGCGCTTACGGGAACCACCCGTCTTTCTGCATGCTGGCCTACGGCAACGAGCCTGCCGGGCCGCATCAGGGGGAGTTTCTCACGGAGTTGATTGACTACTGGCGCCAGAAGGACCCGCGCCGTCTCTACACCGGGGCGTCTGGTTGGCCCATCCTCGATGCGAACGAATACCATGTGACGCCGAAACCGCGTGTTCATGCCTGGGGCGAGGGGCTGCGGTCGCGTTTCAACGCGGAGCCTTTGCAGACGCGCATTGACTACCGCGCGTTCATCGAACAGCATGAGGCGCCGGTGGTCAGCCACGAAATCGGGCAGTGGTGCGTGTTTCCCAACCTGCGGGAAGTCGCGAAGTACACCGGTTCGCTGAAGGCGAAGAACTTCGAAATCACGCGCGACCTGCTCGAGGCGAACCACATGCTGGACCAGGCCGAGGATTTCCTGATGGCGTCGGGCAAACTGCAGGCCCTGTGCTATAAGGAAGAGATTGAGGCGGCGCTGCGCACGCCGGGCATGGGCGGCTTCCAACTGCTCGACCTGCACGACTTCCCCGGCCAGGGCACGGCACTGGTCGGGGTGCTTGACCCGTTCTGGGAGGAGAAGGGCTATGTCAGCCCGGAGGAATACCAGCGCTTCGCGGGACACGCCGTGCCCCTGCTGCGCATGGACAAGTGCGTGTGGACCACCGGCGAGACGTTCGCGGCCGACGCGGAAATGGCGTATTTCGGGCCGGACACGGTGCCCGGGGCCGCGTTCCGCTGGCGCGTCGAAGATGAGGCGAAGGCCGTAGTCGCATCCGGCGGTTTCGAGGCGCGGGACCTGCCTATCGGCAATGCGCTCCCACTCGGGCGCATCGAAGTTCCGCTGGCGAAGGTGGGCGCGCCGTGCAAGCTGCGCGTGAGCATTTCGAGTGACAACCCGCCCTGTCAGAACGGCTGGGATCTCTGGGTCTACCCGGAACAGGTGGAGACGGTTCCGCCGGAAGGTGTTCACATCGCCGGGGAACTCGATGAGGCGGCGCAGGCGGTGCTTGCGGCGGGGGGCAAGGTGCTGCTGCTTCCCGCGCCGGGCACAGTGGGCGGCGACGGGCGCGGCCCGGTGCCGCCGGCCTTTTCGCCCATCTTCTGGAACACCTTCTGGACCGGGTTCCAGCCGCCGCACACGCTTGGCATTCTGTGCGACGCCGGCCACCCCGCGCTCGCGGCCTTTCCCACCGAGTTCCACTCGAACTGGCAGTGGTGGGATGCGGTTCACGGGGGTCAGTTCATGATTCTCGATGGTTTGCCGCCGGCGTTGCGGCCGATAGTGCAGGTAATCGACGACTGGAATACCTGCCGGCGCCTCGGGCTTGTGTTCGAGGCGCGCGCGGCCGGCGGGAAACTCTTGGTCTGCGGTTCCGACCTGACGACCGATTTGGCGCGTCGCCCTGTCGCACGCCAGTTGCGGCACAGCCTGCTGGCGTACATGGCGTCCGACGCCTTCGCGCCGGAAGTGGAAGTTGGCTGCGACGCTTTGCACGAACTCTTCCAGCCCGCCACGGCTTTGGCGCGGCTCGGCGCCACCGCCACGGCGGACAGCTTCTACCGGGACCACCCCCCGGCCCACGCCATCGACAACAATCCGTCGACCATCTGGCACACGAACTGGGAGGGAGAAGGCGTGCCGGGGTATCCGCACTGGATTGCGCTGGACCTGCAAGAGCGCTGCACCTTGCGGGGCGTGGCCGTGCTGCCTCGGCAGGATATGGCCAATGGGCGCGTGGGCGAGTATGCCGTCTATGTCAGCGACAAGGAAGGCGTGTGGGGGCGGCCCGTGGCGAGAGGACGGCTGGCCCCGGGCGCCAGCCGCGCAGAAATCCGGTTTGGGTCGCCGCAAGCAGGACGGTACGTGCGCTTCGAAGCTCGGACGCCGCTGAATCGCGACCACCCCTGGGCATCTCTTGCGGAACTGGAGCTTCTGGAGGCGGAGTGAGGCGGCGGCAAGGCCGGTCTTGCATGGCGCGTCCCGCGCGGATAGAATGCGGCATTCATCTTGCCTGTGGCGGACTTTGGTTGCCCGCAGGCATTCTCCAAATACGTGTTGAGTTCCGCGCAGGTGGTCCGCGTTGAAGACCTCAGGGAGAAGCAAATCATGCTGAACTACAGCCGACGTGATTTTCTGACGCACGGCTTCGCCGCCAGCGCGGCGCTTGGCGTATGGGCGCGTTTTGCGCATGGCCAGGACGCCGCCGCACCCGGCGCGCGCATGCGGTTCGGGCTGGTGACCTACCAGTGGGGCCGCGACTGGGACCTGCCCACCCTGCTCGCCAATTGTGAGAAGTCGCAGGTGCTCGGCGTCGAGTTGCGCACCACCCATGCGCACGGTGTGGAACCCACGCTGAACAAGGCCGCGCGGGAAGAGGTGAAGAAGCGCTTCGCGGGCAGCCCGGTGGAACTTGTGGGTATCGGCTCGAACGAGCGTTATGACCACCCCAAACCCATGGACCTCGCCAAGGCGATTCAGGCCACGAAGGACTTTCTCGAATTGAGCCACGACGTGGGCGGCAGCGGTGTGAAGGTGAAGCCGAATGACTTCCATGAGGATATTCCGCGGGAGAAGACCATTGAGCAGATTGGAAAGGCGCTGCACGTGCTGGGCCAGTTTGGCGCGGACCTCGGCCAGGAGGTGCGCCTTGAGGTGCACGGCCAGTGCAGTGAGCTGCCGACAATCAAGGCCATCATGGACGCCACCGACCACGCGAACGTGGGCGTGTGCTGGAATTCGAATGACGTAGATCTGGAGGGCGAGGGGCTGGAGCACAATTTCAACCTGGTGAAGAAATATTTCGGCGACACCGCGCACGTGCGCGAACTCAACATAGGCGACTACCCCTATCAGCAGTTGATGAGCCTGTTCGTCGGCATGGACTATGACGGTTGGATTCTGCTCGAAGCGCGCACGGAACCGGGGGACAGGGTGAAGGCGCTCGTGGAGCAGCGCGAGGTCTTCCAGGAGATGGTGGCCAGGGCCCAGGCGGCCGGGCAGGAGCAAGGCTGAGACCGTGAACGAGAATGCATCCGCGCGGGAGGGCAGGCGTTCTCCCGCGCGAACCATATGGAGTGAGGCGTGGCCGGGCAAGTGAAGATCGCGCTGGGCGTCAAGTCGGACCCCATCGAGTACCGCTATTCTTTTGAGTGGCTGTTTCGCGTGATGGCGGACGAGGGCGTGCACAATCTGCAGGTGGGTTCCTTCTTCGAATTGTACCAGTTGCCGGACGACTACTTTGTCGAACTTCGCCAGTTGGCCGCCGCGCACGGCATCCGGATCGCCAGCATGTTTACGGCCCACCGGGAGCTTGGCGGTTTCTACCGGCTGGACCCCCGCTGGGAGCAGGTGGCGCGGCGGAACTACGAACGCTTCATCGAGGTGGGCGGGTTGCTGGGGGCGCGTTCTGTCGGCTCGAATCCCGGCGCCACCATGCGCGACGAGATGCCGGACAAGGAAGCCGGCACGGAATGCTATCTTCGGAATATGAAAACGTTGCTGGAATATGCGCCGCGGCACGGGGTGGAGGTGCTGACCGTGGAGCCGATGTCGTGCCTTGCGGAGCCGCCCACGCTGCCGGAGGAGATGGAGGCGTATATGGAGCCGCTGCTGGAGCACCACGAGGCCCATCCGGCGAGCGCAGTGCCGGGGCTTTGCGCAGACACATCGCACGGTTACGCGGACGCCGAGGGGGCGGTGCGCCACACGCACCTGGAATTGTTGGGGGCGTCGCTTCCGTACCTGACGGAGCTGCACGTGAAGAACACGGACGCGATGTTCAATTCGACTTTCGGATTTACGCCGGAAGAGCGCGCCCGGGGCATTGTCGACCTGGACGCGGTGCGGACCATGCTGGAAGAGAACGCGGATGCGCTGCCGCAGCGGGAGATTATTGCCTACCTTGAGATAGGCGGCCCGAAACTGGGCCGCGACTACAGCGACCCGTTGCTGGAAAGGCAACTGCGCGAGTCGTTGCGGCACATGGCCGCGGTTCTGAGAACGGATTGAACGCCTGGAGGAGAACAGAGATGCTTGCAGCCATACTGGAGGCCCAGGACCGGCTCGAAGTCAGAGAAGTGCCCGTGCCGGAGACGGGGCCGGACGAAGCGCTGCTGCGCGTGGAGTCGGTGGCCATTTGCGGCAGCGACGTGCGCATACTGCACCACGGCAACCCGCGCGTGCGGCCGCCGGCGGTGATGGGCCACGAGGCGGCGGGCGTCGTCGAGGAAGCGGGCGCGAATGTGACGCGCGTGAAGGAGGGGCAGCGCATTGCGCTGGGCGCCGATGTGCCTTGCGGGCAATGCTCGTGGTGCCGCAACGGGCTCGGCAACAATTGCGCCATCAACTATGCGGTCGGCTACCAGATTCCGGGCGCTTTCACGCAGTACATGAAGCTTCCGCGGCTGTTGCTTGAGGAGGGGCCGGTAACACCTTTCAGCGACGCGTTGAGCTTTGACCAGGCCGCGCTCGCCGAGCCGCTCGCCTGCGCGATCAACGGCCTCGAACTGGTGAACATGTCCGTCGGCAAGACCATCTGCATCATCGGGCTCGGCCCCATCGGCTGCATGATGATTGACCTGGCGCGGTGCATGGGCGCGGTGAAGGTGATCGCGGCGCAGCGCAGCAGGAAGCGCATGGAGATTGCGCAGGCCTACGAGGCGGACGTCTATGTCGCCAGCGGGGAAGAGGACCTCGTCGAGCGCTGCCGCGAAGAGACCGGGGGGGCGGGGCCGGACGTGGTCGTGACGACATGCGGCTCCGTGGAGGCGCATGAGCAGGCGATCGACATGGTGGCGCACCGCGGCTATGTCAACCTGTTCGGCGGGCTGCCGAAGGACACGCGCCCGTTGAGCGTGCCGTCTAACGTCATTCATTACAAGGAGTGTTTCGTGACCGGCTCGCATGGCAGCACCCCGCGGCACCACGAGATGGCGGTGGCCATGCTCGAAGCGGGCCGCGTGCGTGTGGACCCGCTGATAACGCACCGCTACCCGATAGGCGAGATAGGCCAGGCGTTCGAGACGATGGAATCACGAGCGGGCATGAAGATCATGGTGCGTCCGCACGGTTGAGGGGGAGCATTGGGATGGGTAAATACGACGCACAGAAATCGGAAGTACTCGAGGTCAGCCGCCGGCTATCCCGGGAGGGGTATTTCGGCGCGCGAGGCGGCACCAGCGGCAACGTGTCGGTGTTGATACCGGATGAGGACGCCATCGCGGTGACGCCCTCGGGGCTAGGTTATGAGGCCATGACCCCGGACGACATCTGCGTCATCGGTTTCGACAAGCGCCCTATCGAGGGCGAGCACAAGCCTTCGGTCGAGACGCCCATGCACATCGCGGTCTATCAGCATCGCGACGATGTGTCCGCTGTCATCCACACGCACCAGCCGCACGCGAGCGTGTTCTCCGTGCTGCACATGCCGATACCGGTGCTCTTCGACGAACTGGCTGTGGCCATCGGTCCGTCCGTGGCGGTGGCGCCTTATGGGTTGTCGGGAACACAGGACCTGCTCGACGCGGTGGTCAGTGTGCTCGGGAACCGCTGCCATTGCTACATCATGCGCAACCACGGCGCGTTGTGTGTGGGGCCCGACCTCACGCGCACGTACTATTTCGTGGAATTGCTTGAAAAGGCAGCGATGGTCTACCACAACGCGCTCGCCACCGGCCGGCCCGTGCACACGCTTCCGGGAGAACTCGCTGAAAGGCTTCACCAGGAAGTGATTGCGGCCCAGGAACAGGCCGCCGCCGCGCGGCGTGCCGCCCGGGGCGGGCGGTAGCAGGGGGGTCGGGCGCCGCTGTCAATCAGTCCAGGGTCGGGTGGACTATCTCGCCGCGGGACTGGGCGGCGGTGTTCTCGTAGCTGCCGTAGAACTCGGTGTTGGCATCAAGCCAGAGGACCATGCGGCGGTGGTCCTGCTCGGAGAGTCTGACCCCGTAGTGGTCTTCGTTCAGATAGGCCATGAGCGGGGCGGCCCTGGCGCCGAAGGCGCCGGGGATGGTGCGGCTGCCGCCGTGCACGCCGTCGTTGATGCTGCCGTTGCGCACGTTGAAATAGAACCCGTACTCTTTGGCGAGGTTCGTGTATGCGCGCGTCCAGCCGTGGTCGCCCTCGATGACGTTGCGCAGGTCCAGCGCGTCTTTTTCCTGGTGGCACTGGACGCAGTTGCGGTCGAGCACGGGCTGCACCAGGCGCACGAAGTTGAACGGGCTTGCCCCGTCGACTTCGGGTTCAATGGCCGAGGGCGGGCGCCGCATGGCCAGGGGCATCGCGGTTTTGGCCGGGGTGGCGATGTTCTTTTTCTCGTGGCATCCCAGGCAGGTCATCTGTTCCCCCGGGTGCACATAGGTGGCGGAACGCATGGATTGCACGGCCATGCCCGTGTTGTCGAGCGCCTGGAAATACAGCAGCTTGCCGGCGGGCGCCTCGAAAAACGCGCTGCCGTCCGCCTCGACCGGCACCGTGCCCAGGATGGCGCGGGCATTGGTCTGGTCGCCGACGCCGATGCGCGGGTCGTTGGGCGGCGCAGTGGTCTTGGGCAGCAATTGCATGATGCGCAACGCAGAGATCTTCGTGCCTTCGGGCCACTCGAAATCGCTGTTGTACACATCCATCACCGCGATGGTCGCCTGGGGTGCGCCTTCGGCGCTGGGCGCGGTCTGGCTGGGGATGACGGGCGGGCGCGGCCGCGGCCGGAACGGAATCGGGCTCATGCTGGGGATTTCCGGGTCGCGGTAGAGCAGTTCCCGGTTGCCGAAGCGGTCAATCCAGTAGATGCCGTGGCCGCGCGCATCGTAGGCGTAGCAGCACAGGTAGTCGTCTTCACTCAATGGCCACGGGGTGCCGTATTTCATCAAGGTATTGATGGGGAACTGGTCGCGCGTCGACTCGGGGAACGGCACCTCCGGCGTCACCCGCTCCAGTTGGCTCATGGCGTTGTCGTCTTCCTCGCGCGGGTCGATGAGCACAAGCGAGCCGAAAGCGTGGCCGTGGTGGGCCCCGGTGGTGGCAACGTACTTGTGTGAGCCGGGCACCGCGCGGATGCTCATTTCCATCCAGGGGCGCTCCTCGCGGCGCTCGGGATAGTTGCCGTGAAACGAGCGCGGGTCGCGTCCGTCCGGGTAGCTGGTCCAGATGTGGTGCGCCACGTTGGTGTCCCGGTCCACATAATCCCAGCGCGTGTAGACAATCATGCCGTCGTGGTTCACGCTCGGATGCCATTCGTGCGTTTCGTGGAAGCTTAGGCAGGTGATGTCCGAGCCGTCGGGCGCCATGTCGTACATGGTGTAGGTGGGGCAATGGCGTCCGCAACGCAGGTAGCCGCCGCGCCGTTCGGTGATGAACGCGATGCGCCCGTTCGGCAGTTCGCAGGGGTCGAAGTCATTCCATGGCCCGTCGGTCAACTGCTCCAGCCCGGCGCCGTCGGCGTTGACGCGGAACAGGTGCCAGCAGCTGCGCTCGCTCCACTCCAGGTCTTCGCCGAGCGCCTGGGAGAATGCGAAGTAGACCTGGTTGCCGTCGAAGGTGAGTTCCGGCGACAGGAAAGCCCCGCCGTCAAGCGTCCGTCCGGCCTTTCGCCCTCGCTCGACCACGCTGTCTCCGAGCAGGTTCTGCACGCGTGGCTCATCTCCGAAGGGTTCTTCGAGCACGAAGAGGCCTCCGCCCGGCACCGCGTTGAAGCCGTAGTACTGGTCGCACATGTGGAATACGCCCCTGGCGTGGTGGCGCTTGATGAAAATGATGCGGTTGATGTCCAGCAGCGGGTTTGTGAAAGCAATGGCGCGCTTGAGCCGCCGCGCTTCGAAGTAGAGGGTCTTGCGCTCGGATTCTTCGAGGGGCCCCTTTGCGAGACGCGTGGCGACCCGGGTCTTGACCTCCTCCAACCGGCCGGACACGTTTCCGAGGCGCGCGCCGAGTTCTTCCAGGCGCGCGGCGAGCGCGTCCGCCCTGTCCAGCACGGACCGTATGTGCGCCAGAGAATAGGGGTCCGTTTCCTCATGCTGCGCGCGGAACGCCAAGTCGTCTTCGGCCCAGGCGCGCTCGAGCATGGCCGCGAAATCCGTGGGTTCCGGTGAAGCCGCGCCGACACACGGGGCCCAGAGGGGTGCTGCCGCCAGCAGGGCAACCGCAACGTTTCGTTTCATTCCCAGCATCCGCCACTGCCTCCAATTGCATTCCAAGCTCCAAGGCAGAAGATAGCATGATTCCGGGCGCCTGATAAACACGGCGGACAGGCCGGTTCCCCGGCGGGATTCACTTCAGCCGCAGCGTGTACCGATAGGCGTCGGAGCCCCAGAAGTCGTCGGGGTCGGCGCCGAGGCGCGTCAGGTAAATCTCGATGTCGTGTGTTTCCCGGTTTTCAAGCAGGGAAAAGTTGGACAGCTGTAGTTTCGGGCTCTCCCCGGGCGCTTTTGTGTCGATTACGGTCACCGTCTCGCGCTTGAGCGCCGGAATTGTCTCGTCGACTTCGGCGATGATGAGCGGGTAGCGCGGGCTGTTTCCGCTGGGCGGGTCGCCACAGATGTTGCCGACCCAGTACAACTTCCCCTTCTGGCTGTGCCGCAGAAAGCGGTGGATGCTCGAGGGCGAGTAAAACCGGTCGCCGTCGTCGTATTTCCACTCGGCGACAGGGCTCAAGGTGCGCCCACCATCCTCGGACACGCTGAACCACTTGCGGCCCTGCGTAACGGGGGTGTCCGACCCGCGCCAGACGATGAGGACGCGGCCGTCCGCGAGTTCGGCGACGTCGGGCTCCATCAGCCCGCGCGCCGAGACCTCCAGCGGCACCCAGACCGGCCGCCCCGCAGTCCATGCATAGTCGTTGGTCGCCTCATTCCACCTGGCGATGAAGCAGAGGGAGCCGATGTTCCTGGCGTCGGCGGGCACGCGCCCGTCGTAGCTTTTTTCCGCGGGTTCCACAGGCACATTGACGGAGGTGCCCGCATGAATGAGCGTGCCGTTGCTGTGGCGGATGATGTTGCTCCCGAAATAGGACTGATTATGCTCGAGATAGTCCGGGTCGAGCGGGTTGTCGGGGTCGAAGGTCGCGCCGGGTTCGTATGTAAGCTGACGCGGCTCCGACCAGGTTTTGCCGAGGTCCCGCGAAATTCGCGAGAAGCTGTGGTTGTGGTAGAGGGCCAGTTTGGTCTGGCGCAACCAGACCGCCACGGTCACGTCGTGTTCGGCGTCGTAGTAGCGCGCGCCGCCGCCCCAGTAGATTCGCGCGCCCCGCTCGTGGGTGACCACCTCGGGCAGCGCCTCGAAATTCGACCACGTGCGCCCGTTATCCGTTGAAACCCGCCGCTTCGGCTGCTCCGGCGTGTCGCTCTTCGCCATGAACGAATGCACTTCTTCGCGCAGGAGGCCGGGGCCAAGATACTGCACGCCGACCCAGCATCCCGCCTTGGGCCGGTCATGCTCCACGTAGAGTCCGCGCTCGACATCCACAATGGGTGTGGCCCCGGCGGCAAAGACCAGGCACAGCCCGACGCCGACGGGCAGGACACTTAGTGTGCGAGCCATATTCCTATTGCTCATCGGTTGCCCCGGCACCGCCGATAACCTCCTTCATCCGGCTGTGGAAGGCTTCTCGGTGGGGCGCGCCGCGCTCGGCGTAGTGGGTGACGCCCTCCCGCTCGGCGACGGTGGTGAACTTGGCGTAGCTGCCGTCGCGCACCGCCTGCACCGGGTCGCGCAGGCACTTGAGATACAGGAGCGGCAGGCGCGCCATCTGCACGCGGCGCCGAATCTCCACGTTCTCCGCCACGGTCTCCGCCTGGTCGAACAACTCGCCCGCTTCGCGGATGAAAGTGTCGGAATAGATGGGATGGTCCGCCTGCATGCCGAGCCCGAAGTGGGTCTCCGGGGTGACCTGATCGTGCAGCAGGTCGAAATACGCGCGCACATACTGCCCGGCGCGCCCATAGTAGCCGTACATGAAATCGTCGATAATCGGCTTCACCTCGGCTTCCGGATTCCACAGCAGTTTGGCGATGACATAGGCGCGCAGTTCGGCGAATTCGCCGCCACGGCTCTGATAAGCCGCCTGCTCCATGATGCCGATGGCCTTGTTGTCGCGGAATTGCTGGATGTTCGGCTTCAGCACGGGGAAGTTGGGATAGGGCATGATGTAGTGGCTGAAATTGACGACGTAATCCCAGATGTACAGGTGTGGCGCGATGGCGGCCCAGCCGCGCAGGTCTTCGACAAACTCCGCGTTCTGCGGGCAGTCGGTGAACGGGTGCGCGAAGCAGCATTCGATGCTGCACAGGCGTATGACAACGTTCTCGCGCGGCTGGATGTGCTTCGGCGGCTTGCGCGTGTACTGGTAGGCGAGCGTGCCGATAAACTTTTCGGGGAACTCCTGCTCGACCCGCTCGGCCACCTGGTTGACGAACCAGATGAGCGGGCCGGCCTCGCCGCCTTCGCGTTCCACGATGGCCTGGCAGTTGGCGCACTGGCAGGGATTCCGCCAGTCGTTCTGCGAGACGGAGTAGATGAGGTATTCGGGGCTGTTGCGCATACGGTCTTTGATGCGCTCGGTGATGATGTCGAGCACGTCGGGGTTGGTGAGGCACAACTGCGCGTGGTCCCACACGCGTTCACCGTCGATGAGGCTGTAGTACTCGGGACGCTCCTCGAAGAATTCCTCCGGCGGCATGAGCGGGAAGAAGGTGTGCACCGCCCAGTAGGCCTCCACGCCGCCCGGCTGCTCGCGGTGGGTCATGGCGCCGTTAATCTTGTTCCGCGCGGCCCAGATGGGGTCGAAGGCCTCCTTGTAGAAGTCATTGCGCACGCGGATGCCCGGCGCGTCCTCGTGGTGCAGGCGGCGGAACGTGAAGGCCTCGCGCCTGGGCGCCACCGACACGCCGGGCGTGTACCAGCGCACGCCGAGTTCACGTTCGAGGAAGGCCAGCGCGGCGTACATGGTGCCGCGTTCGCTCGCGCCTTCAAAGAGGATGTCCGCGCCGTCGTTGCGGTAGGTGAAGGCCTCGTTGGCAAGGTCGTTGCCGGTCTGCACGAGGCGGAGCGCCGGGGCGTCGCCGGCATCGGCGGTGACGGGCAGTGCTGGCGCGCCCGTTTCCGCCAGCCAGTGCTGTAGCTCCTTCGCCACCCACTGGAGTCCTTCGGCCGCGTTTTCGGGCAGCACAATGGCGTAGTCGCTGGCGCCGTCCGCGAACAGGGTGTAATCGACGGGGGTGCCGGCGGAGAAGTAAACCGACTGCGTGTGCGTGCCGCCCCCGGCGAATGTGACGTTTCCTTCGAGTTGGTACTCGCCGTAATGGCCGGTATCTATGGGCAGGTCCATGCGGTAACGGCCGTTCCAATCGCCTTCCCAGGCCACACGGCCTGTGGCAAGGGCGTCCGTAATGCGGCGGGCGGCGGATTCAATGAGCTTCTTCTGCACGCCTTCGCCGTGACGGAAGCGGAGTTGCGGGGTGCCGTCTTTCTTCAGGCGCACCTCGAACAGGTTCAGCTTGTCGCGGAGCTCCGCCACGTCGAAGGGACGGAAGCGCACCGCCAGGCGCCACCAGTTGCCGCGCTCATCGATCTTCAGCAGCAGGCGGTTCACCCCTTCCTGCAGCAACACGGGGAAGACGTCATCGTCCAGCTTGAGGCCCCGTTCTTCCGTATGCTCATGCACGAGGTCGCCATTGAGCCAGACGCGGCAGCCGTCGTTGGTTCCGAGTGCGCACAGGGCGATGGTCTCCTCAGGCGCCTGGACTTCTGTGTACGCGTATCCGCAGACCTCATTATCCTTCGAGATGGCTTCGTCGAGGTTGACCTCGACCCCGGGCGATTCATAGCGCGTCCAGGTGAGGGTCGCCCCGCCAATCGCAACCGTGTCGCCCGGTTTCGGCGCGGCCTGTTCCTCGCCTCCCATGGGTTCGAGGAAATCCGTGTTGAAGTGGGGGGGTGCATCCGGCGATGTCGCGGGCGCGGACAGCGGCGCGCTGGCCGGTATTGGTCCGAGCACCAGCCAGTCGCGCAGGTATTCCTCCGAGGGCTGCCCCGGGTGCACCGGCGCCTGCTGGGCGAAAGCGGCGGCGGCAAATAGAAGCATCGGGAAGACGGCCAGTCTGTGCAGCGTGATTCTCCTTCCAGAGGGGTTTGCCGGTATCAGGTCTTGGGTGGGATATTTGCTCGCCTGAGCCTTGCAGACACGGTTACACCTCAGCGGCGCTGGAACTGACCAAGGCGTTTCCCTGGGGGATTTCCTTCCCCAATTCCTTGTGCGTCACGACCATTTCGCGCAGGGCATCCTCAAGCATGGCACGGCGTTCCTCGACATCCTTGCACTCCGTCAGCACTTCCGGGCATTCAACCATAGTTCGTAGCGACCTCGACGTGTTTCGCGATGTACGTCGTGAGCATTTTGCGGGAACCTTTTCCGAGCCGCTCTTCTGTGGTCCATTGGTGTGTGCAGGGCAGTATACACCAATGCGGTGTTCACTTCCGCACGAGTTTCGCCGTTGCGGCATCGTAGGCGAAGGAAACCGGCTGGCCCGCCTTCAGCGACAATTCCAGTGTCTGTCCCGTGGGGAGCCAGCGCAGGGTGCGTTGCTGGTCCGTTTCCGCCGCAAGCCGCAATCCGGCGGGGATGCCATTCTCTACCGCTGCGGACACCAGCACGCCGCCTTCCGCGCGCAACGTGGTGAACGCCGCGTCGTCCCACTCGTCGGGCACGGCCGGGAAGACCTCGATGACGCCGGTGTGGCTTTGCAGCAGCATTTCCTGCAGTCCGGCCGCGGCGGCGAAATTGCCCTCGAGCGTGAACGGGCGGTAGGTGAAGTTGCTCAGGCCGGTGTTGTTCTGGTCGCCGTTGCAGTGAAAACTGTTGCGCAGGGTGAAATTGGGGAACACGTGCAGCGCCCACGCCGCCTTCTCGCCGTCGCGCCCGCGCGCCGCCATGCTCGCCAGCCACGCGAAGCTGTAGCCCGTCCACAGGCTCGAACCGAGGCGCTCCAATTCATCGAGCGATGCCCGGATGGTGCGCTGCGCCGGCTCGCCCTGCGACCAGTCGATGAGTCCGAGCGGGTGGATAGCCATGAGATGCGAGAAATGCCGGTGCGACGCTTCGAGCGGGTAGCCCTTCGCGACGAGCAGCCGCCCGTCTTCGGCGAGGCTGAGCGGCGGCAGTTCATCCAGCAGTCCGCGCCAGTGTGCGGCATCNNCGTCCGCCTTGCCCAGTTCCTCCGCGAGTTCCGCCGTCCTGGAAAAGTTCCAGCGGATGAGCGCCAGGTCGTAGTTGGTGATGGTGGGGAACCACGCGTCCGGCTTGTTGTCGTTGATTTCCGGCGAGGAACTGAGCGGCAGCGTGCGGAGTCCGCTGTCATCGCGCTCGGCCGTGACCGCCTCGAAGAACACCGCGCAGTCGCGCAGGTAGGGGTAGGCGCGGTCCGCGAGGAACGCGCGGTCGCCGCTGTATTTCCAGTGCAGGTAGAAATGGTGTGCCAGCCAGGCGCCGGTCGTCGCCGAATGCGTGTACTGCCGCCACCCGCCAATCTGGTTGTTGTTGAGGTCCGCCGTCATTGGCACGGCCATGCCCGGCATGTCGAAGAACCGGCGCGTCCATTCCCTGCAGTTGTCGCGCGTCGCCCACAGCCAGTCGAGGAACGCGAGCCCCTCCTCGAGATGATTGCCGCTGTAACATGGCCAATAGCTGAGTTCCGTGTTCAGGTCGTGGTGGTAATCGCCCTTCCACGGGGGCAGTGTGCCGTCGTCCGCCGTCCACGGCCCTTGCAGCGTGATGGGCGGCGCGCCGCGCCGGCTCGCCGCGCCAAACTTGTAGGTGTCGAGATACCACTGCTTCTCGATGACCGGGTCCGGCACGCGCAGCCCCGCAGCCTGCCAGTAAGCGCGCCACCACGACTCGTGCGTCTGGCGCAGGGCGGTGGTGTCTTCGAGCGCGCGGTGGACCCGTTCCCGTGCCAGGGACAGCGGGTCGTCGCCTTCGCGGCTTGACGCCACCGACCACGCCGCGCGCCAGCCCTGCTCCGTATCGCGCCAGGCCAGGTACACGGCGAACCGGAACCCGCCCCAGCCCTCCTGCGTGTAGGCCATCCAATCCTTGCCACGGGATTCCTCCGGCGGCGGGTAGCCGAGTTGCGCCAGTTCCCCGGCGGAGATGGCGGCTTTGCCGGGCTGGTCTTCCTTGCCGCCGAAAGCCGGGGCCACCAGCTTCACGCGCGGTGCGGCCCCGGTCACCGACAGCACGCCGACGGGTTCGGTGGCGTGTATCCAGGCGTCGAGCGCGGCGCCCTCAAACGCCATGCTGCCGGTTGCGTGCGCGAGCGAGAGGCCCGTGCGCGCGAACTTGGCGGTGTTCGGCAGCCGCAGCACGATGCGGCCCGCGGGAATTTTGGTCGGCGCAGGGCGGTGGTACGGGTTGTCGTACACGCGTAGCAGGTCGTCGACGCGGCCCTCCGCCTCCCACTGGCGCATCAGTTCGTAGCTGTATTCGTCCGAATGGAATTCCGGCACCGGGCGCAGGTCCCACAGGTCCGTGCGGTCCAGCGAGATGTTCACCGGTCCGCCGTCGCCCCACAGCAGCGCGCCGAGGATGCCGTTGCCCAGCGGCACAGCCTCGTCCCAGCGTGTCGCCGGCGTGTCGAATTCCAGGTTATGCGCCGGCAGCGGCATCAGCGGCGCGTCCAGCCCCGCCTCCGCGCTCAGCAACAACGGCAGCAACAGCAACGCATTCATGGCGGCCTCCTCGTGGTGGTTCGTGTCCGGCCGATGATTCTAGGGGATGGGGAGGCGGAACCGCCAGTTGTGGTCCCGGTGCGTATGAAACTCCGGCCTGGGGCGAGGCAGAGCCCGCATCATGATGCGGGTGGGAAAGCGGCATCGTGATGCCGCACTCCACAAAGGCGGCACTGGACATGGGCACGGTAAGCGAGGAAGCAGCGGCAAGTGTGCGCATGCTCTCGCAGTGGCCGGTCTCCGAACGTACCACGACCTTCCGCGCGGTCTCTGATCGCGCTGCCGATGTAGGACCGCCGCCCCTCCCGGTCAGGTTCCTGCGTCCACCTTGTCCACCGAGTCCACTCTATGCACTGCACTCGTCACGGCGTCCGGCGCGCCGCGACGTTCACGTCTTCCAGTTTGCGGAGTGGGGCGGGTCGAGGGACCAGCCGTTCTGGTATTCGCGGTTGGCGAAGGCGTTGGCTTTGTCGGCGACCTCCTGGTCCTTGCTTTGGATGCGCTGGTGTTGGTGGTCCCAATCGAGCGGACCGCCGGCGAAATAGGAACATGCGCCGAGGTGGCAGACGTTGGTGCTGTTGTGGCAGACGGCGATGTCGGAGATGGGCCGTTTGCCGTCGCGCACGCACCGCACAAAATTCTCCCAGTGCGGCTCGTTCATGGGGGTGCTGCCGCGGTGCTTCGGTTCGCAGCCGCCATTGGCGGGGTTGGGGATGATGACATAGCCGCCGCGGTCGATGACGAGCGTGCCGAGCGTGCCCATGAACGCGTTGCCGGTGCGGCTGCGGCCGTAGGGCGACTGCGGGTTGTAGCAGCAGTTCGCGAGGGTCAGCGTGTAGTCATTGAACTCCCAGGTGACGTCCACCTGGTCGGGCGTGTTGCGGTTGTCGGTGAGCACGAACTTGCCGCCGGCCGCGTTGACGCGCCGCGGCGGCTTGTCCTCGCCCATGGCCCACAGCACGATATCGACGAGATGCACGCCCCAGTCCGTCATGTTTCCGCTGCAATACTCTTTGAACCAGCGCCAGTGGTAGTGGAACCGGTTCTGATTGAACGGCACCTTCGGCGTCCAGCCGAGGTAGCGTTCCCAGTCGAGGCCCTCGGGCGGGTCGGTGTCGGGCGGGTTGCCAAGGCCCTCCACGGGAATCTCCTCGTTCACCCACACATGCGCGCGCGCGACCTTGCCGATGTAACCCGATTGGATAAGCTCAACGGCCTCCTGGAAGTGGGCGCCGCTCCGCTGCATGGTGCCACACTGGAAAACCGTGTCATTGCGGCGGGCGGCTTCGAGCATGGCTTTGCCCTCGCGCATGGTCGTGGCGACCGGCTTCTCGCACCAGACCGCCTTGCCCGCGTCGCACGCCATGATGGACGGAATCGCGTGCCAGTGGTCGGGCGTGCAGACGACCACCGCGTCCACGTCCGGGTCCGCAATCATTTCCTCGAAGTAGACAAGTTCCGCCGGTTTTGGGTGGCCCGCATCGCGGACCACGGCGAGGGCGCGCTCGCGGTAGGGCTGCCACAGGTCGCACACGGCGACGGGCTGTATCTCGGGCCGCTGCAGCGCGAACTGCAGGTTCGAGATGCCCATGTATCCGAGGCCCAGGTGGCCCGTGCGGATGCGCTCGTTTGCGCCGAGCACCGCAGAAGGCAGGATGGACTTGCAGACTTCGGCGCGGGCGCCGGACGCGGCGGCGGCAAACCCCGCTGCCGCAGCGCCCTGACGGATGAAGGTTCTGCGATTGACGTGTCCCGGTTTGGTTGTCATGACACAATTCCCCTCGTGACTGTTCCCACCAGACGGCTGGGAGTCAGTCTACATGAACGGGGAATGGGCGTCCATCATTCTCCGAGAATCGCCCGCACGTAGCTGCGCCCGTACACGCCGAAGGCCTCGAGCGCGTCGGCCAGCAACTGGTCGAGTTCCGCGAGCCCCGCGGCGCCCTGCCCTGCGGCGACGAGTTCGACTATCTGGTCGACTTCCGGCACATCGCCGAGTTCGACGGACGGGTCGGAGACGAAGGCATAGGGCATGAGCCGGGCGATGGCGGCGTCGGCGCGCGCGGCCATGTCGTGCGAGATTTTCGCGAGCTGCGCGCGCGGAAGCGTGTCCTCATATTCCGGCACGGCCTGCTCGCGCAAGAGCGCGGCCATGGCGGGCAGCTGGGTGTTTCCGGCGGCATAGGCGCCGGCCATCGTAATGCCCTGGTACCGCTCGAGCGCCATGTGCCGGTTCGACGAGAGCTGCATGGCATTGTCGACGAAACGCGGCCAGCCGAGCAGGTCGAAGATGTAGATGACGAGCATGCGGAGGGCGCTGTAGCCTGGCAGCGCGGTGGTGTGATAGGGCATGGACAGGTCGGCGGTGTAGTGCAGGCCCCAGCCCATGAAGCGCCAGCCCCAGTATTCCTCGCCTTGGGCGAAGGCGAATTCGGACAGCGATTTGCAGAGGTGGATGCGCGCCTCCGGATAGGTCTCTTTGAGGAACGACGCGAAAAAGAAGATAATCGGCGCTTCATGGTAGAAGCCCATGTGGAACGGCGCCTGGGTGCCGTAGTCCACTTCGGCGTTGCCGAAGGCCTGCTCGCCGAAGCCGTAGTACTGGCCGAATTCGGTGTTGTTGTCCACGAAAAGCCCGGTGTCCATGCCGTAGTCCGGTTCGTTGCTGGCGGTGGCGACAATGTCGATGGGTGCGGCCAGGTCGCCGGGCTCGAGCGCCTCGAAGTCGAATATCGCCAGGTAATCCGCCTGGTCGAGCAGCGTCACTTCGCTCACATCGAGCAGTTCTTTTGCCGTGCCGGCGCCTGCCAGCGGGCTGAGGTAAAGCGGTGTCTTCGTGTTTGGGTTGACGCGAATCGCCTTGAAGAAGCGCTCGCGCACATCATCGGGATTGCCCGTTGCCTGAAAGGCCAATTCGTCGGGCCGCGGCGCATAAGCCGGCAGGTTTTCCCGCGCCCAGGCTTCCTCCCGGGCCAGCAAGGCCATCAACTCTGTCTCATTCGCGAGCAGGAAAGTCTCGAGCGCCACCGCGGGCGCGGGTTCGGCGCTATTGACTTCCGGCATCGTGGAGAGCACCGGCTCGGTAACGAGGGGGTGGTGTTCCCACGCCCTGGCAAATGGTGCGGCCACTGCTACACCGAAAAGAAGCAAAACGAAACCGCCTCTACTGCACATCACTTCATTCTCCCTTGCCGCGGGCACATTTCACCCGCACGTTGCTCATGGCGTATGCGAACCGGACCCCTGATGCGGCCGGTCAAGCATGCCCACCGAAAGGACGCGTGCGCGTGAGGACCGTAATGCTTTTCCCGGCGGCCCTCGACGCAACTATGTTTGGCACACTATAACACAAACGCACGCGTCGCGATTCCACGAGTTTACTGGGCTCGGTCAGGGAAGGGTGGCGCGTTTCGGCGCCAGTAGTCCGACCATCCGGGCCGGAAAAGCGACCAGCCGCGTTCGCGCAGCCAGCGCACGTCTTCGGTATGCTCGTCGCCATAGTAATACTGCAGGCGGTCGGGCAGCACATTGCGTTCACCGAGGACCACGCTGCGGGCGTAGGGGTAGAGGAAACGCTGGAAGGCCTGCGCATCGTAGTAGCCCTGGCGCGTGCTGAGCAGGGTGCTGAGCAGGATGAGCGCGAGCCCCGCGAGCGCGATGGGGCGGCTCCAGGGGGCGGGGCGGAGTCGTGCTCTGGCCATTTCCGTCTCTGCGGTGTTTTGTTCGCGTGGACTTCCGAGCGCAAGCCAGCCGAGGGCAATCAGTGCGACCCAGAACCACAGCGCCACCGTGGGATACCGGCTGACCGCGCCTTCGAGCAGGCTGCCGTGACCCACCACGGTGAGGTCTTCCCCGGCGCGGGCGCGTCCCCAGGCGACCAGCACGGCGGCAAAAACCGGGTACGTGAGCATGCCCAGCCAGGGTCCGGTCGCGCGCAGGGCCGGGCCGCGGACCAGGAAGAGGCGCGCGAGCACGGTGGCCGCCGCGCCCAGTCCCAGTATACCCGCGTAGGCGGGGAGCCACGGCCGCACGGACGCCACCGGCCCCCCGATGAAGACCGGCACATAGCGCAGGGTGATGGAGATGCGCTCGAGCAGGCCGGCGGCCTCACCCGTGCGGAAAGGCTCGCCGAGCCCCCAGAGATAAAGCGCGGTGCAGGCCATCATGGCTGCGCACCACGCGCAAAGCCCCGCCCAGGGCACAGTGCCGCGCCACAGCCGCGGACTCAGCAGCGCCACCACGCCGGCGGGCCAGCCGAGCAGGCCGGCGCCGTGAACAAAGGTGGCGCAGATGTTCAGCACAATGGCCGCGGCGACGGCGGTCCAGGCGGGCGCCGGGCTGCGGAACAGGGCGAGGGCGGCCACATTGGCCGCCACGGAGAAGACCAGCGCGCATTGCCAGCCCCACACGAGGTTGACCGACTGGGCAAGGTTGAAAACGAGTATGGCGATGGCGGGCAGGAGAAGCCAGGGAAAGCGCCGGCCGGCGACGCGGGCGCTGTGGGCGAACAGCGCGACGGCGACCCCGAATGCGGCAGCGAGGCAGAACAGAGAGAGCCCCACTTCGACGCCGTGGTTCCACGCCGTGGTCTCCGCGAGCAGTACGAGGCAAATGCGGGCCAGCGGAATGCGGTGGCTTTGATAGGGTTCCCAGAGGTCCGTCCACGTTACTTCGCCACTGTGCCAGGCTCGCAGGAACGGCACGAAATTCCAGCTGTCGGTGAAGGGATGGCGCAGGAAGAACTCGAACGCGGCCGTGGCGGTGAAGCCGAAGATGAGCAGCACCACCGCGCTGGCAAGCGCCGCGTGGACCCGCCGGGAAAAGCGCACGTTTGTGAGCGTTCGGAACATACCGGTTTCTCGATGCTGGTTCGACACCGCGCCGAATGTATGCGCTGGCTTCGCGTGGTGTCAAACGGGCGTGAAACGGCGTGACCTTTGCCGCTCCCGGTGCAATTCAGGTACGATTGCAGAATGGACGCATGGGACAACAGAGAAGGAAGGCCCACATGAAGAAGACGCGTGCCACCCTATGCCTGCTGCTCGCTGCAACGCTTGCCTCACCGCTTTTCGCTGCCGAAGAATCCCAGAGCCAGAAACTGCCGCCGGTCTTCAATGGGGAGGACCTGTCCGGCTGGGTTGTGCCCGAAAACAACATCTGGTGGAAGGCCGAGGACGGTGTGCTGAAGGTGCAGAGCGGCCCGGAACGCACGGGCTCGACCTTGTGGACCGAGAAGGAATACGCGAACTTCGTGATGGAGTTCGAGTTCAAGATGGGCGAGGGCACGGTTGACTCCGGCATCTACGTGCGCAACGAAAAGGAGCAGATTCAGATCGGCATCTCCGGCTCGCTGAAGCGGGACATGACCGGTTCACCCTACATCGCCGGCAAAGGTTATCCGGTCGAGGCCGAGGGCGTGAAGGAACTGCTCAAACTCGACGACTGGAACGAAATGACCATCGTCGCCAAAGGCGATGACTACACCGTGTGGTTGAACGGCGAATTCGTGATGCAGTATGAGTCGGAGAGCGCCGCAGAGAAGGGGCCAATCGGCATCCAGCTTCACGGAAACCGCGACATGTCGGTTGAATACCGCGACATTCGGATTGCGGAGCTCGACTGAGTTGCATCACGAATGCTGGCCGGGCACGCGCGGAGCCTGTTCCCGTAGTTGACAGTCTTTGTGTCGCTGCATATACTTTCATTGCCGAATGCTTGGCGGAACGCCAATGAGGGTATCAAGTGGGGCAAGAGCATGGGCAGGGGTAAAGCCCGTGGTGCAGGCCCGGGAGGTTGGGGATGAAAGTTGGGGACTCTCCGTGTCGCGTCTTGTTGGCTCGTCTCTCCGTGTCTGGAACGATGCTTCTTCGAACTGTTTTGAGGAGCTTGGCAGGTTCTCGCGTGCGCAAGAAATGCGCCGCATTCATTGGCACGCTATGCATGGTTCTGGCTGTTTCCCTGCTGCTTAGCGGGTGCCCAGAACCACCACTTCGACACTTTGGGACTTTCGTCGTGGGTCCCGAGGGGGGGACACTGGAAGTCGAAGACCCGCGGAGCCCGGTTTTTGGTTCAAGGGTAGCTTTCCTCCCAAGTGCACTTCCTCAAGATACGATTGTCGAAATGAGTGAGGTGAATATTCCCAGTAGCCTCCCCGAAGGACTGGAGGCGGCGAATCAGGGGCTTTCGATAAGCCTTGACGCGGAAATGTCGGGAATCCCAGCCGAGGTGACCTTAGTCTTTGACGCTGGAAAGAATACGAACAAGAATCTTGAGGACTTGCCAATAGTGGCGAGCTACGATGAGTTTCGAAACGAGTGGGAGGTTCTTCCCATTGTTGATTTTGACTTGGACAGAGGCACAGTAACCGCTCGCACAAACCATTTTTCCTGGTATTTCCCCCTTCGTCTGGTAGCTGGTTACGGTGGTGAGATCAGCACCAACTTCTTAATGGCGACAGACGTCTTTCCGATTGACAACTTTAATGACTACTCAATACCGGGAGTCATTGAGAATGACAATGGTGTATGTCTCGGCATTTGCGCCTTTGCTCAGTGGTTTCGCAAGGGAGTTGGTTCAGGATTGAAGACTTATGCACGATATCAAAACGAAATCTGCGCCAAGGATGCGGCATGTAGGAGCCAGTACCTCGTGACAGATACGCTGCAGAACTTTTTTGTGGGCTGGATAGCACAGGTTCCCACTGTCGTTGAAGCGGACGTAATAGCCGCCAACAGTATGAAGGCTGCAATGCGACTTACTCGCAGGCCACAGCGGCTGTGCCTGAGCACGGTCTGGTACCCATTGCTCGACGATTACGCTAGTGGCCACTGCGTACTTGTTTATAAATGGGATGGAACGTATTTTCACATTTACGATCCAAATAGTAACTCAGATTCGACACGCAAGATCAGATATTCAAATCGCCGTTTCAATGCATACAATGGCTACGACTGGTTTTATCACGACTCACTGTGCTGGTGGTACGGATACCGATTCGGATTGATCAATGACCGATATGCGGATTGTGCAACGGGCCAGCCAGACCTGACCAGCCCTTGGTGGCAGGTGTCGAGTGATGTTGTCGAAGAGGGGCAGAATATGTGGGTGAAGGCGGGTATCAGTAACACGGGGCCGGTCACCGCACCGGCGTCTTATGCGCGGCTTTATCTCTCGACCGACAATGACTGGGACATTTCCGATGACTACCCGGTGGGCGAGAAGGCATTAAGCGCGCTCGATTCGGAGGAGGAAACGGAACTCCGTTGGGACTTCGCAATGCCCAGTCTCGGCAGTGGCACCTATACGGTATGGACGGTGGTGCAGGTGGATTCCCGGGAAGGGGTAGCGGAGAGCGATGAGAACAATGAGTTCAAGGGGAACGAAGGATTCATTGTTGTGGAGGATACGACCACCGTTTCCACGACGACGTCCACGACCTCTGTCGTGACCACGACCACCAGCACTACCTCAATAAACCCAGGTACGACTACCACCTCGAGGACATCGAGCACGCCGAGTTCGACGACAACAACCATTGCGCCACGCGGTGAACTGTCGTTCCAGTTGGATTGGACACATAACGGAAGTAGTGAGGGCCCGGACATCGACCTGCACGTGTGGGAACCGGACGGGACGCACATCTACTACAGCAACCGGGAG
>NPIG01000450.1_pt1 | contig 33369 bp, 34 predicted proteins | sample 8637441 | NCBI WGS metagenome assembly NPIG01 (sample SAMN07420675, study PRJNA396082) | bioreactor metagenome | isolation source: sample BR6 brine-fed electro-methanogenic bioreactor BR | place: Japan: Kochi | collected 2016-06-14
ACCGCGTCGGCGACTTCGGCTTCGGCCTCGGCATCTTCGCGACCTACCTGCTGTTCGAATCCGTCCAGCTCGACACCATCTTCGCGGCTGCGGCCGGCCAGTCGACGGCCGTCCTGTCGATTTTCGGCGGCGAGTTCCACGCCCTGACCATCATCTGCCTGTTGCTGTTCGTCGGCGCCATGGGCAAGTCGGCCCAGCTCGGCCTGCACACCTGGCTGCCCGACGCCATGGAGGGCCCGACCCCGGTTTCGGCCCTGATCCACGCCGCCACCATGGTGACGGCCGGTGTCTTCATGGTCGCCCGCCTGTCGCCGCTGTTCGAGTATTCCGAGGTCGCGCTGGCCGTGGTCACCATCGTCGGCGCCTCGACGGCCATCTTCGCGGCGACCATCGCCTGCGTCCAGAACGACATCAAGCGGGTCATCGCCTATTCGACCTGCTCGCAACTCGGCTACATGTTCTTCGCCTGCGGCGTGTCGGCGTTCTCGGCCGGCATCTTCCATCTGTTCACCCATGCCTTCTTCAAGTCGCTGCTGTTCCTCGGCGCCGGCTCGGTGATCCATGCCATGTCGGACGAACAGGACATGCGCCATATGGGCGGTCTGTGGAAGATGATCCCGGTCACCTACATCGTCATGTGGGTCGGCTCGCTGGCCCTCGGCGGCATCTGGCCCTTCGCCGGCTTCTATTCCAAGGACATCATCCTTGAGGCCGCCTACGCCGCCCATACCGGTGTCGGCGCCTACGCCTTCTGGATGGGCATCCTGGCCGCCTTCCTGACCGCCTTCTATTCGTGGCGCCTGCTGATCATGACCTTCCACGGCAAGCCGCGGGCCGACGAGCAGGTGCTCGCCCATGTCCACGAATCGCCCAAGGTCATGCTGATCCCGCTGATCATCCTGGCGGCGGGTGCGCTGTTCACCGGCATCCTCGGCTACTCCCACTTCGTCGGCGGGAATGCGGGCGGCTTCTGGGAGAGCGCCATCCTGATCCTGCCCGAGCACCAAGCCCTCGAAGGTGCCCATCACGTCCCCGCCTGGGTCAAGTGGGCTCCGCTGGGTGTCGGCGCCGCGGGCATCGCGCTGGCCTACATCCTCTACATGGCGGCACCGGGCATCCCGGGCGCCATCGCCGCACGGTTCCAGGGCATCTACCAGTTCCTGCTCCACAAGTGGTATTTCGACGAGATCTACGACGCCGCCTTCGTCCGCCCGGCTTTCTATCTCGGCCGGCAGTTCTGGAAGACCGGCGACGGCACCTTGATCGACGGCCTCGGCCCCGACGGCCTGGCGGCGGCGACCGTCAACCTGGCCAAGCGCGGCGCCCGGCTGCAGAGCGGCTACGTCTATCACTACGCCTTCGCCATGCTGATCGGGGTGGTGCTGATGATTTCCTGGTATCTGTTGGTTCAAGCGGGCTGAGGCGGCGAGATGTCCAATTTCCCAATCCTTACGCTGGTCATTTTCCTGCCGCTGATCGGAGCCCTGCTGGTCATGACCGTGCGCGGCGAGGCCGAGATCGTCGCCCGCAACGCCCGCGCCGTCGCCCTTTGGACCGCAGTCATCACCTTCGCGCTGTCGATCTTCCTGTGGATCGGCTTCGACACCTCGACCGCCGCCTTCCAGTTCGAGGAACGGGTCGACTGGATGCCGGCCTACAACATCTCCTACCATCTGGGCGTCGACGGCATCTCGATGCTGTTCGTGCTGCTCTCGACCCTGCTGACCCCGATCTGCATCCTGTCGAGCTGGGAAGCGGTCAAGACCCGGGTCAAGGAGTACATGATCGCCTTTCTGGTCATGGAAACGATGATGGTCGGGATGTTCTGCGCCCTCGACGTCTTCGTCTTCTACATCTTCTTCGAGGGCGTGCTGATCCCGATGTTCCTGATCATCGGCATCTGGGGCGGCAAGGACCGCATCTATGCCAGCTTCAAGTTCTTCCTCTACACCTTCCTCGGCTCGGTGCTGATGCTGGTGGCGATGGTGGCGATGTATGCCGATGCGGGCACCACCGACATCGAAATGCTGCTGGCGCACGAGTTTGCCTCGGAGAGCTTCTCGGTCCTGGGCATCCACGTGCTGGGCGGGATGCAGACGCTGCTGTTCCTGGCCTTCTTCGCCTCCTTCGCGGTGAAGATGCCGATGTGGCCGGTGCACACCTGGCTGCCGGACGCGCACGTGCAGGCGCCGACCGCCGGTTCGGTGGTGCTGGCCGCGATCCTGCTGAAGATGGGCGGCTATGGCTTCCTGCGCTTCAGCTTGCCGATGTTCCCGGTGGGCTCGGACGTGATGGCGCCGCTGGTGCTGTGGATGTCGGCGATCGCCGTGGTCTATACCTCTCTGGTCGCGCTGGTGCAGGAGGACATGAAAAAGCTGATCGCCTACTCCTCGGTTGCGCATATGGGCTTTGTCACCATGGGTATCTTTGCCGCCAACCAGCAGGGGGTCGACGGCGCGATCTTCCAGATGCTCAGCCACGGCTTCATCTCGGCCGCGCTGTTCCTCTGCGTCGGTGTGATCTACGACCGGATGCACACCCGCGACATCGACGCCTATGGCGGTCTGGTCAACCGGATGCCCGCCTATGCGCTGGTGTTCATGTTCTTCACCATGGGCAACGTGGGCCTTCCGGGCACTTCCGGCTTCATCGGTGAGTTCCTGACCATGATGGGCGCCTTCCAGGTCAACACCTGGGTGACCGCGGTTGCGGCCTCCGGCGTGATCTTCTCGGCGGCCTATGCGCTGTGGCTTTACCGCCGGGTGGTGTTCGGCGACCTGATCAAGGAAAGCTTGAAGACCATCCAGGACATGACCGCGCGGGAGAAGTGGATCTTTGCCCCGCTCATCGCGATGACCCTGCTGCTCGGGGTCTACCCGTCGCTGGTCACCGACATCATCGGGCCGTCGACCACCGCGCTGGTCGAGCAATTTGACACTGCGCTGGCCGCGGCCGAGGCCGCCACCCAGCACGCTTCGAACTAAGGGAGCCGGACAGATGATCCAGGCCGATCTCACCGTTATCCTGCCGGAAATCATTCTGGCCGTTTACGCCATGCTGGCGCTGATCGCGGCGGTCTATACCTCCAAGGACCGGCTCGCCCCGACGCTGGTCTGGACCACCGGCGCACTTATGGTGCTGCTGGGGGTCTGGATCGCAACCGGCCCCGGGGGCGCCCACGGCGCCTTCGGCGGCATGATCGTCGACGACGGCTTTGCCCGGTTTGCCAAGGTGGCGATCCTGCTCTCGGCGGCGGCGGTTCTGGTGATGAGCCAGGAATATATGTCGCGCCGCGGGCTGCTGCGGTTCGAATACCCGCTGCTGGTGGCCCTGGCGGCGGTCGGCATGATGGTCATGGTCAGCGCGACCGACCTGATGACCCTCTACATGGGGCTGGAGCTGCAGTCGCTGGCGCTCTACGTGGTCGCCGCCCTGCGCCGCGACAGCGTGAAATCGACCGAAGCCGGTTTGAAATACTTCGTCCTCGGCGCGCTCAGCTCGGGTCTTCTGCTTTACGGCGCATCGCTGGTCTACGGCTATTCCGGTACAACGCTGTTCTCGGGCATCATCCAGACCGCCCAGCATGGCGAGGTGTCGGTCGGGCTGCTGTTCGGTCTGGTGCTGCTGATCTCGGGCATGGCGTTCAAGGTCTCGGCGGTGCCGTTCCACATGTGGACCCCGGACGTCTATGAGGGCTCGCCCACCCCGGTGACCGCCTTTTTCGCCACCGCGCCCAAGGTGGCGGCGATGGGGCTGATCGCGCGGGTGCTGCATGATGCCTTCGGCAATGCGGTCGCCGACTGGAGCCAGGTGATCGCGCTGTTGTCGCTGCTGTCGATGTTCCTGGGCGCCGTGGCCGCGATCGGCCAGCGCGATATCAAGCGGCTGATGGCCTATTCCTCGATCGCGCATATGGGCTATGCGCTGATGGGGCTGGCCGCCGGCACCGCCTTTGGCGTGCAATCGATGCTGATCTACATGGCGATCTACGTCACCATGAACCTGGGCACCTTCGCCTTCATCCTGATGATGGAAAAGGACGGCAAGCCGGTCACCGACATCACCGCGCTGAACATGTATGCCAAGCGCGAGCCGGGCAAGGCGCTGGCCATGCTGATCCTGATGTTCTCGCTGGCCGGTGTGCCGCCGATGCTGGGTTTCTTCGGGAAGTTCTATGTGCTGCGCGCCGCCTATGAGGGCGGGCTGGCCTGGCTGGCGATTGCCGGCGTGGTCGCCTCGGTGATCGGCGCCTTCTACTATCTGCGCGTCGTCTACTACATGTACTTCGGCCAGGAGGGGGAGGAGATGGATACCCATTCCTCGCCCGTGCTCTGGGTGTTCCTGACGGCGTCGGCGGCGGTGATGCTGCTGGGTATCGTCAACATGTTCGGTGTCGAGGGTGCCGCGGCCGCTGCGGCGGCGACGCTTGTCAACTGATCCCGCACAATCGCGGAAGGGCGGCCGCCGGATGTCTCCGGCGGCCGTCGTCTTGATGGGAGGGGCGCGATGAGCGACTGGCCCGAGGGCTACGGCCGGCGGGTGCTCGACGAGGTCGACAGCACCCTGAACGAGGCGGCCCGCATCGCCCCGACGCTGTCCGGGCCGGAATGGATCCTGGCCCACCACCAGACCGCCGCACGGGGCCGGCGCGGACGGGCTTGGGTCAACCCCAAGGGTAATTTCGCCGCCACGCTGGTCCTGCGCCTGCAGGAGGCGCCGCAGCAGGCCGCGCTGCGCAGCTTTGTCGCCGCGCTGGCGCTGTTCGATGCCTGCGTCGCGGTGACCGGACGGCCCGAAGCGCTGTCGCTCAAATGGCCCAATGACGTGCTTCTGAACGGCGGCAAGCTGGCCGGCATCCTGCTGGAAAGTGCGGGCGCGGCGGGGTCTGTGATGCCGCTCTTTATCGGCATCGGGGTCAACCTGGCCGCCGCCCCGCCGGCCGATGCGGTCGAGGCGCGCGCTGCGCGCCCGGTGTCGCTGGCCGGGGAAACCGGTGTGCGGGTCGACCCGGAGGAATTCCTGACCGAACTGGCCGCCGCCTTTGCCCGGTACGAGGCGCAATTTAGCACCCTCGGCTTTGCCCCGATCCGCGAGGCATGGCTGGCGCGCGCCGCGCGGCTGGGCCAGCCGGTGACGGCCCGGACCGGCAACGCGGAAACCCATGGCACCTTCGAGACGGTGGACGCCGAGGGGCAGCTTGTTCTAATGACCCCGGCAGGGCGCGTGCGCATCCCGGCGGCGGACGTCTATTTCTGAAACCCGAAGGGGAGAGGGCCCATGCTTCTGGCCATCGACTGCGGCAACACCAATACCGTGTTCTCGATCTGGGACGGTGAGAAATTCCTGTGCACCCTGCGCACCTCGACCCATCATGCGCGCACGGCGGATGCCTATTTCACCTGGTACTCGACGCTGGTGAAACATTACGGGATCGAGGCGGATATCACCGATGTGATCATCTCCTCGACGGTGCCGCGGGTGGTGTTCAACCTGCGCGTCTTCGCCGACCGGTTCTTCGGCTGCCGGCCGCTGGTCGTGGGGCGGCCCGAATGCCTGCTGCCGCAACAGCCGCGCGTCGACGCCGGAACCCAGGTCGGGCCCGACCGCCTGGTCAACGCCGCCGGCGCCTTTGACCGGCACGGCGGCAATCTGATCGTTGTAGATTTCGGAACAGCCACTACATTCGATGTGGTCGGTCATGACGGCGCCTATGTGGGCGGCGTGATCGCGCCGGGGGTGAACCTGAGCCTCGAGGCGCTGCACATGGCCGCGGCGGCCCTTCCCCATGTGGATATCGCCAAACCCCAGCGCGTGGTCGGCACCAACACGGTCGCCTGCATGCAGTCGGGGGTGTTCTGGGGCTATGTCGGCCTGGTGCGCGAGATCTGCGCCCGGATCAAGGCCGAGCGGGACCAGGACATGATGGTCGTGGCCACCGGTGGGCTGGCGCCGCTGTTTCAACAGACCGAGGCGCTGTTTGACGCCTTCGAAGAGGATTTGACGATGCACGGGCTGACCGTGATTCATCGCTATAACAAGGAAAATACATCGTAATGAGCAGTAAAGAACGATTGATCTATTTGCCGCTGGGCGGCGCCGGCGAGATTGGCATGAACGCCTATGTCTACGGCTACGGCGCCCCGGATAAGGAGCGGCTGATCCTGGTCGATCTGGGGGTGACCTTTCCCGACATGGACGGCACCCCCGGCGTCGACCTGATCCTGCCGGACATGGCCTGGCTGAAGGAGCGCGCCGACCGGCTCGACGCGATCTTCATCACCCATGCGCACGAGGATCACGTGGGCGCCATCGCCCATTTCTACCGCGACCTGGGCGCGCCGGTCTATGCGCGCGCCTTCACCGCCAATATCGCGCGCGGCAAGATGGAGGAGTTCGGCCACCCCGAAGAGGCCGTGCGCACCGTTTCGCCCTGGCCCGAACAGGTCGAGGCGGGGCCGTTCAAGGTCGGCTTCCTGCCGATTTCGCACTCCATCCCCGAAAGCGCCGGCCTGGTGATCGACAGCCCCGAGGGGCGGGTGATCCACAGTGGCGATTTCAAACTCGACCCCAACCCTGTGGTGGGCGAACCGTTCGACCCCGACCTTTGGGCCGAGGTGGCGAAACCCGGCGTGCGGGCGCTGATCTGCGATTCCACCAACGTGTTCTCGCCCAACCCCGGCCGCTCCGAGGCCGAGTTGGCCCAGCCGCTCGAAGAGCTGGTCCTCAACGCCACCGGGATGGTGGTGGCGACCACCTTCGCCTCCAACGTGGCGCGGCTGAAGACGCTGGCCGAGGCCGCCGAACGGGCGGGCCGGTCGATCGTTCTCCTGGGCCGGGCGATGCGCCGGATGGTCGAGGCGGCGGTGGAAACCGGCGTGCTGCGCGATTTCCCCAAGGTGGTGAGCCCGGAGGAGGCGCAGGACATCCCGCGCGAAAGCCTGATGCTGCTGGTCACCGGCAGCCAGGGCGAGCGGCGCGCCGCCAGCGCCCAGCTGGCGCGCGGCAAGTATCGCGGGCTGGAACTGGCCGAGGGCGACCTGTTCCTGTTCTCGTCCAAGACCATTCCGGGCAATGAGCGCGGCGTGATCCGCATCATCAACCAGCTCAGCGAAAAGGGCGTCGACGTGATCGACGATTTCGACGGACGCTACCATGTCTCGGGCCACGCCAACCGCCCGGACCTGCAGCGGATGCACCAGATCGTGAAGCCGCAGATGGTGATCCCGATGCACGGCGAACACCGCCACCTGCGCGCACATGCCCGCCTGGCCGAGGCCGGTGGCATCACCTCGGTGGTCGCGGTGAACGGCATGATGCTGGACCTGTCCGGCAATGCCCCCAAGGTGGCGGGTTATGTCGAGACCGGACGCACCTATCTGGATGGCACCGTCAAGATCGGCGCGCTGGACGGCGTCGTTCGCGACCGGATCCGCATGGCCCTGAATGGTCATGTGGTGGTTTCCGTCGTGCTGGACGAAGAGGACGAGCCGATCGATGGCGCCTGGGTCGATCTGATGGGGCTGGCCGGAACCGGCACGTCAAATGCGCCGCTGGCCGATGTTCTGGAAGAGGACCTGGGCCAGTTCCTGGGCCGGGCGGGGCGCAAGACGCTCACCGATGACGACAAGCTGGAAGAGGGGCTGCGCCGGGTCGCGCGACAAAGCGCGCTGGCCGAAATCGGCAAGAAGCCCGAGGTGACGGTGGTGATCAGCCGGCTGGGCTGATCCGCCGCACCGCGGGGAGAACGAAAAACGCGCCCGGGGCCTGTGCCCCGGGCGCGTTTTCTTGTCTGGGATTGCCCGCCGCGGCTCAGCCGGCGCGGCGTTCCTCAAAGCTCAGCGCGATGAACTGCGGCATGTGATCGCCCATTCCGATTACGTTGTTGCCGTTGCGGTCGCCCTTGTCGGACCTGTCGCCGCGGCCGCGCGAAGAGCTGGGTTTGCGCGACGATTTCGACGTGCGGGGCTTTTCCTCGCGCTTTTCCTCGCGCTGTTCCTCGCGCACCTCCGGCGTGGCCGTGTCGGCGGGTTTCTCGGCCTTCTTCGCAGGCTTATCGCTGCTTTTCGCCTTGTCCTCGGGTTTGGCCGATTTCAGCGGGTTCTCCAGCCGCGGAATTTCCTTTTCCACCAGCCGCTCGATCGCATCCAGCGCCTTTTCGTCGCGCGGCACGCAGATCATCACCGCCTTGCCCTCGCGCCCGGCGCGGCCGGTGCGGCCGATGCGGTGCACGTAGTCCTCGGCATGGCCGGGCACGTCGAAGTTGAACACATGGCTGACGCTGGGCACGTCGAGGCCGCGCGCGGCCACGTCCGAGGCCACCAGGAAGCGCAGCGAGCCTTCGCGGAACCCGTCCAGCGTGCGGGTGCGCTGGCTCTGGTCCAGGTCACCGTGGATCGGGGCGGCGTCATAGCCGTATTTCTTGAGCGATTTCGCCACGATATCCACATCCGTCTTGCGGTTGCAGAAGATGATGGCGTTGGTGCATTTTTCGCCCTCGGCGTCGATCAGCGCGCGCAGCAGCTTGCGCTTTTCGCTGGCTTCGCGGTCCTTGCGCGAGGCTTTGAACATCACCACGCCCTGTTCGATGCTCTCGGCGGTGGTGGCCTGGCGGGCGACCTCGATGCGCACGGGGTTGGACAGGAAGGTGTTGGTGATCCGCTCGATCTCCGAGGCCATCGTGGCCGAGAAGAACAGCGTCTGACGGGTGAACGGCGTCAGCGAGAAGATGCGCTCGATATCGGGGATGAACCCCATGTCGAGCATGCGGTCGGCTTCGTCCACAACCATGATCTGCACGCCGGTCAGCAAGAGCTTGCCGCGCTCGAAATGATCCAGCAGCCGGCCCGGCGTGGCGATCAGCACGTCGACGCCCTTGTCGATCAGCGCATCCTGCTCCTTGAAGCTGACGCCGCCGATCAGCAGCGCCTTGGTCAGCTTCACGTGTTTGGCATAGATGTCGAAGTTCTCGGCCACCTGCGCGGCAAGCTCGCGGGTGGGGCAGAGCACCAGGCTGCGCGGCATCCGCGCCCGTGCCCGGCCGCGCGCCAAGAGCGTGATCATCGGCAATGTGAAGCTGGCGGTCTTGCCGGTTCCGGTCTGGGCGATGCCCAGAACGTCGCGCCCTTCCAGCGCCGGGGGAATCGCCCCCGCCTGGATCGGGGTGGGCGATTCATAGCCGGCCTCTTCGATGGCCTTCAGAACCTTCGGGTTGAGATTCAGGTCAGAAAATTTTGTCATGTGTTTCCGCGTTTCGCGGACACCGACATGGCCCGCGCGTCTGGTCCGGGCCGGACCCGGATGGTCCCGCGTCTTGCGCATGATAGCCCGTGTCGCCGCATAGCAAAAAGGCGGGGTGCGGTCAAACAGAGTCACCAATGGGTGAAATTTCTGCTGCGTTTTGGTCTGCCGGGAAACAATTCAAAGAAAATCTGGGAACTGTTTCCGCCTTTTGGCGTCCAGTTGCAGGTCGCAGCGGTGCAGCAGCCCTTCGGCCTCCAGCGCCTGGCGCAGGGCGGGACTGTCGGCGCAGAGCTCGTCGTAGAAGGCGCGCAATCCGGATTCGCCTTCGGCCGCCTCGATCCCGCTCAACACCTCATGCAGGGTCAGCCCGCCCTTGTCGCGCGCGCGCGCCGGCGCCAGCTCGGCCCGGTAAGAGCCATGTTTCAGGCGATAGCGATAGGCGGCGATCCAATCCTGCCAGCTCTTGGCGTGCCGGTGCAGCAGGAGCGGGCCGGTCAACTCGGTCTCGCCCGGGTTCATCTGCGCGCCGTGAAAGACATTGTGGATCTTGACCACCAGTGGGTCCAGCCCGGTTCGCACGAATAGCTTGCCGGCCAGATGGCTCATGAAGCCGCCCTTCACATGGGCGCCGAACCGGGGATAGAGCCGGGCGACGGTGGCCTCGCGCGCCGGGCCCGCGGGGATGAAGCCTTTGAACAACGTGCCGTCCCCGGCCAGCGCCTCGGCCGGGCGGACGCGGGCACATTGGGTCGCGGCGGGCAGGGCGCCCAGCGTGTCGGAGAGCGGGCGGTCCGGCCAGAGGAATTCATCCACATCCATATGGATCAGCCAGTCCACCTCGCCGCCCTTGCGGCGATAGATATCGGTGGCGTTGGCGGTCTGGCGGGCCTGGTGCTTGATCGGGCGGCTGACGCCCAGTTTGCGCCAATGATCGGCGTCGCTGGTGAAGACCCGCACCTTGGGATGGGCCTTGAGCGCGGCCAGGGCCTCGGGGTTGGGGGCGTCGAGGACCAGGAACAGCCGATGCGCGCCAAGCGCGATATGATAGGCGGCGAAATCCAGGATCTCCCGCGCCGGGGCCTTGATGGTGGCGACAAGGCCCCAGGTGGTCATTCGCGCCGTTCCTCCCTCGGCAGGTCTCCGAACCAGCGCGCCACCTTCTCGTCCAGGTCGAGCGCCGCCGTCAGAAGCATACCATGTGCCGCCAGCCGGTCCAGAAGGCGCGGGCTGGCGCGGTTCATCTGGTCGTAGAAGCGGCGCAGTCCGGCCTGTCCCTCATCCTCCAGAATGATGTCAAGAACATCGCGCAAGGACATGCGTTCACGCGGTTTTTTCTGGTACGATCCCTTGTCCATCCGGAATGCGAAATGGCGTTCGAAATGGTCCCAGCTGGGCGCGTGGGCATGGCCGATGTGAACCTCGTCCAGCATCTGCCCATTGGCCAGCGCGGCACCATTGTGCAGTACGCCGTGGATGCCCAGGCGAATGCCGGGCAGCCCGGTGCGGGCGATGTTCTTGCCGCCGGTGTAGCCCAGGAAGCCCTCTGGCACATAGGCGCCGAACTCGGGGTAGATATCGGCCAGTTCGCGCTTGGTCAGGCCGCGTTCGCGGCGGGTCAGCTTGAAATGCGACGGGCCGGAAAACGGCTCGGGCTGGTCGAGCAGTTCGGCGGGGCGGGCGCGGGCAAAGGCGGCGTCGTCGGGGACCTCGGACAGAATCTCGGCCATTGGCCGGGGCGCCAGCAGATATTCGTCGACGTCGATATGGGCGATCCAGTGCAGGTCGGCGCGGCGGTACCCGCGCGAGGCGTTGTAGGCCTGGCGCAGCTGATGCGAACTGCGCGCCCGCTCGGGGCGCCCGCGCCAATAGGCGTCTTCGCATTCGGTCAGGCGGATCTGTGGGTAGGGGGCGAAGAATTCCACCACCTGCGGGTCGGGCCGGTCGAGGTAGATGTGCATCTCGTCCGCGCCCAGGTCGAGGTGATAGGCGGCGAAGCGGGCGATGTCGTGCAGCGGCGCCTTGATGGTCGACACCGTGCCCCAGCGCAGCCGGGCCGGGTCCCGCTCGACCAGTTCCGGCGGAACCGGCAGATGCGGGCGGGACTTGGCCGGTTCCGCCACCGGGTTACACCATCATTTCCTTGGTCGCGGTCAGGGTCACATCGGGATGGTCGCGTTCGATGCGGTCGATGTCCCATTGCAGCCGCGTCAGGTAGACGATGTCGCCATCGTGGTCGTGTGCGATATGCTGTTTGTTCGAATTCACAAACTTATCAACGGCTTGCTTGTCGCCACTCACCCAGCGGGCCGAGGTGAACTGGCTCGGCTCGAAGCGCACGGGAAGCCCGTATTCCATCTCGATCCGGCTGGCCAGAACCTCGAATTGCAGGGCGCCGACGACGCCGACGATGAAGCCCGAGCCGATCGACGGCTTGAACACCTTGGCGGCGCCTTCCTCGGCGAATTGCATCAGCGCCTTTTCCAGGTGCTTGGCCTTCAGCGGATCGCCCGCGCGCACGGTCTGCAGCAATTCCGGCGCGAAGGAGGGGATACCGGTAACACGCAAAGCTTCGCCTTCGGTTAACGTATCGCCGATGCGCAGCTGGCCGTGGTTGGGGATGCCGATGATATCGCCGGCCCAGGCCTCTTCGGCCAGTTCGCGGTCGGAGGCGAGGAACAGCACCGGGTTCGACACCGTCATCGGTTTCTTCGAGCGCACATGGGTCAGTTTCATGCCGCGCTTGAAGTGGCCGGAGGCCAGGCGGACAAAGGCGACGCGGTCGCGGTGCTTGGGGTCCATATTGGCCTGCACCTTGAAGACAAATCCGGAAACCTTTGACTCGTCAGGGGAAATCTGGCGCGGCTCGGCGCGGGTCGGTTGCGGCTCGGGGCCATAGGTGCCGATGCCGTCCATCAGTTCCTTGACCCCGAAGGAGTTGATCGCGGAGCCGAACCAGATCGGCGTCATATGCCCCTCCAGCACCGCTTGCGGGTCGAGCGCGGGCAGCAGCTCGCGCGCCATCTCGACCTCTTCCTTGAGCTGCTCCAGCAGGTGTTCGGGCACGTGTTCGGCCAGTTTGGGGTCGTCCAAGCCGTTGATTTCAATGCTTTCCGCCACCTTGTTGCGGTCGGCCCGGTCCATCAGTTCCAGCCGGTCGCGCAGCAGGTCATAGCAGCCGAGGAAATCGCGGCCGACGCCGATGGGCCAGCTGGCCGGAGTCACGTCGATGGCCAGATTTTCCTGGATTTCATCAATGATATCAAAGGTGTCCCGGCTCTCGCGGTCCATCTTGTTACAGAAGGTCAGGATCGGCAGGTCGCGCAGGCGGCAGACCTCGAACAGTTTCTGCGTCTGGCTTTCCACGCCCTTGGCGCCGTCGATCACCATCACCGCCGCATCCACCGCCGTCAGCGTGCGATAGGTGTCCTCGGAGAAGTCCGAGTGCCCGGGGGTGTCGACGAGGTTGAAGCGCAAGTTCTTGTAATCGAACGACATTGCAGAGGCCGAGACCGAGATGCCCCGATCCTTTTCCATCTGCATGAAGTCCGAGCGTGTGCGCCGCGCCTCGCCCTTTGCGCGCACCTGACCGGCCATCTGGATGGCGCCCCCGTAGAGCAGGAATTTCTCGGTCAGCGTGGTCTTGCCGGCGTCCGGGTGCGAGATGATCGCAAAGGTGCGGCGGCGCGCAATCTCGGGCGGCAGGGCGGGGCGGTTGGAAGCGGTGTCGAGCATGTGCGCGCGTATAGGTAAGGTTTTGGGTGGTGGCAAGAAAATCAGGGGGGTGACCGGCGTGCACCTGCTGTGCACCGCGCGTGCACCGGGCGGGGCCGTCGGACGGTGTTAACGCATATGGGACAGTCTGCGGTCAAACGCAACGGCAAGGAGAGATCCCGATGGCGATGACCAGGGCCCGCGCCCATACCGAGATGCTGCATGAGCTGGAGCGGCTGCAGGACGGGCTGCGGCAGCAGTGGCTTTACGAATGCCTGCCGGCCGACTGGCACGGGCTGGAGACCTGGGCGCCGACCCGGCGGCACAAGATCCGGGTGACGGTGCGGCTGGACGCGGACATGGTGAAGTGGTTCCGCAACACCGGCCCGGGCTATGGCGAGCGGATCAACATGATCCTGCGGATCTACTGGCTGGCGCTGATGAGCGGCGACGTGAAGGCGCATCTGGCCGAGGACAGCACCCCGCGCCTGCGCGCCTATGCCCGCGATCTGCAGGAAACCCTGCAGGCGGAGCGGGAGGAACGGGAGCGGCAGCAGGAGGCGGCGCGGAAGCGGCGGTGAGGGCGTGTGTCCGTGACCCCCTCCCTGTCCCTCCCCCTGGCAGGGGGAGGGGATGCAAGAGGCGGATGGGGTGCGCGGGGGTGGGGAGGTGTGGATTGCAGAGAGTGTCTGGGCCTAGCCCCCTGCGCGGAACAAGGCCGCAGGCCGCCGCGCAAGCGCCGGACCGTCCCGGCGGTCTGGCGCTTGGTCGACGCGGGCGCGTCGATCAGATGTCGTCGGGATTTGTTTGGGATAAAGTGTCTCGAACAAATGGAACTGCGCCAGACCACGGTCCGGCGCTTGCGCGGCTTGCTCTCCTGGGGCGAGTGGGACGGCGCAGCCGCCGCCTAATGCGTGGAGGCCCGCCGCAGCAGGTCGATGGCGTCGGGACGGTCGAGCAGGGCTTCCTGCACGTCGAGACCGTGGCTGTCGCCCTTGCCGTGGCCGGCGAGGCCGGGGCCGAATTTCTCCAGCAGCTCCTCCGGCAGCGCCGGGCGGGTGCGGGGGTCGACCAGCAGGCTTTCGGCGGCGATCCCTTCGGCATAGATGATCTGATGGCGGTCGAACAGGATCTGGAAGTAGTCCACGAACCCGCCCTTGAGCACATAGACGCTGTCGCCGTTGACCAGGTGGCGCGCCTTGACCAGCAGGTCCGGGCGGCCGGCGCCGATCATGTCGCTGCGCTGATAGACGAACAGGCGGTGATCGGGGCTGACCACCAGGTCGCCCTCGTTGTTGAGGGTGCCGGCGGTGATCACGATGGGGGCAAAGGCGCCCTCGGCCCGCACCGTGCTGTGGCCGATCCAGCGGATCTCTTGCGCGCCGTCGTCGCGGGTCAGCACCCGGTCGCCGACCTTCAGATTTTCGATCGGCACCTGGGCGCCGGTGGCCAGGGTGATGCGGGTGCCGCGGGTGAAGGAGACGCAGGCGATCTGGGCGAATTTGCGCCGTGCCTGGTCGCGGTCGATCCCGACCAGCCGGTAATCGGTCTTGGCCGCCAGCGGCGCCAGCGGCAGCAGGTAGGTGGCGGCGATCAGCCCCTCGTCATCGGTTTCGACCAGGATCAGCGCCTCGGTCGTGCCGGCGTCGGGGGTCATGAATTGCAGCGCGCAGTCCAGGTGCACATGGGCGCCGGGCGCGCCCAGCTCGCTGCTGTCGTCGATGCGGAAGGTGCCGTCGCCCAGCGTGGCCAGCGTCAGGCGCTGGCGCCCGGCGTCGGGGTCCAGCGCGTAGATGTCGTCGAGGACCAGCTCCTCCATATCCGAAACCGGATCGCCCAGGTTGACCCCGTGGCTGACGCGGAAGGCGGCGGCGGGATAGACCGGGATGGCCTGGATGGGGCTGTCACTTGTTGTGGTCACGGTGCTGGGTCTTTACCTGAAGCAAGCTACTATAGAGGACCGGGTGGTCCGGTTTCGCAAGGGGTAGCCCCCGATTGTGGCGGTTCTGGGCCGGAAGCCGGGTGAATCGCTGGCATTGTTTTAAAAACCGGTGCTAATCGATGGGACGCACCGAAAGAGAGGGAGAGACGGGACGATGGATCTTGGAATTGCGGGAAAGCGCGCGCTGGTCTGTGCCAGCAGCAAGGGGCTGGGCCTGGGCTGTGCCGAGGCGCTGGCGGCCGAGGGGGTGAACCTGGTGATGAACGCGCGTGGCGCGGGGGCGCTGGAGGCCAGCGCGCAGGCGATCCGCGATGCCCATGGGGTCGAGGTGGTGACCGTGGCAACCGATGTGACCACGCCCGAGGGGCAGGCGATGGTGCTGGAGGCCGCGGAGGGCGCCGATATTCTTGTGAACAACGCGGGCGGCCCGCCGCCGGGCATGTGGACCGATTGGGAGCGCGAGGATTTCATCAAGGCGCTGGATGCCAATATGCTGACGCCGATCGCCCTGATCAAAGGGCTGGTGCCGGCGATGATGGAGCGCGGCTGGGGCCGGGTGGTCAATATCACCAGCCAGGCGGTGCGGGCGCCGATCCCGGTGCTGGGGCTGTCGAACTCGGCGCGCACCGGGTTGACCGGCTATGTCGCGGGCACCGCGCGGCAGGTGGCGGGCAAGGGCGTGACCATCAACAACCTGCTGCCGGGCATCCATGCCACCGACCGCGCCGATGCGCTGGATTCCGGTGTGGCGGCGCAGCAGGGGATCACAATCGAGCAGGCCCGCGCGCAGCGTGCCGCCGGGATCCCCGCCGGGCGCTATGGCACACGCCAAGAGTTCGGCGCCGCCTGTGCCTTCCTGTGTTCGCAGCATGCCGGGTTCATCATCGGGCAGAACGTGTTGCTGGATGGTGGCGGTGTGAACCTGACCATGTGATCACGGAGGCGCGGTCACGCTTGTGTGACGGGGCCGCGCGCCGGATTGCACGGTGCGCGGCGGCGCGCTAGCACCGGACAGGCCGACAGGGAAGGAACGGACAGATGAAACATGACATGGTGCAGACCTATTACGGCGATGTGTTGCAGGGCAGTGCCGATCTGCAGACCAATGCCTGTTGCACGGCCGGAGAGATGCCCGCGCACCTGAAGGCGGTGCTGTCGCAGATCCATGACGAGGTGCTGACGCGCTATTACGGCTGCGGGCTGATTGCGCCGCAGGCGCTGGAGGGTGCGCGGATCCTCGATCTGGGCTGCGGGGCGGGGCGCGATGTCTATGCGCTGTCGGCGATGGTGGGCGAAAGCGGCGCGGTCGTGGGGGTCGACATGACGCCGGCGCAGTTGGAAGTGGCGCGGCGGCACCAAGACTATCACGCCGAGGCCTTCGGTTACGCCAAGTCCAACGTGGAATTCCACGAGGGTTTCATCGAGAAGCTGGATGAGCTGGATCTGGAGCCCGGCTCCTTCGACATCATCGTGTCGAACTGCGTGCTGAACCTGGCCACCGACAAGGCGGCGGTGCTGCGCGGCGCGCAGCGGCTGCTGAAGCCGGGTGGCGAGATGTATTTCTCGGACGTCTATGCCGACCGCCGCATCCCGGCGGAGCTGGCCGAGGATGAGGTTCTGTATGGCGAGTGCCTGTCCGGTGCGCTTTACTGGAACGATTTTCTGTCGATGGCCAAGGCGGCGGGGTTCGGCGATCCGCGCCGGGTCGAGCAGCGCCTGCTGACCATCGAGAACCCGGAGCTGGAGGTGAAGGTGGCGCCGATCAAGTTCCTCTCGGCGACCTACCGGCTGTTCAACCTCGACGGGCTGGAGCCGGCCTGTGAGGATTACGGCCAGGCGGTGATCTACAAGGGCACGGTGGCGCAGGCGCCGCATGAGCTGGTGCTCGACGATCACCATGTGATGCAGACCGGCAAGGTGTTCCCGGTCTGCGGCAATACCTGGCGGATGCTGGCCGAGACCCGGTTCGCACCGCATTTCGAGTTCATCGGCGATTTTTCCACCCATTACGGCATTTTCGAGGGCTGCGGCGGCGACAGCCCGTTCAACGGGGTGACCGAAGGCGCGGCGCCCGCGAGCGGCGGCAGCTGCTGCTGAACCGGGGGCGGCGGCGTCNNGCGGCGATGTTGCCGCCCTTGTCCCCGGGCGCGGGCGTTGGTATCTCCTCGCTGACCCGATGGTTTTCGTCGGGAATTGCAGTGAGGCAGACCCCCCGTGACGGCAGAGATCCCCCGGCTGGAGATTCGCAACCTGGTGCGCCATTTCGATGGCCGCCGGGTGGTGGACGATGTGTCGCTGAAGATCATGGCGGGGCAGGTGACCTGCCTGCTGGGCCCGTCGGGGTGCGGCAAGTCGACCACGCTCAGGATGATCGCCGGGGTCGAGATGCAGGATACCGGCGAAATCTGGGTCGACGGCAAGCTGGTCTGCGACACGGTGTTCCGGGTGCCGCCGGAACGGCGCGAGATCGGGCTGATGTTCCAGGATTTCGCCCTGTTCCCGCATCTGAGCGTGGCGGAGAACGTGGCCTTCGGTCTGCGCAGCGGCAGCAAGGCGGAGAAACGCGCGCGGGTCGAGGAGCTGCTGGAACGGGTGCATCTGATCCAGCATATCGACGGGTATCCGCACGAGTTGTCCGGCGGCGAGCAGCAGCGCGTGGCGCTGGCGCGCGCGCTGGCGCCGCGGCCGCGGATCATGCTGATGGACGAGCCGTTCTCGGGGCTCGACAACCGGCTGCGCGACGGCATCCGCGACGAGACCCTGAGCCTGTTGAAGGACGAGGATACCGCCGTCCTGCTGGTCACCCATGAGCCGGAAGAGGCGATGCGCATGGCCGACGAGATCGCCCTGATGCGCGGCGGGCAGATCGTGCAGCGCGGCGCGCCCTACAATGTCTATACCCGCCCGGCGGACAAGGCGGCGGTGGCGTTCTTCAGCGACATCAACGTTCTGAAGGCGCAGGTGAACGGGGCGCTGGCGCAGACGCCGTTCGGCCAGTTCCTGGCGCCGGGGGTTCCCGACGGAACGGATGTGGAGATCGTGTTCCGGCCGCAGCACGTGCGGCTGGATTTCGACCGCAACGGGCAGGGGCCGCTGCCGACCCCGGCCGAAGGCGTGGCGGCGCGCGGCGTGGTCGAGCGGGCGCGCTTCCTGGGCCATGAGAGCCTGGTGGAGTTCCGCATGGATTATGACGGTTCGATTCTGAAGGCGACGGTGCCCAACGTGTTCCTGCCGCAGCAGGGGCGGGCGATGTGGCTAACCGTGCGCCGCGACCGGTGTTTCGTGTTCCCCGCCTGAGCACGGGGCGCCGGTCCGGAAAACCATCTGGCGCGATGTGCCCGGCTTGGCGATACTCTGTCGCGGGGGCCTGACGCGGGAGGAACGGAGATGGACCGGATCGGGGTCATGTCAGAGGCCGAGCGGCAACGCGCCGCCGATTGGGCGGCGGCAGAGGGGTGGAACCCCGGCGCCAGCGATATGGCCTGTTTCGCGCGGGTCGATCCGCAGGGGTTTTTCGCCGGCCGGCACGGGGAGGAGATGGTCGCCTCGATCTCGGTGGTGAATTACGACGACGGTTTTTCCTTTCTCGGGTTCTACATCGTGCATCCGGACTGGCGCGGACTGGGCCACGGGCTGCGGCTGTGGCAGGCGGCGCTGGCGCATGCGGGCGAGCGTGTGGTGGGCCTTGACGGGGTGGTGGATCAGCAGGCGAATTACCGGCGCTCGGGTTTCGACCTGGCCTATCGCAACATCCGGTTTGGCGGGCAGGCTGGGCCGCTCGACGGCCCTTCGGGCCTGGAGGTGCGGCCGGTGAGCGCGCCCTTCGGGGCGCTGGAGCGATTGGACCGGCTGGTGTTTCCGGCGGCGCGGAGCGGGTTCTGGCACGGCTGGCTTGCTGCGCCCGGGCACCGGTCCTGCGCCGCCTATGACGGCGGGGCGCTGGCCGGGTTCGGAACCATCCGCGCCTGTCGCGAGGGGTACAAGATTGGGCCGCTGGTGGCCCGCGACCTCGGCGCGGCGCGCGCGGTTCTGGCGGAACTTCTCACCGGTCTGCCGGAGGGGGCGGAGATCTTTCTCGATGTGCCGGAGCCGAATGTGGATGCGGTGGTGATGGCGCGGGGGCTGGGCCTGACCCCGGTGTTCGAGACCGCCCGGATGTATCGCGGACCGGCGCCCGAGGTGGATCTGGGCAAGGTCTTCGGCGTCACCAGTTTTGAGCTGGGATAGCCGGCGCGGCGCGGGTCAGCCTTCGTTGCGGGCGTTGTAATCGGCCAGGGTCTTGCCCGGCTCGTCCACGAACATCTGCGGCAGCGGCGTGGCCGCTTCGATCAGGTCGATACGGAAGACACGGAAATCCGCGCGCAGCTCGCACCAGGCGGTCAGGGTCCAGACCCGGCCCCAGTATTCCATGTGCAGCGGGCGAATGGTGCGTTCGGTCAGCGTGCCGTCGATCCGGCGATAGGCGAGGCGCAGTTTCTGGCGCCCCTTGATGGCGCTGCGCAGCGCGGCCATGTGCGACAGCCCGCGGGCGGCATCGGCAAAGGGGTAGACGGCGAATTTCCAGGCGTCGGCCTCGGCCACGGTCTGGGTCGGCAGCACCGCGTCGATCTTGTCGGCCAGCGACTGGGCGGCGGCCTTCAGGTCGGGGTCGGCGGCCTCGGCGACGATGGCCATGCCCAGATTGAGCGCCTCCAGCTCCTCGGCCGTCAGGGTCAGCGGAGGCAGGGTGATCGCCTCGCGCACCATATAGCCCAGGCCGCGCTCGCCCTCGACCGGGATGCCGGAGGCGGCCAGCGTGTCCATGTCGCGGTAAATGGTGCGGACCGACACCTCGAGCCGGTCCGCGATGTCCTGGGCGCGGTGCAGTTTGCCGTCGCGCAGGATCTGGATGATGTCGAACAGGCGGTCGGTGCGGCGCATGGGATCACCCTTGGCGCAGCGACCGGCCCGGCGTCAAGCGGCCATGGTCCAGTGCACCGCCTGATGGCGCATTCTGACGCTGTCCGGCGCGATCACCTGCATCATGGCGCCGGCGCATTCGGCCCGCATGAAGGCTTCGCCGGCGGCCTTTGCCGCCTCGGGCGAGGACCACAGGACGTAGTCGGTCCAGGTGCCATCCTCACCTTTGCTCAGCTCGCGCTTGACGAAGCCGGGCTGGGCGCGGGTGAACGCCTCGGTGCCCTTGGCGGCGGCGAGGAAGGCCGCGTCGCTGGTATTCGGCACCAGGGCGAAGGTCACGATTTCGGCGACATGGGTCATTTGCATCTCCTTTGGTCATGTCGGTGTCGATGTGCTGGACCTAGCAGGGCGCAACTGACATAAACCTGTCAGGAGTGTTTTGACCTGCACCGCGGCCGGCGAATTCGCGCGGGAATCCGGGCTTGGTGCGGGCTTTGCCGCTTTTCCCGCTGGGGCAGGCTGCGTAAAACACCAGGTGAAATCCCGGCGCGGCGGGGACCGCGCGAGTGACCGAAGGAGACGGACATGTTGAACAATATTGGCCTTCCCGGCCTGTTGCTGATCGCGGTTGTGGTGCTGGTGCTGTTTGGCCGCGGCAAGATCAGCTCGCTGATGGGCGAAGTGGGCAAGGGCATCACCGCCTTCAAGAAGGGCGTGAGCGACGGCACCAAGGAACTGGAAGAAGACGCGGCCGAGGCAGCCAAGGACGTGACGCCCGAGGCCGTCGAGACCGACAAGGACAAGGCGTAACCGCGCATGTTCGATCTTGGCTGGAGCGAGTTGCTGGTCGTCGGCATCGTCGCGTTGATCGTGGTCGGGCCGAAGGACCTGCCGGTGCTGTTCCGCAATGTCGGCCGCTGGGTCGGCAAGGCCCGCGGCATGGCGCGCGAGTTTTCCCGCGCGATGAACGAGGCGGCCGATGAATCCGGCGTGCGCGACGTGGCCAAGACCTTCAAGACGGCGACCAACCCGGTGGGGTCGGCGCTGGACGGGGTCAAGGAGGCCGCGCGCGACATGACTGCCGGGCTGGACCCGACCAAATACGATCCGGACAGCGAGACCGGAAAGCTGGCCAAGGAGCGCGCGGAGGACGCCAAGAAGATCCAGGCGGCCACCGCCCGTGCGGCGGCCGAGCGCAAGGCGCGTGAGGCGCAGGAGGCGCTGGCCAAGGCCGAGGAGGCCGAGGCGGCGCTGAAAGCGCCCGACAGCCCGCAGCAACCCGAGAGCAAGTCATGACCCAAACCGATACCGACGAGATCGACGACAGCTCGGCGCCGCTGATCGAGCATCTGGCCGAGCTGCGCACGCGGCTGATCCATTCGGTCGTGGCCTTCCTTGTCGGCATGGTGATCTGTTTCACCGTGGCCACGCCGATCTTCAACTTCCTCACCGCGCCGCTGTGCCAGGTGCTGGCGGACCGGGGGCAGGATTGCGACCTGATCTTCATCAGCCCGCAGGAAGGCTTCTTCGTGGCGATCAAGGTGTCGCTGCTGGGCGGTCTGATCCTGTCGTTCCCCTACATCGCGCTGCAGATGTGGCGGTTCGTGGCGCCGGGGCTGTACAAATCCGAGAAGGGCGCGTTCCTGCCGTTCCTGGTGGCCTCGCCCTTCATGTTCATGCTGGGCGCGGCCTTCGCGTTCTACGTGGTCACGCCGCTGGCCTATGACTTCTTCCTTGGCTTCCAGCAGTTCGGTGCCGAGGGCGAGGCGGTGGAGGCCGGGCAGGCCGCGCCGCTGAGCGTGGTGTTCCAGGGTTCGGCGCAGGAGTACCTGAACCTGACGATCAAGTTCATCGTTGCCTTTGGCCTGTGCTTCCAGCTGCCGGTTCTGCTGACCCTGATGGGCAAGGCCGGGCTGGTCAGCGCCGAAGGTCTGGGCGGTGTGCGCAAATACGCGGTGGTGGCGATCCTGATCCTCGCCGCGTTGGTGACGCCGCCGGATGTGATCACCCAGATCATCCTGTTCACCGTGGTCTATGGCCTCTACGAGATCTCGATCTTCCTGGTGCGCCGGGTCGAGAAGAAGCGCGAGGAACAGCTGCGCGCCGACGGCTACTATGACGACGAGGAAGAGTTCGACGATCCGCTGATGTCGGAGTTCGACGAGGACGACAGCGACGGCAAGTAAAACCGTCGAGCAGGGCAAGCGGGGCGCGCGGGGAGATCTGCGCGCCCCGTGTCGTTGCAAAGCCGGAAAGGCGGTGCCGGGTTACAGGCCGGCCAGCCGCAACGCGGTGTCACGCGCGGCAGTGCGGACCTCATCGGCCAGGACGGCGTCGTCGAGCGTTCGCGACAGCACCATGCCGCCCACGCAGAGCGCCGACAGCGCCAGCGCCATGCGGTGCCTGTCCGTCGTATCGGGCGGCAGGTTGTGTTCGAACAGAAAGGCCATCGCGCGCAGCAGCTTTTCATAGGCTTCGCGGGCCTGTGGCGTCGCCCGGGCGACGTCCGAGGGCAGGGCGATCATCGGGCATTGCCCGTCGAGATCGCCAAGATGTTCGGCCGACAGGTAGCTGTCGACCATCGCCCGCACGGTGTCGGGGCCGCCGTTCTCGGGGTCGACCCCGGCGGCGTCGCGCCAGGTTTTGCCGCGGCCGTCGAGAAAGCTGGCCACCGCCTCGGCATAAAGCTCGTCCTTGTTTCGGAAGTGGTTGTAGAACCCGCCGCGGGTCAGGCCGACCTCGGCCATGATCTGGTCAATCGACACCTCGGCAAAACCTTCGCGGTTGAACAGGATGCGCGCCTGTTCGACGATCCGGTCGCGGACCTGCGCTTTGTGCTGGGGGCTGTAGGGCATGGGTGGACCTCGCTGTCTGGTCGCAGAATATCGCATGCGAAAATATGTTGTTGAACATATATAGATCGCTGCCAGTCTTGCCGGAAAGAGGTTGGACAGGGGATGCCGGGATGAAGCTTTTTAATGCCGCCTCGCCCAATGGTGCGCGGGTCGCGGTCTTTCTGGCCGAAAAGGGGATCGCCCTGCCGACCGTGACCGTCGATCTGTTTGCGGGGGAGGCACGGACCGAGGCGTTTCTGGACCGCAATTCCCTGGGACAGGTGCCGGTTCTGGACCTCGATGACGGCCGCCACCTGACCGAGAGCCTTGCGATCTGCCGCTATCTGGAGGAGCTGCATCCCGACTGTCCCTTGTTCGGGCGCGATCCGCTTGAGCGGGCCTTTACCGAGATGTGGACGCGGCGCATGGAGCTGCTGTTCAACGCGGTGGGCGATGTCGGGCTGCACGAGTTCGAGATGTTCAGGGAAAGGGTCGCGCAGAACGCCGCCTTTGCCGCCGCGCGCCTGCGGTGGCTGGATCGGGAGATTTCCGACGACCGCCCCTTTGTCGCCGGCGATGCCTTCTCGGTGGCCGATATCGTCGGCATGGCGATGCTGATGCTGGCAGATTTCGCCGGGATCGGGATCCCGCCAGAGCTGTCCCATGTTCGGCGTTGGGAGGCCGCCCTGAGGGCCCGGCCCAGTTTTTCCGCCACGCGCCCGGCCCGCCGGACAACCGATAACCATCTAAAACCCCAGCAGGAAAGGAAGCTCAAATGACTAAATTCGCATTCATCTACCGGGGCGGGGGACCGTTCTCTTCCCCCGAGGAAGGCAAGGCCCATATGGCCAAATGGCGGGCCTGGGCCGACAGCCTGGGCGACGCCTATGTCTATCCCGGCATGCCGTTTTCCGGCGCGGTCACGGTCAGTGCCGCCGGCACTTCGGACGGCAGCGGAACGCCCGCCCTGTCGGGTGTCAGCGTCGTCGAGGCCGAGAGCCTGGAGGCCGCCCAGGAGATGGCGCGCGCCTGCCCGCACCTGGATATCGGCGGTGAGATCGTCGTGGCACAGGGCATGGACCTGGAGATGTAGATCCCGCCAGCAGCGGCGCACAGGCGCAAGGCCCTTGCCGTGCGGGCTGGAACATGTTTTGAGACGCTCCGACCACATCGGAAGGACGTTGAGAAGATGGACCAGGCCGCACTCTCCCGCATTGCCGAGGCGCTGGAACGGATTGCGCCGGCGCCGATGCCGGCCCCGGATTTCACCGCCGCCGGCGGCTTCGTCTGGCATGTAGAGCCTGACCGGCTGGAGCCGGTGGCGCGGATCAACCGGGTTCGGCTGGACCTGCTGGTCGGCATCGACCGGTCGCGGGATACCTTGCTGGAAAACACCCGCCGCTTTGCCAAGGGCTACAGCGCCAACAACGCGCTGCTCTGGGGCTCGCGCGGGATGGGGAAATCGAGCCTGGTCAAGGCGGTCCATGCCGAGGTGTCCGAGGATCACCCGTACCTCAAACTGGTCGAGCTTCAGCGCGAGGACCTGCCCAGCGTCGGGCGGCTTTTGAACCACCTGCGCGCGGCACCGCAGCGGTTCCTGCTGTTTTGCGACGACCTGTCGTTTTCCCATGACGACCAGCATTACAAGAGCCTCAAGGCGGTTCTGGACGGCGGCATCGAGGGGCGGCCCGACAACGTGCTGTTCTATGCCACCTCGAACCGGCGCCACCTGATGCCGCGCGATATGATCGAGAACGAACGCTCCAGTGCCATCAACCCCTCGGAGGCGGTCGAGGAAAAGGTATCCCTGTCCGACCGCTTCGGGCTGTGGCTGGGCTTCCACCCCTGTAGCCAGGACGAATACCTGGCGATGATCGACCGTTATTGCGCCGCCTATGGCATCAACGTCGAGGCCGAGACCCTGCGCGCCGAGGCGATCGAATGGCAGGCCACGCGCGGGGCGCGCTCGGGCCGGGTGGCCTGGCAATTCTTCACCGATCTGGCGGGGCGGAAGGGGGTGCGGGTCGCCTAGCGATCCGCCCTGCTCGCTAGTTTTTCAGCTTTTGGGCGCGGAAGGTCCGATACAAGCCGTTCTTTCCGGTTATGGTCACGGTGCGGCCGTTCGGCCGCAGGTGCAGATCGTAAATGAAATCGTTGGTGACCCAATCCTGTTTTTCCGGTTCCAGGTTGTAGTCGACCGGATCCCGCCCCCTTTGCTGCCAGACGAGCTGGCTGCAATCGGCATTGATTTGAAGAGTTACGTTCAAAGCGCGGTCTCGGATCCGGTAAGTTCCATCCGCCCAGGGGCAGGCGGAGACAGCTGGCGCCGAGCAGATCAGGCCGAACACGGCGGCCAGGCCATAATGGGTGATATTTACCTTCATTAGAAAACCCCTAAGAAATTCCCGTTCCGGTTGAGGTGAGTATCATTTCTGGCCCATAGGGTAAAGTGGGGCCTCGTGGCCCCGGGATGGCAGGACGCGGCGGCTTCCCTGGCTCGCCAGGGCTCGGACCGAGCCCCAGGTGGAGCGGCGCCAGCGTTGGCAGGGTGCCAGGAGGGCACGACCAGGGAGGGCGATGGGCATCGCGCGCCCTGGCGCGCCTCGTGTCAATGTCTTCTCGCCCTCAATACCTCCGCCGCAGAGCCGCCCAGAAGGGGCGTCGGGCGGGATCAATCCCGGGTCTTCCGCCACTGCGCCTATTTCAGATAGGGAGCCGGATCGACGCTGTCGAAGCCGTCGCGCACCTCGAAGTGCAGATAGGCCTCGTTGCCCGGGCGCAGCTGGGCCAGGTTCTGGCCGCGCTTGACCCGGTCGCCCTTGTTGACCGTGATCTTGTCCACATTGGCATAGACGGTCAGCAGGTTGGCGTCGTGGCGGATCACGATGATCGGCACCTGGTCGGCATCCTCGGTGATCGCGGCGACGGTGCCGGCCTCGGCGGCCATCACCGGATTGCCCGGGGTGCCGGAAATGTCGATCCCCTCGTTGCGGCCCTTGGCATAGTCGCGGATGATCTTGCCGCCCGAAACCGGCATCGCCATGGCCGCGCTTGAGGCCTTTGTCGGCGCTTCGACCGAGACCTTGGGCGGTTCGGGCGTCTTGGCCGCGACCTCTTCGTCGGGCAGGGGTTCGGTGGCGCTGGGCGGGGTCGGCGTGGGCGAGCCGCTGCCCGGCGGGGTAACATCGGTGTCGGGCAGGGCGCGGCGCGGCGCCGGCTGGTCCTTGACCGGGATCAGCAGATACTGCCCCTCGCGGATGGCGAAATCGGGGCCCAGCCCGTTCCATTCCGCCAGCGCCTTGATCGGCACCTGGTAGAGGCGCGAGATGGTATAGGCGGTCTCGCCGCGCACCACCTTGTGGCGGACCGGTTCGACGCGCTCGGGCTTTGGTTCCGGGCGGGGCGGGCTTGCGGCCGGCCCCAGCGGGGTGCTTTCCACCGTCGAGGGCGCCGGCGTGGTGTCGGGCGCAGCCTCGATCGCGGATCCGGCCAGTGTGGCGATGTCGATCGAGCCGGCGGTGCCCGCCGGCGGTTCCGACACCCGGCGGGGCAGGGCCAGAACCTCGCCCTGGCGCAGCCGGTCGGTGGGCTGCACCCCGTTGAAGCGCGACAGCTCCTCGGCCGGCAGACCGATGCGGGCGGCGACATCGGCCACGGTATCGCCGCGCCGGGCCACGGCGACCTGGTAACTGGGATAGGAGATGATGCCGCGCGCGTCCGGGGCCGGTCGATTGGCGGTGCTGACGCTGCGGGCGGCCTCGGCGGTGCTGAACCCGCCCAGATTGCCGCGCAGATCGAAATCCAGCGGTTCCGAACAGCCCGCGAGCAGGGCCAGAACGGCGGTCGCCGCCCAAAGGCGGCCGGGTGTCGAAATGGCGGGAGTTTGCATCTCGCGTTCCTCAATGCTTGCCCCCTGTTGGCCGGGGACTTTGCGGTTTACCTATTACACTCAGCCGTCCTGTCCCAGCCCTTCGAGAAGCGGAACAAAACGTACCGGCCGGATTTCGTCATAGTCGAAGCCCGCCTCACTGCGCCGGACCCGGATCAGGGTCTGCACGGTATCGGACTGCCCCACCGGCACCACCATGATACCGCCGATTTTCAATTGCGCCAAGAGCGGGCCGGGCGGGTCCTCGGCGGCGGCGGTCACGATGATGCGGTCGAACGGCGCCTGATCGGGCAAACCGTATGAGCCGTCGGCCGTCAGCGAGGTGATATTGACCAGCCCTTGCGCCTCGAAAATCGCGCGGGCCTCGCGCACCAGCCTGGGATGGCGTTCGACGGTATAGACGCGGCGGGCCAGCTTGCTGAGGATCGCGGCCTGGTACCCCGAGCCGGTGCCGACCTCGAGCACCTTGTCGCGCGGATTGACCTGCAGCGCCTGGGTCATGATGCCGACCACCGAGGGCTGGCTGATGGTCTGGCCGCAGGCGATCGGCAGGGGCATGTCCTCATAGGCGCGTTCGGCGAAGATCCCGCGTACGAAGGGGCCGCGGTCGATCTCTTCCATCGCGGCCAGCACGCGCCGGTCGGTGACGCCCTTGGACCTCAGGGCGAACAGGAACTGCATCTTGGTTTCTGGTGCGGGTCCTGTCATTCGATCGCCTTCAGCGCCTCCAATGCGTCATGGGCGGTTAGGTCGGCGCGCATCGGGGTGACCGAGACATAGCCGTCCAGGTTGACCGCGGCGTCGGTGCCGGCCTCGGTCGGTACATGCTGGTTGCCGCCCTTGATCCACAGGAACCGCCGCCCCGAGGGCGAGCTGTGCGGTTCGACCGAGAAATGGGTGTCGCGGCGGAACCCCTGCGGCGCGGCGCGCATGCCGCGTACCTCGGCACCGGGCACGGGCGGGAAGTTGATGTTGTAGAACAGCCGGTAATCTTCGCCCGCGTCGGGGCAGGCCGAGAGAATGCGGCGGATCACCTCGGCGCCGTGCTGGGCGGCGGCCTCGAACGGGTTGTCGAGCCCGAGGTTGCCGGGCCCGTAATATTGCGACAGCGCCATCGCCGGGATGCCCTGCAGCGCCGCCTCCATCGCCCCGCCCAGGGTGCCGGAGTAGAGCGCGTTCTCGGCCGAGTTGTTGCCGCGGTTGACGCCCGACAGCACCAGGTCGGGCCTGGTGCCGTGCAACACGTCATGCAGGCCCGCCATCACGCAGTCGGCGGGGCTGCCCTCGGCGGCGTAGCGGCGCGCGTCCAGCTTGGCGATCATCATCGGGTGGGTATAGCTGATGCAATGGGCGACGCCGGACTGTTCAAAGGCCGGCGCCACGGTCCAGACCTCACCGTCCGGCCCGGCCAGATCGGTTGCGATCGCTTCCAGCACCGCGAGGCCCGGCGCGTTGATGCCGTCGTCATTGGTCAGAAGAATACGCATGAAAGCCCGCCCTTGTTTGCGTCTTGATAGTCGCCGCCGCGAAAGGGGGCAAGCGGCCCGGCTTCCCCGCACCGAAAATATCCCTGCCGCAGGCATGGCCCGCCGGGGTATTCCCGATCAGAGCTTGGCAAGCAGGCGTTTGGCCTCTTCGGTCGGATGGGTGAGCTGATCGCGGTCCTCGCCGGGAAAGAACCGGGCGCGGGTGGCGGTGGGCATCGGCCGCGGTGCCAGCACATGCACCCGGGGACCGGTACGCAGGGTCTCCGCTGCCCAGCTGGTGGCCAGCGCGATCTGCGCCGCCTTGGTGGCGCCATAGGCACCGAAGAACTTCTCGCCGGCGTGCGGATCGTCGAAGAACACGGCCTGACCGGCATCGCCCAGCAGCGGCGCCACATAGGTGATCAGCAGCGATGTTGCGCTGGCGTTGACGGCGACGGATTTGTCCCAGTCCTTGGGATCGATGAACTGCGCCGGGCTGAGCGGGGCGGCATGGATCGCCGGATGCAGCCACAGATCGAGTTTGCCCCAGCGGTCATGGATCCCGCGGCAGAGGGTTGCCATCGCCTCCGGCACGGTGATGTCCATCGGGGCCAGCGTGGCGCTGCCGCCCTTCGCCTTGATGCGGTCGTCGAGCTCTTCCAGCGCACCGGTGGTGCGGGCCACGGCGACGATGTGGTGGGTTTCGCTCAGCGCCTCGGCCAGCGCGGCGCCAAGCCCGCGCGAGGCGCCGGTGATCAGGGCAATCTTGGTCTCGGACTGTGTCATGACGCGGGTGTGCGGCCTTTCCTCCGGGACGTCAAGGGGGCGCAAGGTCCCACGATCGGCATCCCGGCCGCGTCCTGCGCCTTGGGAACAGGGTATCCGTAGGGTCAGCTGCCGGGCAGGGTGATCCGTTGCGTTTCGCCGTTGCGATGAAACACCACGCCGGTCTCGTCGATGGCCACGACCCGGCCCCAGGCGACGCGGTCGCCTGGCGTGACGGTCCTGATCCGGCCGCCCGGCAGGCGGAGCAGCGCGCGGAAGCCCCGGGCGCTGCCGGTCAGCCCGATCAGGACCATTTCGCCGGGCTCCAGGGCCTGCGGCCTGGTGGCCAGATCGGCCACGGTCGCGGGCGTGCCGCCCGCGTCGGTTTTGCTTGTCATGTATTGCGTCCTTGCGGTGCGCCGGGGTCGGCGTCTCCGTCTGGGTGAGGGTCGGCGCGCCCTCTATCCTGCCCTGCGGCGGGTGGAAATCCCCCTGTCCACGCCTCGGCAGAAAGCTGCCGGGGCGCGGCGGATCCCTGCCGGGACGGGGGGATTATTCGGCGGCCGTCTTCAGGCGGAAGCCCTTTTCGATCATGTCGGCGGGTTTTACCGGGTATTCGCCCGAGAAGCAGGCATCGCAATATTGCGGGCAATCGGCATCGCGGCCCTGTGCCTCGCCCACGGCCCGGTAGAGCCCGTCAAGCGAGATAAACTTCAGGCTGTCCACGGCGAGATGATCGCGCATCTCGTCCTCGGACATGGTCGCGGCCAGCAGTTTTTCGCGCTGCGGCGTGTCGACGCCGTAGAAGCACGGCCAGGCGGTCGGCGGGGAGGCGATGCGGAAATGCACCTCCTTGGCGCCGGCATCCAGGATCATCTCCTTGATCTTGCGGCTGGTGGTGCCGCGCACCACCGAGTCGTCGACCAGGATCACCCGCTTGTCGCGGATCAGCGCGCGGTTGACGTTGAGCTTGAGCCGCACACCCATGTTGCGGATCTGCTCGGTCGGTTCGATGAAGGTGCGGCCCATATACTGGTTTCGGATGATCCCCATCGCATAGGGGATGCCCGATTGCTGGCTGAAGCCGATCGCCGCCGGCGTGCCGCTGTCGGGGACCGGGCAGACCAGGTCGGCCTCGACCGGGCTTTCCTTGGCCAGTTCGCGGCCGATGGCGGCGCGGGTCTCATAGACGCTGCGCCCGCCCAGGATGCTGTCGGGGCGCGAGAAATAGACATGTTCGAAGATGCAGAAGCGCGGCTTTTGCGGGCGGAAGGGGAAATGGCTCTCGACCCCGTGCTCGGGCGAGATGACGACCATTTCGCCGGGCGCGATCTCGCGCACAAATTCGGCACCGATGATGTCCAGCGCGCAGGTCTCCGAGCTGAGCACCCAGCCGTCGCCGATCCGGCCCAGAACCAGCGGGCGCACGCCCAGCGGGTCGCGCACGCCGATCAGCTTGGTGCGGGTCATGGCCACCACCGAGAACGCCCCCTCGACCCGGCGCAGCGCGTCCTCCATCCGTTCGGGGATGTTGCGCTGGAGCGAGCGGGCCATCAGGTGGATGATGCATTCGCTGTCCGACGAGCTCTGGAAAATCGAGCCGCGCTCGATCAGTTCCCGGCGCAGGGCCTCGGCATTGGTGATGTTGCCGTTATGGGCAATCGCCGCGCCGCCCATGGCAAACTCGCCGAAAAACGGCTGCACGTCGCGGATCGCCGCACCCTTCGACCCGGCGGTGGAGTAGCGCACGTGGCCGATGGCCAGCGGTCCCGGCAGCGTTTCCATGATATCGGTGGAGGTGAAGTTGTCGCGCACGTAGCCGAAGCGGCGGGCGGAGTTGAAGCCCTGTTCGGGGTCATGGGTGACGATGCCGCCGGCCTCTTGTCCACGGTGCTGCAGCGCATGCAGGCCGAGGGCGACGAAATTGGCGGCATCCTGCACGCCGATAACGCCGAATATGCCGCATTCTTCGCGCAGCTTGTCGTCATCGAACGGGTGGGCGGGGGGCATTTGCGGCATCGGCAAGACGTGCAGCTCCGAATCCGTTGGTGGGTCTGGCCTCCACATAATGGCATGTCGCCCGGGTGTCACGAAAGGATCACAAATATTCTGGAATACAGATTGACGCGGCCCGCCCCGGGGGGCAGGCCCGCGGCGGTCAGTGACGCGCCTGATTTTCCCTGCATTTTTCGCCGCAGAGCAGGGTCAACAGGCCCCGGCTTTCGCGATAGCTCAACACCCGGTGGCGGGGTTGCGGACCCGGGCCGGGGACGTGCAGAAGGGTTCCGGTCTGGGCAAAGACGATCTCCTCGGTTTCGAATTCCAGAACGACACCGCAGCGCAGGGCGAAACCCGAGATCGTGCGAACGCCGCAAAACCCGGTGGTGGTCGGCACGGGGACCAGGACGAGGGTGGCATCGAACAGCCTTCTGCAGACCGGGTTCAGGATGGCCACGTGCTGACCCGCGTTCAGCCGCAGGTCCGAGCAGTTGCCCAGCTTGCCCGGGGGGACGTGCCACTGCAGGCGACTGCGGTCGGGGGGCTGGCGGCTGATCCCCGAAATCCGGGTCAGGCCACGCAGGGTCCGTACCCGGTCGCCGGAATGCAGCGATTCAATCGGGCGCCAGCCGCGCTCGGTGTCCAGCAGGGTTCCTGGGGCAAAGGTCCGGTCAAAGGCGCGCGCCGGTCGGGGACGACCCGAAAGGATCGAGGGGGGTGGACGAAAATCTGCGTCCGGGGAAGGGGGATCAAAATGCACTGGTAAACTCTATCGGTACTGACGCAATGGCATTTCTGCCATAGGTGTAGTCCGCGCCCGAATTCGGGCGTCTACATGGCTGAATTATGGCGGAATTGTGGCGAATGCGTCGACTCGACGGCGTTGAAGGCCGGGCCCGGATGCCGGGCGCGGGCATGCCGATGGCCCGCAAAACGCAGGACCGGGTGGCGGTTATTTTCGGGGCTTATTCCGGCGCGCCGCAGCTGCCGACCAGCCCCTCGTATTGCTGGGTGATCCAGCCCAGGGCCTGCTCCGGGTTGCGCTGTTCGATCCGGTCGGTCATGCGCGAGAAGACCTTTGCCGAGCGGCTTTCGTCGACGATGGTAAAGTTCTGGCCGGCCATCACGATGTCATAGACGAAAAAGGCAATCGCCACGAGCAGGATGCCGCGGGCGACACCGAAGAAGAACCCGGCGCCCTGGTCCAGCCCGCCCAGGGCGGAACGCTGGACCAGCGAGGAGAACAGCGGCGTGAAGAAGGACACCACGATCAGAGCCACCGCAAAGACGGCGGCAAAGGCGGCGATGATGCTCAGTTCGCAGCTGTCGGCGATGAATTCGCCCAGCACCGGCACTTCCTTGATCAGGGGTTCCACCTGGGGCGCGAAGATAAAGGCCAGCACGGCGGCGGCGATCCAGCCGGCGATGGCCATCGCCTCGCGCACGAAACCGCGGGAATAGGCCAACAAAGCCGAAACCACGATGACCAGGGCCACGACCCCGTCGATAATGGTGAAACCTTCCATAGCCCTCGCCCGATCTGCCCCTATGCGTCAGCCCGCCCCGAACACCTCGCCGACAAAACCCGTCAGGTCGGCGGGCCGGGTCAGAGACAGGCCGCCGCCCGACCCGGTTTTGCCACCGGCCGGAGCGATTGCAGCGGTGAAACCAAGTTTTCGCGCTTCTTTCAACCTGTTTTCGGTCTGCGGGGCCGGTCGCAGGGCGCCGGAGAGGCTGATTTCGCCGAAAACGACCGTATCGGCGGGCAATGGAGCATCCTCACGCGCGCTGAGCAGGGCGGCGGCGACAGCCAGATCGGCGGCCGGTTCACCGATTTTCATGCCGCCGGCGACGTTCAGGTAAACGTCGAGCCCGGCAAAGGGGATGCCGCAGCGCGCCTCGAGCACGGCGAGGATCATCGCCAGCCGCCCGCCGTCCCAGCCGACCACCGTGCGGCGGGGCTGCGACAGCGGCGAGGGGGCGACCAGCGCCTGGAACTCGACCAGAACCGGCCGGGTGCCCTCGATGCCCGCGAAGACCACCGAGCCGGCGCTGGGCTGGCCGCGTTCGGACAGGAACAGGGCCGAGGGGTTGGTGACCTCGGCGAGCCCGCCGCCGGTCATCTCGAAGACGCCGATCTCATCCGCCGGGCCGAAGCGGTTCTTGACCGCGCGCAGGATGCGGAACTGGTGGCCACGCTCGCCCTCGAAATAGAGCACCGTGTCGACCATGTGTTCGACAACCCGGGGACCGGCGATCTGGCCCTCCTTGGTGACATGGCCGACCATGATGACGGCGGTTCCGGTCCGTTTGGCGAAGGTGGTCAGCTCATGCGCGGTGGCGCGCACCTGGGTGACGCTGCCCGGCGCGCTGTCGACGTTGTCGGCCCACATGGTCTGGATCGAGTCGATGATGACAAGCTGCGGCTTTTCCGCCTCCAGCGTTGTCAGGATGTCGCGCAGGTTGGTCTCGGCCGCGAGCCGGACCGGCGCGTCGGCAAGCCCGAGGCGACGGGCGCGCATGCGCACCTGTGCGCTGGCTTCTTCGCCCGAGACATAGACGGTTTTCAGCCCCTTGCGGGCAAAGGCGGCGGCGGCCTGCAGGAGCAGGGTGGATTTGCCGATG
>NPIG01000454.1_pt1 | contig 33356 bp, 19 predicted proteins | sample 8637441 | NCBI WGS metagenome assembly NPIG01 (sample SAMN07420675, study PRJNA396082) | bioreactor metagenome | isolation source: sample BR6 brine-fed electro-methanogenic bioreactor BR | place: Japan: Kochi | collected 2016-06-14
GTGCCGGACCCTTTGGTCCCACCGGTGCCGGAGGCTTTTGTGCCACCGGTGCCTTTGGTCCCGCCGGTGCCGGAGCCCTTGGTGCCGCCGGACCCTTTGGTCCCGCCGCTGCCGGATCCTTTGGTCCCGCCGGTGTCGCCCGAACCGCGCGGGTCGCCGCCGTCATCGGTCTCGGTGTCTGTGAATTCGTCCTTGAGGTTGGCGTCATACCAGGTTGCGAAGGCGTCGCCCTCGACGCCGCCGTTGTGGTAGGAGGCGGAGACACTTGCCTTGGCGCCAAAGCTTCCGCCGGTCCCGCCGGTCCCCTTGGTGCCGCCGGTCGCCGAGCCTTTTGTCCCCCCAGAACCAGAGCCAAAGCCAGAGCCCTTGGTCCCGCCGGTACCGGTTCCGCCTGTGCCCGTTCCGCCCGTTTCCGTGCCGCGCGGATCCCCGACACCCAACAGATCATTGAAATCCATCGTTACTCCACTCCCTTTGGGTCCACATCTGTCACGGCAGAAAGGTCCGCGACGCTCAAGCTGGCCCCGCAACAAAGGTCAGGCCTTTTTCGGGGTTCGATCAACGTAAACGTCGTTAAGAAGTGCTCAAAATTTTCGAGCGTTACCGGTCACTTGGTGGGGAAAACCCGGCAAAACGGGAAACAGTCCCCCCGAGGTCGTGGGGATTAACCATCGCCTCGGGCCAATTACCGATCGCGGCGGCCGATCCTTTGGCGAATCGCGGAGCCGGCTATTTAACCGTGCCAAACTTAATGATTCCTCAAAATCGCCCGAATCAACCGTTAGCTCTTCTGCTGATCTGGTCGGGCGCCCCGAGGCGGACCCCGGCAGACCGGCAGTAACGAGGTGAAGACGTGGCGAGCAGCAAAAAGAAAACCCGCCTGCAGCGGATCGTGGCCTGCGCCGAGGGCCATTTCGGCGCTCCGGTGGAAAAGGTCACCGCACCGGGCGGCGAGGGGCGCTCCAGCTATCGGTTGCATTTCGCCGACCGCGACGTGATCGCCACGTTGCGTCCGAATTTCCGCCGCACGCACCTGGAGGCCCATGTTCTGCGCGCCCTGTCCCGGCATTGCGACGATCTGCCCGACTGCCTGGGCGTGGTGGGCGAGATCATGTTCCAGTCCGATGTCGGCACCCGCCGCCTGAACATGGAAATCGTGCGCCACGGATCGAAAGGGCGGACCGATCTGGCCGCCGAGGCGGTGGCGGCGATCTTCCGGATCCAGGCCGCCGCGCGGCAGACCGACCTGGATCGGATAATGCCGCATCTGGGGGTGAACCGGGACTGGATCGAGAATTTCGTCGAGGCCGCCGATGCGCTGCAGCCCTATTCCGGCGGCATCTCGCGCCGGTTCGACCGTGCCGCCCTGTGCGCCGCGGTGGACCGCCCGGCGCGGCAGTTCGTGAAATGGGACTGCCGCTCGGGCAATGCGGCTTTGGATGCCGCCGATAAACTGCGCTGGTTCGATTTCGAATACTCCGGCCTGCGCCACGGCGCCGAGGACTTCGCCTGGCTGATTGGCGACGAAGCCTGGCCGCTGGCACCCGAAATGATGCTGGCGGTGATGGTTGACGGTTACGACACCGCCACCGGCGAGGCGCTGGACAGCTATCTCGATTACCTGTCGGTCTATACCACCCTTCACTGTGTCCAGCGGTTCAAGCTGATCGTGAAAGAGGCGAACAAGCGCGGCTGGCTGACCAAGGCCAAGGTCCGCAAGTACGACGACGCGGGGGTCCACCCGGAATTCGCCGCGCAGATCTGTCGGGTCGGGGCCTTTTTCGCCGAGCGAAACCCGCTGACCGCGCCGCTGGTGCGCAATTTCGAAGCCGCCGAGCAGGGGTTCCGGGATCTGCTGCGCGATCAAGCGGCCCGCAAGACCGCCTGACCCATGAAGGATCACGCCGATATTCCCATGCCTGCCCGCGCCGACCGTATCGAACTGGACGTCATCGGCACCTGGCCCGAGTTCGAGGTTCTGAAAGCCCCCTGGAAGGCGCTGGAGCAGCGCGACCCGGAGGGGTCGGTCTTCCTGTCCTGGGCCTGGCTGGCCGAGGCGTTTCGCGCCAACCCGGGGCGCTGGCGGGTGGTCGTGGCCTATCGTGGCGACCGTATCCTGGGGGCTTTGCCGTTGAAGTCGCGGGTGCACTGGAGCACCTCGCGCAACGCCTTCGAGACCGAGTTCGAAGCTGGCGGGCGGCTGATCTGGAGCGAATATACCGGGTTTCTCTGCGACCCGGAGTGGGAAGACAGCGTCATCGCCCGTCTTGCGGAGCGGGTGCAGACACTGCCTTGGGCGCGGCTGTCGTTGCGCTATCTGTCCCCGCGGGCGCGGGGCGCGGCCTTCCTGCGCGCCTTTCCCGGCGACCGGTTTTCCGCGCAGTGGCGCAGCTATCGCATCAACGGCGGCGAAACCGACAACCTGCTGTGCCCGCAGGTGATCCTGCCCGGCAGCCATGACGCCTATCTCGACGGTCTGCCCAGCAAGAACACCCGCCAGAAGATCCGCCGCTTCACCCGGCGCCATCTGGACAGCGGCGAGGTGCGCATCACTGAGGCCGGCACCGCGCGCGGGACCGCGCGCGACCTGGATCACCTGCTGCATTTCTGGCTGGACAAATGGGCCGGCCAGAAGGGCAGCGCGCGCGCCAAGCGGGTTGCCGGCAACTACCGCGAGGTTCTGGGCGCGGCGCAGCGTCTGGGTCTGCTCTATCTTCCGGTCATGTGGCAGGGGGAACGCCCGCTGGGGGCGCTGGCCCATATTCTCGACCCGCATCTGGGGCGGGTGCATTTCATCGCCGCCGGGCGCGACAGCGCGGCCTCCGAACCCTATATCGGGGTGCTGCTGCACAGCGAGAGCATCCGATGGGCGATCGACAAGGGCTATGGCATCTACGATTTCTGCCATGGCAACGAACCCTATAAATACACCTTCGGCGCCACCGACCGCGAGGTGGGCTATGTCGCCGTGCGCCGCCGCAGCGCCGATGCCGCGGCGCCCCGCTTTGATCCCGCCTGCACGGCGCAGGCGCTGCGCCGCACCCAGGCGATGATCGAAGAGGGCGAAACCGACCGCGCCGCGGCCGCCTGCGCCCATCTGGTGTCCCTGGCCGAACAGGCGGACATCTGACCCGCCGCGGTAAACCGTACATTTCGGCGCCTGAATCGTACAGTTGAGCGAGACAGCCCGCGGTCAGCGCGCCGCCGTCGCCCGGCGCCACGCGGCGCACAGGCCGGCCCGGGTCATGCGCGCCTCGTCGGCCAGGGTGACCGGCACGCCCTGGCGTTGCAGCGCGTCGGCATAGGCACGCGCACTTTCGTCCGGCCCGATCACCGCCACCTGCTGGCCCAGCCAATAGGCGCGCGCGCCGGCCAGCTCCGCGCCGATCAGCAGGCCGGACAGGCGCGCGCGGCCCTGGCCGGGCTGTAGGCGTCCCAAGGCTTGTTCGGCCCGGATCCCGGCCAGCCCGGCGGCCAGTTTCTCGGGGCGCGACAGGGTCACGTCCACCGCCTCGTCAAAACCCGCCTGGTCCCGCCCGGCCCCCTCCAGCGCGGCCCGAAGACGCGGCGCGGAGGACAGCGCCTGGACAAGGTCGCCACTCAGGAAGCTTTGAACGCTGACCACCTCTTCGGCGCTGAGCAGCGCCCAATGGGTCTCGGGCCCGGGCAGGCAGATCACCCCGTCCCACCCGGGGTTCAGCGTCAGGAAACCGGCGATCCGGGTTTCGCCGCCCTGCATCACCGCGGGCGGGGTGTCCTGGTACAGGCCGGGCAGGGCGTCGGCCCCAAGGGCGGCCAGCCGCGCCGGTGCGATCTCGCCCGGTTTGGCGGGGATCTTGACCGGCGCGGGCCCCTCGGCCAGGCCGCAGATGACCGCTGGTGCACCGCGGTGGCCGGGCTGCGCGGCGCACAGCCGGTCGATCAGCGCGGCGGCCGTATCCGGGCCGAAGGGTCCGGCGGGGGCATCAAGCCGGACCTCGGACAGGGCGGTGTCGCCCTGCATCGCCCAGGCGCGGGCCTGTCCGGGCGCCAGGTCGATGGCGCACCAGTGTGCGGTGTCGGACGCGGACGCCATGGCGGGCCTTTACGCGATCACGTCGCCGATCAGGATCTGCGGCCGGACATCGGTGAAATTCGCCACATCCTTCATCACCGGCCCCGAGACCCGCATCGCCGCGTCCATCGCGCCCTGATCGGCAAAGACAATCGTCGCCACCGCATAGAAACCCGGCGGCGTGTCGGGGCCGCCGGCCAGCCCCTTGGTGACCAACGTGCGTTCGATATGCGGCCCCATATGCTCGCCGACCAGCTTCATGTGGGTGCCGAGATAGTAGTCGAAGTCGAAATGGGTTCCCTCGGAGATCGGGTAGATGACCTGAAGTGAAACGGACATGGGGTGCTCCTCTGCGTTGCTGCGATCCGGGACCGCGATCGGGGCTGCGGGACGGTCCCTATTCATCTCACGCCCGCGCGCGGCATGGCAAGCGCCCGGCGACACCGCCCCCGGTCGGCCCGAATTGCGTCACAGTTTGGGCGGCAATGTGACCAAGTCGATCCGGGGCAGAGGCCCAAGCTGTTAACCGATTCTGAGGGGAATATCGTTTCCGACTTCGCGACAGTCCTGCCGGGTTGCCGGAACTGAACACCGCAACTACTGTTTTCGGGCCGTATTTCGGGGGTTTATGGGCTGGAAACATATTGTTTCCACTGAATTCGTTAAAAATGTAAGAGTAGCTGTTAAGTTCAATCATGGCAAAAACGAGGCAACACCGCGTCGTCATTTAGCCGGAAAAGCGGATCGGACCATCTGTGGGGGAAGGCCGGTGCGTTGAACCGCTTCTAGGTCCGCCGCGCTGCTTGGACGGGCACCTGGAAATTGAGTTTTTAAACCCGCGGCCGGCCCTGCCGGTCGTACCGGTCGCCCTGCGGCCATCGCTCAGGAGAGCAATATTATGGGTGCAAGTTTTCGCATACATGCCGAACAGTTCGGTGTTTCCCCCCGCCTGATGCCGCAAGCCCTGCCGACGGGCCTGTTTGCGCCGGCCAATACCAACGCGCCCCTGCGGCCCGCGCCGCGCCGCGTCACACGGATGAATGTGGACGGGTTTTATGCCCGCACCGGCAAACGCGCGCTGGACCTGGTCCTGCTTCTGATCACACTGCCGGTGACCCTGCCGATCATCGCGCTCTCCGCACTGGCGCTTTGGATCGAAAGCGGTCAGCCGTTCTACTGGCAAAGCCGACTGGGGCAGGACGGGCGCAAATTCCGGATGATCAAGCTGCGCACCATGGTGCGGGATGCGGACGCGCTGCTGCTGCATTTCCTGGCGACCGATCCGGCGATCCGCGACGAATGGAACCGCAATCAGAAACTGCGCCATGACCCCCGGATCACCCGGGTCGGAAATTTCCTGCGCGTCACTTCGCTGGACGAGTTGCCGCAACTGTGGAACGTCTTCAAGGGCGAGATGAGCCTGGTCGGCCCGCGCCCGATGATGCCCGAGCAGCTGCCGCTTTATGGCGATGCCTCCTGCTATACCGCGCTCAAGCCGGGCATTACCGGCCTGTGGCAGGTCTCGGCCCGCAACGACCGGGAGTTCAACTACCGGACCCAGATCGATGCGCTGTATTTTCACACGATTTCGCTTAGCCGCGATCTGCGCCTGATGCTCCGCACCATCGGCGTCGTGTTTCGCCGCACCGGTGTGTGACGGCGGCGGACGAACGCGATCGGGATTTGGAGGTCTGGGCATGAAAGATTACCTTGATACCGACATGGCCGAAGGGGCGCGCCTTTTTGCGCCGCTGGCCGATCAGAGTGACATGAACCGGATGGACCGCCAGGAGCGAAAGATTTTCCGGCGCAAGGCCGCCCGTCGCGCGGACGAGGCCCCGATGCGCGTTGCGTCGCCGGTGCGGAACCTGCCGACGACCCTGCCCAGCGCCTGGGACCGGCTGCGCCGGGTTCAGGCCACCGGGCCGGCCACGCGCAACCGTCGCGCGCCGCTGGTCAGCCTGTTCCGCGAAGATCCCGCCGCGCGGGCCTTTGACCTGCTGCGCACGCGTCTGATGCAGGCCCTGCGGACCCATGGCTGGCGCCGGGTTGCGATCGCCGCGCCGACGCCGGGCTGCGGGGCGACCTTCACCGCGGTGAACCTGGCGCTCAGCCTGGCGCGGGTGCCGTCGACCCGCACCATCCTGATGGATATGAACCGCCGCGATCCCGGCCTGGCCGATGCGCTGGACCTGCACGGCAAGGGCCGGATGGATGCCTTCCTGAGCGGTGAGATCGACGCCGAGGCGCATCTGGTGCGCTGCAGCGACGGGCTGGCGCTGGGTCTGGCCGATGCGCCCGACCGCAACGCCGCGGAAACCCTGCATGATCCCGAATGCGCGTTGGCGCTGGACGAGATGATCCTGACCCTGGATCCCGACGTGGTGCTCTACGATTTGCCGGCGATCCTGTCCTTTGACGATGCGGCGGCCTTCCTGCCGCAGGTCGACGCGCTGCTGCTGGTTGCCGACGGCACCAAGACCACCGCCGATCAGATCCGCGCCTGCGAGGAGATCCTGGGCGATCAGACCGAGCTGCTGGGCGTGGTCCTGAACCAGGCGCGCGACGGCGGCCGGTAAGCCGCCGCCGCGCGGCGCAATCGGACGCAGGAATCCCGGAATCGCCTTAGTTTTGCCGGTTTGCTATGGTCCCGTGGCGGTCAAAGGCCCGGGAAAAGGGCGGAACGCGGTCGGCGCCTTGCCGTGCGCGCAATCGAGGTAGGGTTGATGGGTCCGGTACATTCTTTGGCAGATTTCCTCGACATGGTGCGCCGGCGCGCCGGTGTGATCGCGTTGCTGATCCTCCTGGGCGGTGCGATGTCGGTGGTTTACGCGCTGGGTCAACGGCACCTGTTTCGCGCCACCGAGGTGATCCAGGTGGTGCAGCCCAAGGTCGCCGGAGAGCTGGCCCGCAGCACGGTCGAGGGATCGGCGGCGCGGCGGCTGCAGTCGATCGAACAGCGGCTGATGGCGCGCGACAGCGTGTTGGAGATCATCGGCCTGTTCGGCCTTTACGCCGATATCCCGGCGCTGACGCCGAGCGAACGGGTCGCGCTGCTGCGCCGCTCGGTGCGGATCGATTTCCAGGCGGCCGCGGGCAATGGCGGCGGCGGCGACGGCTCGGTTTCGATCCTGACCATCACCGCCGAGATGCCGAGTGCGGCGCAGGCCCAGCAGATCGCCCATGAATTCGCCCGCCGCACCATGGAACTGAGCCAGGACAGCCGACTGGAACAGGCGCGCGAAACGCTGGCGTTTTTCACCGCGCGCGAGGAAACGTTGCGCGAACAGGTGACCCGCGTCGAGGACCAGTTGACCGCGTTTCGCAAGGACAACGACCTGGCGCTGCCCGGCACGCTGGAATTCCGCCGCGACGAGATCGCCGGTATCAACCAGGAATTGCTGAGTATCGCGCGCGAGCGCATCCGCATCGAGCGCGAAGCCGAACAGGCCAGCCAGACCGAACGGAAGGCCACCGCCGAACGGATGCTGGCCGATTTCAATGCGCAGCTGGCCACGCTTGACGCCCAGGTCCGGCTGCTGGAGGCGCGCAAGGCCGAGCTGGAGCGCGGGATCGAGACCACACCGCAGATCGAGCGTCAGCTGGGCACCTTTGAGCGCCAGCTGGAGCAGCTGCGCGCGGAGCTGGACCTGGCCGCCGCGCGCCGCACCGAGGCCGAGGTGGGCTATCGGTTGGAAACCCAGGGTCAGGGCGAGCGCCTGACGGTGATCGAGCCGGCCACGGTTCCCGACTATCCCTTTACCCGCAGCCGCAAGAAACTGGTCGTTGCCGGTGCGCTGGCCAGTGTCGTGCTGGCGCTGGCCGTGGCGTTCCTGCTGGAGCTGAAGAACCCGGTGATGCGCACCGCCGCGCATATGGAGCGTGACCTCGGCATCCGGCCGGTGGTCTCGGTGCCGCGCCTGAACACCCGGCCGCCGCGCTACGGGCTGTGGGCCCGGCTGCGCGGCCGGCGGAAACGCCGCCGAGACCCGGCCGCCTTCTAGGTGTCGCGGGCCTCTCGCCGCAGTCAGGACATCACCCCGATCAGCCCGGTCACCAGGTCCCAGTGCAGCCACAGAGCCAGGGCACAGAACCCGCCCGCCAGCAGGGCGAACCCCAGATCGTGCAGCGGATCCCAGACCCGGTGCCGGCGCGCCAGCCAGACCAGAACCGGGTAGGTGACCAGGCTGCTGATCCCCATGGCGACGATCGCGCCGAACAGCCCGTACCAGATCACGCCGGTCAGGACCAAGCCGGTCTGCGCGGCGGCCCGCGCGGCCGAGTAGATGAAAAAGCTGCGGCTGTCGCCGGCGGCCAGCGCCGCCTGGTCATAGGTCATGCCCAGCGCCGTGGGCACCATGGCGCAGGACATCAGGGCGACGATGGAGCCTGATGTCAGGTAGCGGTCGTCATAGAGCAGCCCGACCAGTTGGGGGCCGATCAGCGCCATCACGATGGACAGCCCGGCAATGCCGCCGACCAGCCCGATCCGCAATTGCCGCTGCTTGCGGAAATTGGCGGGGTTCCCGGCCGCGGGGCGGTCGCGATAGATCGGGATCAGCAGCCGGTGGGTGACCGAATGGCCCAGCAGGCTGGGGAAACTGGCCAGGAAATAGCCGATATTATAGAGCCCCAGCATCTCCAGCGACAGGTACCGGCCCAGGATGACGCGGTCGCCCTGGCTGGTGACGAACCACAGCGCGGTGCTGAGAAAGATCCATTTACCGTACCGCATCAGCTCGCCCGCCATGGAGCGTTCAAGATGCAGCCGATTGCCCGCTCCGGGCAGGAAAAGGTGGGTCAGCGCCACCCGCGCCGTGGCCTGGATGATACCGCCGAGCACCAGCGCCATGACCGAATGCGTGGCCAGCGCCAGCGCGACCATGCCGCCGATCCCGATCGCCTGCGCGATCAGCTCCAGCACGGTCAGCCGCCCGACCAGAAGGTGGCGGTGCGCGGTCTCGATCTTCAGCGGCGCGAATCCCGACACCACCGAGGCCAGCCCGGCAATCGGCAGGTAGAGCATCAGGTCCGGCTCGCCGTAGAACTGCGCCACCGGAAAGGCCAGAACGCAGGTGCCCAGCCACAGCCCGACGCCGCGGATCAGCTGCAATGTCCAGACCGTGTCGAGAAAGCTCTGGTCGTCGCCATGGGGGCTTTGCGCCACCGCGGACCCGATGCCGATATCGGAAAACAGCGACAAGCCCACGGTGACCACCGAAACCAGCGCCATCAGCCCGAAGGCCTCGGGATAGAGCAGCCGGGTCAGCACCAGGTTCGACAGCAGCCTGAGCCCCTGCGCGCCGCCATAATTCAGCATCAGCCAGGCGGTGCTGCGCAGCGCGCGTGCCACCAGGCCATCGCCCCGGAATGCGGAAGTCAGTCTTTTCACGCGTGCGGTTCTGCCTCTGTCTCCGCCGCTCTTGGCGGGGTGTCGATGGCAGGCTAGGACGCCGCGGCAGGTCGGTCAATCGAGACCCGGTGATGGGTCGAAACCGGGGTGCGCATGTTGCCGGCAGGGCGGGAAACCGCGGCCATTGGCGGTATTCGCGGAAACAGGGAAACAATCCCGGCCATCGGCGGGAGGCCGGGCGCGCGCGGCTTTCCTCGCGCGGCGTCAGCGGTTAGGAAGTTTCTGTCCCTTATCCGCAGGTCGCGCCCCGTGAAGATCGCCTATGTGCTGAACACCTATCCGCTGCCCTCGCACAGCTTCATCCGCCGTGAATTGCGGGCGCTGGAACGCGGCGGGGCACAGGTGCTGCGGCTGGCGATGCGGCCCGGCCCAGTGCCGCTGGTCGATGCCCAGGACAAGGAGGAGGAGGCGCGCACCACCTACGTGCTGGAGCGCGGCGCGGTGCGGCTGTTGTCGGCGCTTGCGGTCCGGCTGCTGCGCCACCCCCGGCGCGGCTGGGCGGCGCTGCGCCTGGCGCTGCGGGCCGGGCGTGCCTCGCGGGTCGGCGTGCTGCGCCACCTGATTTACCTGGCCGAGGCGGCGGCGGTGGCCGATCGCTGCGCCGCCGAGGGGGTCATGCATATCCATGCCCATTTCGGCACCAATTCGACCACGGTGGCGATGCTGGCCCATGCGCTGGGCGGGCCGGGCTACAGTTTCACGGTCCACGGCCCGGAGGAATTCGACGCCCCCGCCGCACTGTCGCTGGGCGAAAAGGTCGACCGCGCGGCCTTTGCCGTCGCGATCAGCCAGTTCGGCCGCAGCCAGCTTTACCGTTGGGCGGGTTTCGACAGCTGGGCGCGCATCAAGGTGGTGCATTGCGGCATCGAGCCGGGGGCGTTCGCCGATCCCGCCCCGCTGCCGGGCGGGCCGCTGCGGCTGGTCAATATCGGCCGGTTCTCCGAGCAGAAAGGCCAGGCCCTGCTGATCGAGGCGATGGCGCGGTTGCACATGACGCATCCGGATCTGCACCTGACCCTGGTGGGCGATGGTGAGCTGCGCGGCGACCTGGAGCGCGCGATCGCCCGCCACGGGCTGGCCGATGCGGTCACGCTGACCGGCTGGCTGGACGAGGCGGGCGTGCGGCGCGAACTGGCCGCCGCGCACGGGCTGATCCTGCCCAGTTTCGCCGAGGGTCTGCCGATGGTGGTGATGGAGGCGATGGCGGCTGCACGGCCCGTGATCGCCACCTATATCGCCGGCATCCCCGAGCTGGTGTGCCCGGGCGAGACCGGATGGCTGGTGCCGGCGGGGGATGTCGCGGCGCTGGCCGAGGCGGTGGCGCAGATGGCCGCGACCCCTGCGGCCGATCTGGCCGCCATGGGGCAGGCCGGGCGCGCCCGCGTGCTGGCGCGTCACGATGCGGATGCCGAGGCGGCCAGGCTGGCAGGCCATTTTGCCGCCGCGATCGACGCCGCCGGGTAGGCGGCCCGTTGCCGCCCTGCGCTACTGAAAGGCCGTGATCGCGTCCCAGCGCGGGTTGTCGTCCGACAGGTGACGCAGCGCGCCCCAGCTGCCCCATTTGCTGGGTTTGCTCATATCGGCGAAGACATTGAACAGGGTGCCCCCCGCCGCGTGCCAGCCGTTGATCAGCTCGGTGTAAAGCGCGCCCATCTCGGCGCTGTAATTCAGGTGGATGAAGAATTCGGTCAGGGTGTCGTTGTTCACCACCGGGCCGACCCCGGCGACATGGGTGCCGCCCTCGTACATGATCAGGTCGAGACCGTGATCGCGGGCCACGCGCGCGTGATAGGGGAACACGGTGTTGATCAGCCAGCTCAGGGTGTCGACCTCTTCGCCGCTGCTCAGCCCGTCGCGCAGCTCGGCCCAGGCCAGGGCGGTGGCGACGTCGTATTGATGCGCGGCAAGGTATTCGTCGCGCGCCGGCCCGGTCAGGCCCTCGGCCTCGGCGGCCTGCCCGGCCAGGGCGCGGCTGTCCGCGATCCATTGCTCGACCAGCGGCACGCTGTCCTCGACCCCGAGCGAACGGCCGAAATAGCCGGTGATCGCATAGGCGTCGAAATAGCTGGCGATGGCCGGGCGGTCGGGCTGTTCCCGGGCCAGCAGCGGCGGGTCGAGGATATAATCCTCCAGCCCCATCCAGCCGGTCTGGGTCGAGATCACGTTGACCAGCCGGCCCTCGGCCTTGTCGCCATAGGTGCCCGACCAGATCTGCGCCACCTCGCTGGCGCGCAGCGCGTAATATTGCACCCAGGCCTCATCCGTGCCCCAGCGGTCCTGACCCATCTTCTGGGCCCAGCGGGCCTGGTCGAATTGCCAGTTCCAGACCTCGTTGGAGAACTCCACATAGGCCTTCAGATCGTGCCAGAGCCTGTCGCGCACCAGTTCGGCAAAGCGGCGGTTGTAATCGTCGTCGGCCAAATGCGGCATGTTGAACCAGGCGTCGACGCCCAGCAGGTTGGCCAGGTCGGTCATCACCTCGGCCGGGGCGCCGCGCAGCGCATAGGTGTAATCGTTCACCCGGGGCCGGTCGTCCCAGCCGGTCACGGTGGAATCGTTGGTCAGCATCCAGTCCATGAAGCGCAGCGCCTTGAACCCCTCAATGCGGCGCAGGAAATCGGAGTTGAACACCGCACCGGCCTCGAAGATCGCCAGGTTGTCTTGCTTCACGATGGTGATGTTGCGCAGGTAATCGCCGGTTTTCTTGCGGTCGCTGCGCTGGATGCGGATATCGACGCCGCCGGGCCCGGGGGTGAAGTCGAAGCGCACCTCGTTCCGGCCATAGCGCACGTTCGTCGCCCGTCCGCCGACCTCGACGATGCCGTCGCCCTCGAAGCGCAGCACATAGCGTCCGGCGACGGCAGCGGCCTCTTCGGGCAGATCGGTCAGCACCATGGTCCCGATCGAGCCCAGCTCGGGCGGGATTTCGAGCGGCCAGCCGTTTTCGTCGAGATACCCGGCCTGGTCCAGGTCGGCGTGGCGCGCGCCGCCCCATTGGCCAGGCATGTGCCCGATCCAGGTGCGGGCGGTTTTCATCACGTCGACAAAGGGTTGCTGCACCGACCAGTCTGTGATCGAGGTCAGTTCGACCGCCATCGGCACCGGCCCGACCGGCTGCGGCGTGGCTTCTGCGGCGGGCAGCGGGGCGGCGTCGTCCTGGGCCGTGGCCGCCGTGGCCAGCATGGCGCACAGCGCGATCAGGGACAGGATCAAGCGGAACGGACCGATCATGGGGCAACTCCGGTCTTGGGATAGGTGGTGACGGTCTGCCAGACGATGTCCTGCATCAGCCGCGCGGCCTGCGGGCCGGGGGCGGTGGCCGGGGTGCCGTCGGCGCGGGTCAGCTGGCGCGGCAGCCCCACCGGCGAGCGGCCGTAGAGCACCGCGTAATGGGTCAGGGCGACCAGGTAATTCCCGATGTCGTTGGGGTGGATCATGTCCTGCGCGCCGTCCGCGCCGCGGCGGAACAGGTCTTCGCGCCGGGCGATGTTGTCGATGCCGCCCGCCGCCTCGACCGCGCGGACAAAGCGGGCCATCACCTGCCCGGCGGGGATCACGTGGATCGGCCGCGCGGTCCCGGCGCGCGCCAGCTCGGGCAGCAGCAGCTTGCCCTCCCACAGCCGGGGCAGGTCGGCGTCAAGCCGCGCGAGCCAGCCCTCGGGGTCGTCCAGCGGGTGCCAGGTTTCGTACAGAAAGACGCGGGTTTTGTCCGATCCGCCGCGCGCCAGGTCGGCCCATTTCGACAGGTAGGCAGGGCTGTCGTGATATTTGATCGCGTCGCGCAGCTCGACCATCTCGGTCAGCACCACCGCGTCGTAATTGCCCGAGCCGATGGCCTCGCGCGCGGGGCGGAACCGGGGGGTATCGTTCTCGGCCTCGAACCCGTTGATCGGCAGCTCCGGGTCCCAGTGTTCCTTCAGCGAGGTGCCCCAGCCCAGCTGCAGCTCGTAGCGGTGCCCGGCACCGGCAAGCTGGGCCAGCATGGCGGGCATGTCGCGGCCCACCAGGCTGTGGCCCAGGTGATAGACCGCCAGCGGGCCGTCGGGCGGCGGCAGCGGCGCGGCATAGGCGGCGGCGACGGTGTCGGCATCGGGCAGACGCGGCTTGCCCCACAGCCACCAGGCCAGGCCGGACAGGACCAGCAGGGCGGGGATCAGAAACAAGAGCAGGCGCATGGTCATCGGATGTCTGGCCGTTTTTGGGGCGGTCGCATGGTCCGCCAAGATCTAGTGCATTTTGCGCGCCGGATCACGCCGGAACCGTCACCGCCGTGACGATCAGACCGCCCCCGACCGCAAACCGCCCGTCCAGGCGCTGGTCCGGGGAAAACGGCGGGACCGCGTGGCGGAACCGGGCCGCGAACCGGCCCGGGCCATCGGCAAAGGTGATCTCCAGCGTTTGGAAGTCGAACAGCGCGCGGCTCAGCGGGTATTGTGCCTTATAGGCGGCCTCCTTGGCGGAAAAGATCAGCTTGGCGACCTGGCCGCGGCGGCCCGGCGGTATCGGGCCGAGCCGGTCGAGCTCCGCCGCGGTGCAGACGGTGGCCAACAGGTCGGGGGCCAGCGGGCTGTCGTCCTCCAGGTCGAGGCCGAGGGCGCGCAGATCCCGGGTTCGGGCCACCGCCGCAAGGCAGGCGGTCTGGCAATGGGTGATCGTTCCGGTCAGCCCGTCGGGCCAGACCGGCGCGCGGTCGGGGCCGTGCAGGACCGGGGCCGGGGGCACGCCCAGTTGCGCCATCGCCCGGTGCGCCGCCGCGCGCCCGGCGTCGAATTCGCGCAACCGCTGCGGCCGCGCCCGGGACAGGGCGGCGCGTTCCTCGGGCAGGGCCGGGGGCTGCGGCGCACGCGGATCGGTGGCGGCAAGCGCCACCGATCCGGGCAGCAGCGGGCGCGTCAGCGCCCAGGCGTCGGGCCCTTGGAGGGCAGGGGCCGCCGCCATGCTCACCCCGTCCGCATCCGCCGCCGGTCGCGCATCGCGCGGCGTTTCGAGATGGTCTCGCTGCGGTCCTGTTCGGGCACCTGCGGCGGTTCCGGCTGGGGGCCGCCGCTGCCCAGATGCGCGGCCAGCCCGCCCAGCGTGGGAAAGCGGAAGATGTCGGTGATCGATAGGTCGGGCCGGTCCAGCGCGCTGCGGATTTCCCGATGCGCCTGCACCGCCAGCAGCGAATGGCCGCCGAGGGCGAAGAAATTGTCCTCGGCCCCGATACCGGCCGCGTCGAGGCCCAGGATACGGCCCCAGATCGCGGCAATCTGCGGCTGCGGCCCGTCGCCCGCCACCGGGGCGGCGGGGGCTGCGTCGCCCACCGTGGGACGCGGCGCGCGCGCCGGTGCCGGGTCGGGCAGCGCCTTGCGGTCGGTCTTCTTGTTCGGCGTCAGCGGGAAGGCCTCCAACCGGGTAATCCGGGCCGGGACCATCACCTCGGGCAGGTGGCGGGCCAGTTCCGCGCGCAGCGCCGCCTCGTCCACCGCCGCCGCGGCGGTGACATAGGCCAGGAGGCGCCGATCGCCCGCCTCGGTTTCCCGCGCCACCACCACCGCGCCGGTTACGCCGGGCTGCGCGGCCAGCGCGGTTTCGATCTCGCCCAGCTCGATCCGCTGGCCGCGGATCTTGACCTGGTGATCGGTGCGCCCGAGGAAGTCGAGCCTGCCGTCCGCCCGCCAGCGCACCAGGTCGCCGGTGCGGTACATGCGCGGCGGCTGCGGCCCTGCCTGGCCGGCCTCGGCGGCGAAGGGATCGGCGGGGAAGCGTTCCGCCGTCAGCGCCTCGCGCTGCCAATAGCCGCGGGTGACACCGGCGCCGCCGATATGCAGCTCTCCCGGAACCCCGATGGGGGCGGGGCGCCCGGCGGCGTCCAGCACATAGACCGAGGTGTTGGCGATCGGCGTGCCCACGTTGACCACGCCGTGTGCGCCCGGGCCCACCGCCTCGCAGGTGGACCAGATCGTGGTTTCGGTCGGCCCGTACATGTTGAGGATCTCGGCGCCGGTGCATTCGCGCAGATCCTCGACCAGATCGCCGGGCAGCGCCTCGCCGCCCAAGAGCAGGGTCTTGACCCGGCCAAGGGCCAGCCGCGCCTCGTCATTCATGGCGATCATGCGGGCCATGCTGGGCGTGCACTGCATATGGGTGACGTTGTGGCGGATGATCTGGGCGGCGAGCGAGAAGTCGTCGGCCTCCGGTTCGCTGGGCGCATTGGCGCGCGCCAGCACCTCGGCCAGCGGCTTCAGCCCCTCCAGCACCAGATCGGGGGCGATGCCATAGTCGATCAGGCAGGCGACCTCGTCGACGCCGATCCGCTTGAGCTGTTCGACGCGGGCCACGCCATCCTCGACGGTGCCGAACAGGCCGGAGTCCTCGAAATACCGCTCGAAGGCGAAATCGAGGATCGCCTCCAGCTCGTCCTCGCCCAACACGCCGAGGTCCATCTCGAAGGCATTGGTCACGCCCTTGGGCTTCTTGAAGGCGGGGAAGGCCCAGGCGTATTGCTTGATCAGGCCCGCGGCCGAGCGCAGGTAGTCTTTCATCGGCCCCCGCGCGACGCGCGCCGCCTCTTCCCGGCTGTCGGCGAGATAGCTGTGCAGCATCAGCGTGACGGTGAAGTCCTTGGGGTCATGCCCGTTTTCGCGCAGCGCCGCGTGATAGAGGCGGATCTTTTCGGCCACCTCCTCCACCGACTGGCCCAGCAGGTGGGTCAGCACGTTGGCGCCGATCTGCCCGGCCTCTTTCCAGGTTTCCGGATTACCGGCGGTGGTAACCCAGATCGGCAGTTCCCGCGATACCGGGCGGGGCTGGGTCACGACCGAATGCAGCGTGCCGTCGGCTTTCGGGAATTCCACCGCCTCGCCGCGCCAGAGCTTGCGCAGGGTCTCGATGGCCTCGTACATCGCCGGTTTGTTCTTCGGCGGCGTGTTCTCGGGGCGCAACACGAAATCGTCCGGCTGCCAGCCCGAGGCGATGCCCAGCGCCGCGCGCCCGCCGGTCAGGTTGTCGATCACCGCCCATTCCTCGGCGATGCGTGCGGGATGGTGCAGCGGCGCGACGCAGCTGCCCGCGCGCACCGACAGGTTCTGCGTCACCGCGGCGACCGCGGCGCCGGTGACCGCGGGGTTCGGGTAGGGGCCGCCGAAGGCGTGGAAATGCCGCTCCGGCGTCCAGACCGCGTTGAAGCCGTGGGCATCGGCGAACTTGGCGCCCTCCAGCAGCAACTCATATTTCTTCGGGCCGGGGCCGTCGTCATTGCCCCAGTACATCAGGTTGAAGTCGATCTTGCGGTCGCTCACCGCCAGCGGCCCCCTGGAGACCACGGCGCGGTTCTCGTCGCCCGAAAGGACCAGCTTGAAACCGCGCGCCAGGGTCCAGAACAATTCCAGCACCGAGATGTCGAAACCCAGGCTGGTCACCGCGAACCAGGTGCCGTTCTCGGGCACGCCGATACGGTCGTCCATCCCGGCGAAGAAATTCGCCACGTTGCGATGTTCGACCATCACCCCCTTGGGGGTGCCGGTCGAGCCGGAGGTATAGATCAGATAGGCCAGATCGGCCCCGGTGGCGCCACCGTCGACAGTTTCCGCCTGTTCGCCGCTGCCGTCGTATTCGACGATCTCGGCGTCACTGGCGGGCAACTGTCCGCGCAACCCCGCCTCGGTGACGATGATCGTGGCGCGGCTGTCGGCGATGTAATGGGCGATGCGGTCGGCCGGGTAGGCGGGGTCGAGCGGCACATAGGCGCCGCCCGCCTTCAGGATCGCCAGCGCCGCCACGACCATCTCGGGCGACCGGCGCAGGTAGAGGCCCACGTGGGTCCCCGGCGCCACGCCCCTGTCGCGCAGGGTCGCGGCCAGCGCATTGGCCCGCGCGTCGAGCTGGGCATAGGTAAGGCTGCGGTCCTCGAAGACCAGCGCGGTGGCCTCGGGTGTCCGTGCCACCTGCGCCGCTATGGCGCCGTGGATGGTCAGATCGGGGTCGAAATCGCGCGCGGTGTCGTTCCACGCCTGCACCGTCTTGCGCCGTTCCGAGGCGGGAAGGATGTCAAGCGCGGCCAGTTCTGTCGCGTCTTCGGCCTGGGCCACGGCCTGCATCGCCGCCTCCAGCCGCCGGGCAAGCAGTTCGGCGGCCTCCTCCTCCAGACGGGCGCGGTCCACATGAAGCGTGACACGTTCGCCGCGCAGGCAGATGGTCGCGGCGGTGCCGGGCACCGGGGCCGCACCGTCGAGGGCAAGGCCGATGCCCGGCATGCCGGTCCAGCCGATCTGTGGGTCGCGGGCGATCAGGTCGCGGGCGAAGCCGCCCATTTCGGCGCGGGCGCGGCACTGCGCCAGGGTTTCGGCGGTTTCGGCCAGCGTCGCGCCGCTGCGCACCTGCAGCGGCACCCAGCCCGCGACATAGCCCGGCACCTCGGCCTGCACCAGCGCGGGATCGGTGAGCGCCAGGTCAGCGGCCTCGTCGCCGCTGCCCAAAAGCGCCCAAGTCAGCGCGGCCAGCGCGGCACGCTCGGGGGCGAGCCCATCGGGCAGGGCGATGCGCAGCGCCTCCCACTCCGGCGCGGCGGCCGGCGCCTCGGCCAGCGGCACCGCAACCGGGTGCATCGCGGCCAGCGCGCGGCGCCAATGCGGTTCCGCCTTCAGCGTGGCGGCCAGCGCGTCGGTGAGGAGCTCGGCCTGCGCTGCGTCGGGGCTGGGCAGGCTGTCGCCGGGTTTGATCAGATCGCCGGGCATCACCGCCTGCCCCTCGGGGGTGGTCAGCGCGGACAGGCGCAGGGCGCCCTCGCCGGTGGCCACGGTCAGGCTGTCGCGGTCCAGCTCCATCACGGTGCCGGGCAGGCCCTGCGCGGCGCCCGCCGCCTCGGCCTTGCCCACCAGCAATACCTGGCCTGCGATCTCCACCTTGGGGCAGGCCAGCGGGTTCCAGTAGCCGCCGAAGTCCAGCGCCCGCACCAGCGCGGCCAGCTGCGATGCCGGATGGTGAAAGTCCAGCCGCGCCGCGGCGGCGGGGCGGGCATCGCGGGCGAAATAGCTGCGCTGGTTCAAATCCTGCTTGTGCCGCTCCGGCGTGCCGCTTTCCAGCTGGGCGATCACCTCGCCAAAGCTGTCCATCGCGGCGCCGTAACACTTGGAGTTCAACGAAAAGGCGGTGTCGTCCGGGGCGATGTCGAACCGCGTCTGGGCCAGGATGTCGCCCTCGTCGATGCCGCCCTCGATCATGTGCCAGGTGATGCCATACTCGGTATCTTCCGCGATCAGCGCCCAGACCGGCGCGTTCAGGCCGGCATAGCGCGGCAGCGGCCCGTCGTGGAAATTCACCGCGCCCTGTGCGGGGAGCGCCAGCACCGCGTCGGGGATCACGTCGAGGTTGGCGATCGACAAAAGCCAGTCGAACGCGCCCGCGCCGAAGCGGTCGGCCAGCGCCGTCGCCCTCTCCTCGACCGGCAGGCCGTGGCCGGCGGCCCAGGCGCGGATCTCGGGGTCGCGGGACACCACGGCGCGGATCTCGTGGCCGCGGTCGCGCAGCGCCTCGCCGCAGCCGATGAGCAGGGATTCATTACCGATCAAGACACAGGAAAACGGGGTCATTTTCTATCCTCGGCCACATTGGGGGCGATTGAAATACCGGGGGCACGCGCCGGGCGGGGCCGCTTGGCGCGCAGGGAATGGGCGATCAGGTCGCGCAGGAAATGGGCCGGACCATCCTGTGGCCGGCCGGTGACGACCCGGCGCAGTTTCCAAAGCAACAGGCCGGCGACCCGCGCCAGCGTGGCAGCCGCGGCATAGGCGCGCCCGTGGTTCTTGGTGAAATAGTGCCGCCGCGAGTCGAACCAGTATCCGGGCGTGCGCGCCCAGGTTTTCATGCCGGTCGAGGCCGAACCCAGGTGCTCGACCCGGCTTTGCGGCAGGTAGTGGGTGGACCAGCCGGCCCGCGCCGCGCGCAGGCACAGGTCGGTTTCCTCGAAGTAGAGAAAGAAGGTCTCGTCGAACAGGCCGATCCGCTCCAGCATCTCGGCGCGGATCATCAGGCTGGCGCCGGCGGTCCAGTCGACGCGGGCCGGCTGCTGCGGGATCGGGATCGCCACGATGGCGTTTTTCAACAGGCGCGAGATCGGGCCGATACGGGCGGCCATCTCGAATTCGCCCGCGATGCTGGGAAAGCGGAAGGCGGTGCGATGTGGCGCGCCGTCCTCGCCATGCACGTAACTGCCGGCCATGCCGGCCTTCGGGTGGGCGGCGAGGAAATCGCGCAACGCCCGGATCGCCTCCGGTTCGGGCCAGGCATCGGAATTCAAAAGATAGTAGAAATCCGGCGCCTGCCCGGTCGAGAGGCCGGTCCGAATGCCGAAATTCATCCCCGCGCCGAAGCCGCCGTTGCGCCCCGAGGCCACCACGCGCAGCCGGTTGTCCGCCGTCCAGCCCCGCTCCGCCGCCGCCTCCGTGAGCCGCTCGAACGAGCCGTCGCCGGACTCGTTGTCGACGATCAGCACCTCGCCGCGCAGCCCCTCCATCGCGCGCAACGCCGCCTCGGCCGACCGCAGCGTCAGCTCCGGCGTGCGGAAATTCAGGATGATGGTCAGGAGAGAAGGATCATGCATCGCCTTACTCCGCCGCCTTGGCCCAGTCCGGGCCGTCGCCGCCCTCGGCCCGGTCGATGAAGGCTTTCATCTGCTCGGCCAGAACGCTGACATTGGGCACCAGCACCATGCTGTCGTGATCGCCCGGCACCTCGACCACCTGCACGCGCGGGGCGAACCGGGTCCAGTCGTTATCGGCATAGACATATTCCTTCGCCGCGCTCACCCAGCGCCCGCCGGAGACCTTCCAATGCCGGTCCAGCGGCGGCCGGAACAGCACCAGCGGCCCGTTCCACGGTTTCAGGTCGTAATGCGCCAGCGCCTCGCGAAAGGCGGCCTCGATCTTGGCATTGTCGAACTCGGTCGCCGCATTGATCGCCACCGGCGCGCGCCGTTTCTCGATCTCCCAGCGCACGCGGTTTCCGGCCCACTCGCGCAGGTAGCCCGGCCCTTTGCGGCGCAGCTCCTGCAGTTTGATCAGCGCCTTGTCGCGGCGGCTGAGCGCGGGGCGCATCGGCAAGGGCGTGTCGAGCAGCACCAGCAGCGCCACCTCCTCGCCCGCCGCCTCCAGCTGGCGCGCCATCTCATAGGCGGTGATGCCGCCGCCGGAAAACCCGCCCAGCAGGTAAGGTCCATGCGGTTGCACCTGCCGCAGCTCGGCGATGTAATCGGCGGCGGCCTCCTCCATCCGGCGGTGCGGCGCGTCCTCGCCGATCAGCCCGCGCGCCTGCAGCCCGTAAACCGGGCGGTCCCGCCCCAGCATCAGCGCCAGGTGCCGCAGGTTCAGCACATTGCCGAACATGCCCGCGACCAGGAAGAACGGCGCGCGTTCGCCGCCGCCGCCCTTGTGCAGCGGCACCAGATGGGTAAAGGCCGGGGTGTCGGGCGCGGCTGTCTCGCCGCCGGCCGCGGCCACCTCACCGCTGCGCCCGGTGCGGCGCATGATCAGATCGGCCAGCGCGGCGACGTTGGGTGCCTCGAACAGGGTGGCCAGCGGAAACTCCACGTCAAACAGCCGGCTGATGCGCGAGAACAGCCGCACCGCGATCAGCGAATGGCCGCCAAGGTCGAAGAAGCTGTCCTGCGTGCCCACCCGCGACACGCCCAGCAGGGATTCGAAGAGGCCCGCGAGCGTCTTCTCGATCTCTGTCTCGGGGGCGAGGTAATCGGTATCCAGGTCCGGGCGGTCGAAGCTTTGCCCCTCCTCGGCGCCCGCAGGCGCGGCGACATGATCGGCCTGCGCGATCAGCGCCGGCAGGTCGAGGGAGCTCACCACCACCTGCGGCAGCCCCAGCGCCAGCGCGCGGGACAGCGCCTCTGGCCCCTCCTCGGGGCGGATGCCCTCGGCGATGTTGCGGCGCAGCCGCTGTTCCTCGGGCGAGAGCGGCGCGTCGGAACTGCGCGCCACCAGACCCAGCGCCACCGCATCCGCGTCGGCGCGGTCGGGCTGGGCAAGGTCCAGCGCCGCAACCGTCTGCTTCATCTCGAAGCCTTCGACCTCGACACAGACGCGGCCCCCGGCGTCGGTCAACGTCACATCGAAGCTCACGAACCCCTCGGCGGGCGTCGCGCCGGGCGTCAGGCGCACCCAGCTGCGGATCTCGCCCGGCAGCGGCGCCAGCACCCGCACCGCACGATAGCTGACCGGCACCCAGAGCGATGCACCGTCATAGCCCGGCGCCAATGCGATGGCCCAGCCGGTGGCGATATCCAGAAGCCCCGGATGCAGACGGTAGCCATGCGCCAGATCGCCGTGGAAATCCTGCGGCAGGCTCAGCGTGGCCAGCCCTTCGCCGTCGCCAAACGCCGTCCGCCGTAGCACATGCCAGCGCGAGCCGAAGCGCAGATGCGCCTCTTGCGGGCTGGTCAGCCGTTCGCCCGGCGCGGCGCTTTCCGCGCGGTCACAACGTCCGGAAATCTCACCCAGATCGAGGGCAGGGGCCGCGAAGCCAGGCCGCGGCAGCAGACGCGCCTGCGCGTTCAGCGCAAAGCCCTCTGCCTCGTCCCGCCCAAGCGCCGAATGCACGGTGAAGTTCAGCGCGCCGCCCTCGGGCTCCAGCCGCACCACAGCGCGGCGCGGGGCATCGTCACTCACCTGCAAGGGCCGCAGGAAATAGAGATCGCGGATCTCGTAAGGGTGGTCCACCCCATGCGCCGCCAGCGCCTCGGCCGCCAGCTCCAGATAGCCGGTGCCGGGCATCAGCGCCGCGCCGGAGGCCAGCCGGTGCTGGTCGAACACCCAGCGGTCCTGCGCGTCATAGTCGGCCACGAAAAGGCGATTGCCCGCGGCATCGAAGCCGGTCTCGTCCAGCAGCGGCTGCTCGATCTCTTCCCGCTCGGTCGGTTGCCCCGCGCTCTCGCGCGCGGCCATCGCCTCGGCGGCCATGCCGACCTCTGCCCAGACGCCCCAGTCGACCGCCAGAACGCGGGTCGCGCCGCCCTGCCGCCCGGCGGCAAAGGCGTTGAGAAACTCGTTGGCGGCGACATAGTCGATCTGCCCCGCCGGCCGCGTCGCGGTGGAGGAGGAGGAGAACAGCACCATCAACTCCAGCATCCCGTCCGGGAACAGCTGATCCAGCACCTTCAGCCCGGTCACCTTGGGGGCAAAGACCTGCGCCACCCCCATCTCGGTCTTGGCCAGGATCGGGCCATCGTCGATATGCCCGGCGGCATGGATCACCCCGGTGATCGCGCCGAACCGCTCCTCGGCCTCGCTGACGGCGGCGCGCATCTGGGCGATGTTGCAGACATCCGCCGCAATCGCCATCGCCGCGCCCTTGCCCCCGGCCTCCAGTCCCTGCAGCGCGCGGATGCGCCGTGCGATCCGGTCGGCGGGGCTGTGGCCGGCTAGGTAGGTCTCCCAATCCTCCCGCGCCGGCAGCGCGTCGCGCGACAGCAGGATCACATTGGCGCCCTGTTCCCGCATCAGCGCCCCGGCCAGCGTCAGCCCGATCCCGCCGAAACCGCCGGTGATCAGATAGGTGCCGCCTTGCTTCCACACCGGTGCCTCGGGGGCCTCCAGAGTCACCGGCCGCCAGCCGCGCACATAACGTTTCTCGCCACGCCGCGCCGCCGCCTCACCGCCCGGTTCGGCAAAGAGCTCCTCCAGCGCCTGCGGCAGCAGCGGCGCCAACGGATCGGCCCCCTCGTCGCCGCGCAGCCGGGTCAGCAGCCCGCCGTTCGCCCGCTCCGGCAGCATCAGGTCGACCGTGGCGCAGGTGATGCCGGGCATCTCATGCGGTATCACCCCCACCGGCCCCGCGATCAGCGCCTTTTCGGGATAGGGTAGCCCCTCGCCCGTCACCTGCGCCGCGCCGGTGGTGAAGACGGTGATATGCACCGCCCCCTCCAGCTCCGCCGCGCCAAGCGCTTGGCCCAGGTACATCAGGCTGAAGAACCCCTGTTCCAGGTTGCGGTCGTAGAACGAGCTGCCGGGGCGGAAACTTTCGTCCCCGGTGACCAGCCAGAAATGCCCGATGCGGGTCGGCGCGCGCCCGACCTCCGCCAGATCGCTGAGGAGGCTGTCATAGCCGAACCGGCCCTGTTCGGGGGGCAGCAGGAAGTGATCCTCCGCCAGCTTGGCATAGGTGTCGCCGGGGCTGACACGGGTAACGGTATGGCCCGCCGCCTCCAGTTGCAGGGCGACCCGCGCCGCCAGACCCTCGCCATCCTCGAACAACAGCCAGCTCTGCGGCTCCGCTGCCTCCAGCTCGCTCTCCACGTCGATCTCGCTGGTCGCGGCGCGCGGCCGCCAGGCCGGGCGATAGCCCCAGCGCGCCATGTCCTCGACCCGTTTCAGCGTTGTTTCGGCGCTCTGCGCCACCTGCGGCGTGCCCGGCTCGATAAAATAGCGGCTGGACTGGAACCGATAGGTCGGCAGCGGCAGCCGGTGCCGCTTTGCCTCGCCCCAGATCTGCGGCCAGTCGGCCTCCACCCCGCAGGCCCAGAGCCGCCCGATCACCCCGAGGAAATAGGCATCGTCCGCCATCTCCTGCTCCGGATGCCGCAGCGACGACAGCACTTGTCCCGCCTCCACCGTGTCCGACATCTGCGCCAGCGAACTCAGCGCCTTTCCCGGGCCGACCTCCAGAAACACCCGTTTCTTCGCGGCCGAAAGCGTGGTGATGCAATCGGCGAAGTGCACCGTGTTGCGCAGCTGCTCGCCCCAATACTCCGGGCTGGTGGCCTGTTCCGCCGTCAGCGGCTGGCCGGTGCGGTTCGACATCACCGGCAGGGTCGGAGCAGAGAGCTGAATCTTGTACAAAAAGTCCCGGAAACTCCCCAAAATCGGGTCGAGCATCCGCGAATGGGCGGCGATGTCGATCGGCACCCGCTGATATTCGATCTCGCGGGTGTCCAGCACTTCGGCCAGCCCATCCAGCGCCGCCTGCGGCCCGGACACGGCACAGAGGCGCGGGGCGTTGACGCTGGCGATATCCAGATCCTCACCCAGCAACGCGCGCAGGTCGTTTTCCGGCAGCGATACGCTCAGCATGCCGCCCGCCGGCACGGTGTCGAACAGCCGCCCGCGCAGCAGTACCAGGTCGATGCAATCCTCAAAGCTCATCACGCCGGCCAGACAGGCGGCGGTATTCTCGCCCATGGAATGGCCGACAAGTGCTGCGGGCCTTACCCCCCAGCTGATCCAGAGCTGCGCCAGCGCATATTCCACGATCATGATCAGCGGCAGCTGCACCGAGGGTTTGGTGAGCTTTTTGTCGGCCTCCGCCCGCGCCGCCTCATCCTCCGGCAGCCAGAGCGCGCGCAGGTCGAAATCGAGCTGCGGTTCGAGGTGATCGAGGCCGCGATCCATCCAGTCGGCAAACACCGGCTCGGTCTCGTAGAGATCCCGCGCCATGCCGGCGTATTGCGCGCCGCCGCCGGGGAACATGAAGACCACCTCCGGCGCCTCGTCCAGCCGGTCGTGGGTGAACACCCGGCGCGGATCGCCCGCCTCGAGCAGATCGGCGGCCTCAGCGGCACTCTCGGCCACCAGCACGCGGCGCTTGTCGAAGCCGCGGCGCCCCTCTTTCAGGGTATAGGCCACATCGGCCAGCGGCAGCTCGGGGTTGGCGCGCAAATGCGCGGCCAGTGCGCGCGCATTGGCATCCAGCGCGGCGCGGGTCCGGCCCGAGAGGCAGAGGATCTGGAACGGAAATTCGCTTTCGTCCGAGGCCGCGCGCTCCGGCGCCTCCTCAAGGATCGCGTGCGCATTGGTGCCGCCCACCCCCAAGGCATTCACACCGGCGCGGCGCGGCCCCTTGTGCGACTGCCACGGCGTAAGCGCGTCATTCACCCGGAACGGCGAATGCTCGAAATCGATCGCCGGGTTCGGCGCCTCGTACCCCAGCGAGGGCGGGATTTCCCCGTGCTTCAGCGCAAGCGTGGTCTTGACCAGCCCGGCGACGCCGGCGGCGGTGTCGAGGTGACCGATGTTGGTCTTGACCGAGCCCAGACGGCAATAGCCGGTCTCAGCGGTCTCCTTGCGGTAGGCCTCGGTCAGCGCCGAGACCTCGATGGGATCGCCCAGATAGGTGCCGGTGCCGTGGCATTCGACGTAATCGATGGTCTCGGCGGCAACGCCCGCCGCCTTCAGCGCCATCGCCACCGCCGCCGATTGCCCATCGACCGAGGGCGCCAGGTAACCGGCCTTGGCGGCGCCGTCGTTATTCACGGCACTGCCCTTGATCACCGCCCAGATATGATCGCCGTCGGCTATCGCATCCTCCAGCCGCCGCAGCGCCACAGCGCCCGCGCCGGAGCCGAAGACGGTGCCCTGCGCCCGGTGGTCGAAGGCGTGGCAATGGCCGTCCGGCGACAGGATCTCGTTCTCCTTGTAAAGATACCCGCGCCCCTGCGGCAGCTCGATGGTCACCCCGCCGGCCAGCGCCATGTCGCAGTCGCCGTCGCGCAGCGCCTTGCAGGCGTAGTGGACAGCCACCAGCGAGGTGGAGCAGGCAGTTTGCAGGTTGATCGAGGGCCCCTTCAGGTCGAACACATGGCTGACACGGGTCGACAGGAAATCCTTGTCGTTGCCGGTATGGCGCAGCAGGAACATGCCCACATCGTCCACCAGCCCGGGGTTGGAGCAGAGGTTGAAATAGAAATAACTGCCCATGCCGCAGCCTGCGTACACGCCGACCGGCCCGGGCAGGCGTTCGGGCGGGTGCCCGGCCTGTTCCATCGCCTCCCAGGCAACCTCGAGGAACTTGCGGTGCTGGGGGTCGAGGATTGCCGCCTCTTTCGGGGAGAACCCGAAGAACTCGGGGTCGAACATGGCGAAATCGTCGAGCGGCGCGGCGGCGGGCACGTAATTGGGGGCCGCGATCAGCTCGGGACGCTCGCCTGCTGCCAGAAGCTCCGCTTCGCTCAGGCGGCGGATCGATTCGGTGCCGGACCGGAGGTTGTCCCAGAAGGCAGCGGTCGACTGCGCGCCGGGCATGCGCACCGACATGCCGACAATGGCAATGTCGCCGCCCCGGCTGGTATTTTCGTTCGACGTCATATCGCGACCACTCGATCCAAACCGTTCATCACTTCTCCCCGCGGCCCTGTGATCGGATGCGGACCCGGGTGGCACGGGGAGACATGGTCCGTGCCGCGGGGCCGTATCGGCTCCGGCTTCCAAAGCAAGCCGGCAGGGACCACACGCCCTTCGAATGACATCTTGGGGCAGTTTACCGCATTGTCACCTTGATCTGGGTCCAATGGGGCTTGGGTAAGGACAGAATATGGCCATTTCGGCCAAAATCCGGTTGCCGCGCCTGCCGCTACAGCACGGTTTTCGGCGGTTTCGGCCCGCCCTGGCCGCCGATGGCCGGGCCCTTTCCGAACAGGGGGCGGGGCCCCTCGGCGGTTGCGCGATCTTGCAAGGGGACGCGCGCAGGCTGGGTCAGGCGCTCGGCATATCCCAGCAGCGCGCCGGCACAAAGCCAGGTCAGCGGGATCAGGGTATCGTTCAGAAGCATGTCGATCATGGTCACGGCCAGAACCACCGCCACCGTCGTCGTATAGGGCGAGAACCGCGACGGGCGGCCGCGGCGGGTATGCCACCACAGCAACAGCAGCGGCAGCGCCAGCAGCCCCATCTCGGCGACATAGCCGAACCACCCGTAGATGCCGAACAGGATGATCCAGCGGCCGTCGGGAATGGTCAGGGTGCCCCCGGTCACCGGGTCGATCATCAGGTTGCGCCCCCAGCCGCCCCAGCCGAACCAGGGTTTGTCATGCGCCCGCTGCAGCAGCAACTGTTCGTTGTTCACGCGATAGGCCAGCGAATTCGCCCGATCCGGGTCGATCGCCGCCGCCTGCTCGAGGATCGCCTCCAGCGGGATCAGCCCGGCATTGCGCAGGACCGGGTAGATGATCGCGATCAGTGCCAGCAGCGCGGCGATGCGCAACTGGGTCCTGGCGCCGGTGACCAGCACCAGCGGCAGGAAGACGATGGCATAAAGCTGCGAGGCCAGGCTCTTGCACAGGAACAGCACCCCGGCGAGGTATACTGTCGCGATCAGCAGCCTGGCCTTGTCCCGGTCCGCGGCATGGCGGGCCAGGGCGCCGGTGGACAGCAGCGCGGTCACCATGAACAGCGCCAGCCAGAGCGCATGGGGAAGGAACACCAGCGGGCGAAAGCCGCCCTCGCGCATCATCTGATCGAAATTGTGCTGGAAGAAGCCATAGATCCAGATGTTGAGCTGCGGGCTCAAACGCACCTCGATCAGTGCGGGGATCGAGTAGATCAGCCCGCCGATCATCATCGCCAGAATCAGCTCGTGCAGCCCTTTGTCGGACCCGAGGAATTGCCGCCCCAACAGAAACGGCAACAGCTTGATGGCCTGGTCCACGGTGACCGCAAGCATGTCGTGCACGCTCATCCCCGGCAGCCGGACGCCGGTGTCGCGCAGCGCGGCAGAGGTGTCGGCGGGATAGTAGGCCGTCGGATCGCCATTGGTGATGACCGTGGGGATCACGCTGAACAGGAAGATCAGGACGAGCACGCGCGCCGCTGTGTTGTCCGGCAGGGGCGACAGTGGCTTGCGCAGGACCAGCACCAGGATCAGGACGGCGGACAGGGTGGGGATCGAATCCTTGTCCATCGCCGGCACCAGCGGCAGGTCGAAATTGGCCACCGGCGGCAGCAGCAGGTAGCCGCCCAGCAGGCACCAGATCAGGCCGCGTTCCAGCGGCATGCGCCGCAGCAGGACAAGGCAGACCAGCGGCCATGTCATCAGCATCAGCGAGGCAAAGGCGTTCGGCATCGGCGGGTCTGCTCGGGTTCATCTGTTGGGGCGCGCTGCGTCCGGATGGCAGTTTAGCAAGTTGTTCGCGCCTTGTCGCGCCTGCCGCGGCGGACCGCAAGCCACCGGCGCCTGACGCCGATACAACGGTCGGGCGGGATTTCCGTTTGGCGGCTGGCGCGATGCGCGGTTCCGGCCTATGCCGTGGACAGGGAGACCAACAGTGCAGTTCACCTTTTTCGACCGGACGATTCGCATCAACATGCCCACGCGCGCCGCGCTGATGGACGAGGTCCGGCGCCGGTGGCAAGCCGGCGAGGGGTTTGCACTGGCCACCGTCAATCTGGACCATCTGGCCAAGATGACCGCCTCTCGCGGCTTCGCCCAGGTCTATGCCGAGCAGGATCTGGTGGTCGCCGACGGCTGGCCGGTGGTGGCGCTGTCGCGGCTGGCCGGGCGGCCGGTCGAGCTGATGCCCGGATCCGATCTGGTGGTGCCGCTGTGCCGGCTGGCGGCCGGGCAGGGGGTGCCGGTGGCGCTGGTCGGTAGCACCGAGCAGGCGCTTTCGGATGCCGCCGGGGCGCTGCGTCGGCAGGTGCCGGGGCTGACCATCGCGCTTTGCACCGCGCCTTCGGGCGGGTTCGAACCCGGTGGCGAGGAGGCGGCGGGGATCCTGCGCGACCTGGCCGCGCGGCGGGTGCAACTGTGTTTCCTGGCGCTGGGCGCCCCCAAGCAAGAGGCGCTGGCCGCCCGCGGCCGCGGCGCCGCCCCGGGGGTCGGCTTCGCCTCGATCGGGGCGGGGCTGGATTTCCTTGGCGGTCATCAGACCCGCGCGCCGCGCTGGATGCGGCGGGTCGGGCTGGAATGGCTGTGGCGGATGCTGGGCAACCCGGTCCGCATGGTGCCGCGCTACGCGCGCAGCGCGGCGGTGCTGCCGGTTCAGGCGCTCAAGGCGCTGCGGTTGCGCTGGTTCGGGGACCGCGCGGACGGCTGACGGTCCGGGCGATGGATTGACGCCAATGTTCCCTGCTCGGCCCTGTAGAATGATCCAGGACGCCAGGGGCGTTCGGAACCTCACTTGTATTCCAGGATCTCCCGCCGTCCCCCGCGCAGCCGCCGCAGATGGAACTCCAGCACGCCCTGCGCCTCGGCGAATTTCCCGATCACCGAGAACAACGCGCGTGGCCACCGCCCGGGCCCGCCATCGCGCAACGCCAGCCGCGCCAGCTGGGCCGGGTAGGCCAGCGCCAGCAACGCCGCCCAGGGGGTGAGCAGCATCAGCGCAAGAACCGCCAGCGGCAGGGCGGCGCCCCAGGCCAGCGCGCGGCGGGTTTCGCGGACCCAGTGCCGTTCGGGCCCGGCGCCATGCAGATGCGCCCCCTCGGCAAAGGCGTGACCGGCGCGCCGGCTGCGCCGCCACCATTGGCCGAAGCGCAGGATTTGCGCGTCATGGCCGGTCATCTCGGCGTCAAGCCGCCAGATCGTCCAGCCGGCGCGGCGCAGCCGCAGGCACAGCTCCGGCTCTTCCCCGGCGATCAGGTCATCGCGAAAGCCGCCCACCGCCGCCAGCGCGGCACGGCGCACCAGCGCGTCGCCGCCGCAGGCCAGCGCCTCGCCCACCGGTGTATCCCATTCGCGGTCGCACAGCCGGTTGTAGAGGGAGTGCTCGGGATGCAGTTCGCGGCGCCGCCCGCAGGCGACCGCGGCGCGGGGGTGGTCGGCCAGGAACCGTGCGGCGGTGTCGATCCAGCCCGGCGCGAGTGTACAATCCCCATCCACCAATTGTACGAAATCCGCGCCGTCCGCGGCGAGCCGGGCCAGCCCGGCGTTGCGCGCCCGCGCCGCCGTGAAGGGGCGCGACAGATCCAGCATCACCACCTCGGCCCCGGCGGCGCGGGCCGCCGCGATACTGTCATCGGTCGAGCCGGAATCGACATAGACGATGCGCCGCGCCCGCCCCTGCAGCGAGGCCAGGCAGGCGACCAGCCGTGCGCCCTCGTTGCGGCCGATCACCACCGCGTCCACCTGCGGGTGGGCCGGCGCGGTCATTCTGGGGGGCCCTTCCGGCCCGTGGTTTGCCCTGTCATCTCTGATCCGGTCTGTTCATGCCCCGTGTCGCGGTCCAGCCTAGACGGTTCGCGGCGACCCGCAAGGCGTCGGGGACGACTTGGCCTGGCGGCGCGGATCGGCGACACTGTGGCATGTCCATGGGGGGAGGGCCGCCGATGACGATCCTGTTGGCCGATATGGGGGGCACCAGCACCCGCATCGCGCTGCGGCGCGAGGACGGCGACCTGCAAGGCGTGGTTCGGTGGCACAACGACAACCATGCAGGGCCGGATGCGTTGTTGCTGCGGTATCTGCAGGACTGTGGAGAACCGCCATTGCGCGGCGCCTGCATCGCCGTGGCGGGGCCGGTCGGACCGGGGCAAGTGCGGCTGACCAACCGCGACTGGGGCCTCGACCGGGCCCGGCTGGCCGAACGGCTGCGGCTGTCGGGGCCAGGTGCTGTGTGGCTGGTCAATGATCTGACGGCGCTGGCGCTGGCCCTGCCGGAGCTCGGCGCAGAGCAGGCCGAGGTGTTGCGCGCGCCCCGGCAGGGGGCGGCCGGAAACGGCCAGGCGCTGGTCGTCAATTGCGGCACCGGGTTCAATATCGGCTGTGTGAAACAGACCGCCGCCGACCCCGCCGTGTTCGAGGCCGAACTGGGGCATGCCGCGCTGCCGGTATCCGTCGCGGCGGCGCTGGGGGCGCCGGCGGAGGGCTTTGCCAGTATCGAGGCGTTGTTTTCCGGCGCCGGGTTGTCTCGGCTGCATGCCGTCCGGGCAGGCGGGGCGCAAAGTCCGGCGCAAGAGCTGGTGCACGCCGCCGCCGAGGGGGACGGCCCGGCGCGGGAGAGCGTCGCGCGGATGGCTGGTTTGCTGGGCCTTCTGATGCGTGAACTGGTCGCCGCCTATCTGCCGCGCGACGGGCTGTTCCTGGCCGGCAGCATGGCGCGTGGCGTGTTGCAGACCCCGGCCCGGGCCGCGTTCCTACGCGCGCTGGATGCGCCGGGGCCGCTGTCGGACATGATCGCCGCGATGCCGCTGCGGCTGATCACCGATGATGGTGCGGCACTGTACGGACTGGCCCGGCTGGCCCGCACCCTGCCGTAGCGCTCAGTAATCGCGCTCGTAGAACAGCCCGATCCCGGTCTCGCCGGCATTGTTCATGCTGCCCTTGACGGTCAGCGACCGGCTGACGTCGAGGTTGAGGTTCAGCTCGGTCTCGCCGCGGGTGTTGACGTTGAAATCGGTATAGACATTGTCGCTCAGATAGGTGCCCGCGCCGACCTGGCCCGCGCCGCTGGCATCGGTGCCGATATCCAGCGTGTCGACCCCGGCGGCTTCGCGCACCTTGTCCTTGGTCCCGCCCGAGCGGCCCAGCGTGGCGAGCGAGGCGGCCATCTTGGCGATCACGAAGGGCGACAGATCCGCCACCCGGCTGCCGAAGACCAGCATCGCCAACGCCTCTTCCGCGGGGCGTTCCGGTTCGGCAAAGACGCTGACCTTGGGGCCGTCCACCGGGCCCGCGATTTCGATCGTGGCCTTGCCGTCCTCGGTGGTGGCGGAGGATTCGAATTCGACGTAGGGGGTCAGGTCGCCCTGCATCGACACCACCCCCTTGGTCAGCTTCAGCCGCCGCCCGATGATGTCCAGCGTGCCGCGGATCAGCTCGATCTGGCCCACCGGCTCGACCGCGGCGGTGGTGCCGCGCAGTTGCAGCGCGCCGCCCAGCTCCGCCTGCAGGCCGAAGCCACGGGCGAAAACCTGATTGCGGGCGACCAGCGCGACGTCGAGCCCGATGGCCGGGCCGCTGCCGCCGCGACCGCTGTCGATCAGACCGGCGCGGGCGCGGGTGGCGCGGACCGATGCCGGTTCGTGAAGGTGGGAGATCTGCGGGATCGGCGCGGCGGCGGCGCTGCCCGAAACCGCGCTGAGGTTGATGTTGGTTTCGCCGAACTCCACCCGCCCCGACAGGGTGGGGCCGGCGGCGACCGGCCCGGACAGCAGCAGCCGCCCGTTGGCCGAGGAGGTGATGGATTTGTTGTCGGTCAGGATCAGGTTCCGCAGCTCGACCGCGATGCGCCCGTCATAGGGGGGCGTCAGCGCCACCGGCCCGTTGATCACGAAGCCGCCGCCGGCCCCGAGCCCGGCGGTGAGCGCGATGGCGGCGCGGGACTGGCCCAGGGTGACCGTGCCCGAGATGTTTTCCAGCGTCTGCGCCGCCGCCGGGATCGCCATGCGGGTACCGGAGGTGCGCAGCGTGCCACTGAGCGCGGAGAGCGCAGGCGGTCCGTCCAGCCTGAGGTCGAACTCGGCCCGCCCGGCGATGGAGTTGGGCTTGAGGAACGGATTGGCCGCCTCCAGCCGCAGATCGCCGCGCGCGGCCAGGTCGGCGCTGCCCTCGGCCTCGTCGAAACCGCCGGTGATCCGGGCCGAGACCCCGGCCGGGCCGGTGGCATCGGCGGCGATGGTCCAGAGGCCAGCGGTATTGCGGCTGGCCGTGCCCTTGGCGGTCAGTCTGCCGGGCAGTTCCGGCACGAAGCGCTGGACCCGGTCCAGCAGCGCGTCGAATTTCAGGTCGGCCCGACCCTGTGGGTCGAAGGTGCCCGAAAGATCGGCATAGGAGCTGTCGGGGCCGGTCAGTTTGACGGTCCCCTGCCAGGCGCGTCCGGCCTGCTGCACATCCCCTTTTAGCGTCAGCGGCCCGGAGACCGCCGGCGTGACCCGCGCCAGATCGTCCAGCGCGGCCTGGATGCTCAAGGCGCTGCCGGCGCTTTTCAACGTGCCCTGCGCCCGGGCGCTCAACGCGGTGCCGTCCAGTGCGAAGCGGCGGATCGTCAGCCCGTCGGTGCCGCGCGCGGCGTCCAGCGTCAGGGTGCTGGTCCCGGCGATCAGCGGGTCAAGCTGGGCGATCCCCGCCGAGAGATCCTGCGCACGCATGTCCAGCCTGAGGTCGAAGCCGCCCGACAGCGGTGCGCCCGAGCCCGCCAGTTCGGCGGTCACCGCCCCGCCCAGGTCACGGCCTGCCAGGCCGTGACCTGGGCGGGGC
>NPIG01000184.1_pt2 | contig 33275 bp, 30 predicted proteins | sample 8637441 | NCBI WGS metagenome assembly NPIG01 (sample SAMN07420675, study PRJNA396082) | bioreactor metagenome | isolation source: sample BR6 brine-fed electro-methanogenic bioreactor BR | place: Japan: Kochi | collected 2016-06-14
CCTGTTAATATAGTGTCACATGACAACGAGAACCACTCTATACCCTATCAAATATGACCTATGGCGAGGAGAATGACAACGGCACCTGCGGTGGCTGTCACGAACGGACCCATCCATTTTCCCCCGACGGAAATACCCAAAACCCTAAACATCCATCCGCCAAAGATCGCACCAATGACACCGGCTACAACGTTGCCCAGAATGCCGATTCCGCCACCTCTCGTGATGAGACCAGCCAGCCAGCCTGCAACACCTCCGATCAACAGGAAAACTACAAGTTCCTCCACGTTCAACCGCCCCAACCTCAGTCGATCCAAATTCATTTAGCTCTCCTCTCGTTCACTCTTCCACCTAGGGTTACGAATTAGTTTTGGCGAAGACAATCCATGCTCTTTATTCCCGAGGGCACCCGGCCCCTGCTATAAACTTGATCCAATTGCTGGATGTCTTCTACCTCCTTCGAATAAAGTCTACGAGGAGGAGAATTACAACAGCACCCACGGTAGCTGTCACGAGGGGGCCCACCCATCCTCTCCCGATTGAGATACCCAAGACGCCGAACATCCATCCGCCAAAGATCGCGCCGAGGACGCCGGCTACAATGTTACCCAAAATGCCGATTCCACTACCTCTCGTGATCAGACCAGCAAGCCAGCCTGCAACACCTCCGATCAACAAAAAAACTAAAATTTGCTCGGAGTTCAATCCCCCAAAGCTCAGCCAATCTAAATTCAGTCGATTTAAATTCATCTTGCCCTCCTATCGTTTACCTAATATCTTAATTGGATCACACTGTAACGCCGCATCGGCTTAAAGGAACTGCCGGGCTTAACGGTCAAGAACTTCTTTGAGCACCCACGTTTGGTTCTGCAATCTATCCTTATACAACTCGGATCACTTTTCAGGATCCTGACCGAGCCCTTTCCGTAGCCCCCAACGGAGCCGCATACCTCTGAAGAATTCGGATCAGAGAAATTTTAAGAACAATATGTTGCTCGGTATTTAATGGAGCCTTCGCTTATGCGTCCCCTCTGCGCCCCCTCTGCGCCCCGAGTGATCGAATGGAGATTCCGAGCAAAGCCAACCATTCTGCTGTTGCTTAAAAATCCACCTCCGGAATCAGGCACAATCTAAAGATTTTTCCAAATCTTATTTTACTCGTTTGGAGTAAAATTTGCAAGGAAAACCTCGTAAAAATTTTCCCCGCAAAAAAATCTTGTGGGAAAATGCCCACCATCGGCAAGAGCGCCCGAAGCCGAAGCCTTGGGCGCTCTTGCGTGTTTTTTTGCCGATACTTTTTCCTTGTCTCTGGAGGGGAAAACCCTACCTATCGCCGGGACACCGCCCTCCGAAAAGGGGCCCAGAAAGGCCCCATCTCACAGAGAAGCACCCCTGCGAAGATGCAGAGTCCTCCAAAAACCATGGGGAGGGTAAAGATCTCTCCCAGCACCACCACCCCAACCAGATAGAAGGGAGGGATTCCCGCTACAGCTCCCTTCATGGCCACAAAGCTGGTGCCCCAGAGAAAGGCCACGAAAAAGAGCACTCCATCCGCCAGAAACATTTTCCTGCGCCACTCTACCTCGCAGATCCCTAAAACCCACCCTTCAGGAGCGGGAATTCACCTTTCTTGCAGGCACCATCACGGGACCAAGTTCACAGATGACTACCCCACCGAGAATCAACAACCCCCCGAAGATCATGGGAATTGTAAAAGCTTCGTGCAGGAGCAGCACCCCTGCGATGGCTCCGAAGAGGGATTCCAACCCCAGAATCAGCGCCGCATGGCTGGAGGGGGTGTACTTCTGCCCCCAATTCTGGAGCAGAAAGGCCACCAGGGTGCTGAACACCACCGCATAGGCAAGCCCCGCCCAGGCAGAGAGGGGAATGGTCTCGGGCCATGTCTCAAAGAGCCCGGCACAGCAAATGCTGATAACCCCCGCCACGAGAACCTGGAAAAACACCAATAGCAGCACATCCTGCCGGGGAGCATAGTGCTCGATGGCGATAAGGTGCCCCGCAAAGAAGAGGGCCCCTATGAGGCTCAGCCAATCGCCGCTATTCATACCTCCCAGGAGAGAGCCCCCGAAACTCAGAAGGGTCACCCCGCAGAAGCAGAGCCCCGCAGCGAGAAAGACCCGCACCCCGGGGAAAATCCTCCGAAGCCCCCAGACCAGAAGGGGGGTAAAGACCACATAGGTGGCGGTAAAGAAGGCTTGTTTGCTCGAGGTGGTGTACTGCAACCCCGTGGTCTGAAAGAAAAAACCCAGGAAGAGAAAGAACCCCACCACCAGCCCTCCCCGGAGATCCTCCTTCTTCCAAGGGCGGAAGAAGAGAAAGGGGGAGAGGCAGAGAGCGCTCACGAGAAAGCGCACACCCACCAGAAAAAAGGGAGGAATGCCTTCCACCGCCGCTTTCATGGCCACAAAACCGGTTCCCCACAAAAGGGCAGCTCCGAACATTCCCAAATCCGCCATCAACATCCTTCTGCGTACGTCCTTCATGACGAATCGCTCCTTTCCTCTGCGAAGGCACAGCGATAACACAGCCATGCATCACTTTATTGCATACATTGCAATAGCTCCACGGAAAGCAATTCTATTTTCTCCCTGCATCTTTGTCAACCTCCAAAACATCTAGCCGGAAGAGGAAGGGATTTTCTTAATTACTACTCTGTTCCGCTGGTCTTCTTTTTCCTCCCCTGAAGGCTTGCTAGAAGGATCCCCCCTACGATGAGAGGGGCACTGGCAAGATGCACGAGCCCCACGTGTTCCCCCAGAAAGATCAGAGCGAGAAGGGTACTGAAGAGAGGCAGAGTGTAGTAGAGGATCCCCGCCCGGGAGGGACCCATGAGGGCAATGGCACGGTTCCACAGGAGAAAGGCCAGCAGGGACGCCCCGATTCCCACATAGAGAATCCCCCCGAAAAGGGGTAACGTCCAGTTATTCCAAGGATTCACGCCTCGTTCCCACAAAAAGGCGGGGGTGAGAAAGAGGAGCCCCAGCATGAAGGTGGCAAGCTGCAAGCTGGTGATGCTCATCTCCTCGGGCCTGCGCCGGAGCAGGAGACTATAGGTGGCAAAGAGAAGGGATCCCAGGAGCATCCAGAGATCTCCCCGGGCAAAGGCAAGGCGTTGAAGAACCGAAAAATCCCCCCGGGTAAGAAGCAGCAATACCCCCACAAGCACCAGCCCCACCCCGGCTATCCGGGAAAACCCCAGAGATTCCCCCAAAAAAAGACGGGAGAATAGGAGGATAAAAATGGGAAAGGTGATGGCCACCAGAGAGATGTTGATGGCAGTTGTGGTAGCTCCTGCGATGTAGACAAAGGTGTTGAAGAGGGTAACGCCCACAAAGGCGGTGATCCCCAGATAGGGGAAATGTCTTTTAAGAACCTCCCGATCCCTCCAGAGAGCCTTCACTCCGAAGGGAAGAAAAACCAGCACCGCCACAACCCACCGCCAGAAAGCAAGCTGTATCGGGGGTATGATCGAAGCGTACCCCCGGGCAATGATAAGATTTCCCGACCAGATTGCAGTGGCCCCCAGAGCTGCGAGAACCCCCACTGTGACAGCGTTTTCTTTTACATCTTTTACGGTCATACACGCAACCTCCTTGTTCATTCCTATTCGTCTTTTTCAAGCACCCCAGCAGTATAGCAGGGTTTTCGCAAGGTTTTTGCGAAAAGAAATATGAGAAAAAATCTGGTTCTTTCTTCGTTGTGGCTCTAGGATAAAGAGTGAAAGATTTCGGAAGACTTTCCTTACCTGGCATCCCAATAGGAAAGACTCCGAGAAGAGATGTCAAAGATCACACACAAGGAGGATGTTGACATGCAGAGTCAAAAAACACGTATCATCCTGGGAACATTGGCAGCCCTGCTCCTTCTGGCAGGCACCGCCTTCGCCGCTGAGGTGGCCCTCACCTCGGTGGGGCAGAGCCCGGACGGTACCATGGTTCAGGTGGTGATGAAGCGGCTCAAGATCTCCATGGAGTATGATAAGCTCATGGAACCCGGAGCGCTGACGGATCAGAAGGTACTCATCGCCGTGGTGGGAGGGAGCTCCAAGGGTCTCGGGGCTGCAGGAATCGACAAGGATCAGGAGCTCGTCCGGGCCCTGGCTCTTCTGGATGCCGCCAAGGCCAAGGGAATGAAGATCCTGGTGATGCACGTAGGAGGGGAAGGACGCCGGGGACAGCTTTCGGATCTCTTCATCGAAGCGGTAACCCCCAGGGGAGACGCTATAATCCTTGTACAGGGAGCGGATAACGACAGCATCTTCACCAACCTGGCGGGTGAGGGTGTGGAGATCTACACGGCGGAGTCGGTAAAGAAGACCACGGATCCCCTGAAGGAAGTTCTCGCTTCCTGGGGCGTGGGGCAGTAGCATCCCCTAGAACAATAGAAAGGCAGGAAATCCTTTATGGAATGGTTCTGGCCTGAAGGGTTTTATACCCTTCTCATGATCGGCGTATTCGCCTTTGGGGCCTTCGCCCTGAAGCTTCCCATCGCCATCGCCATGGCCCTGGCGGCAGTCTCCGGGGCTGTGGCGGGGGGAGAGGGCTTTCCCCTGAGACATCTCGTGGAGGGGTGTTTCGGCTATCTCGACACAATTCTCATCATTGCGGCGGCCATGATCTTCATGAAGACCGTGGAGAACATCGGCCTTCTTGAGGCAGTGGCAGCCTGGGTTATCCGGAAGTTCCGAAAGAGCCCCCTGCTGTTGAGCATGGGGATTATGCTGCTCATCATGATCCCCGGCATGATCACGGGATCCTCCACCGCTGCGGTGCTGACCACGGGAGCTCTGGTGGCTCCGGTGCTTCTCAAGCTGGGGGTGCAGCTACAGAAGACCGCCGCAGTAATCGCCATGGGAGCCATTTATGGCATGATCGCTCCCCCCATCAGCCTTCCCGCCATGATCATCGGCGGAGGGATCGACATGCCCTACGTGGGGTTCGGTCTTCCTCTGCTCATCTGCACGGTGCCTCTGGCGGTGGTGACCGCTCTCATGCTCATCTACCCCTCTCTGCGCAAAAAGGTGGAGGATGAGACCGCTCTGGAGGAGGAGCTGGTGCGGATGGAGCGTACTCCCCTTTCACTGCGCCTCTTCCTTCCGGTACTGCTGTTGGTGGTGCTTCTGGGGGGAGAGCGGCTCTTTCCCCAATTCTGGCCCAGCCTGGGGATGCCGCTAGGGTTCCTTCTGGCCTCGGCCTCGGCTTTTCTCACGGGGATCCCCCCTCAGAACTGGAAACCTCTGGCTACGGTGACGGATGCGGTAAACGACGCTCTTCCGGTGATGGGTATTCTCATGGGAGTGGGAATGTTCATCCAGGTGATGACCCTTACGGGAGTTCGGGGGTTCGTGGTGGTCTCCGCCCTGGCCCTCCCCGCATGGCTTCTCTACGTGGGGATCGCCACCTCCATGCCCCTCTTCGGAGCGGTCTCCTCCTTCGGATCCGCTTCGGTACTGGGGGTCCCCTTTCTTCTGGCCCTGCTGGGGCGTAACGAGATCATCGTGGCCTCGGCGCTCAGCCTTATTGCGGGGCTGGGGGATCTCATGCCTCCCACGGCGCTGGCGGGGATCTTCGCCGCCCAGGTGGTGGGAGAGAAAAACTACTTCAAGGTGCTCAAGTTCTGCTGGTTCCCGGGAGTTCTTACGGCCCTCTGGGGTATTGCGGTAATTCTCGGCTCCAAGTACATTGCGGGCGTGCTGTATTAGAGAGGAGAGAGACTACTCATGATTATGACCCTTATCTACCGAGCCATCGTACTCTTTGTGCTCCTTCTGGTGGCGCGCTGCATGTTCCGGGAGAAGGAGTTCTGGAAACAGGCCACAGGAGCTCTCGTGCTGATACCCCTGATTCTTCGGGTTCTTATGATCAAGTAGGAGGCGGTAACCTATGTCTTGGGACATCAATTTTCGGGGCACCCGCCTGACGGCGCTGCTCCTGATTCTTCTTGCGGGGGGCGTGGCCTTTCTCGGAGCCCAGCAGTTCATCACCATGTGGGAGCCCGATGTAGTGGTTCCCGCTCCGGGATTCGAAGAGCATATGCTCTCGGAGTGGTTCGAGGGGATCAAAAATACTCCTGCGGATACTCCTGTGTACATCCAATCCGGGGAAGAATCCGGGGGAACCGTGTTGATCATGGGGGGAACCCACCCCAACGAACCCTCTTCGGCTCTCACGGCGGTACTCTTTCTGGAGCGTGCCAAGATGGAGGCGGGGCGGCTTATCGTCATCCCCTTCGGAAACGCCATGGCCTTTACCCACAACTCCCCTCAGGAGGCCTCGCCTCAGAAGATCTCCTTCACCCTTCCCGACGGATCTTCCCGCAGCTTCCGGTACGGATCCCGGGCCACCAACCCTATTTACCAGTGGCCCGCTCCGGATGTCTATATCCATCCTCAGTCCGGGCAGGAGCTGGCGGGGAGCGAAAAGAGCAATCTTAACCGGGCTCATCCGGGCACCCCGGATGGGGCTCTCACCCAGAGGCTGGCCTACGCCTTGCGGCAGCTTATCATAGCCGAAAAAGTGGACCTCGCCTTCGATCTTCACGAGGCCTCTCCGGAGTACCCCGTGGTGAACGCCGCAGTAGCCCACGAGCGGAGCATGGAGCTCACTGCCATGGTGGCCATGGAGCTGGAGGATATGGGTATCCCTCTGCGGATCGAACCCTCCCCCAAGAATCTCCGAGGTCTTACCCACCGGGAGTGGGGAGACTACACCGAAACCCTGCCGGTGCTCATGGAGACGGGAAACCCCAGCCAGGGACGGCTTCGGGGGCGCACCAACGAAAACCTTGTGATCACCGGGCGTGACAAGAGCTACGCCAAGGCTTCCAAACTGGGGCTTCTCTTCATCCCTTACGAAGAAGATCAGCCCCTGGATTACCGCATCGGCCGTCACACCCAGTCTATTCTGGCCTTCATGGAGATGCTCGGCTTCATGGAGGATGGCAAGGAGGTGATCCTTGAGGGGGTTCCGAATATGGAGGAGCTTGAGGAAAAGGGCTTTGGGAGCTGGCTCTCGCCTTTGGGGAGCTAAAAGAAATTCGGATCAGCACATTTTTTTATGAAAGTTCTTCTTTCTGATCCGTGATCTATGATATGCTACCAGTACCGGAAGGAGAATCTTTTTCCGGTAAGAAAGGCTTCACTCCCGGGGTTTTCCTTAAGGGAATACTCTGGGAACATATCTTTTATTTTTTCAAGGAGGGGTTGTGTAATGAGAAAGTTTCGTATCGTTTTTGCTCTTGTTCTCTGTGTCTGTTTGGCAGGAGCCGCCTTTGCCGTAGAGGTCAACGACGTCTACGCCAAGCGGGGGATGGTCTCCTCGGCTCACGAGCTGGCATCCAAGGCGGGAGTGGAAATCCTGCAGAAGGGCGGCAACGCCATTGATGCAGCGGTGGCTACTGCTCTGGCGCTGAACGTGGTGGAACCGAACGCTTCGGGGCTCGGGGGCGGCGGTTTCATGGTGATCCGCTTCGCCCGAACCGGCGAAGTAGTGGAGCTGGACTACCGTGAGGTAGCTCCCAGTTCCGCCACCAAGGATATGTACGCCTCGGAAGAGGCCAAGGCTAAGAGCGCTTCCAAGCTGGGGGGCACCGCAGTGGGGGTTCCCGGCCAGACTCTGGGCATGTGGACCGCTCTGCAGAAGTACGGCACCATGAGCTGGATGGAAGTAGCCGCCCCGGCGATGCGCCTGGCGGAAGAGGGATTTGAGCTGGCGGAGATGCAGAACGGCATCATCACAGATAATCTCGATAAGCTTCTGGCCTACAACTCCCCCACCCAGACCGCCTTCCTTGATGCGGACGGTCTTCCGGTGGAAGCGGGAACCGTGCTAAAACAGCCCGGCATAGCGGAGGCCTTCCGCCTCATCGGTGAAGAGGGCCCCAAGGCCTTCTACAAAGGCCCCATCGGTAAAGCCGTAGTAGAAGCGGTAAACCGTGCGGGGGGCAACATGAGCATGAAGGATCTGGAAAACTACACCATGGAGATCCGGGAGCCCGTCTCGGGAACCTATCGTGGCTATCAGATCTTCTCCACTCCTCCCGCCTCCAGCGGAGGAACCCACATCGTCCAGCTTCTGAATATCATGGAGTATCTCCCGGTGAATGAGTGGGTGCACAACGGCCCCCAGCATCTTCACTATCTCGGCGAGGCCATGAAGCTCGTCTTTGCGGATCGCCAGAAGTACATGGCGGACACGGCCTTCGTGGATCTCCCCCTTCAGGGGCTTACCGACAAGGACTACGCCCTTCGGCTCTTCCGGAAGATCAAAGCCGACAAGGTGATGACCGAAGTATGGCCCGATGATCCCTGGCTGTACCAGCCCCGGGAGCAGAAGACCAGCTATATCGGCGGCACCGATGACATGCATCTCTCCACAAGCCACTTCTCCGTGGTGGATGCCCAGGGGAATATCGTGGCCTCCACCAACACGGTCAACTACTTCTTCGGCTCCGGCGTGGTGGTTCCCGAGTATGGTATCGTGCTGAACAACCAGATGGATGACTTCTCTTCCGACCCTTCCAGCGTAAATGCTCCGGAACCGGGGAAGCGCCCCCTCTCCTCCATGAGCCCCAGCATCGTGCTGAATCCCGAAGGCAAGCCCTTCATGACCATCGGCGCCGCGGGAGCCTGGAGAATCATCACTGCGGTTACCCAGATCGTCATGAACGTGGTGGACTTCAACATGACCATGGATGAAGCCATTGAACAGCCCAGAATCTTCACCTATGCGGTAAATGGTGAGGCAGGACCCTTCCGGGTAGAGGACACCCTTTCTGAGGAGACCATCGAATTCCTGAAGCTCCGGGGACATAATGTGGAAGTCCGCCCCCGGGGAGGCTACTTCGGCACCGCCCAGGGCATTCTCTTCAAAGATGGCCAGATGGACGGCGGCGCCGACGGTCGGCGTCTGGGAGTTCCTGTAGGATATTAATATTCTTTCCGACCCTATCGCTACAGAACCATGCAAAACCGCTCCTTCGGGGGCGGTTTTTTTCGTCTTTACGAAAAAAAGCTTTTCCCTATTCTCTCCCTGAAACCATGCTAAAATAACCGTATCTTCAAAATATTCAATTTCCCGATGACGGGAGGGATCATGCATGATACGCTGGATTGAACATAGATCATCCCTAAGGGCTCTCGGCCTTTTCACCGTACTCCTTCTCTGTATGGTGATTCTCGGAAACCTCTGGGCTTCTCCCTCGGAGGGCCGGGAGACGGAAACCATTCTTCAAGTTCAGGGGGATCACAATTACCCTCCCTACGAGTATCTTGAGGGAGGTATTCCCAAGGGCTTCAATGTGGATGTTATGCAAGCCCTGGCAAAGGAAATGAATCTCTCCATAGAGATCCGGCTGGACGACTGGGATACGGTGCGCCATCGCCTGGAGACCGGAGAAATTGACATGCTCATGGGGATGTACTACTCTGAGGAGCGGGCAAAGCTGGTGGACTTCAGCACCCCCCATATCATGGTCACCAACGCCATCTTCGTACGTAAAAACTCCCCCGTCCAATCTCTGGAGGATCTCCGGGGCAAGGAGATCCTGGTGCAAAAAGGGGATATCATGCACGACTACGTGCTGGAAGAGAAGCTTTCCCCCCAAATCATACCTGTGGAAAACCCCATCCTGGCCCTGCGGGAGCTCGAGGCGGGAGATCATGATGCCGCCCTTCTCGCCAGACTTCAAGGACTCCAGATTATGCGCAATGAAGGGCTTTCGAATCTCCGGCACATCCCCATCGACGTACGCCCCCGAAAATACTGTATCGCCCTTGCCAAAGGAGAGGAAGAGCTCCTGGGAAAGATCAACGACGGCCTGCGGATTCTCAAGGAAAAGGGCACCTACGATGCCATCTACAACAGATGGTTCGGCCTGTACACGGAAACCCCCGTAATCTTTCGGGATGTGCTGCGCTCCATCCTCTGGATTCTGGCTCCTCTTCTTCTGCTCATAGGGGGCATTATCCTCTGGAACCGAAGTCTTCTGCGGCGGGTTCAGCTTCAAACGGAGCAGCTGCGGCGGGAGCTTGATTCCCGCCAGGAGGCGGAGGCTTCTCTGCGAACCCTTCTGAACACCCTTCCGGATTTTGTCTGCTTCCGGGATGGGGAGGGACGATGGATGGAGACCAACGAGTACACCCTTCGGCTTTTCGGACTGGAGCATGTGGACTATCGAGGTAAAACGGGATCGGAGCTCGTGGCCTACAGCCCCCCCTATTTCCGCACCTTTTTTGCCTGCTCCCAAACGGACGAGCAAACGTGGATCACGGGCACCCAGCACCGGGAGGACCAGGTGGTAGATTTTCCCGGGGGCACCACCCTCTTCTTCGATGTTATCAAGACCCCGGTCTTTTCCGAGGAGGGGGAGCGAAAATATCTGGTGGTGGTAGGCCGGGATATTACGAAGCGAAAAGAGATGGAGAACACCCTTCGAGAGAAGGAGGAGCACTATCGTGCCCTGGTGGAACACGTGCCTGGGGTAGTCTTTCTCTGCGATGTGAACCGCCCCTGGAGAATGTTCTACATCAGCGAGGAGGTGCTCTCCCTGACGGGATATCCCCAGGAGAACTTTCTGGGAGGTCTCACCTGGGGAGATTTAATCCATCCCGAGGATCTTTCCTGGGTGGGGGAAGCCGTAAACCAGGGAATTCTGCAGAAGAAAGATTACCAGATAGAGTACCGGATCCACGCTAAAGACGGCACCATCCGATACGTCTTCGAAAAAGCCCGGGGAATCTGCACTGAAGAGGAGACCCCTCTCTACATTGAGGGAGTCATCCTTGATATCACGCACCGGAAGCTTAAGGAGGAACGAGTACATCAGCTCAACCGAGAGCTGGAGGAACGGGTGCGGGAACGGACCATGCAGTTGGAGCATGCCCACCGGGAGCTGGAAGCTTTTGTGCACGCCCTCTCTCAGAATCTTCGTCCCCCTCTGCGAAGGGTAAAAGGCTTCAGCCAGGCCCTGGAGGAGGATCACGCCCATCTTCTGGATGATCCGGGAAGGAAGGTACTTTCGAAAATCCGCCAGGGGGCTCTGGATCTGGATGCACGGATACAGGATCTTTTGCAGTTTTTCCGAATCGGCCGGAAGAGCCTGGAGATCCAAAAGCTGGATATCACCGCCATGGCGGCACACATTGTGGAAGATTTGCAGCGGGAAAACCCGGACCGCCCCGCAGATATCTCCATAGCCCCGGGGATGACCGCCTGGGGGGATCCGGAGCTTCTCCGAAGGGCCCTGGAAAATCTTTTGCACAACGCCTGGAAGTTCACCCACCGGCGGGAACGAGCCATTCTTACTCTGGGCTACGCCAAACAGGGCAATCAGAAGGTCTATTTTCTCGGAGATAACGGCGAGGGCTTCGACATGGCTCAAGAGGAGAGGCTTTTTGGCATCTTCCAGAGACTTCATGGAGAGGAGTTCCCCGGAAACGGCATGGGGCTCGCCATAACAGAGCGCATCATCCAGCGTCACGGCGGGCGTATCTGGGCAGAAGGCGCTCCGGACAAGGGAGCCACTTTCTTCTTCACCCTTCCGGAGCGGGAAGGAGCTTCCTCCAAAGGTTGAGGAGAGAAGATCCGGGAAAGAACGCAAGAGAGAACGAAGAATCCGGCTTTCTCCCCGAAAGGAGAGAGCCGGATTCTTCTTGCCCCTTTAGCTCTTTGGCTGCGAAAAGGCCCTTGCTACTTAATCAGATCTCCCCGCTCCGCGGAGACGGTGATCTCTCCCGTCTGAAGCTTGGCAAAGATTTCGTCAGCGATCTTCTGTACATCCTCCCGGAGATTGGGGTTCTCTTCGGGAATTCCCACACCCTGGTTGGCGGCGTTGAAAACCAGGGTCTGCCCGCCGGGGAAGTTGCCCTCAAGCTCTGCCTTGATCATATCGAAGGCGGCGTGATCGATGCGCTTCACCGCCGAGGTGAGGATGATGGATTTCTTGCCGTCGTAAATGCCGTCGGTGTACTGATCCACATCAACCCCCACAACCCAGACGTCTTTGCCCGCCGCAGCCCGGTTCTTGGCTTCGTTGATAACCCCTACGCCCACGCCTCCTGCGGCAGCAAAGACCGCCTTTACGCCGCGATCATACATGGAAGCGGCGATCTGCTGCCCCGCCGCCACGTCGCTGAAGGTGCCCTGATAGAGCACGTTCTCGGGGTTCATCACGATCTCGGTACCGTAGTTTTCGTTGGCAAAGGCTACTCCCTGCTGGAATCCCCAGTTGAACTTCTGCACCGGAGGAATCTCCATGCCGCCTACAAAGCCTACAGAGGCCTTTTCAAGCTGCAGCGCCGTGGCAAGCCCCGCCATGAAACCCGCCTCATGCTCCGCAAAGAAGATAGAGACGGTGTTTTCCTTCACCTCCGGGGTGTAATCTCCCTTGTGAGGAGCCCCATCAAGAATAACGAACTTGCCCTTGGGATATTTGTTCTGGGCCTTGAAAATGGTGGTTTCGAACTTAAATCCCGGGGTGATGATAAAGCGGTACCCCGCATCGTAGAGGTTCCCGATCTCTTTGAGATAGTCCGCCTCGGTGGTGCCCCCGGGCTTGAGATATTTGACCTGCACTCCCAGCTCCTTCTCCGCCTGAAGTATCCCTTCCCAGGTTCCCTGGTTGAAGGATTTATCGTCGATGGTACCCGCATCGGTGACCATCCCCACCTTGAGGGCCCCCCAGGCCATACCGCCGAAGCTGAGAGTTGCCAGAGCCACCACACAGAGAATTCCCGCCATACGCTTTCCGAACCGCTTCATACACATTCCTCCTCTTTTTGTCGTTCCAAAATACGCCACCATACGCCTTATTCCTTACCGCTCTATCGCACCTCTTCCGCCACCAGAGGAAGCGCCTCGGGAGGCTCCTCCCCCAGAGTGAAGGCATCCAGAAAGAGGCGTATCGCCGCCTCTTCGTTTTTCCTGTGGTTTATATGAAATTCCGCCAAAGGTTCCCCCTTCTCCACGAAATCCCCCAGGCGCTTGCGCATCCAGAACCCCACCGCCAAATCCACGGGATCTCCCTTGCGCTCCCGCCCCGCCCCGAGCATCACCGAGGCGATGCCGAGAGACTCCGCATTCATTTCCGAGAGATATCCCGAGGCCTCCGCCTTTACAGAAAAAATCCTCCCTGCCCGGGGAAGCAGCGAAAGATCCTCACAGACCCGGGGATCCCCTCCATGAAGGGCTATCATCTCCTGAAACTTCTCCAGAGCCGTACCGCCTTCGAGAGCCCGCTGCACCGCCCCTTGAGCCTCTTCGAAATTTGGGAAAATCTCTCCCATCACCAGCATCTCCGAGGCCAGGAGAAGGATAAGCTCCCGCAGGGATCCGGAGGTGCGTTCGTTGCGAAGAATCTCCAGGGCCTCCTGAATCTCCAGGGCGTTTCCCACGGCATTTCCCAGGGGCTGGTTCATATCGGTGACGTAGGCCTTGGTGTTCCGCCCCGCATGTTTGCCGATATCCACCATAATCCGGGCGAGCTCCGTCGCCTTCCGGGGGGTGGGCATGAAGGCCCCGGAACCCCACTTTACATCCAGAAGAATGCGGTCGCTTCCGGCGGCGAGCTTTTTGCTCATAATGCTGGAGGCGATGAGGGGCATGGTATCCACCGTGGCGGTGACATCCCGAAGAGCGTAGAGCTTGCCGTCCGCAGGAGCCAGAGAGGCGGTCTGACCGATCACCGAGGCCCCGCAGCTATTCACGATGCGGACAAAATCTTCCATGCTCTGATGCACGTTGTAGCCCGGAATGGCTTCGAGCTTATCGAGGGTACCCCCGGTATGCCCCAGCCCCCGGCCGGACATCTTGGCCACCTTGCCGCCACAGGCCGCCACCAGAGGGGCCAGAGCGATGGTGGTGGTATCCGCCACGCCGCCGGAGCTATGTTTATCCACCTTGATTCCGGAGATGGAGCTAAGGTCCACGGTATCCCCCGAGGCCGCCATGGCGAGGGTGAGATCTCCGGTCTCCCGGCTGGTCATGCCGTTGAACCAGATCGCCATACAGAAGGCCGCCGCCTGGTCATCCCCAATGCTTCCAGAGGTGTATCCGGAGACAAAAAAGGCGATCTCCTCCGGTGAGAGTTCCTCCCCAAGCTGTTTTTTACGAATAATATCAGGCATACGCATGGGCTTTTCTCCTTTTTCTAATACCCGGATTCTTCCGCATCTCCCCGCAGAATGGCCACCCCGGAGCTTGCGCCGATTCGGGAGGCCCCCGCCTCAATCATGGCAAGGGCATCTTTGCGGGAGCGTACCCCCCCCGAGGCCTTTACTCCCATGGAAGATCCCACGGTACGCCGCATGAGGGCCACGTCTTCTACGGTGGCTCCTCCTTTGGAAAATCCCGTGGAGGTCTTCACGTAGTCCGCCCCGGCCCGCCGGGCCATCTCGCAGGCTCGAACAATTTCTTCTTTCGAGAGCAGGCAGGTTTCGAGAATCACCTTGAGCAGTAAAGAACCGCACTCCCGCTTAACCTCTCGGATATCTTCCTCCACCAGGTCATAGGCTCCATCCTTGAGGGCCCCGATATTGAGAACCATGTCAATCTCCCGGGCCCCCGCTTCCACGGCTTTTTTCGCCTCGAAGGCCTTGGCCTGGGGGTCCATGGCCCCAAGAGGGAAGCCCACCACCGCACAGACTGCCACAGAGGAGCCCTCAAGCTCCGCCGCCGCCAGGGGCACCCGGCAGGAATTTACGCAAACTGAAGCAAAGCCATGTTCCCGGGCCTCGCGGCAGAGCTGCCGCACCGCTTCGGCTGAGGCATCGGGCTTGAGCAAGGTATGATCTATATAGGATGCCAGGTTTTGCAAGGAATATCGCCTCTCTTCGGATAGTTTTTCTCGTGCCTGTATCCGTACATTGCATGGTGAAAAGGAATGCTGGAAAATCGAAAAAGGAGCGCAGAAAAGTGGCCTCTATCATAACACTCGGAAGAGGGGGATTCAAACCTTCCGGAGAGACAAAAAAGGGGCTTTTTACTTTTTCGCTTCCCCTTTTTTCGAAAAAACCTGTATATTTAGGAGGCGGCAGAATATGTAAAGGGGGTACGAACCCATGGACTACGTAGTGGAGATGCTGCAGATCCGCAAGGAGTTTCCCGGAGTGGTGGCCAACGACGGCATCACCCTTCAGGTGCGACCCCAGGAGATCCACGCCCTGCTGGGTGAGAACGGGGCGGGAAAATCCACCCTCATGAGCATTCTCTTCGGACTGTATCACCCCGATAGGGGCTCTATCCGAATTCGAGGGGAGGAGGTTCGCATCACAGATCCCAACGTGGCGAACCGCCTGGGAATCGGCATGGTGCACCAGCACTTCCAACTGGTGCATAACTTTACGGTAACGGAAAACATCATTCTCGGCAGCGAAGGAAGCTTTGTGCTGGAACGTTCCAAGGCGGCCCGAAAGATCAAGGAACTTTCGGAACGCTACGGCCTGAACATTGACGAAAACGCCAAAATCGAAGACATCTCCGTGGGAATGCAGCAGCGGGTGGAGATCTTGAAGATGCTCTACCGGGATGCGGAGCTGCTCATCTTCGACGAACCCACGGCGGTGCTCACCCCCCAGGAGATCGAAGAGCTCATGGAGATCATGCGAAACCTGGTGCGGGAGGGAAAGTCCATCATCCTCATCACCCATAAGCTTCGGGAGATCAAGGCGGTGGCGGATCGCTGCACCGTCATCCGCCGGGGGAAGTACATCGGCACGGTGGATGTGAAGGAGACGAGCCAGCAGGAGATGGCCTCCATGATGGTGGGGCGAGAGGTCTCCTTCACGGTGGATAAAAAGCTCTCGGATCCCGGAGAGGTGGTGCTGGAGGTTCATGATCTCTCGGTGCTGGATGCCCGAAAGTACAGGGCCCTGAAAAACCTCTCTCTCTCGGTGCAGAGCGGGGAGATTCTTGGGCTTGCGGGGGTGGACGGCAACGGCCAGAGAGAGCTGGTGGAGACCATCACAGGGCTGCGAACCCCCCTTTCGGGGAGCATGGCCCTCCGGGGAAAGCCCCTGAACCCCCTCTCCCGGCGGGAGCGCAGCGAACTCGGCATCGCCCATATTCCCGAGGATCGGCAGAAGCACGGACTGGTACTGGAGTTTACGGTGGGGGAAAATCTCATCCTCAAGAGCTACTACCGCCCCCCCTTTTCGGAGAAAGGCTTTCTTAAATTCAACAGCATTCGGGAGCACGGCCGCCGGGTGGTAGAGCTTTTCGACGTGCGCTCCGGAGAAGGGATCGACTCCCCCGCAGGGGGGCTTTCCGGGGGAAATCAGCAGAAGGCCATCGTAGGGCGGGAGATCGACAGCAACCCAGATCTGCTCATTGCGGTACAGCCCACCCGGGGACTCGACGTGGGAGCCATTGAGTATATTCACAAGCGCCTGGTGGAGCAGCGGGATTCGGGAAAGGCGGTGCTTCTCATCTCTCTGGAGCTTGAAGAAATTTTTAATCTTGCGGATCGTATCGCCGTTATCAACAGCGGAGAGATCGTGGATATCGTGAAAACCGAGGACACCAATGAACAGGAAGTGGGACTCATGATGGCAGGAGTGCAGAGGGGGGTATCCCGATGAGGAACAGCAAGAAGGTACTTTTCACATCCCTTTCGGCGGTCTTTCTGGGACTTGTGGCGGGGGCCCTTCTCATGGCGGCCATCGGAAGCGATCCCCTGGAGGGGTACACCTACCTTTTCAAGGGGGGGCTCATGAACATTGAGCGGGTGGGAAACACCCTGGCCACCGCCACAACCCTCACCCTCACGGGGCTTTCCGTGGCCTTCGCCTTCAAGACGGGGCTTTTCAATATCGGTGCGGCGGGGCAGATGCTCATGGGGGGGCTCTGCGCCACTGCAGTGGCCCTGCTTATCCCCGCCCCCCGGCTTATCCTCCTTGCCCTTACCATTCTTGCGGGATTTCTGGGGGGAGCTCTCTGGGGCTTTCTCCCCGGGTACCTCAAGGCACGCTTTAACGTGCACGAGGTGGTGGCCACCATCATGATGAACTGGATCGCCTACTGGGTGGTCTACTACACCGTCCCCGCCTGGCTCAAGGGGGCCTACCTGGAGACGGAATCCCGGCTTATTCCCGATGCGGCCTCCCTCAAAACCCCTTGGCTGGACAGCCTTTTTCAGGGCTCCTATCTCAATCTCGGCATCTTCATAGCCCTCGGGGCTGTCATCGTTATCTCGGTGATTCTCAGAAAATCCACCCTAGGGTACGAACTCAAGGCGGTGGGATATAACCGCCACGCCGCGGAGTACGCAGGAATCCGGGTGGAGCGGAACGTGGTTCTCTCCATGATGATCGCCGGAGGGCTGGCGGGGCTGGCGGGAACCACCTTCTACACCGGATACGCCTCGAACATGCAGATCGGCATTCTTCCCAACCAGGGGTTCGACGGCATCGCCGTGGCCCTGCTGGGAGCTACGGAGCCCTGGGGGGTCTTCGCCTCGGCGCTCTTCTTCGGATTGCTGCACTCGGGGAAGGGGTTCATGAACGCCATGACCAGCATCCCCCCGGAGATCTCCGACACCATCATCGCCACCATCATCTACTTCACCGCCACCAGCGTTCTTCTGGGCCGCTTCTGGAGCCGCTGGAGACGACGCAAAAAAGAGGCCCGGGATGCAGCACAGCAGGTAAAGGATATGAAGGATAAGGAGGAAGCCTGACATGGATATCTGGCACATTCTGGTACAGATCTTTCCCTACGCCGTAGCCCTGACCATCCCCCTGCTCATCACCTCCCTGGGGGGGCTCTTCAGCGAACGCAGCGGGGTGGTGAATATCGGCCTGGAGGGGCTCATGGTAATGGGATTTTTCGCCGCCGCCATCACCGTGCAGCGTCTGGAAATCCTTCTTCCCGCTCAGGCCATTCCTCTGGGGCTTCTTGCGGCGGCTCTTGCGGGGGCGCTCTTCTCCCTGCTGCACGCCTTCGCCTCCATTAATCTGAACGCAGATCAGATCATCAGCGGCACAGCCATCAACATGATGGCCACCGCCCTGACGGTCTATCTCGCCCGTACTATCACCGGAAGCGGCAATATCCGCATCCGCAGCGGCATTCTGCGCCAGAACATACCGGGGCTGGCGGATATTCCCGGTATCGGCCCTCTGCTCTTCACCCAGACCTACTGGACCACCTGGGTGGTGCTGGCTCTTCTGGGGATCTCCTGGTTTCTGCTCTACAAAACCGCCTTCGGCCTGCGCCTCCGGGCCTGCGGAGAGCACCCCTCCTCGGCGGCCTCCGCGGGCATCAACGTCTACCGCATGCGCTATATCGGGGTGATGATCTCCGGAGCCTTTGCGGGGCTAGGGGGGGGCATTATTCTGGTGACCTACTCCGGAGAGTTCAACGGCACCGTGGCGGGGCTGGGCTTTCTCGCCCTGGCAGCCCTCATCTTCGGGCAGTGGAAACCCCTGGGGGTTCTGGGAGCCACCCTCTTCTTCGGCTTCGCCTCCACCGTGGCGAACGTCTCCCAGGTGATCCCCCAGCTTGCGGTGATTCCTCCCCTGCTGCTCAAGAGCTTTCCCTATATCGTCACCCTCATAGCGCTGGTGCTCTTCTCCAAGAGCTCCCAGGCCCCCAGAGCGGCAGGACAGCCCTACTATCCCGGGCAGGGGTAAGGAAATGATCCATCATGGCTGAAATCTTTATCGAGAAGAGACATCTTGCGGAGCTGACAGAGATATTTGCAAGGCTCTCCCCCAAAGCCCTTATATGGGCCTTCGGAAGCAGGATCGACGGCTCTGCTCATTCCGGCAGCGATCTTGATCTGGCAATTGTGGAGTACGGAGGGGACGACGCTGATTACATGGAGCTGAGAGAAGCCATCACAGAGAGCAACATCCCCTTTCTGATCGATATTTTTGAGCTGCACAAGCTGCCCGAAAGCTTTCAGCAAGAAATCAGGCGCAATTTCGTTGTTCTGTACGATGGCAGGGAGAAGAAGAATCCGGAGATACCCGGGGATATTTTCTGAGAATGTTCTCACCGAAAGAAAGACTGCAAAAACAACCCGAAGGGGGCGAAGAAAATCGATTTCTGTCGATCTTCTTGCCCCCCTCGGGTTATCTTAAAAACGGACCGATCAGTACAGAGTGCGGCTATTGCTCAATCTCTGTAAAAGCTTCTTCGTAAGGCTCGGGATCTATATTCAGTACCAGGCATGCGGTGCGCCAAACGCTAAGATCCTTCCGCCAGTCGTAGAAGTTGTTCATTTGCTGGGCAAGGGCCTCCGGGGTCCAGGAAGAAAGGTCGTATCCCAAACCAAGGAAAAAATCCACCAAAAACCCGCCCATCTCGATCCGCTCTTGGTCGGTGGTATCCCCGTACCATTGGGGTTCTCCGGAATGTATCAACCAGGCGAACTGCTCCTGATACTCTTCGAGAAGCTCCGTGATCTTTGCCTCGTCGCTCCGGGAAACAGCAAAATCCCCGGGAGCGGAGCAAACCGTCTCCATCCACTTTCGGACCTCCCGGATATCCCGGGTAAAAGCGGTAAGAGACGAGGCCTGACGGCTCCACCCCTCTTCCAGGGCGGGAGTATCCCCCTCCACAATCAGGCTTTTTCCGAGAAGTTCCGCGTGTTCGTAAAGCGTTATCCTGTAGCCCGGGCACACCCGAAGAGAGACCATGCTGTCGTTAGGAAGATCGAAAATCTTCCGGGGATGGGGATCCTCCCGCCGGATTTTCCACCAAAGATCATACTCCCCAGCCTCATATATTTCCCAGGAAATACCTTGATAGTTCTCCTGGGTATAGGCAACGGCAATGCAGTTTTTGTAGTCCTTTTCAGAAGCTCTCAAGGCTACCGGGAGAAGGCTTGTGGCGACGAAACAGCAAAAGAGTACGATTTTGGTGTACTTTTTTCCATAATTTATGGTTTGCGTAGCCCTCACTTCCCTTTACCGATATTCGGTGCTCATGTTCACCAGAACATAGGTCTGCTTTTGATTCCACAGGGCCTCTTTAAGGGTGGCCTGAAAATCCCCGAGAATCTCCTGAGGATCGTCGGCGTTGTAGATCTCTCCCGAGAGTTCCCAAAGCCCCTTTTCAGGGTTCAGCGCCTCTTTGACCCGGGCGTACCAGGCAGCTTCTCCGTCAGCCCCCCAGAAGTAGAAGTACCCTTTTTCGAAGAGATAGGGAGGGTCCGACTGATCCACGGATTTATTAGCCTCAATCTTCAGGCCGAAATATTTTCGTACCGATTCCTCCACCCACGCCGCCTTGATGCGAAGATCTCCTTTTTCCTGAGAGCCCTCGGGGACCTTCTCAATACGGCTTTTGTAGTTATTGATGTAGTTGTGCCAGACTCCGAACCGCACGAGATCCGGATAGTTTCCGGGGTCTGCCATCTCCTCGGTGTTCAGCTCCATAAAACCCAGCTCGGTGAAGTTACTCAAAAAAAGTCCCATGGCCTTGAGCTGTTTGTCACTCGGGGCACCCCAAGCACTCCCCCCCAAAAGCAAGGCCACCACACAAAAGATCCATACGCCACACTTCATTCTGTTTCTCCTGCTCTTTATGCCCTTCATGTTTTTCACCTCTAGCCCGCCGCAGGAATGGGAACTACCATCTCCCTATCCTCTATAGTCTCGGGGTGTTCCCAGTTTTCAGGATCCTCCACGAAGCGTTCCAGGATCCGTAGAGTCTCATCTTCGGTCTCCACTCCGATGAGCATATAATCCCGGGTCTCCGTAGCCTCTGCCAGAGGGAAGAGTTCCTCCATAAAGACATCGTAGAACATCACCGAGAGCCATCCCTCCTGCTGATCCAGAGCCTCCCCCCGGGATCCCTTTGCGGCATCGTCCTGGGTGAAGGCAAACCGGGCGAGGTCCACCCACACGGGAGACCCAATCCCCCGGAAGGAAGCTTTTTGCTCCATATCTTCCAGGGTGTAGAGAATAAAGTTCTGAGATGCGTCGGTGCCACAACTTAGAATAAATCTCTCTCCGTCGGGGCTGAAAATCACGTTGCAGTACGCAGCTCCCTTAAGAGAAAGAAAGCCCCGGGGATTTTCCTGCTCGTCGAAGAAGTATATGCCGCTTTCCGATCCCTGCATGGCATCGGAAAATTCGGGATCCACCACAATCCAGGAATAGATCCCATTTTCCGTAGCCCAGAACCCCGGAGTTTCCTCCTCCAAGAAATCTTCTGTTCCGTCGGGATACACCCTGTAAACTCTTTGGTCCCTGAGAAAATACGTCTCTTCATCCGCAAAAGCTGCGGATCCCATGAGAAAAACCAAGCCGAAGAGGCATACGCACAAACTGCATAAAGCTTTTTTCATATTCACCATGTACTATCACTCCTACCGTAGATTGTAAAAATCGTTTCCGACATTCTTCCTGGCACTATTCCTGCTCTCCTTGAGACTCCCTCGAAGACCAGGCAATATCCGCACTCTTTTTGGAAAAAGAACGTTCTCTCTCCCCCCCCGCATCCCGGAAGGTCACAACGAAGGCCTCTCCTTCTCCTCGTACTGCCTCCAGATACCGCAGGCTTTCCTCGGGAAGGGGGAGGAAGCCGGAAAAATCTCCGTCATGGTCGAAGAAACAGATCCCCGTGGGCTCTCCTTCCACTGCATCCGAAGAAGAAAGGAGTCCCCAGACGTAGAACCGGGGGAACCCTCCCTCCATCCCCCGGATTTCTACATGCCCCACCCGGGATGATTGAAAGATGCCCTGAACCCGCCAAATTTGAGAGCCCTCACGAATTGCATAAAGAAAGCCCGATTCGGGAATGGGAGGCTGCCAGAGCCGCCATAACAAGGCTCCCCCCAGAAGCAGGGCACCCCCCCAGGCTGCACTCACAGGAACCTCACTTTATATCCAGCTCCCAGGAATCACCGGTAACCTTCCGACTGCAATTGAAATAGACGGATTGATAGTTCTTTCCACCAGGACATCCATCATGCTCATAGTATTTGAAGACATTGCTAATCACATCCCATCGAGCCCACCCCTCGCTACGCTTGTGGACCACCTCGCCCTTGGACTCGATGTAATAATATATTCTTTTGCGGGGGTCCTGGGGCACGTTAATGGTTCGTTTGTTCCCTGCAGCTACCCCCCACCACCCTTGACAACACCAGGAATTTTCATTGATGTCGTAATAAACCAACGCTGCGCTTATTTTTTCATTTCTATGATTATCCAGGGTGATCTTCACGGCTTCCGCCTTGGGGGAAAGAAGAAAGAGCGTTCCCCCCAAGATCATGAGGGTCACAAAAAAATGCCACCCTCGGGAGAACATTTTCCTGCTGCTGCTGTTTTCTCTGGTTTTCATACTTTTTACGCCTCCTTGTGCTCCATATCTGTAGATCTTTGCAACACCCCGGGCTCATCCGTGATGCAAGTCCACAAAAACTGTCTCCATCAGCTCGCGCACGGTAATGGTTATCCTGCCATGGCCCCAGGAAATAGCATCCCCGTCCGTGGTAACCGAACGAAAAAGGGTTTCATCTCGCAAATCCCCGTACCGAGCGGTGTCCAATTTCCGACTCATGTCCACCACCATCACGCTTCCCGTCTCCATTTCCACGAAGAGGCGCCAGTCGTTCAGCGGCATGATTGTTTTGATAAAGGACATTTTCTGCCCCCCTCCTATTTCAGGCTGTACACTTTCCGTTTGTCCTTTATTCGTCCAGCCGCTCTCCCAGACTAATGGTTTCTCCGAAGTGGATCCGAAAGGTTCCGTTGTCCCCCCCCTTGTTCAGATAGAGGGCGGAACCGTCATGGGGAACTTCAAAGCAGATCATATCCCCGTTTTCCAAATCCACGAGCCATGCGGTGATATGTTTTCCCTCGGCGGAAAAGTACTCTCCGTGGAATCTCGGCTCTCCGGAGATCTTCGTACCGAGTATTGCCTCCGAAGCCGCCTCCATAAGGCTGCGAGTTTTTTCGTTCACCCCCGAGTCGCCTTGCAGATACCGATCCAGTTCTTCTTCCGAGAAGGAGCGCTCGAAGTCGATTCCCAGAGTTCCGTCCTCCTTGAGGCTTTCCTCGATGATTACAAACCGCCCGGAATCCTCCGCATAACTCTGGGTTTTTCGCCGGAGCAGGGTAAGCGTTCCGTTCCGCCAGGTGTAAAAGGCTTCCACGTTATCCGTGGCGGTACCGTGGCAAAAGCTGAAAATCTCTTTCGTGTCCTGGCGGAATTGGGGACTCGAAATCTCCTCCAGGGCTTCGTTTTTCTCGAAGAGGCTCTTTTCCGGATTCCAGAGATAGCATGCATAGTAGGCGTTCATGGAGCCCAGGCTTTCGGGAATTTGAAGATCCAAAAATCCGTCGAAATTCATATCCACGGGAGAGACGAGTTCCATGGACATCTCTTCCACCACTCTCACCGCATCTTCATCGCAGGGAATACGCTGTACCGTTTTTGTGCCTTCCGCAACATGCAGAACCCCCTCGGTAAAAGTCACCGTCAGCGTGGGGGCTCCCTCTCCCACCTTGAAAATCAAGGGTTCCATCACCTCCGCTCCACCCGGCATGACCAAAGCCGTCACCATAAGACAAGCCAGGAGCATTCTCTTTATCAGGACCATGTCTTTCCCAACCCCTTTCGTTTTTTCTTCGCCGCATAAACCAGACACAAGCATTTTTCTCCAATCCTTTTACACGTCTACAAGGCGGGACTCCCCATTCCATTACAGCATAGGGGGTCCCGCCTTGTAGAAGTACCCTCTTTACGGGTAGTTTTACGGGTGGTTTTACGAAAGGGCCTTTTTCACATGGTGCCGGGAGCGGATTCCGAGCTTTTGAAAAATGGATTTCAGGTAAAACTTTACGGTATTTTCCGAAAGAAAAAGCTCACCCCCGATCTCCCGGTTCGTTTTGCCCTCCCCCACAAGCCGGGCCACCTCGTATTCCCGCAGGGTGAGCCCTTGGGGAATCTTTTCTTCTTGAGAGCCCTGGAGAATCTTTCCCCGGCCTCGGCAATAGGCTTCTTTGAACTGCACCAAGACTCTCCGCTTCTCCGGGGGGTACTCCTCATGAAGAGCCTCGTTCAAAGAAGAACCCAGAAGATCCCCATTTTCTGCAAAGGGGAGAATCAGGCCGTCGGAGAGTGCCAGTTCCAAGGCTCCGTTCAGGGTCTGGATCCCCTCAAAACTCCTCCCCAGGCGGGTGTAAGCCACGGAGATGTAGAGGGTCACATAGATCTCCGCCAGCACATTCTTGTGATTCCGGGTAACCGCAAGAAACTCCTCGGACCGCAAAATCAGCTCCCGTTCCCCCCGGGTGAGCAGCAAGAGACGCCCGTAAATCATGCAGGCAAAGGGAACCGCCGGAGAGAGGGTCTTCAGAAAATTGCCGCTTCGAATCCATCCGGGAACCTCCTCCGCATGGTTGAGCAGAATCGCCAGAAATCCCGCTGCCATGTCGGCGATACGTCTCGAAAGGGCATACATGGAGTTTGAAACACAGTGGTTCAAAAGAGAGGTACTCTCTCGGAGCCCTTCCACATCCCCCCGCCCCAGGGCAATGCGCTGGAGCAGAAAGACGGCACAGAGATACAGGCTGTCCTGATCCCAGCGCCGGGTTACATCCAGGGCCTTGAGAGCCCAGGGCTCCGCCTTCTCCGGAAATCCCCGATGCAGAAGAGCATCGGCGTGAAAAAGCAGCTCCGCTCCGCTGCCGTTCCCCGAGGTCAACCTGTTGTAACGGGGAAGCCAGAAATCCATCTGCTCTATCTCCCGATCCAATTCGCCGCATCCGCGGTGGTACATCCCCAGTACCGAAGGCCAGCCGAAGGTCCAGGGAGAGCCGGGCTGAAAAAGACAGCTTTTGGTTCCCAAAAGCTCATAGGCTCGTTCATGTCTCTTCCCCATGCCTTCGATATCGTTGTAAAACCCGAAGGAGGTGGTCAGTTCAAGTTCTCCCAGGAGGGAGCGGCGGCGATCTTCCTCCATCTCACAGCTCTCCAGAAGCTCTTTCATCTCTTTGCAGAGCCTTCCGTAGAGTTCCATATCCCCCAGGGTAAAGGCTTCGAAGGCTATGGATATGAACGTAAAGGCGTGATCCCGACGCATCTCCGGGGTAGCGTTCTGAACAAGATCTCGCAGAATCTGCAACATCTCTCGGAGGCTTGAATCCAAAATGGCCCGGGAGAGGTCCGCGCAATCAAGATTGAGAGAGAGTATGGCCATATAGTCTTGCAGAGAGTAGAAGAAGTTCAGGGCCTGGGTCTTTTCTCCCCTCTTGGCACACCACTTTCCGGCTCGGTGCAAAATCTCCCGCCGCAGCGACTCCGGCTCCTCCTGCAGGGCGGAACGCACGAAATCCAGAAGGATGGCATGAGGAAAATAGCGACGGTTCTCCAGATCGTAACGGAGGAACATCCAGCGGTTCAAAGCTTCCCCCAGAGATTCCGAGAAAGACTCCAACCCCAGAAGGAAGCAAGCCTGAGGGACCGTAAAGGTGTCGAAAGGGGAGAGGCGAAAGAGTATCTGCCGCTCCTCCCGGGAGAGCCTTTCCCAAAAGAGTTCGTTCACAAGTTCGTAGATACTGGACTTTTTCTCCAAGGAGCCGGTACGGATAAAACTGATGAGCTGGAGATAGAGGGCGGCCATCCATCCCTCGGAATAGCAATGGAGACTCTGCATCTGCTCTTTCTCAAGATCCACCCCCGCCAAACGGTAGTACTCCCCGATCTCCTCCTCCCGGAGGCAGAGATCCTCGTTTTCGATCCGCAGAACCTCCGCATTGCTCAGCACCACCAACCCCCGGGAAGAGAGCTGCTGCGTAAGAAAAAGGATTCGAAGCCCCTTTCCGCCGTGATCCACCAGAGCCCTCCATACCGCCCCGGGAAGATTCTTCTGAAGGAACTGAAAGTTGTCGCATATGAGATAGGTTTCATCATGGCAGCGTAGCTCCATCAAGGCCTGGGCAACTTCTCCCTGGTTCTCCTCTCCCGGCAACCCCAGAGCGAGCAGACGCCCCCCTCCGGAGGGGTCCAGGTCACGAAAAACACCACAGAGCCGGGTCCATCCCGAGGTGGGTGGTTCCTCGCTGGCCACGAACCACCGAACCGTAACCCCCGCCATCCCGGAATTTGCAAAAAAATCCTGAATCGCCGTGGTCTTTCCCGCTCCCGAAGGGGCTTCGACGAAGGTGGTGCGAAACTTGCGGATCATTTCCAATCTTTTTTTCAGGCGTTTTGAATAATAGTGCACCTGAGGACGGTATTCCTGCACCCCATATTGCAACGTCACCCCTCCTTAAGTCACTCTTCCGATGGAACATACCACAAAAATCAGAGAAAAAAAGGCGGTTTCTTCCATGTTGCAGTCTCAGAGCCGCTTGTCATTATATTTTCATGATGTTTCGTCACACCTGTCACATATGAATTGACAGATAGTATCGAAGGGAGTAAACTTCTCCCCTATTATGACCGATGGTCACAACAAAAAATATATGGTCATTTTTGAAACTCGCAGTCATTTTTAAAGCACCCACGAGAGAGGAGGAGTATCATGGTACGGCTTTCGGCAAAAAAAAAGGCTGTCCTGGAGACCCTCATGAGAGAAACGCTCTTCTCCGCGGCGGAAAAACTCATCCAGAAGGAGGGATGGAAAGGGGCAACGGTGGAACGGATCGCTCAGGAGGCGGGGGTTTCCAAGGGAACGATCTACAACTATTTTCGAGACAAAAGAGATATTTTCTGCTCTCTCTTGGAAAGAAATACCGAGGATATTCGACTTTTCGTGCGCTCCCTGGATTTGGAAAAGGAAAACCCTCGGCATCTCTTGGAAAATATCCTGAAAAAAATCTTGGACAATCTTTATGAGAAGCGGGGGCTCATTGCCGCCACGATACAGGCCTACTACGAGGACATGAATCTACGGAACCATTTTGAGCCGCACCACACCATGCAAGAAGAACATCCCCTCTGGGAAGTTCGTTCCTGCATACGGAAGGTTATCGCCAAGGGAGTGGATACGGGGGATTTTTCTCCCGTGGATCCCGTTATGACGGAAACTGCCCTTAATGCTATGATCATGGGAGTGGCCAAACAGTTCGCCATGGATATGGTGGATTTTCCCGGAGAAGCCTATATAAGCACCATACGAAATCTTGTGATGCACGGGCTTTCCTTTGACAAAAAAAGCTCCTAATCTCATGCAAAAATTTAACACCTATTTTTCGAAAGGACGGTGTGTGCGGTATATGAAGAATGCTCGTCAAAAAGGATCCGCAAAGGGAATCCTCCTGATACTGATACTGATAGCAGGAGGATTCGCCGGCAAGTATTATCTTCTGGACAAGCCGGCACAGAAGAAACAACAGCAGGCCCAGGCTCAGGAACAGCGAAAGCCCCAGGCTCCCGGGGTGGTACTGTATACGGTGGAAAAGGCAGATCTCGCGGTTCCCCGGGAGTACCTGGGAAGGGTGGTTCCTATCCAGATAGTGGATCTCCGCCCCCAGGTCAGCGGCACCATTGATGAGGTTCACTTCAAGGAGGGCTCCCTGGTCAAGGAGGGAGATCTTCTCTTCACTCTGGACAACCGGCAGTTCAAGACCAACGTGGCTCTCCGGAAGGCAGAACTCGCCAAGGCGGAGGCTAACTACGACCGGGCGGCGAAGTACAAAAAACGTCTTCAGGCGGCGGATTCCCGGAGCGTGTCCGCTTCGGACATGGAGATGGCAGAAAGTGACGTACTCCAGGCCAAGGCAGCGGTACAGCAGGCCAAGGCGGCACTGCAGCTGGCCCAGATCGACCTGGGGTATACCAAAATTAGCGCTCCTATTTCCGGCCGGGTGGGAAAGGCATTTTTCACCAGGGGAAATTACGTTACTCCCGGAAGCTCCATGCCCCTCACCACCATCGTTCAGATAGATCCCATACGGGTTACCTTTTCTCTTCCGGACCGGGAGTATCTGAACCAGCTCGAAGCCTTTCGCAATCCCGAGAGCGCCGTATACGACACCACCCTGACCCTGGCAAACGGCGAGATTTACGACAAAAAGGGAGAGCGGGATTTCGAGAATAACGTCATGAATAAGGAAACCGCCACCATTACCGTAAGCCTTCGTTTCGAGAATAGCCAGGGGGCTCTGGTTCCGGAATCCATGGTCCGGGTTCAGGCCCGCCCCGCTAAATCGGAAATCGTTCCGGTCATTCCTCAGGAGGCGGTTCTGGCCGACAAAACCGGAGATTTCGTCTACGTAGTGGACGGGGAAAACAAGGCGAATCCGGCCCGGATCATTCTGGGAGAATCCATGGGAAAAATGTGCGAGGTAGCCTCCGGCCTGGAGGGAGGAGAGAGAATTGTACTTCTCGGACTTCAGGCTCTCCGCCCAGGCATGGTGGTGGCTCCCCTGCCTGAAGAAAAGGGTACAACGAAATCTCCTGCGGAGCTGGCTCAGGTTTCGGATTATGACCTCACGCTCATTTCATCCGATAGTGCCGATAGTACCGGGAAAGACGAGTAGATTATGTTCTCAAAGTTTTTTATCGAACATCCCCGATTTGCCATGGTGGTTTCGGTGGTTCTGGCGCTGGCGGGAATTATCGCGGCCCTGAATCTGCCGGTAAAGCAATATCCCGACGTGGCGCCGCCTCAAGTGAGTGTGGAGGCCGGTTATCCCGGAGCGGATGCGGAAACTCTGGCCAATACAGTGGGGGTTCCTCTGGAAGAGGCCATCAACGGAGTGGACGATATGATCTACATGAACTCCACCTCCAGCAATACCGGGCGTTATACGCTTACCATAACCTTCAAGACCGGCACCGACACGGATATGGCTCTTGTGAAGGTACAAAACCGGGTGCAGCAGGCGGAACCCCTTCTTCCGAGTGAGGTTACCGCCCGGGGAATTACCACACAATCCCGCTTTTCCAACACCCTGGGCTTCGTGGCTCTGGTTTCTCCCAACGGAACCCGGGATGCCGCCTTTATGACGGACTACGCCCAGAACAACGTCCGGAACGCCCTGAAACGGGTTCCCGGGCTCGGAGACGTTCAGGTTATGGGAGCCAAGTACAGCATCCGGGTCTGGCTGGATCCAGATCGTCTGGCCTCTCTGGGATTGAGCACCTCGGACGTGGCGAGCGCCATCGCCGGCCAGAATCGTCAGGCCTCTCTGGGATCCATCGGATCTGCTCCTAACAACGGCGAAACCTCCCTGGTCTATACTCTTACCACCAAGGGACGCCTGGGAAACGTAAAGGATTTCGAGAACATCGTTCTCCGAACCACCGAAAATGGAGAGATGGTAAAGCTCAAGGACGTCTCCCGCATAGAGCTGGGCTCCGAGGACTACACTTTCCATGCGGGGCTCAACGGAGCCCCCGCCGCCATGATGCTTCTTTCTCAGGCTTCGGATTCCAATGCCCTGGACGCCATGAGGGCCACGGAAAAGGCTCTGGAGGAACTCTCCAAAACTCTGCCCTCGGACACGGAGTTCGTTATCGGTTACGACTCCACGGAATACGTGCGAGAGACCATTCACGAAATTCTTTTCACCCTGGGGCTCACCTTCTCCCTGGTGGTACTGGTATGTTATGCCTTTCTTCAGGACTGGCGGGTTACCCTGGTGCCGATTATGGCCATTCCCATCTCCCTGCTGGCCACCTTCATCGGGCTCATCGTTCTGGGGTTCAGCATCAATATCCTTACCCTCTTCGCCTTCGTGCTGGTTATCGGTACCGTGGTGGACGACGCCATCATCGTGGTGGAACGGGTACTGTACGTGATGCATCGGGATAACGTGGGTTCCGTGGAAGCCACAATACAGGCCATGAAGGACGTTACAGGCCCCATGACCGCCACCACCCTGGTATTTCTGGCCATCTTCGTTCCCGTGGCCTTCATGGGAGGCATGACCGGGGTCATCTACCGCCAGTTCGCGGTAACCGTCTCCTTTTCCGTGGTCTTCTCCCTGGTGGTGGCCCTCACTCTGAGCCCCGCCATGTGCGCCCATATGCTCCACGGCATTCAACCCAGAACGAAAGGCCCTCTGGCGTGGTTCAATACGCTGGTAGTAAAGGCTTCCAAAGGCTACGTGAAAGGGTCCATGTGGATCGCCCGAAGAACCCTGGTAACTCTGGGGTTGCTGGCCCTGGTGATAGGCGTTTCCGGAGGAATCCTCAAAATGACTCCCACTTCCTTTGTACCGGAGGAGGATCAGGGGGCAGCCTTTGCGGTGGTACAGCTTCCTGAAGGGGCATCCCAGGAACGCACCGAGGCGGTTACAACAAAATTGACGCCCCTGCTGGAAAAAATCCCGGGCATCAAATACGTTATCGATATTGTGGGCTACAGCATTCTGGGAGATTCCGGAGAAAACGTGGCCTCTCTCATCCTGGCCCTGGACACATGGTCCGAAAGAAACACTCCCGAAACCAGTCAGGGGAGCATCGTGAACAAGGTCCGCGCCCTGGCCGCCAGCATACCGGAGGCAAAAATCAGCATCTTCACTCCCCCCGCCATTCAGGGACTCGGCATTTCCGGAGGCTTGGACATACGGCTTCAGTCCACCATCGACAACGACCCCCAGAAGCTGGCTCAGATCATGGGGCAGTTCCTGATGAAGGCAAATCCGGCTCCGGAATTTCTGTATGCCTTCAGTACCTACACTGCGAATACCCCCCACCTCTTTCTTGATATCGACCGGGAAAAGGCGGAGATGCTGGGAGTACCTCTGAATAACGCCTTCAACACTCTGCAAACCTATTTCGGCACAGCCTACGTGAACGACATCAATATAGGCACCACGGTGAACAAGGTTATTCTTCAATCCGACTGGCCCTACCGGGACAACGTTTCGAACGTGGGAAACATCTTCGTGGAAAACAAACGGGGAGATCGGGTTCCTGCGGAGAGCTTCCTGGAGGTGAAAAAGACCGTGGCACCTCGGGCGGTAAGCCGGTACAACCTCTTCCCCACCGCCTCCATTATGGCTTTCATGGCTCCGGGCTTCTCTTCCGGAGCGGGCATGGCCGCGGTGGAACGCATGGCTGCGGAACTGCCCGAGGGGTACAAGGTGGATTTTTCGGGCATGACCTATCAGGAAAAGGAGTCCAGCGGCCAGACCGGCATCATGGTGGGGCTTGCGGTACTCTTCGGCTATCTCTTTCTGGTGGCCCAGTATGAGAGCTGGTCCGTTCCCCTGGGGGTTATTCTCTCTCTTCCTGTGGCCTTGCTGGGAGCCCTCATGGGCATCTTTATCATGAAGCTGTCGTTGAGCATCTACGCTCAGTTGGGTATACTGCTTCTGGTGGGGCTTGCCGCCAAAAACGCCATTCTCATCGTGGAGTTCGCCAAGGAGCAGCATGACGGACAAGGGCTCTCCATCGTGGACGCCGCGGGAATCGCCGCATCGGAACGGTTCCGCTCGGTTATGATGACCGCCTTCACCTGCGTCATAGGGGTACTCCCCATGCTGTTCGCCAGCGGCGCAGGGGCGGGAAGCCGCATTCACGTGGGAACCACCATGTTTTTCGGCATGAGCATCGCCACCACCTTCGGCATATTCCTTATTCCCGGGCTCTACGTGTTCCTTCAGACCTACCGGGAGAAGATCAAGTCCGCCATAGGCCGGATGGTACTGGGCAAAAAACAGGACACTCAGGAAGAGGGGTAATACTATGAAAAAATGCACCACCGGAATTCTGATCTCTCTGGCCTTGACTGCGAGCTTTCTCCTTTCGGGAATCGCCGCGGAGGCTTCTGATGCGAAAAATATGCAACTCGAACGCCACAAGTGGACCGATATGGCCAAGGAGTATCCCATGCCCTACTTCGCATCCCCCGAGGTGCCGGATGCCCCGGCTCCGGAGGTGCTGGCCCGCTGGTGGGACTTTCTGGGAGATCCCACCCTGACGGAACTTATTCTGGTTTCCCTGGAGAACAACCGGGACATCCGCTCTGCCCGATCCCGATTCGCCGAGGCCCGGGCAGCCCTGGGGATCAGTAAATCCGCAGTGCTTCCCTGGATTGACGGGAGCGGCTCCTTCACAAACCTCAAGAGCGGTGAAAACGCAACTCTCAGCGGTCAACAGATGGGCCCGGTGGATCTCTACAAGCTCGGTATCGATGCCTCCTGGGAGATTGATTTCTCCGGAGCCCAGGCCCTCAAAATCAAGGCCAGCGCCGCGGATCTGCAAGCCCAGTACGGAGCACTGCACAGCGCCTGGGTAAGCCTCTCTTCCGAGGTGGCCCTCAACTATCTGTCCCTCCGAACCCTTCAGAAGAGGCTCCTGGTGGCAGAGAAGAACCTGAGCCTCCAACTGGAAACAGTGGAACTACTCCAATCCAGGTACGACTCGGGACTGGCGGACGAGCTGGACCTCAGCCAGGCCAAATACACCATGGAGCAGACTAAATCCACCATTCCCCCCATCAAGACGGGCATTGAAGAGGCCATGAACCGTTTGGCCATTTTGGTGGGAGAGGTTCCGGGAAGCCTGGGGGAGGATCTTTCCGAATTCCAGCCCCTCCCAAACCCAAAGAAAATAGATCTGGTGGGCATTCCTGCAGATTACCTGCGTCAGCGGCCGGATATCTTTATGGCGGAACGGCAGCTTGCGGCCCAGATGGCCCGGAAGGATGCGGCCAAAAAAGATTTTATTCCCAAGCTGACCCTCTTCGGCTCCATCGGCCTGGAATCCTACGGCTCCGCCAGCGGTCTTTCCATCTCCGACGGAGGACTTTACTCCATAGGTCCCCAGATCTCCTGGCCCATCTTCCACGGAGGGGCTATACGAAAGAATATCGAGGTTCAAACGGAAAAACAGGAACAGGCTTTGGCGGCCTATGAGCAAACCATACTCGATGCCGTGGGAGAAGTGCGAAACGCCCTCACTGCGGAAACCCAGGAAAGAGAGCGAAACCAATCCCTCCAGAGGGGAGTAACCGCTGCCACCACAGCCATGGAGGTGGCGGAGGATCAGTACAAGCACGGGCTCAAGGACTTCAACAATGTCATCATCGCCCAGAGTGCCCTGCTCAATCTGGAAGAACAGCTCGCCCTGAGCGACGGACAGATGCTCTCGAACCTGATCGGCATTTTCAAAGCCCTCGGAGGCGGATGGGCTCCCATGGAGGAATACGCTCCCCGTCAGGCAAGAATCCTCAAAAAAGAAGAACCCAAGGGGAGCGTGGAGCTTTCCGATGAAAGCCAGGCCTATCTGGAAAGCCTGAGAAAGGAACTCGACACTTCGAAATAAAACAAACAGGATACCCTAGTGGGTTGTTCCACATTATATTGTGCCTTGAAGTCGGAGCCTCCGCTTGTGTGTCCCCTC